>SKDZ01000024.1_pt1 | contig 149407 bp, 138 predicted proteins | sample 4826551 | NCBI WGS metagenome assembly SKDZ01 (sample SAMN11008822, study PRJNA524170) | human gut metagenome | biome: Human fecal sample; material: Feces; isolation source: fecal sample from pouch patient p12, p15 | host: Homo sapiens | place: Israel: Tel-Aviv | collected 2016-02-02 | reverse complement strand
TTAGCTTCATAGATATAATCCTATTAATATTAATATTAATACTAATATACACAAAAAAATCTAGGAGGAATACTCGTGATTAAAATAGAAAATTTATCTAAGACCTATGAAAAGAAAAATATATTTCATGCCCTTTCCTTAACACTATATGATACCCAAATTTACGCTTTAGTTGGAGTAAATGGAATCGGAAAAACAACTTTCTTAAACTCAATCACTCAGTCTGCCTTTCGGACTAATGGAAATGTTCTTATAGATTCTATACCAAATTCCGCTTTTGAAAGTAAATATCATTTTTTTTTCATTCCCGACCATAAAGATATGTTCTTAAATCTTTCTGGAAACGAATATTTAAGCTTTATAATTAATATCTATAAGTGTGACTTTACTGCTGCCAGTACTGCAGCTCATAAGATAACCTCTCTTCTTAAAATATCTGCGGACTTAAACAAACCTCTTTCTTCCTATTCGTTAGGTATGAAGCAAAAGATATATCTTACTGGTGCTTTGATTTCTGGTGCTACAAATTTAATACTTGATGAACCTTTTAATGGTCTTGATCCAGAAAGCTGTATCGTTATAAAAAATCTCTTAAAGGATTATTGCTACTGCAAGCATAATATGATATTATTTTCAGTACACAATTTAGACCTTGTTTCTAATTTCAGTGATACTATTATTTTAATCAATAAAGACCGTCAACTATTATCATTAAAGAACACTCAGAATATCTCAGAATTAGAAGATTACTTCTTTAAGCATTGTGTCATCTAACTTCATATATATTCTAAAATGTTTTTCGAAGCAAAACAAAAGAGGGTGTCGTAAAATCAATGTCAATAAGTTAAGCCTACGGATATTGATTTAAGCCTCACGGATTAAATGACCAAAAGTAGTTTTAAGCTTTTGGTCATTTTTTTGCACAACAAATAAAACAGATATAAGCTCTGTTTTTCGAATGCTATTTTGTATTATTTATGCTATTCTATATAAGAAGCTGTTTGCTTGAGTTAGGACGGACTTTTCGTGGAGCCTTTCGTCCTTCTCTGATTGGAAGAATATTCTTCCGAATGAGTGCTACTAAATCTGATGGGTGTATTCTGTCTCTGAAATATTCCCGGCAAATAAAAACAGCTACAGTGAAGTTGGTCTGATAAGTATATTTCCTGTTTTTCTGTTGAATTGCAATAGTTGTGATAATCCGTTCACAAAAGTTGTAGATTGTTAGTCGAGCGAATATTTCCTGCAGGATATACTCCACCTTTTTTGCGTGAAAATTGGTTAATCCTATTGTATATTTTAGTTCTCGAAAAGATCGTTCAATCCCCCATACAGAGCATTTAAATGAAGTTGGTTATATCCTTTCTCATGCCGTTCCAAAGAATTATGCCGCCTATAGGTATCCTTATCATCAGGAGTGTAAGCAATAGCCAGATCAGATTTATCGCAAGCAAGCAGACGAAATCCACGATAAGTTTCCAGCGATGAAAAAGAATCATTGAAAGAATGAAATAAGAAATCCATTGTCTCAGGCAACAATTTCTGACGTTGCTGGCAAAAGGCGGGAACCGAAGCCATATCCGGAGAAAAATCCCAGAAATCGAACCATTCTTTCCGAATGGTATTCCCGCCCATAGATAAGAGAAACTGAATGGTATCTGAGAAAGAAATTTTTTCGTTTTCTGGAAAAATCTTTTCCAGTCTCTACAAATAGGTGAGATACAGATTGCATCTGTGAGATAACAGAAAGCAACTGATTCTTTAGATCAATAGGTGAATTATTTTTCATCGGAAAGTCTCCTTAAATAAATGTATATTTAAGTGGCTTCGCCGCAAATTTCGAGTGATTTGTCAAGCTTTTTTTGAATTATTACAAAAAAGAGCAGGTCATACATTGTATAATCTGCTCTTGAAAATGTTACTTTAACTTATTGATATTGATTTTGCAACGCCCCCTTTTATTTTGCTTCATAGCTATATAGCAAAAGTTCTATTATAGCTTATTTTCTTTGTACATGCATAAATTAACTTAATTCTTTTTTCAATTCTATTTATCTCTTCTTCACTTATAAGCGGATTCGTACTATAGAAAATGTCCGTATCATATCTCCATGACGGATTATCGTAAATATCCGATTCAACATTTATGCCATATTTTTTACGCTCCCACCATATATCAGATGGTAATAGCATAAACCAATTTACCCGGCACAGTATACCGAATCTATTAACAATATATTCCACAGTATCTAATGTTTTTTCTATCGTACCAAAATCTTCCCATGGAAAACCAATAATGAACGACAAATTGGCAACACTAGATAATCCTTTTTCTTCTATAATTCTTAACCCTTTGTATAGCTGCGCTATTGTCAGGCCCTTTTTTATTTTTTTTAATCCCTCATCATACCCACATTCTACACCGATTTGCATCTGAGAAATAAGATTTCTCTGAAATCCCTCTAAAAACTCTCCTGATAAAATATTTGATATTCTTGCTTCTATAAAATACTTCATTTCTTCTCCATAACATTTATGTAACGCATCCAAAATTTTAATAGCTCTTTTTGGGTGCATTGAAAAACAGTCATCTACAAATAAAATATTTCCGCCTCGCATAATATTTTTCATATGTCTTTTAGCATGTTTAACCCTTTCAATTACCTGAATTTCACAAAGCCCTCTCCAGTTATGCCTATGAGGTATAGAGCAAAAAGAGCAGCTAAACTGGCACCCTCTTGATGATTCAACCGGCATTTCTACATACGGATTATCAATCGGCAATAATTCATAATCCGGAAGGGGTAATGCCTCTAAATCTTCGATTGTCATAGCACCTCTGTCTGGATTCCTTATGATATTCTTTCCACTTTTATAGGTAATCCCTTTTATTGTATCTAAAGGAGCAACATTCTTAAGTGTTGCTACGAGCTCACACCAGGTCAATTCTCCTTCCCCTCTCATAATAATATCCGCTTTTGTAGTTAAGAGTGAATATTCATCAAAAACGCTTACATGAAGTCCTCCTAAAACTACAGTAGTATTTTTTTTCCAACTAATTTGATTTACAACCGTCTTAGTTATTCCCCAATTGAAAGTATTCACAGAGAATCCAACAATATCATATCCTTCTTCCAAACATTCCTCAATCAAAGTAACACATGTTGTTTCTGCATTTTCTTTTTCATCTAGATAAACAAATTCACACGGATCAATAATTGAGACTTCATATCCTTGGCATTTTAAAACACTACTTAACGAATACAAAGCAAGCGGTAAAACTTCTGTTGCTTCAAGTTTCATATCTTTGTTTTTTTCCGGTAAACTAATCAATAATATATTCATATTCCCTCCTGGTCTATAAGAAAGAGGAATCACCAGATTCCTCTTTTATCCCTTTACAGATATTTTTTTATTATTTCTGCCTTATCAGTTTTCTCCCACGGAAAACCACAGTTCCCTCTACCAAAATGTCCATATGCTGCCGTTTTTTTGTATATTGGTTGCCGCAGATTCAGCATCTCAATAATACCAGTAGGTTGTAATTCAAAATTTTCTCTTATAATCTCGATAATCCTATTATTAGATACTTTACCAGTTCCAAAGGTTTCAACACCTACTGACATAGGGGCAGCTACTCCAATTGCATAAGATAGTTGGACTTCACATTTATCAGCTAATCCAGCCGCTACTATATTTTTAGCAATATACCTAGCTACATATGCTGCGGAACGGTCTACCTTTGTACAGTCTTTGCCAGAAAAGGCACCTCCACCATGACGTGCGTAGCCACCATAAGTATCGACAATAATCTTGCGCCCTGTTAGACCACTGTCCCCATGCGGTCCGCCGACAACGAAGCGTCCCGTTGGATTAACATAAAATTTCGTGTCTTCATCAACCATTTTTGTATCAAGAACAACATCAAAAACATATTTTTTAATATCGCTGAAAATTTTATCTTGTGAAATGTCTGAATTATGCTGTGTAGATAACACTACATTTTCCAATCTTACCGGAATATCGTTCTCATCATACTCTACGGTAACCTGTGTCTTTCCATCCGGGCGCAAATAGTTTAAAATCCCCTGCTTCCGTACTTCTGACAAGCGATATGCCAATTTATGAGCTAATGTAATTGGATAAGGCATAAGTTCTTCGGTTTCATTTGTGGCGTAACCATACATCATGCCTTGGTCTCCTGCTCCCGTTTCCATTTTCTCGTCTTCAGATAGTCCATTTTCTTTTACTTCTAGTGCCTGCTCAACCCCCATTGCAATATCAGGAGACTGTTCATCTAACGCAGTAACCACAGCACAAGTATTCCCGTCAAATCCCAATGTCGAATCTGTATAACCTATTTCTTTTATCGTATTTCTAACGACTCCTGGAATATCAATATATGCTGTTGTTGTGATTTCCCCCATAACCAGAACTAAACCAGTTGTGACACATGTTTCACAAGCGACTCTACTATTAGGGTCTTTTTTTATTAACTCATCCAGAATTGCATCTGAAATTTGATCGCATATCTTATCTGGATGCCCTTCAGTCACTGACTCAGCAGTATAAAATCTTTTTTCCATAATTCTACTTCTCATTTTCAATCTTTCTCCTTCCGTTTTTTATACAACTTATATAAAAAGTATATCAAAAAGAATATTCATTTCATGATAGTTGTAATAGATTGCCATTTATCTGTCACATCCTATTCACCAAGGACTATATATAGTGCTGATTATATAATGATTTCCTTTAAAATGAATATCATTATATAAAGCATTGGAGTGATTTATTATTACTGCACAAAAACTTGTTGTTAAAAGAATTAATGAACTATGCAAAGAACATAATCTCAATTATTATGCATTAGCTTATAAGGCCGCTATTCCTAAAAGTACCTTATTAAATATAATACATGGCACTAATCCAACAATAGAAACCATCCAAAAAATATGTGGTGGCTTTGATATTAGCCTTGGTACCTTCTTTAACACAGATTATTTTTACGAAATTTATGATGATGAATGAAATGGAGAAATATTACAATGTTGCATATTGCTTTGTGTGATGATAACCCTGCTTCTATTGAAATCTTAGAAAAATACTTTGACATATTAAACGATTCAACAATTGATTACGACGTCTACTTTAGTGCCGAAGAATTATATAGATATAAACTTAATAATGAATTGACCTATGACATTTATATCCTTGATATCGAGATGCAGGGCATGAATGGTTTAGAACTAGCTAAAACGATTCGCACGAACGAGCCAAATGCTCTTATCATTTTTCTAACAAGCTATTCAGAATATGTCTTTGATGTGTTCGAAGTTATTACTTTTGATTTTTTATTAAAACCAATTACTTTTAAACGTTTCCAGAAAGTTTTACAAAAAGCTTCCACATATCTTAATATGAATAAAAAATTATTTTCATTTAGTTATTGTAAAAAGAATTTTAGCATTCCTTGTTCAGAAATTATGTACATTGATAAATCTGGGCGAAAAGCATTTTTACATACTCCTAAATCTACCTATACTCTTAACATGACACTTAGCAATATTCTAACACATGTAGATCCAAACCTTTTTGGAAAAATTCGTTCTTCTTGCATCGTAAATCTGGAATATGTCCAAGAGGTTGTCCGTGATGAACTTCTCCTAAAAAATGGTGAATCACTATTTGTAAGTAGGAATTATAGACATACCATTAAAAGTCAACACCTCAATTTTATTAGAAATCACTTTTAATATTAAGGATAGTTCCTTTTCATTACAGATAAGTGACTTTTTATTACATGTTTTAGAACATGTATATTCTTTCTGGTATGATAGCTTATATCATATAAACAAATGGAGGATTACCTAATATGAAACATTTAAAAAAATTGGCAACTACACTTAATAAAAATTGCCTATCATTTATAGCTACCTTAGCTTTATTTGTTACCTATAATGGGGTGAATACAGCCTGTTGGTTTGTTATGAACCAGGATGAATTGCCAAAAGGCTCCAAAAAACTGAGAAACTTTTAGATGAATGCATTATCTACGGTCATCATAAATAAATTACTAAAAGATAATCTTATAACAAAACAGAATCAAGACCTATACCTATATGGATTAAATGGCTTTATACTTTTGTTTGTGAATTTATTAACATCCCTTTTATTAGGCTACTTTACAAATCATTTGCTGGAAATAATTATGTTTTTAATTCTTTTCATTCCCTTGAGAAGTAATGCCGGCGGATTTCATACCAAGAAAAAGCTAACTTGTTACTGTTTTTCAAATTTGATGCTTTTGGCAATTGTTTATATTCCTAACTTAATAATTTCAAAAACCGCTTACGGGATAATAGCTATACTATTTGTTTTGAGTAATCTACTAATACTTTGTTTAGCTCCTATTCCGAATTTCAACCGCATTTTCGACCCTAGCGAAAAAATCGTTTTTAAAAGAAGAACACATTACGTTCTACTAATCGAATTTTGTTTTGTTATATTCACTTCTTTTTTTAATTTTGACTATTGGTCGAAATTATATATGTTAGTTCCAATAGTGGTTGCATTTTTACTGATAATTGGTTTTCTAACTAATAAAATGCGTCATTTATTTTGAAATTTAAAAATATAGTCTATATAATAATTATTTAAACTGGTTTCCATAAAATCCTCTGGCGGATATTATGGAAAAGTATATTTCTCGTAAAGACAATTCCTAACAGGGAATGTTCATCCTATAGTACTAAACATTCCCTGTTCCTATTTAAATTATCACTTCAAAACTAATCTGTCTAACATATTCAATTCGCCAAGAGAATTCAGCGTTGTTTATTTATTTCCGCATTTTTCATCTGCTTCCTGTGTCTGGACGGGCAATTCCACTCTTGCTTTTTATCACTTGTTATTCCATCCATAAACACTTTTGGCTTTGAAGCAATAACACCTCCTATCGTTCAGTTTTCCCCTGAATCCGTAAGGAAATAGAAAACTTTCATTCTGTAGATCTCCAGTTCCTAATCAATCGTCTGTGAACCGAACTGATGTTCCGACAAAAATGTAAGATAATGATAACATTCAAGCAACATTCACGTTGTTGACTTTGACCAGCTCTACCGTGGTATAAGCCATGGTGCTTGCTTCAACTCCAGCAGGAATATCCAGAATAACCCGCCTTTTCTTCCAACTACAAATGGACGGATGCTGTTCTCGGCGGCTTATCCTTATATGAAGATAATATATAATTATCCGATATAGAAACACTTGAAATATCTTATGGAAATTAACGGAGACAAAGAATATGCCAATAGACAAAGAACAGTTTCTCAAACAATTCGTTAAGCAAGCCCTTGATGAAAGGATTTCTCTTTTTTTAGGTGCTGGTGGTTCATGTGATGCAGGCTACCCCAATTGGGCAGACTTGTTTGCACCATTTGCAAGAGACTTAGGAACCCCTATTAATGAATCCACAGATTATTACCGACTAGCTCAGTATTACTCAAATAGTTTTGGACCGGGAGAACTTAGAAAAAGAATTAATGAACGCATAAATAGAAATAATTTTGAAAGTCAATTACTTGAGGAACTTATAGATATTGGTTTTACAAACGTATGGACTACTAACTTTGATAATGCTATTGAACTTAATTATCAAAAGCGTGATATCTTAACAAATAAGGTGTTTAGAGATTCGGATTTTTCAAATATTGATATTAATAAACGAATCAATATATTTAAAATGAACGGTGATGTAACAAACTTAGAGGGTATCGTGGCTACACAAAGCGATTATGAGAAATATGCGGACACACATCGCATTATGCTGATGTTTTTTAAACGTGAGCTTATATCAAGCACATTTCTTTTCATCGGTTATAGTTTTACAGATCATCTGGTATTGGATTGCTTGAGCGAAATCACAAGATATTTGGGATACTCAGCAACATATCACTATACAATTATGAAAAATAATCCAAAAGATCCGTACTTCAAACATTTTGTTGAAGATATTGAACAACGTTATCATATTCGTGTTCTTTTAGTCGATGATTATAAAGAGATACAAATTATTTTAAATGAATTAAATTCAAGGATACGAAGTAAACGTGTATTTGTTTCAGGAGCTTTCAGTTCTTTCACATCAGAAATCGAAGAATATTCGCATAATTTATCACGAAATTTGGCATCATCACTTCTTGAAAATGATTACCGGATAGTTAATGGAATCGGGCGAAGGTTTGGCACACACCTTATTGGTTATGCAAATGAATACTTGGCAAAACAAGGTGTTAAAGATATAGAAAAACATCTTATTGTAAAACCATTTGTCGGTAATACACAAGCTGCGGCTGAAGAAAAATACCGGTCAAGAAAAAAAGTAATTGGTCAATGTGGAACAGCAATTTTTGTGTTTGGCGAAATGAGCGAAAATTCTTCAGCTACAAAAAGCGGTGTCATGGAAGAATTTGAAATTGCATGTGAACAGCACAAAACCATTATTCCTATAGCATATCCGGGAATGGTTTCTGAAATTATATGGGAAAAGGTAAAGGGTGAACTGACTCGATATCCTTATTTAGAAGGTAGAATTGATTTACTTACTTCGGTTCAATCACCCGAATTCCTTTCACAGATTATTATTCATATTCTTGATTCTGTGCAAGAATCTATGTAAAAATCAATTAATATACAGAGTGAATTTTCTAATAGCCATAATTCTCTGTAATCTACAGGAAGGTTGAGGCGTGTCTCAGAAAATAATCTGTCAAAAACACAAGAAACCATATTTGTGATAGAGTTTGCATTTATTCTTTTTGTATCAGTAATAACCAAGTATGCTGCATAAAGTAAAGAGATTCTGCTGTTAAGATTTGCATGATCAATTTGTAAATAACTACGGATGATGTCATACACCCCAGATGGCAGAATTTCTTGAGATGTGGAGATAATATCTCGCACTTTTTGATGAATGCAATTATTCAAGATGTTTCCCGTAATTTTGCATACGATATGACTGCATACTTCACGAGTACCGGAATGTCTATCCACTTCTTTAAAGATAAGTTCTTTAATCCAACACAACCTGTCCGGAATATCATTTGGTGATAATTCATATACCACTGGAAAGACAATGATTTTCCCTTGTCTATACTTCGATTCTATTATAGAAAGTTCCTCCATTGCACATACAGAATCCACAGTAAATTTACTAATAACAACAAGAGCGTAGTTACACTTCCAAACACCTTTCTCAAGGTTTATCTCTTCGCGATTATCCCCCATTAACAATTTATCACGATCATACCAGGTTTTGATACCATAATTTTTAAGATGATATACTAGAGGTTCTACAATACTATATCTGTCTTCAGCAGCAAAACAAATGAATAAAGAATATGAGCAATTATTGATAGTATCATCCCCCTTGTTAAGTATTTTGAGTTCAGTGTATTTTTTATTGATAATTATATATTATCTGATACTTATTATAACAGATTATCCCATATTTTTCCATAGTAACAAATACGGTGATAACAAATCGTTCACCTTATAATGATTTTTCTGTCCAATTCCATTATAACCTTTTGTATATTCCTCTCTGGTCAAAAATTTTGTACAACAAAAAAACCACTCACATTTTGACCGGTCAATAAGAACTGTATGAATACTAAAGAATTATGCTGCTCCTGCTATTTTCATATTATTTCGGGGATGCATCTCACGGAGTATTTCCGCCTGTTTTTTTGCAGCCACATGAATATATATTTGTGTTGTTTTTATAGAGCTGTGTCCCAAAATCTGCTGCACACAACTTACATCCACGCCTTCTTCAATCAGATACGTTGCAAATGAGTGTCTAAACATATGCGGAGTAATATTTCGTTCAATCCCTGCCTGCTTAGTATATTTTTTCAGCATTAACCGGATTGATTGTTCAGTATATCTGTTTCCCCTATTATTTACAAAAAAGTATCCGCTTTCTTTAATCTCAGTTCGATTCTCCACAAAATATTTTTTCATCATGGCCAGAAGAGATGAATTGCTAATCTGAACATATCTTTCTTTCCCACCCTTACCCATTATTCTGATCAAACCGGAATTCAAATCAATGCTATCTTCTCGAATATTTGATATTTCATATACCCTGGCACCCGTTGCAAAAAGCATTTCCACAACCACCACGTCTCTCAAACGATATTTGTAAACTGAATTATCGTTTTCATCCAAGCGATTATACATAAAATTTAAAAGCTGTTCAATTTCTTCCCGAGGAATAATTCTTGGAAGAGTAACATTCTCTTTAAATTTTACTTTTATTCTTCTAAACGGATTATCATTGATGATTTCTTCCTCTTCCAGATAATTGTAATACGCCTTTAACGTTGCAATTTTTCTTTTTACAGTCTTCTGCTTATACTTCTTATGAAGTTCTGTAATATATTCCTCAATTTTTTCTTTATCCGGTTCGTCACAGGAAACAAAATTAAAGTATTGTTTTAGATCGATCCGATATGCCTTGAGTGTTTTTTCATCAAGTTCTTTCCTAAATTTGCAATATTCTAAATATCCAGCCAGTTTGTTTTTAAGCTTCATTTTAAATATCCTCCATTTTGATACTGATAAGTACCATACTATCGTTTTCGCCAATATTTTCCAATATAGACCACCATATAAAAAATAAAGCCTTGCAATATTGACATTTTTCATAATCAATATTACAAGACTATCTAAAATCATTCTTTAAAATCCTGTACGTCTGAAGTAATACTTCTCATATTCAGATATCCTCTTTGGTGATAATTTTCTGATAGAATTCCGTTATCACTTCAAAATTATTCGTTTTATTCTTTATCGGCAATGAATCCCATATAATCTGCTTATACGGTGCCCTGGATTCTTCTCCTACCCGGCTGTCAATGATAGAAACAATCCCTTTATCCGTCTGATTCCGGATCAGCCGGCCAATCCCCTGCTTTAGTTTTATCACCATCTCCGGTACCAGGACTTCCATTAAATGCTTATCACCGCTTAAACTACATTTATAGTCTATAATCGGTTCCGGCACCGGGAACGGAAGTTTGAAAATAATCACACTGGATAAAGCCATTCCCTCTACACTGATTCCTTCCCAATAAGAACCGGTTCCCAAAAGGACCGAATTGATATTACTCTTGAATTTATCCAGCACTTCTTTCTGAGAATCCCCTTCCTTCTGCATCATAAGCTGATAAGGAACCTTGCCCTGCAGGAGCTGAAAGACTTCTCTCATATCTGTTTTAGCTGTAAATAAGATCAATGTCTTTCCTTCTGTGAGGCGAAGAAGCCGTATAATCTCCTGAACGCCTGCAGCTATGAACTGTTCCCGCTGCCTGCTTGGATGTGGCATATTTTCTGTGTAATAAATCATAGCATGTTCGTCATAGGCAAATGGAGACTGTTTAGGCTCTGATACGATTCCCTTTTTGTATGGAAACTTTATGTTGTTTATAAAATATCTGTAATTCATAAGGTAATTATCGCTGTTTCCACTGGTAATAGTGGCAGAGGTCAGAATTGTAGTAAAATCCTCACTCTGAAATAACAAACGGCTTGTCAGTTTATCTACTTCCTTTGGGCAGCTTGACAGACATATATTCTCTCGGCTTTTTCCTTTTGTAGTCATCCAGAAAATATCCTCACTGTCTTCTGCTTTTAAGGATTTGAAGAACCTTTCCTGTTCCTCCAATGCTTCAATTTCTCTGGAATAGTCCCGGTTTCTGGAATAATCATCAAGACCAAAATCCATAGATATATAAAAATTGATATCATGTATACATCCGCAGAACTTCTCCAATGCACGAAGTTTCTTTGGTTCTACGGAATATCGTTCAATTTCTCTTCCTTCTTTTTCCGCATATGCATCCTGTTTCCGGATTTGTTCCTGCAAAGCTGTAAAAACTTCATTGAGCAGTTTGTGATATTCCCGCAGCTTATTATCTAATGGTTCCCCTATACTGCGGTTAATCTGTCTGGCTGCATCCGCCTCTTGAAACATTTTTCTATAATTCATATCCTGGGTGTATGAAGAACGTACCCTGCTTTCCAGATTATGTGCTTCATCAATAACAACAAATTCAAACTGATGTGGGAACAGTTCTTTGGAATCCGTCAGCCGTTTTCGCATATTCACAGCAAGGAGATCCTGGTTGCAGAGTATAATCCCATATTCAATCGGAAGACGCTGCCGCAAATTATGATAATAGCATTGTCCCCGGTAGCTGCATCTCTGTCTGCAATACATCGGATTATATTCTTTCACATTCATCTGATTCCATAAAAAATCCGATATGTCTGCATTCCAGTCGGACCTCTCGTGGCCATCTCTTTCAACATCTTCATAAATTTCTGAATATTTCTGCCTGGTTTTCTTATCCAGAAAAAATTCATCAAATCTCTTCTTACACAGAAAATGTGTCTGACCTTTAGCAATCGTTACCGTAGGATGATAGTCAATCATGTCCTCAATAATTTTGATATCTGAAGCCAACTGATCCTGTAAAGCTATCGTAGACGTTGCAATTAAAATAGGACAATGGTATTTCTGATGATAAAAAAGCAGAGGAACGATATAGGCAAATGATTTACCGATTCCCACCCCTGCTTCAATTGCAATATGCTTTTTCTTTTGCATAGCATCCACGATTTCACAGGACATTGTCCATTGCCCTTCACGATCCTCAAATCCCTGTTCCACCGCTGTATCCAGGAAAAAGGAAAACGTACGCTCTCCTATTTCCCGGAAACAATCAGCCCTATGCTTCTTGCTCTCTGTATTCGTAATTCCAAATAACCAGTTTTCGTTCAGCAATCCGTATCCTCCAATGCTTTTTTCACTAACAGTCACTAAGTAATCCTAATTCTTCCAGTTTACATACTACCTCTGACAGACTGTTTCTCCCAATCCTTATACCAAGTCCCTCTTTATCCTCCGCCAATATGCTTATCAATTCACCTAGTGTATGTATTCCATTGCGATTAAGTATATTCCATGTCCTTATCGTCAACTGTAAAACTGATACATCGGTTTGAAGAATATCACTGCCGGATTTTTCTATTTCTTCCCGTTTTAATGCCGCAAGCTGCATTCTCCTCTCAGATAACATTTGGGTGTATGTCTCATATCCCCATATTATGTAGCAATATCTAACCGGATGTCTCAGCTTTCTCAGTCCTTTTGCAACAAGCTGTAGGACACGTTCACTCGTTATGGAAAAACGTTCCCCAATTTCTTTATAAGTCATTTTGTCTTCATAACGGCACAATAAAATTATACTGTCCCTGCGCTTCATCTGTGATATGGCATACAGCAATCCATTTACCTGGTCATCTGTTAGTCGGGAATAATCTATTTTCTTCTCGCTTACTTTGTTAATTCCGATCTCTTCCAAAATATTTTCCGGAAATGTACTGTCTTTAATATTTCTCATGCATTGTTCTCCATATAAATCTATTACTTTCTCAATAAGCTGCTCCGGTAATCTGTATCCAGAACGATTTTATGGAAATCCTGCATTGCTTTCTCTTTCATTAGCTTCTCACCAAGTTTTACAAGGGAATCTTTTTTCCATTTTGAATTAATTTCTTTTTGACTGAAATACCTTGCATAAGAGAAACCATCCGCTATCGCTTCCGAATCTTCAAACACACCAACAATCGCATCTGCTAACTGCACAATTACTGAATCTTTATAAATATTCTTCAGTTCTGCTGCATCAGCGTCATCGTAGTGCTCTGAATCAAATGATAAAGAAAAATCATATTTGTTTATTTCTTCTTCCGCTTCGTAGCTAATGCTTCCGAAAATATTTCCTTTACAAGACGGAAGATCTATTGCTTCACAAAGCTCTAATTCATATTCAATGCCATTAAAAGATGTCGTTGTCTCAAACATTTGCGATATATATGCGCCCTTATCTTCATAGGCATCCTGCTGTACAAAGCCAATAGGATTATAATACAGATTTTCCCATATCTGTTTACCTTCCAGGGTGCGTTTGAGCAATGCATCTAAAAGTAGTTCCATAGTTTCCTGATCTATTTCTTTGTACATATTCATGCCAGTTCTCCTTTGCTGTTATTTCCTTCATCCGATATTATAACATTGTTGTATGTAAAATGAAATTCTTCTTTACATATTTACACACAATCATCACCTAATTACAATAAACAAAGTCTTGCAACATTGACTTTTCCGTTATCAATATTACAAGACTGTTTAATAATTTCCAAAAAGTGTATTATTCAAATACAGGCATAGATATTAAAACTTTAATAAATTCCTCTTGTGACAAATTTTCACTTATAATGCGATATCCTACATTATCAATAATAAATTCCGCAATATATTGATTTATATATCCTGCTGGTTTTGAATCCCCATCATAATATGGTGCTTTGTATACTCCTACAGTTAGTTCATTTTTTTTCACTTTAGAAACTTCTACTTTATCAAATGAATATAATACATCTGCTACCGGCAGTTCATCTTTTGACACTTCAATCAGCAATTTACGTCTTAAAGGATTATATTCATCAGTAAAAGAATCACTATAGAACACTCCAAAGTTATCATAAATAATTATATCATTATCATACGCTACAGTCCACCACATTGTATTATTTAGATATTCTGACATAAAAGTACCAGTATAGGATTCCTGACAAGTCTTAAGATCCTTTGGAATATATGACGGAACAAAAGTATTTCCGAGATATGCAGTAACCTGTTCTGTATTCCATTTTTCTAAATGTGCTATATTCGGGTCATAATAAGCTATGTCACTTTCTAATGCCAAGCAAGAGTTGAAAAATATATGCCCATCGGTTAATTCAACTTCCTGAACATATTCTTCCAAGTCAGTCACAATATTTATATTATTTTCTCTTTTTAAATTCTTATCTTTATCTGAATAAGTAATAGAATCAGTTAATAATTTCTCCAATTTATCATACTCCATATCAGCAATTATAGAATAGTAAATTCCCATATCTGTTTGAATAAACTCTACTTTATTTAATCCATTTTCTATACCTGTCCGTATTCCGTTTTTTTGAAAATTGTTGTATAGTGCAAGAACTGGCGAAACTATTAATTTAAATGTTATAGGTGAGTCAGCACCTAATGTCATGTAAAGACCTCTAACATCCTTTTCCGGAATATGTATCCCCTTACACTCTATATTATCATAATTATTAATAATAGAATTTGACAAATAAAAATAATCGCCAAATCTTTCTTGGACTTCATCAAATGAAAACATTTCTAATTCATATTTTTTTCCTTTAAAGTTTAATTTATTAGCAGTAATATCAAACTCCTGCTTTTTTAATAAATCATTGCCACTATAGTTATTATATGATATGCTACTTTCATTTGCTATTCTGTACTTCCAAACTTTGAAATATAACTCCTGTAATCTATCCAAACAAGAATCATAATAGTTTTGTACTACTTCATCTGAAAAAATTTCTTTATCCATATCATTTTCTTCAAAATCAGCAGCAGTATACTGTGAAACATAATCGCTAGCTCTTACTTGAAGTAGTTCTTCTCTAATAGAATAGTTCTCTAAAAACAATTCATCTATTTTATCATTTATCGCATTATAAACCAATTTATAATATAATGCTTGTTTTAGTTTCTCTTCCGTTCCATATTGTTTAATTGCTTTTTGGTGAAAAACGGGCTCTTCTAATTCAACTAATTCATCATATCTTTCTTCTACTTCTTTTTGATTTACAGAAACAGAGAGATTATCTGCCTGCTGAATTGTTGCCAATTCTAATACCATTCCTTCTACAATCTCTGTTTTAGTAAGTCCATTTTCTTTATACTTAGGCAGAATTTCTTCTGAATGATCTCCTTGATTTTTCTTTTGATTATGCCATATATTTTGAAAAATTTCCATAGGGATATTACTTAATAATTAATGCGATTCTGTACTAGGTATTCCGCATTTCGAACAGTCTTTTCAGACTCTTTCTTCCATCTTGCCTGTACATATTCTTCTACACGTGATACCAACTCTTTTGCTGTCTGGATCTGTTCCTCAGCCTCTTCTCTTGTCGCTATATAGAAATCATCATAATCACTGGCATGACGGATTTCTTCTGATTCAACAATTTTCTTTCCAAGCTTTCTCGGAAAAATCTCCGGTTTTACATAATTCTTATTGAAATTCGCCAGAGCATCTTTATGTCTTTTATACGCATTGCCATCCAGCGCATGCACAGCTGATATTGCATGGTAAATCCCATAATATGCCCGGTTATTTGCTCCACGGAATTCTTTAGCTGCCAAAAGGATTTCAGCTGCTTTGATGTCACTTTTAGAGGTTTCAATACGATACAATGCCAAATATTTCTGCGTTCCCTTTTCATTAGGCTGCCTCAAACAGTTTCACCCCTTCTTTCTTTACATTCGCATAAAATGGGTATACATCAACCCAGTTCTGGAAATGTTGTTGGCTTTTTGCTATCGGTTTAATATCAAGGTCATGATCCATATTGAAATCAAAAGTTTCTCCTGACAATTCATGGCGATACTGTTTAATATCTATGTCTGACAAGTCCAGGAGAATCATTATATCTATATCAGAATCTGCCTTATAATCTCCCCTTGCATAGGATCCATATAAAATTACTGTCTTTAAATGACTTCCATATATCTTCCGTAATATTTCGGTATACTGATCCAACAATATTTTTATTGTTACCGGCATAATGTTTTCTCCTTTCCTGCTTCGATACTTTTTTCTTTATTATAACCGAACCACCATATCTTTTCTACTGCTTTCTCACACTGTAAATCCATATTTTTCCCGCATTTGTCACAAGATTGTCACAGACTCCTGCCGATATGCCCGGAAAAGCGCGTATTTACGGCATTCTTTCAAAATTAATATCAAGCATTTTCTCTTGACAGCACAAATTTATTTTTTCCGATACGCTTCTTAAAAATCTCGGCAAAAAAGCCCCGGCATCCATATACTGAACACCAGGACTCCCCATTTCATTTATTTACATGGCAGATGCTGCTCTGAGACAATCACAGACTTGGACGGATCACCTTTGGTCTGCATCCTGCATCTTCGAGAGCTTTAACAATCTCATTCTTATGATCTGTGCCAAAAGCCTCCAGTGTGATCTTAAGTTCCACTGCCGCATTTCTGTTCGTGCTTACAAACTGGTTATGATCCAGCTTGATAACATTACCCTGAGCCCTGGCGATCACGCTTGCCACACGTACCAGTTCACCCGGCTTATCCGGAATGAGCACAGATACTGTGAAGATTCTGTCTCTCTGGATCAGACCATGCTGAACAACAGAAGACATGGTAATAACATCCATATTTCCACCGCTTAAGATAGAAACAATCTTCTTTCCCTTCACATCCAGATGACGAAGCGCTGCCACTGTCAGAAGACCGGAATTCTCTACGATCATCTTATGGTTCTCAACCATATCAAGGAAAGCAACGATCAGTTCATCATCCTCGATAGTGATGATATCGTCCAGATTCTTCTGGATATACGGGAAGATTTTCTTTCCGGGTGTCTGTACTGCAGTACCGTCAGCAATCGTATTTACGTGCGGAAGAGTCACAACCTCACCCTTCTTCAGAGAAGCTTTCATGCAGGCAGCCCCTGCCGGTTCCACACCGATGACTTTGATATGTGGATTTAACAGCTTCGCAAGTGTGGAAACACCTGTTGCAAGTCCGCCTCCACCGATCGGAACCAGAATATAATCAACAAGCGGAAGCTCCTGAATGATCTCCATTGCAATGGTACCCTGTCCTGTGGCAACTGCCGGATCATCGAAAGGATGGATAAAGGTATATCCCTCTTTCTCAGCAAGTACCAGTGCATGTGCACATGCCTCATCATATACATCACCATGCAGGATAACCTCTGCACCGTAACTCTTTGTTCTCTCAACCTTGATCAGCGGAGTTGTGGTAGGCATAACGATCACTGCCTTCACTCCATATTTATGTGCAGCATAGGCAACGCCCTGTGCATGATTTCCGGCAGATGCTGTAATCAGACCTTTGTTTCTCTCTTCATCGGAAAGAGTGCTGATCTTATAATAAGCACCACGAACCTTATATGCACCTGTGCGCTGCATATTCTCCGGTTTTAAATAAACCTTGTTTCCTGTAAGTTCACTGAAATAGCTGCTCTTGACCAGCTTTGTTTCCTGTGTGACCTGTTTTACGATCTCTGATGCCTGTTCAAAACTCTCTAAAGTAAGCATTGTTTTTCCTCCATTTTGTCCTGAATGTACTCCCGGAATCTTTTTTTACCTGATTTGACTCCTAAAGTACATCATAATCTTAAGCGTCCGGGTTTTCTTTATGGTCTACATCAAACAACGCATTTACAAAAGCATCTGCATCGAATTTCTGAAGATCGTCAATACTCTCTCCTACGCCAATGTACTTCACCGGTATATCCAGTTCAGACTGGATTGCAACTGCGATACCACCTTTGGCAGTTCCGTCCAGCTTGGTAAGGATAATACCGCTGACATTTGCGACCTCCGCAAATTGTTTCGCCTGTGCAAGGGCGTTCTGTCCGGTAGTACCATCCAGCACTACCAGTGTCTCCAGATATGCATCCGGATACTCCCTCTCCAGGATCCTGTAAATCTTGCGGAGTTCTTCCATAAGGTTCTTTTTATTATGAAGACGTCCTGCTGTATCACAGAGAAGTACGTCTGCATTTCTTGCTTTGGCTGCTGCCACCGCATCATAGATAACAGATGCAGGATCTGCTCCCGCCTGTCCACCGATGATCTCTACACCTGCCCGGTTCGCCCATTCAGTAAGCTGCTCTCCTGCTGCTGCGCGGAAAGTATCTGCTGCTGCAAGGATAACCTTCTTGCCCTGGTCTTTTAATTTTCCTGCAAGTTTTCCTACTGAGGTGGTTTTTCCGACACCATTGACACCGATCACCAAGACTACGGATTTGCGGTTCTCAAATTCATACTCTGTGCTGTCCACACGCATCTGATCCTTGATCTCATTGATCAGAAGCTGTTTACATTCCATCGGTTCCTTAACATGACGTTCGGAAACCTCTTTCTTTAAATTCTCAATAATAGAAGTGGTCGCATTGATCCCGATATCACCCATGATCAGAATCTCTTCCAGCTCTTCATAAAAATCTTCATCAATGCTGGAAAAGCCACTGAAAATACTGTCAAATCCGGCTACGATATTGTCTCTGGTCTTTGCCAGTCCACTGACTAATCGTTTAAAAAAACCTTTTTTTTCTTCTGCCATGTGAAACTCCTCCTGTTACTGGGTAAGCTGGTTCTCCACCAGATCGACGGAAACCAGTGTTGATACCCCTTTTTCCTGCATGGTAATACCATAAAGCCGGTCTGCGGCGTTCATAGTTCCACGTCTATGTGTTATTATAATAAATTGTGTGTTTTTCGTCAACTTCTGTAAATATCCGGCGAATCGTCCAACATTGGAATCGTCCAGTGCTGCCTCGATCTCATCCAGCAGACAGAACGGTGACGGCTTCAGATTCTGGATCGCGAAAAGAAGTGCAATAGCTGTCAGAGCTTTTTCCCCGCCGGAAAGCTGCATCATATTCTGCAGTTTCTTTCCCGGCGGCTGGGAAATGATCTTAATTCCTGCCTCCAGGATATCTGCCTCTTCATCCAGCTCCAGAGTTCCTTTTCCGCCTCCGAACAATTCCTTGAATGCCTTGTCAAATTCATTCCGGATCTCGCCGAATTTCTCAGAAAACTGTTTCCGCATTCCCTCATCCAGCTCCTGAATGATCTGTTCCAGAGTTTTCTCCGCTGTGACCAGATCCTCATACTGGCCGGACAGAAAGGTGTGTCTTTCCAGAAGTTCCTTATAATCCTCAATAGCATTTACATTTACAGGTCCCAGCTTTCTGATATCATCTTTAATCTGAGCTGCCTGTCGCTTCATCTGCGAAAGATCAGTAAGTTCCTCTTTTCTGTAGGAAACGGCATTATTGGGAGTGATCTCATACTCGGACCACATATAGGCAATCCGCTCTTCCCTGTTCTCCTCCAGCTTGTCCATCTGTCCCTGCAGACGGTAACATTCCTTATCCAGAAGTCCGATCTGACCGGACAGATAATCTCTTTTCTCAAAAAAATCTTTATGCTGAGAAGTTCTGCTCTCTTTCTCCTTCTGCAGATTTTTCAGCTGCATCTGTGCCTGTTCTTCATGAAGGACAGACTCTTTTGACTCTTTTTTCAGTTGAGTGATCATCTCCTGCTTCTTTTCCATCTCTTCACTGCTGTGAGCAAGAGACTGATAAATATCCTCTTTCTCAGTCATAAAAGCTGTGATTTCTGATTTCAGACGGCTCAGGTTTTCCTGGTCAAATTTCTCCTTCTGTTCAAGAGCGGATGACTGAAGACGGATTTCTTCTAACTCCCGGGTGATTTTCTTCTCTTCTTCTTTCCATTCATCCAGTTCTGACTGCTTTGCCTCAATAAAACTCTCCAGTTCTTTCTCATCCTGCTTTGAGCTCTCCAGTTCCCTGGCAATCCGTTCATGATCCTGCCGGATTTCCATGACCTGGCGTTTGATCTCTGCCTGATCTCTGTTGATCTGCGCATATCCGCTTCGGATCTCCTCAGCTTTCTTTTCCTGCTGTTTGATATTCATTCTGGCAGTATTCTGTTCTATATATTTCTGACGGAGTTTTTCCTGAAATCCTGCAATGGCATCACGAAGCCTGTTTCTCTGATTTTTATTTTCCTCAACAGCATTCTGCATTTCGGTCAGATTCTGCTTCAGCTGACTTACTTTTGTTTCCAGTTCCTCTATTTCACGCCGTCTTCCAAGCAGATTGCTGTTGTTTCTGAAGGCACCGCCAGTCATGGAACCTCCCGGGCTTAAGGATTCACCCTCTGTTGTGACCATTCTCAGACTGTGTCTGTATTTTTTTCCTATTGCAATGGCATGATCAATGTTATCAACTACCAGCACTCTTCCAAGAAGGAATTTCGTGATCTGCTGATACTGAGAAGCTACGGACACCAGTTCGCTGGCAATCCCCACAACGCCCGGCTCTTTCAGTGCTTCTTTCGGTGTAAACTCACCTCTGGGACTTATGCTGCTCATGGGAAGAAAGGTCGCACGTCCATAACGATTCTTTTTCAAAAATTCGATCATGGTTTTGGCAGTCTGCTCATTATCTGTAACAATATTCTGAATGCTCCCACCAAGAGCTGTCTCAATAGCGATCTCATAATCTTTGTTTACCTGGATCAGATCTGCGACAACACCCTGGATTCCCGGAACACGTTCTTTTTGTTCCATAACTCTCCGGATACTGTTTCCGTATCCATCATAACGCTCCGCGATATTTCTGAGAGAATCCAGCCGGGATGCCTCTCTGTGATAGGCTGTCTGTTCTGCTTCCAGCTTTGTGTTCTGTTCCTTCAGCTTTTCCTGAATCTTCATCACACTCAGATTCAGATGTTCACATTCCTCATTGGCATTTTCAATCTGGGATGTAATCTCATCATACTGTTTCCGGGCTGTAGTCAGAATGGTCTGCTGCTCTTCCTCTTCACTCTTCAGTCTGAGAATACGCTGGCTGATCTCTGCCTTACGGATTTCTGCCTGTTCCATCATTGCATCAAATCTCTGGGCTTTACCCTTGACATTGGCGCGGCTGTTCAAAATTTCAATAATCTCATTTTTGCCATTCTCCACTTCGAGAGTACAGGCTTCCATATTCTCCTGCGCTGTCCTTAATTTCTCTTCTTCCTCAGAAAGTTTCTTACGGACAGCCTTTAACTGTGCATAAATATCCGTTTTTTCTTCTTCAAGTTTCTTCTTTGAATCTGTTCTTACTGAAAGTTCAGCCTCAATAGTCTGGATACGTCCCTTATAATGCTCTTCATTCTGTGCCCCTGCCAGTATCTGCTCATTTAATACATTAATCTGGCCTTCCAGCTGTTGTTTACGGATTGCCTGCTCCTGACCGGAAATGCGAAGTGCATCCATTTTGGAATTTAAATCTTCCAGCTCCTGTTCCAGACGTTCATATTCCATCTTGGTCCGGTCATAGGAACTCTGGGTATCCTTCAGCTGATTCTGCGCAATTATGTTCTTCTCTTCCAGTTCCTTGAGTTCTTTGGCTGCAGCAGCATACTCCATCAGGAACATATTCACATCCAGTTCCTTAAGAGTCTCTCTTTTGGAAAGATAAACTCTTGCTGTCTCTGACTGTTTCTCCAGTGGTTCCAGCTGTCTGGTAAGCTCCGAGAGGATATCTGTCACTCTGACCAGGTTCTGGCGTTCTTCCTCCAGTTTTTTGATAGTGGTATTCTTTCTTCTCTTAAATTTAACAATACCTGCTGCCTCATCAAAAAGCTCTCTTCTCTCTTCCGGTTTACCGCTTAGGATCCTGTCGATCTGTCCCTGTCCGATAATGGAATATCCTTCTTTACCGATACCTGTATCATAAAACATCTCATTGATATCTTTCAGTCTGCAGGCACTTCCGTTGATCTTATATTCACTCTCTCCTGAACGGTAAAGCCTTCTGGTAACCGTAACCTCGTTAAAATCAACCGGAAGCTTATGGTCTGAATTATCCAGTGTGATCGCCACCGATGCATAACCCAGGGGTTTTCTTGTCTCTGTACCGGAGAAAATAACATCCTGCATATTTCCTCCTCGCAGAGACCTGGCACTCTGTTCACCCAGCACCCATCTCACCGCATCACCGACATTGCTCTTTCCACTTCCGTTCGGACCTACAATACCGGTGATCCCGTTATGAAATTCAAAATTGATCTTCTGGGCGAAAGACTTAAATCCCTGTACCTCTATATTCTTTAAATACATAATTCTCCTGTTTATTTTCTGAGTACACGAATCGCCTGGTATGCTGCGGCCTGTTCTGCTGCTTTCTTTGTATGACCGCTTCCCTGTCCCATCACTTTTCCGTTTACTCTTGCCTCCACAGTAAAGTTTTTGTTATGATCCGGGCCTTCTTCTTTTGTCAGAATATATTCCACCGGCTGTGTTCCGTTTTCCTGCACGATTTCCTGCAGGATGGTCTTGCTATCATAAAAGAGCTGTTTATGTTCAATATCATTCAGGATAAAATTCAGCACAAACTCCTTTGCATTAGCAAAACCACCATCCAGATAGATAGCTCCCAGTAAAGCCTCTGTTGCATCAGAGACGATAGAATCCCTGTTTCTTCCGCCTGTCATATCCTCGCCCTTTCCAAGCAACAGAAACTGCGGCAGTCCGAATTCTCTTGCACAATAGGCAAGGCTTGGCTCACACACCAGGCTGGCTCTCTTCTTTGTCAGCTCTCCCTCCGGTATCTGGGTAAATCTTGCATACAGATAATCACTGCTGATCAGCTCCAGCACAGCATCTCCAAGAAACTCTAGTCTCTCATTGCTGCCCAGCTTCCCCAGCTTCTTCTCATTTGCATAGGAACTGTGAGTCAGTGCCTGTGTAAGATAATGTTTATTTTTAAAATGATATCCTATGATTTCTTCTAATTCTTCTGTCTTTCTATTCATTCCTCTAACCCTCTCCATATGCGCAGGGCTGTCATCTGACAACCCTGCGACATCATTTTTTGCAACTGCTCAGTGCACCTGTATTATGCTCCTGTCAAATTTCAGACTGCCGAACAGTTACATTTTTATTTAATTGTTCGAATTGCTTCAACAGCATCACCGACTGTCTGAATCTGTTCGACAGATTCATTATCCAGCTCAATGTCATACTCCTCTTCAATCCCCATAATAATCTGAAAAATATCAAGAGAGTCTGCACCAAGATCATCTACAAATGTAGTGTCTTCTGTGATCGAATCTGCATCAATATTCAGAACCTCTGCTATGATAGCTTTTATTTTCTCCAGTTCCATCTTCAACCCTCCTTCCTGTTTCTGTTCCTGTCCTGCTCTATTCTGCTCCGGACTTCAGTACTTCCTGATCCTCCAGGATACGCTCTGCGATCTTCTCGTTAATCTTCTCCTGTTTAAACTGTACACACTGGAAAATACCATGTTTGATCTCAATGGCTTTGGCACTTCCATGCGTCTTTACCACAAGTCCTTTAAGCCCCAGAAGCGGTGCTCCGCCATATTCCGTTGCATCAAAGGATTTCAGAGTTTCTTTCAGTGCAGGCTTTACCAGAAGTGCACCGATCTTACTTCTTGTGCTGGTCATCATTCCTTCTTTGATCTTCTGGACCAGGGCAGAACCAACTCCCTCATATAATTTAAGGATCACATTTCCCACAAATGCTTCGCATACGACCACATCCGCATATCCTGCCGGAATATCTCTGGCTTCTATACTTCCGATGAAATTAATGCTTTTGCATTCTTTCAGAAGGGGGAAAGTTTCTTTTACAAGTGCATTTCCCTTCTCCTCTTCCGCCCCGTTATTTACAATGGCAACTTTTGGATTTTTAATACCGACTACGTTCTCCATATAAATAGAGCCCATCTTCGCAAACTGCACCAGATGCGATGGACGTGCATCCACATTGGCACCACAGTCGATCAGAAGGGAAACACCCTTCGTGGTAGGGATCAACGGTGCAAGAGGCGGCCTCTCCACACCTTTACTTCTGCCTACCAGTACCTGTCCGCCAACAAGAACAGCTCCTGTACTTCCTGATGAAACAAAGGCATCTGCCTCCTGTTTCTTAACCATATTCAAACCTACTACGATTGATGAATCTTTTTTCTTACGGATCGCAAAAACAGGGGGTTCTGCTGTCTCGATCACCTGGGATGCATTGACAACCTGGATCTGGTTCTTCGGATATCCGGAATATTTCGCCAGTTCCTTATCTATCACTTCCTGTTTTCCTGTAAGAATTACTTTTATGTCCTGTCTCTCTGTTACAGCTTCCACTGCAGCTCTGACAGGTTCTGCCGGGGCATTATCCCCGCCCATTGCGTCCACTACAACTCTGACCTGTTCTGCCATATTTTTATATCTCCTGTTCACTTACTGTTCACTCACAGATGTCAGAATCAAAAGATATTTTCTGTTACTGACCCGGCATCCGCAAATTGCCCCGCTGCAAAGCAGCTCCTGCAATCTTCCATAATCTGTATCATACTAAAGAACCCTCTGCAAAGTCAATAGCATCTGAAAAAAATCATTTTTCACTTTTTTGTGCCTCGATTCGCTCCGCCAGATCATTCAGATAAACCCACCTGTCCATCTTCTCATCCAGATCTGCCTGTGCCTTCTCCTTCTGCTCCATGATCTCACGAAGCTTCACAGAATTGGTGGCATTGGCCTCCATATCCTTATCCAACTTCTCCAGCAGTTCCTCCAGCGCTGCAATATCATCATCGATAGTTTCAAATTCCCTCTGCTCTTTATAGGTAAATTTCAGCTTCTGGGGACGATTCTGCTTCCAGTCTGCCTGAGCCGACTTCTTCTTTTCCGCACCAACTGCAGTGCTCTGTCCTTCAGATACTGCCCCGCCTTTTCTCGCCAGCGCCTCTGTATAATCCGTATATCCGCCCTCATACTGGGTCAGATGTCCATTCCCCTCAAAAGCAAAAATCCTGTCCACAATATTATCCAGAAAATACCTGTCATGAGACACTGCGATCACAATCCCTGCAAAAGAATCCAGATAATCCTCCAGAATGGTCAGTGTAGGAATATCCAGATCATTACTTGGCTCATCCAGAAGAAGCACATTCGGCGCCTCCATCAGAACCTTCAGCAGATACAGACGCCTCTTCTCACCACCTGACAATTTGGCAATGGGTGCATACTGCATGGCAGAATCAAAGAGAAACCTCTCCAGCATCATTGTTGCGGAAATCTTCCCGTCCCTGGTCGGAATATACTCTGCCACGTCACGGATATAATCGATCACACGCTGATCGGTATCCATATCCGGCACTTCCTGTGCAAAATACCCTATGCGGATGGTTTCTCCAATTTCCACTTCTCCTGCATCCGGCTGTATCATCCCATCAATAATCTTGATGAGTGTTGACTTTCCGCATCCATTAGGACCAATAATCCCAAGACGCTGATTGCGCAGCACAATATAATTAAAATCATCCAGGATCTTCTTCTCACCAAAACTCTTGCTGATATGGTGAAGTTCGATTGTCTTCTTTCCCATACGTGTCTCAACAGAATCCAGCTCCACATTCGCATCACGCACCGGAGCCTTTCCATTCTTCAGTGCCTCCAGGCGTTCCAGACGTGCCCGCTGCTTGGTACTTCTGGCTCTGCATCCACGCTTTGCCCACTCCAGTTCCATGCGGAGTATGCTCTGTCTCTTCCTCTCACTGGCAAGCTCCATCTCCTCACGCTCTGCCTTCAGTTCCAGAAACTTCGAGTAATTAGCCTCATAAGCATAAAGGCCGCCATGGGAAATCTCCAGAATCTTATTAGTAACCCTGTCGAGAAAATATCTGTCATGAGTAACCATAATCACAACGCCCTTAAAACTTCTCAGAAAGTCCTCCAGCCAGGTCACCATCTCATTATCCAGATGGTTGGTAGGCTCGTCCAGAAGCAGCACATCACAGGGATTCACAAGAGTCCTTGCCAGTGCCACCCTTTTCTTCTGTCCCCCGGATAAATGATCGATCTTCTCCTCATGGTCTGTAATTCCCAGCTTATTCAGAACATTCCTTGCCTCGCTCTCAGTACTCCAGTCCTTCTGCCACTTTCCTTCTGCCACATAATCCAGGACAGAAGCTCCCTGCGGAAACTCCGGCATCTGCGGAAGATACGTGATTCTCAGGCCATTTTGAGTGATCACCTGCCCCTCATCCGGCTCCTCCAGACCGCCGATGATTTTCAGAATCGTAGACTTCCCGGTCCCATTAATCCCGATAATCCCAATCTTATCTCCCTGATGCACCCCGTAGGAAACATCATCCAGCACCACCTTCTCACCAAACACCTTGGAAACATGCTCTATATTCAGAATATTCATAAATTCAAACCTCTCTCGTAATTTTCGCTTCCTGTCTGTTTCTGCTCATCTGTAACACTTCCACAAAAACTATAGAATTCGCTCCTCATTATACCATCTTCCCAGCCATTCTAAAACCCCCGGCACAGAAAAAACACTCCCCTCCGAATAAATCTATCCGAAGAGGAGTATCCTCAAAATCACATATTTTTGTTCCTGAAAAAGAATTGCTTAGTTCATCTCAGTTCCATTCTCAACTGCATACTTCAGTCCCTGCACAGCAACCGCCAGCGTAGCTTCCTCTACAGTAGCGCTTCCAAGATCACCCATATCCAGTGTCAGTGTATCATCATCATTCACTGCCACACCAAAAGTAAGTGCCATCTCAGAAACTTCATCAGTAATCGTCACAGTACCATTCTCTTCATCAAAAGTACCTTCGCCAACAAAGCTTACATAGTTATCATCCTGATCGATCACAAGTACTGAGCAGAAAGTTCCATCCTCATTAGCTGCATAAATAAAAGTCTCACCTGATTCTGTCTCACCGGAATAACACTCTGTCAGGATATCACCCATATCCTGATAAGTCTGATTGTAATCCGACTCATCACCGTCTGCCTCATAAGGCTCCAGGGTTGCAGTCAGGTCCAGACTGTCCGGATCATAAAGTTCCAGAAGATTCTCTTCCTCATTTGCCTGCACCAGATAAGTTACCATATTTTCATCATCATACGTGCCGTCGTCATTTGCGAACTGCATTACCAGAGCTGTATATTCTCCGTCTGAACTCAGGGCATATACACCAAGAACATCCTGCTCTTCATCCTTCCACTGACCAAAAAACGAATTATCTTTGTAGAATCCGTAGATATCTCCTGCGCTGTCCTTCCAGAGTCCTAACATTGCCTCTGATACATCCGCGACATCTCCGTCATCTGCTGCTTCTTCTGTAGTCTCCTCTGCTGCCCATACCGGAACAACCATAGAGCTTACCATTGCAGCAGCACAAAGACCTGCCATTATTTTTTTCCAGTTTTTCATATTTTTTTACCATCCTTTCTTAAAATGTGTGTACATATTTCTAAACTGAATTTCTATGTTCTTACTATAAAAAATTTCAGTCTTATTTTCAAGATACATGGGATTAAATGACATTTTTCATGAAATATGGAAAAATGAATAAATACTTATGGTATTACTTGCTTTCAGTAAGGAATCCGTACTTGAATAACTCATGAAAATACGCTAAAATACAAATTATGTTTAAGTTAATTTAGGAGGTACTCCTTTTGAATATTGCAATCCTTGACGATTCAAAGGAAGATTTGCGCCAGGTAAAATCTGTCATTTCTTCTTATTATGAATCCCAGAATACATCCGCAGACATCCATTTGTATTCCAGCGCAGAAGCTTTTTTTACTAAATACATACCCGGATTTTACGACCTGATCATTATGGATATTTATATGGGCAGTATGACCGGTATGGATGCAGCCAGAAAGCTCCGCGAAGCCAGGGATACAGCTGCTCTGATTTTTATTTCAAGCAGTGATTCCTTTGCTGTGGAAAGCTATGATGTACAGGCATCCTACTATCTGCTGAAGCCCTTTGACCCGGAGAAGCTTTGCCGGATCCTCTCAACAATCCAGTTCAGGCAGTCGCAGAATTCCAGATATATAGAGCTGATCTCCGACCGTACCCCTGTAAAGATCCCTGTCAGGAGCATCCTGTACGTGGATACCTACCGCAATGCAGTTCAGGTACATACCACAGATGCAGGCATTATACGCTCCTACATAACCTTCCAGAAATTCGAAGAGCTTCTGGAGGGAATGAAATGTTTTCTCTCCTGTTACAGAGGCTGTATCGTAAATATGGATCACATCGAGAAATCCACAGATGAAGGCTTTGTTATGGACAATCAGGAGCTTGTTACTGTACGCAAGCGTGGCTCCAACGCAATAAAAAAAGCATATCTGGAATACTTATTCTCTTCAGACTCTGATAAATAAGTATTTCCGATATGCCTCTTCCCCTCCGGGCAGTAACTATTTATTTACTGTACTGTTTTCACCGGCAGAAAGATATTTACTTTAAAAATACCCTCTTCTGTATTAAAAACTACATATCCGCCCATTCGTTGTACCACTTCTACCACAGACGCTGTTCCGATTCCAAAGCCTTCATGCTTTGTTGAATAAAAAACTTTTTCTCTTCGCTGGATTTCATTGGAATATGGATTTGAAATCTCTATCAGAAGCTTCCTGTTCTTAACCTTTGTAAGCATCTTTACATAAGGCTTATTTTCCGGTAGCAGATCTTTTACTGCATCTACGGCATTTTCCAGAAGATTTCCATATATTTTGCACAGATCTGTATCTGAAATGCCAATATTCTGCGGCAGCATCATATCACATTCAAAAGGAATCCCTTTCTCTCTCAGTTCTCCTGCATAAAAATGGATCACTGCATCTACGGCCATGTTTCTGCAATAACAGATTAGCTTTTCCCCTTCTGTTATAACGGATGCATACTCCTGCAGGTATTCCATCATCTCCTGATATTTTCCCTGCTGGGTGTAAGACATGATGGTGCGCAGATGGTGTCTCATATCATGGCGCATCCTGCTGATCTCATCCATCTTTTCTGTAAGTTCCTCATAATTCTGTTTCTGTATCTGCAGTTTCTGTTCCATCTGACGGCTGTATTCTCTATAGGTAAGCTGAAATCTGTAAGCATTGGCAAGATCCATCCACAGAGTCAGTCCCACACTGGCTACAAGCACTGCTGCACCAATTTCCGTAAACCACCCGCCAATGATCGGCTCATATAATCTCCATATCCTGTCTGCTGCCAGAGACGCTGCATAAACAACAATTCCCACTAAAAGTACATTACTGTACTTCTGTTTTATCTCCTTTACACTTCTGAAAAGCAGATAACCGGCTGCTGCCCACTTCAAAATCTCTGTAAGCTTAGAGATCAGATACAGCCCTGTTGCAGACTGGGCTCTGCTGCACAGCATTTCTGCCACAAAAACCATCACTCCGGCTGTGGCGGCCACACCTGCAAGAATTTCCGGAATCCTTTCCTCACCTCCCAGGATCTTCTGTTGTACCAGCATAACACCGGCAAACATCAGATAATAGAACAATGCCTCCATTCCATAACAAGGCTGTACTTTTACTGCAACAAAGGAATGCAGGATCGGATAAGAACCATATCCCAGCACACAGATACAAAGCAGGGCAAAAAGTCCAAACTCCACTTTTTTAGTTCGCATATACATATACACTGAAAAAATCAGGACAAAAAATGTAAAAGCCATAAATACCACAGCAATCATAAGTGACAACCCGCGGATAATATTCACTTTAAAAGGAGAAGCCAAAACCGGCACATACTGAATTCCCGATGACACCGAATGTTTGTCTGTCACTGCGATCACAATCTCTGCAGTTCCTTTTCCCTCAAAGGTAAATACCCTGTTCTGAATCTGCTCCTGGTAATTGTCCGGATCCGGATTTCCCATCTGCCCCATCAATTCCCCATTAATATACAGCTTGTAAGCAGAAAAAATCTCTGTCAGGCCAATAGCATATTGTTTTTCTTTTTCAGGAAGCACCAGGGTCATCCGATAGGTACCACTTCCAAAAGGAGATTTATTTTTGTCGCCCATATCCATCCCACCGTACTCGCCAATGGAAACATAACGGCTGTAGTAGTCCTCCTTCTGTTCCTTTATTTCCTGCGGTGTCAGCAATACATCCGGATAATATTCCCATTCCCTGGCAAGATAATGCACAGAATCATCATCAGGCACATAGAGGATTCCCTGAATGGCCTGATCTCCCCTGGCCGTATATTTGTTATCAAAGCGATAAAACAGAAAGAATACGCCCATAGCCAATGCAAATACAGCTGCTATAAGTAGTAATGAATATTTCCAGTTCTTCTTCATTGCTGACACCTCCTTCTGTTTTCAGGTGCTTTGTTTGCCTTTCCACTGTCGCTTATCTGCGTTTTTTACGAATTGCAAAAATAATGGCGGCCACCAGGATACATACTGCCGGTAATGTAAGTATTATCATCAGAAACTGTTTGGCGGAATTCTCTGTTTTCTGCTCTGTCTTTTGCTCCGTTTCCTCCTCTGGCATTGGCTCTTCTGTAAAACCTATATCTTCTCCGTCTGAAATAGCTTTCACGCTTTCTTCATCCGTCTGATTTCCTATACTTTCTGACTTTCCATCTGTCAAAAAATAATCCCCTGTCTGGTTGATCTCCATACAGAGAACATTTTGTTTTTCCTGATAATTCACTGCATATTGATTTCCCTGCACATCCTCCGCTTTTACTGTTTCAGGTGACTGGATTCCACCAAACACAGATGTCTGAAATTCCACCACTGTTCCCGGAACTTCTATTACCTCCTCACCTCTGACAAAAATCCGCAGAGAAAATGCAGTTTCTGACGTTTTCTCGATTCCTATCTGGATTTCATCCTCTGCATTGATCTTCCATCCGTTCACTGTATCCGGAGAAAATGTTACAGAGATTCCCTGTTTCTCAAACCTTGCACTTCCATTCTGTTGGATCATAAGAAGCATTCTCTTTCCACTGACTGCAGTAATGGTGTCGGTGCTTAACTCTGTCACAGAATTCTCTGTATCCGATATTTCAGCAGCTTTTGCACCAGAAGCTTTGTTACTACTGCTGTTCTGTCCGTCTGCATTATTGTCTGTTCCGTAAGAGTTGTCATAATGATATCCGGCACTTCCCGTATTCAGATTCTCTTCCTTTTCTCCCTGTACTACTTCTGACGAAGCAGGTGCTTTCTGCACAATGTCAGGAAGATCTTTTTCCTCCCTGTCTGAAAAATTCCGCTCATGCCAGTATTCGTTGACAATAAAGGCATCATTATAGGAAAAAGAATAAATTCCTGTGCTCCCTTTCTCATAGACAGCACAGATCTGGTAGTTCTGTCCTTTCTTTAATATCTCTCTGTAATAAATCTGAATTCCATCAGAAGTCACTTCCACCAGGTCATCATCTATTTTCCGGTAATTCCCCTCATTCTCAGAAAGATAAACCTGTATATTCCGGCGTTCCTCTGTGGAAAATCCATCCAGTAGCATAGGAAATTCCAGCAAATCCACAGTTGGCATACTGTAGGTATTAATCTGTGGTTCTCCTTTTTTCTGTACAGAAAGATATGCATATGCCTCTGGCAGCGCCAGGCTGTCAGCTACTTCATATCCTTCTGGGATTACAAATGATCCGGTTACCTTGTACACACCTTGTTTTTCCCTGTTTACCTGGCTCAGATCCCAGGAGGATTCCAGAATCAGCTCCGGATTCTCCGCTGTATCTTCAAATATTTCTGCAGTGCTGACCCGCAATCTGACATTCTCTTTCAGTTCCTTCTCAATCTGCTTCAGATTTCCCCCTATTTTCACTGCATATGCCCCACATCTGCTGAGATATTTCTCATCTCTGGTATCATAAGAGCAGATGATCTTTCCAGGCTTCTGTGTGTTTCCAAGCAAACTGTGCTGATAACCGTAAATTTTAAGACTGCCGTCTTTTTGGTATTGAAACCGCAGAGTATTGGTCTGCTTCTTTCCATTATCATAGGTTACCAGCAGGGAATAGGTATTACCCACAACCATACTCTGGTTAGATACATACAGCCCCTCCTCTTCACAGAGAGCAAAGCCCTCCTCAGTGAGGTTGATCCACTGTCCGCTTTCTTTCTTCAGATAAGCTTCCATGGAGTCAAAATTTTCCTGCTTCAACCAGGGAAATATATAGATTCCTGCCGCAGTCAGCCTGTAATATATATTAATATCCGGTTTGTCCGGGTACTGCACAGAAACAGTTGTCTGTACCTTCAGACTTTTACTCTCATCAAAAGCATACTCAGGCGGAAGCTTCAGTACACCTTTCATTGTGTAAACGCCTGCCAGTTTCATATTTACAGACGAAACATCCCAGAACACCGGAATATGCAGTGTATCTGTGTCTGTATAAACTGTATAGAAAACCCGAGACAGTTTCTCAGTAATCAGTTCGCTACTTTTATTTATTTCTACAGCTACTGCAGGAATATCATGAGGTACGATCACATCATTTACCCGGATCACCGCGCCCCATACTGTGGTATTTTTTTTCATTCCCCATATGCCAGTCAGGCACAGAGTTATCATTAAAATCAGAACTGTTATTTTCTGTTTTCTCATGCTTTTTTCATACTTTCATTTTACATTACTGCTCAATCCGTTATCTTTATTCTCAATTTCCTTTGTTCTTAGCTTACCTTATCTGGCGGATTTCGGCAACAGACATAGGATAAACTGCATTATTTCATGAAAAATGGTTAATTCTCCTTTTTCTTTCCTGGAAATTTCATAAAATAATATACAATAAACAATACTGCCGTAATGCTCCATGAAACCGGATAACTGAGCATGATCGTATTAATTCCCGGGTATATCTGGCCGGCTGTAAAAAGCCACAGGATTCTCAAAGAACACACACCGCCGCAGGTAAGAAGCATAGGCACAAGAACCTTCCCGGTACCCCTCAGCGCTCCGGACAGGATTCCTATGATCACATAAATGAAATAGGACGGCAGTAAAAAACGACTCATATGAACACCATGGACAACCACTGCGCTGTCTGTGGTAAACAGACGATAAATCCAGGGAGCAAATGAATACATCAAAATGATCAGCACCGCAGAACTGGCCATACTCATGATCATGCAGACACTCACACTTTTCCGCATACGGTGATATTTACCGGCTCCGAAATTCTGTCCCACAAAGGTAGTAATGGAAATCGCAAATGCATTGATCACCATCCAGAAAAGAGCATCTATTTTCCCAAGAGTTCCCCATGCCGCCACTGTGTCAGTTCCCAGATTATTTACAAATACCTGTATCACAATATTGGAAATATTATACATTACAGATTCCAGACCTGCCGGAATACCGATTCTCAGAACTGAAAACAGCATTCTTCTGTCAAAACGGATCTGATTGATCTTCAGCACATATATCTCTCTGGTTTTCAGAAGCATTACTGTTACAATCAGCGCACTGATCACCTGAGAAGTAACTGTAGCAACAGCTACTCCTGTCACACCCATGCCAAACGCAACCACAAACAGCAGATCAAGAATAATGTTCAGCACACAGGTAATGATCAGAACATACAGTGGTCTTTTGGAGTCTCCTACTGCACGCAGGATGGCTGCTCCCATATTATAAACCAGGTTAAAAACCATTCCGCCAAAATAAATATGAAGATACACTGCAGAGTCCTCTACTACATCTGCAGGTGTCTTCATAAGTAGCAATGCAGGTCTGGTCAGAAAAATCCCCACTACAGTAAGAACAATTCCCGCTGCAATGGAGAATGCAAATGCTGTATGCAGTGCCTTACTCAGATTCTTCTTATCTTTTGCCCCATAAAACTGCGAGATCACAACTGCTGCCCCTGAAGAAAGCCCTACAAAAAAGCCAACGATCAGATTGGCGATCTGACTGGCAGAACCTCCAACTGCAGCAAGTGCCTGTTTTCCTACGAAACGACCTACAACAATAGTATCCGCCGTATTATAAATCTGCTGAAAAAATGTTCCAAATACAATAGGAAAGAAAAATAACAGCAGCTGTTTCCAGATCACACCTTCTGTGATCTGATTTACCTTCTCCTTCTCATTCATTACTTTTTCCTCATCCATTATAATGTTCAGATGTATCCACTGTCTTTATCTTTATATGAATCATCTGCAGTTACTGTCCACGCTGCCCGGCAAACCGTTTCGCGCTACACAGAATTTTATAGCAATTCCGGAACATTACGGAGTAATTTCCTATAACTAACATAAAATAATACACAAAAAAGCAGGCATCCCAAACGGGAGAACCTGCCATACTTTGCAACCATTAAAAATTAGTCTTCAACTTTAATGATTTCCTTTTTGTTGTAGCTTCCGCAAGCTTTGCATACTCTGTGCGGCATCATCAGTTCGCCACATTTGCTGCATTTTACAAGGTTCGGAGCGCTCATTTTCCAGTTTGCTCTTCTCTTATCGCGTCTTGCTTTGGAAGATTTATTCTTCGGACAGATGGACATTATGTTACACCTCCTTAAATTTACTAAATATATCACTGATAGCTGCCATACGGGGATCCTTAGGTTCCTCGACGCATCCACAGGGACCGTCATTGAGGTTTTTCCCGCACTGGCTACAGATTCCTTTGCAGTCTTCTCTACATAAAACCTTCAAAGGCCAGCTCATCAGTACCTCAAGATAGACCAGCTGGTCCACATCCAGGTCCATACCTGTGAGATAAGAACTCTCGTCCAGATCATTCACACGGTCTTCATCCGTAAGCTTCATATCAAGTTTTCGCTCAATCTCCAAAGGAATCTCTGTTGAAACCTCTTCCAGACATCTGTCACAGGGAATACCTACGGTAATCTTACCTGTTCCTCTGATTTCAAGATTTCTGTCACCTGTATTCGTGATCGTAAGCTCTATGGGTTCTTTTGCAAGTACCGGAAAGCTTCCTGACTGAAAGGTGATCGTATCCATTCCAAACTCTGCAGTCTTCTGAATACGCATTCCTTCACTGGATGAAATATCTGATAAATGTATCTGCATACTTTTCTCCTATCCACACTTGTTTTATTATACATACCGCCTCTGCTTTTGTCAACGATAAATTAGAAAAATTTCACATTTTGTCAAGTAATATTCCTTTACGAAGTATTTTATCATCCGGCGGCATTATTATCAGGTAATTTCCACATGCCTTACGGGCACAAAGAAGGGTGCTCCTGACAGATGCACCCTTCCCTTCTATATAAATATAACTTTTATCCAGTTATATTTCTCTCGTTTGGACACAAAACAGACACTTTATTATCTGTGAAAATTAAACCAGAGCTACTGTCTCTCTGCAGATTGCAAGTTCTTCGTTTGTAGGAATTACAGCAACTTTAACTTTGGAATCCGGTGTAGAGATAACAATCTCTTCTCCGCGAACTCCGTTAGCTTCTTTGTCAAGTGTAACTCCAAGGTATCCAAGATAGCTTACAACTTTCTCACGTACAGGAATAGCATTCTCGCCGATACCTGCTGTAAATACGATGGCATCTACACCGTTCATAGCTGCAACATATCCGCCAACGAATTTAGCGATACCATAGCAGAGAACGTCGATTGCGTTAGCTGCATCTTCGTTTCCGCTCTGAGCTGCATCGTTCAGATCACGGAAGTCACTGGATAATCCGCCGGATAATCCAAGAAGACCGGATTTCTTGTTGAGAACGTTCATGATACCTGCAATGTCAAGTTTTTCTTTCTTAGCGATGAATTCCATGATAGCCGGGTCAATGTTACCGGAACGTGTTCCCATAACAACACCTTCAAGCGGAGTAAGACCCATTGTTGTATCAACACACTGACCGTTTACGACAGCACTGATGGAAGAACCATTTCCAAGGTGGCATACGATAACTTTTGAGTTATCTTTGTCAAGGCCAAGGAATTCAACAGCACGTTTGGAAACAAAGCTGTGGGATGTTCCGTGGAAACCATATCTTCTTACTCTGTAGTTCTTGTAATATTCGATCGGAAGACCATAGAGATATGCTTTTGCAGGCATTGTCTGATGGAAAGCTGTATCGAATACTGCTACCTGAGGTACACCCGGCATAAGCTCGGAGCATACACGGATACCGATCAGGTTTGCAGGGTTATGAAGTGGTGCAAGATCATTGCATTCTTCTACTGCTGAGATTACTTCATCTGTGATCACTACAGATTTGGCAAATTTCTCACCACCATGTACAACACGATGTCCAACAGCATTTACTTCTTTCAGGCTTCCGATTGCGCCTGTTTTATCATTTGTGAGGGCATCCAGTACCATCTGGATTGCTTCTTTATGTGTAGGCATTGCAGCTTCTGTGATCTCTTTGTCACAGCCTGTTTTCTGATATACTAATCTTCCATCGATGCCGATTCTCTCGCAGAGACCTTTTGCAAGAACTGCTTCTGAATCAGAGTTGATCAGCTGATATTTAAGGGATGAACTTCCACAGTTGATTACTAATACGTTCATTTTCATATTCTGCCGGCAACAAATTTCGAATACTGTCCATAATCCTGACACAAGTCTTCGAATATTTCTGTCAGCTTTTCCTTTCATATTATAATATTATTCTCATCATTTCCAGGGAAATATGAGTAATGATATCAAAGGCATCAGAATCAGAAATATCTCCTCCGATGCCTTTAACATTATGTAGTCAATGAAATAATTCTCAGTCCGTTTTACGGTCTGACTGAAATCTTATTTATTGTCGTCAGCCTGGCACTGTACTGCTGTGATAGCTACCACACCAACGATATCGTCTGCAGAGCATCCACGGGACAGGTCATTTACAGGTTTAGCGATACCCTGGGTTACAGGTCCGTAAGCTTCTGCTTTTGCAAGACGCTGTACAAGTTTGTATCCGATGTTACCTGCATCAAGGTCTGGGAATACAAGTACGTTAGCTTTACCTGCAACTTCGCTTCCAGGAGCTTTAGAAGCGCCTACGCTTGGAACGATAGCTGCATCAAGCTGGAATTCTCCGTCAAGTGCAAGTTCCGGATTCTGCTCTTTTGCGATCTTTGTAGCTTCTACTACTTTATCTACGTCAGCATGTTTTGCACTGCCTTTAGTGGAGTGTGAAAGCATTGCAACGATTGGTTTCTCCTGAACAAGAAGTTCGAAGGATTCTGCAGAAGATGCTGCGATTGCTGCAAGCTCTTCTGAAGTCGGGTTCTGGTTCAGACCGGAATCAGCAAATACAAATGCGCCGTTTGCGCCATATTCGCAGTTCGGAACTACCATTAAGAAGAATGCAGATACAAGTTTTGTACCTGGTTTTGTTTTCAGGATCTGAAGACATGGTCTTAATGTATCAGCTGTAGAGTGACATGCACCGGATACCATACCGTCTGCATCGCCCATTTTTACCATCATTACACCATAGTACAGATACTGGTTAAGAAGAATCTCTTTAGCCTGATCCGGTGTCATGCCTTTTTTCTGTCTTAATTCTACTAACTTGTCAATGTATCCCTGTGTTTTCTCTGATGTAGCAGGATCTACGATCTGTGCGCCGGAAATGTCATATCCGTCTTCAGCTGCACTCTTTTTAACAGCTTCTTCGTTACCAACAAGGATAACCTTTGCAATTCCTTCTTTTAAAATTTTCTCTGTAGCTGCCAGAGTTCTCTTATCTTCTGTCTCCGGAAGTACGATTGTTTTTACGTTTGCTTTTGCTCTTTCTTTGAGTGTGTCAATAAATCCCATGATTAAAATGGCTCCTTTCATATAGCAGTTCTGATATCCAATATCAATTTTCTATCAATTATCTGCGCTGTTTTCATTATAACTCCTGAAGCCTTGTATTTCAAGCATCTGAATGGTAGAATATGACATAAAAAAGTATTTTTTAAGATGCAATATGGTAAAAAAGAGAGAACTCTACAAAATTTCAGAAAGGAGCTTTCTGTCTAAATTTATGAAAACAGCAGGAATTATTGCAGAATATAATCCTTTTCACAAAGGACATGAATATCAGATCCGGTATACAAAAGAAAAGCTAAAGGCAGACTATGTGATTGTTGCCATGAGCGGAGATTATGTGCAGCGCGGCACTCCCGCTCTCATCTCCAAACACGTACGTGCAGAAATGGCTCTGCGGTGCGGCGCTGACCTTGTACTTGAAATGCCGGTATCCATCTCTACAGCAAGTGCGGAAGCCTTTGCAATGGGAGGTGTTTCCCTGTTGGACAGCCTTGGCGTTGTTGATATGCTCTGCTTTGGAAGTGAATCCGGGGAGATCAGCGCACTGCGAGAACTGGCTGAGATCCTCGTAGAAGAACCTAAAGAATATAAAAAGCTGCTGAAAAGCTTTTTAAGCGAAGGGCTGACTTTTCCGGCTGCCAGAAGCCAGGCACTGACAGAATATTTTAAGAATCCGCGCAACTTCAATGGTGACGATTTTGACGGGGTACTTACTCCTCTGTTAAATGAAGTCACACAGATCCTGAATACACCGAATAATATTCTGGGGATCGAATACTGCAAGGCACTTCTCCGTCTGAACAGCCGGATCTGCCCTGTCACGATCCGCAGGGAAGGAATGGGCTATCATGAAACCACTGTCCCTGAAGGAAATTCAGCAAGCTCCTCCCCTGATTTACAGTCATCTACTGATTTCTTTGCATCTGCAACTGCTATACGCAGTCTTATTCAGAATCCGGGAGGTGGCCATTCAGAGGCAATCTCAGACATAAATAATCCAGTCAGGAATCCGGATACCAAAACTGCCAATATATTATCATCCCAGATTCCACCAGATGCTTTTTACGTTTTCAAAAAGGCGCTGGACTCCGGTGAATTTCTCACAGAAAATTCTCTGGACTCTATTCTTTCTTACTGCCTTATGAAAGAAAATGTAGAAAGCCTTTCTTCCTATATGGATGTTTCCGAGGATCTCGCCCGGCGGATCATAAATCAACAGAATTTTCTGTTGTCCTTTTCCCAGTCTGTATCTGTTTTAAAAACCAGAGAGCTGACTCAGACAAGGATACAGAGGGCATTGCTTCATATTATATTAAATATCCACACTGCACCCACTCAGATTCCCTTTGCCCGGGTTCTTGGTTTCCGCAAAGAAAGCAGCGAACTGCTAAGCCGGATCAAGCAGCACAGCCGAATTCCTCTTATCACCAAGCTTGCGGACGCCCAAAATCTTTTGGACAGTGAAGGTAATCAGATTTTATCTGAAACTGTTTTTTCTTCCAATTTATATGAAAAACTTCTGTGTCTGAAAACCGGCAGAAAATTCTGCCACGAGTCCCAGAAACAGCTTATTATCCTATAATTCTTGTTGTTTGGATGCACTTATGTTAAAATACAAACAGTGAGGATAAGGATATAAAATAAGGAAGGAGGAAAAGAAAAATGAAAGCTAATTCAGGTTTGAAAAAGAACAGAACAAAGATTCAGATGGTACTTACCGCCCTGGTAATCTTATCTGTTGTACGTCAGTTTTTCCTGGGAAATTACCACAATATGTTTCTGGGAATCCTGACATTGATCCTTTTTATGGTTCCCCAGTTTCTGGACAGGAAACTGAACGTCACAATACCACCGGGACTGGAAACAGTCATTCTGATCTTTATCTTTTCAGCAGAAATTCTTGGCGAAATCAATGCCTTTTATGTAAAAATCCCTATCTGGGATACCATTTTACATACTACTAACGGTTTTCTGATGGCTGCCATCGGATTTGCACTGATCGATCTTTTTAACCGCAGTGACAGGTTTTCCATTAAAATGTCACCGTATTTTGTAGCTTTTTTTGCATTCTGTTTTTCAATGACTGTTGGTGTTATGTGGGAATTCTTTGAATTCAGCATGGACTGGTTTTTTGGAATGGATATGCAGAAGGACTGGATCGTACCGGCCATCAACTCTGTGAAGCTGAATCCTACCGGTGCAAATGTTCCGATCCATGTAGATGTTCAGTCCCTGGCCGTTAACGGCGAGACCTGGAATCTGGGAGGCTATCTTGATATTGGTATTGTTGATACCATGAAAGATTTGATCGTAAACTTTATCGGCGCAGTCGTATTTTCTATCATCGGTATTCTGTATCTACGAAACCGCGGAAAAGGAAAGCTGGCAGCTTCTCTGATCCCGCAGGTACGCAGCAAACAGGAAGAAGAACATTCTTCCAGAGATCAGTAAGATCCACAGCTACCGAAACTGGCGCACTTTTCTGGAAATATTGTCCAATTCTTCTCTGGAAAGCTCAGGAAGTCTTTCCAGCTGATCCATAAACATGGCAAGTGTCTCTTTTCGCTGCAATTCCACCATCTGGGTGTAGAAATTAACCACTACCCCGGTGGCAATGGCAACTACAAAAAGCGAATAGATCGTCAGAAGAACGGAACACATTTTTCCAATAAAAGTAACCGCAACCACATCGCCAAATCCGGCAGTGGAGATCACCGCATAGCAATACCACAGTGCATCTCCGTATCGGTTAATGTCCGGTTCAACCAGCTGGATCACTGCTGCGATAGCAAAAATAAACACAATAAAACCAATGATAATTTTATCTGCGCGAGTCCGTTTTAACACACTGCCTAATACTTTAATTCTTTTCATGCACTTGTCCTCCAATGAAATAATATACTGCCTGAAATTAATTGAAGTATAGTATAAAACGGTTTCACTTGCAATATGAAAGGAGCTTAACAGTATAAAAGATAATAAAGCACTAAAATACCTCACTTTGATCACCGGAGTTTTAACATTGTTATTAGGAGTCTACACTCTTGTAAGACCAATGAGAACTTTTCTTGCCATCGGATGGATCCTGGGAATCCTTCTGTTTGTAAATGGTATTGAACTTGTAATCCTTTCTTTATCCAAAGAAAAGAAAGAAATCGGAGCATGTATTCTCGGTGTTCTGGAAGGACTTGCAGGTATTATCTTATTATTCAGCGGCATTCAGCGGTTCATCACAGACGTAATGGCAGCTTATATGGTCGGTGCAATCATTCTGATCTACGGTATTTTCCAGATTGCCGCCGGCACAAAGGTATATAAAACATCTAAAGGAAAAGGTATCCTGAGTATTGTGTGCGGTGTTTTATCCGTAATTGTCAGCATCATTTCATTTACCCATCCTGTACTTACCATGATCTCTGCAGGATATATGATTGCTTTTTCTGTTTTGATGCAGGGTATCAATATGATCGTACTTGGAATCAATTTCGGAAAGACCGAAAACTAACAAAAAGGTTATGACTGTATGGATAACACAAAAAGCCCCAAAAACGTATCTTTAAAAAATCAGCTTGAATTGTGGCTGTTCTGTGCACTCATTGGTGCTGTTGCCGGTGCACTGGTATGGATCCTGCTGAAAATAATGGCAGTGGGAACTGAATTTCTGTGGAAATGGCTTCCCGGGAAAACCTCTGTTCCCTATTATACGATTCTTATCTGTGTAGCCGGTGCGGCAATTATCGGTATTTTCCGAAAAATATTCGGAGACTATCCCGAAGATCTGGAAACCGTTATGGAAAAAGTCAGAGCAGAAAAAAGATACGAATACAAAAACATGCTTGTAATGATGGTGGCAGCACTGCTGCCATTACTCATAGGAAGCAGTGTAGGTCCCGAAGCCGGACTTACCGGTATTATCGTAGGTTTATGCTACTGGGCCGGAGACAACCTTAAGTTTGCCAAACAGAATACCAGAAATTATTCGCAGATCGGTGCCGCAGTCTCCATGAGTGTGCTGTTTCATGCACCTCTGTTCGGCATTTTCGAAGTAGAAGAAAACTCTGAGGAAGACCTTGCAGCCTTAACAAAGGGTTCTAAATTATTTATTTACGGAATCGCGCTGGCTGCAGGCACTGGTATTTATGCAGGTTTATCTGCACTTTTTGGTGCAGGGCTTTCCGGATTTCCATCCTTTGATATGGTGGAAATCCAGAGAAAAGACTATCTGCTTATGATTCTGTATATTTTGTGCGGTCTTATCCTGGCATACTTCTATCAGGCAACACACAAGCTGACGGGAAGTATTTCCAGCAGATTCCCGGCAGTTGTCAAAGAGATTTTTGCAGGTTTATGCCTTGGAATCGCAGGTTCATTCTTACCTGCACTTATGTTTTCCGGAGAAGAACAGATGGGAACACTTATGAAAACCTATACCTCTTATCTGCCGCTGGCACTTATTGGCATTGCGTTTTTTAAGCTCCTGCTGACAAATCTGTGTATTCAGTTCGGTTTAAAGGGAGGACATTTCTTCCCTGTCATCTTTGCCGGAGTATGTATGGGATACGGCGTGGCAATGTTGACCTGCGGGCCAGACGGGGGACATGTGGTATTTGGAGCTGCAATCGTTACTGCATCACTTCTGGGTGGAATTATGAAAAAGCCACTGGCAGTAACCATGCTTCTCTTCCTCTGCTTCCCGGTTAAAATGTTTATCTGGATATTCATCGCAGCAGCGGTTGGGAGCAAACTTATCACACTCAAACCAGAGCAGGAACCTTCTGCAAATTACAGCAAGCAATAGAGTCGCTACCAGACAAAAAGAACCATTATATCAGAAAACATGGTTGTATGCTTCAGGCAACAACTATAACTTCTGTATATAATGGTTCTTTCATTTACAATTACATGTTATTTTTATAATTACTTTTCTCCGGAAAGAAGAATACGGTCATTATCCAGCATCTTACCGGCACCTGTCTTAAACTTCTCCAGAAGTCCTTCCACTGTCAGGCCTTTCTTTTCTTCTTCATGGATATCCAGCACAATATCTCCGGAATCCATCATCAGAATACGATTTCCCAGATCAAGGGCCGACTGCATATTGTGGGTGATCATCAGACAGGTAAGCTGATGTTCCTCTACAATTCGTTTCGTAAGATTTAGCACCTTCTCTGCTGTGCCCGGGTCAAGGGCTGCTGTATGCTCATCCAGAAGCAAAAGCTTGGGCGGATTCATGGTTGCCATGAGAAGTGTCAGCGCCTGTCTCTGTCCGCCGGAAAGAAGTCCTACCGGCTGAGTCATACGCTTCTCAAGTCCGATATCCAGAAGCTTCAGTTCTTCATGGAATCGTTCTTTCTCCTGTCTGGACACATGGGAAAGCCATCCGCCTTTCCCTGCTGCAAGTGCCAGATTCTCTTCTATAGTCATTCCAGGTGCAGTTCCCCTCATAGGATCCTGATACAGGCGACCGATGGTCTTTGCACGTACATGCTGGGGCATAAAAGTAATGGCCTGTCCATCCAGCATGATCACACCGGAATCTGTAAGAAAATCTCCACAGATTGCATTAAACAGAGTGGATTTACCAGCTCCATTGGAACCGATGATCGTTGCAAAATCGCCCTTCTCCAGATTCAGGGATAAATCTCTGATGGCCTGTTTCTCGTTTACCGTACCCGGATTAAAAGTCTTGGAAATATGTTCAATCTTCAGCATAAATCACTGTACTCCCTTCCTGTGAGTCATTCTTCTCTTAATCTGCGGCCACTGTTTTTTCAAATATGGACCTGAAATAGCCAGCACAACGATCACAGAAGATACCAGTTTCAGCATAAATGCCGGCATATTGAATCTCAGTGCAACGGTATATACCAGACGGAAAATAAAAGATCCAAGTACCATGCCAACAGCTCTCACGAAAATTCCACCTCTGCCAAGAATCGTACCACCGATCAGCAGGGAAGCCAGCGCGATGGTAACCATTCCCTGTCCGATATTGATATCTACAGATTTCTGTGACTGAGACAGAAGACATCCGGAAAGTGCTGTGAAGGAGTTGGCAACACAGAGACCTACAATCGTAGTAAATACCGGATTAATAGATGAGGATTTTACCATATCTGCATTATTTCCTGTTGCCCTGATTGCCAGGCCAAGTCTTGTCCTTAAGAAAAATACAAGGAAGACAATCACAATGGCTACTGCAATGAAAGCAACTACAATATCCCCTCTTCCTTTCAGCGGTGTACTTTTCAATGTTTCTTTCATCATGGAAAATACCGTCTCTGTTCTGTTCATATTGATCAGGGAGGAACCTCCCATCACTGCAATATTCACAGAATAAAGAGCCGTATTAACAATAATTCCTGCAAGAAGGCTGTCAACACCCAGCTTTGTCTGAAGTATGGCTGTCACAAAGCCCGAGCATATACCTGCAGCCATGGCTGCAAAAATTGATAAAAAAGGATGTCCGCTGACTGCCACTGCCGCTCCCACTGCTGCTCCCAGTGTGAAACAGCCATCAGTGGAAAGGTCACAGACATTCAGCATGGAATAACTGAGAAACAGGGCAAGAACTGTCAATGAACAGATCAGGCCAAGTTTCAGTGCGGTCTCTCCAAGAGAGAGTATAGTCGCAATAGTCACGATGATTTCCTCCAGTTTGTATTTATTTTATTACATTCAATGAACAGCAACAGAAAATATCTGCTGCTGTTCATTTTAATCCAGAAAATATATCAGTCTTTTCAATCGGCACAATGGATTCCATAAACCCAGAACTTATTCTGAATTTATTCAAAATGCTGTCCGAATATCCTTATTATTTCTCTACATCATCAAAGCTCTCTGCTGTAACGATCTCATTTACCTGTGTGCATAATGGCTCGAAATCTTTTTTAACAGTTTCAAGATCAAGTCCCAGTCCCTCGCAGGTTTCTGTGTTTACTGTTGCAGTACCATTATCAAAAGTTTCAACAGATGTTGTTGCAGGATCTGCATCATTCATAAGGATGTCTGCGATCATATCTGCTGTCTTCTGTCCAAGGTTTGCATAATCAACACCATATCCGACAAATGCACCGTTTAGTGCAAAGGAGTCAGCTCCTGTATACTGTGGGATACCTGCATCAATGAATTTCTCATAGATAGAAAGCTCTGCTGTCATAATTGTGTTGTCAGTTGGTGTGAATACTGCATCTACGCCATCTGCCACCAGTGCATCTGCTGCAAGCTGTACCTCATCTGTTGTGGTACCTGTACGCTCTACATATTCGATGCCTTCTTTATCCAGATAATCCTTGGCTTCCTGGATGGCTGTTGTAGAAGAATCCTGTCCGATATCGTATAAAAGTCCGATTTTCTTTACATCCGGGTTCACTGCCTGGATCAGCTTCATGATGGATGCTGTATCCAGATAATCGCTTGTACCTGTAATGTTTGCTCCAGGTGCATCCAGATCCTCTACAAGGCCGCTTCCTACAGGATCAGACACTGCGGAAAATACAACCGGTGTATCGGTTCCTTCTGTTGCGGACTGCATACGCATTGCTACAGGTGTTGCAATACCTACCATCAAATCTACATTATCAGCCTGAAAATCAGAAATGATCTGTTCCATAACATTGGCATCTGCATTACAGTTATCATAGGACACATCAAAATTTACGTCTTTTTCCTTGCCGATTTCTTCCAGACGGGACTGGATGTTGTCTACGATCTGATTCAAGGAAGCGTCATCTACATAATTGCAGATACCGATCTTGAAATCCTGTGCCATAACCGGTGATGCCATCATCATAGTTGCCATTGCTGTTGCTGCGATTGCTAATACTCTTTTTTTCATAGTCTTTTTTCCTCTCTCTACATCTTATTTAGCAGTTCATGGTTTTTTAACTGCCATAGTCTCAGGGATGTTTGCCAATCCCTTGTTACTGTCTGTGAGAAAGAACTCCCCGGATTCCTCTTTTTCCCGGATGTGTCAACTGCTGTGATCCCCACCTGCCATCAGCAGATTTTCCTGCATTACAGGGGGTGCCATATAACAGATTCTCTTTATATATAAAAAAATCCGCCACAAGCTATCTGTTGCTTGAGACGGTAATAAGAATCTTATTATCGCGGTACCACTCAAATTGACGAATCGTCCACTTTCTCATGTACAAACATACACTCCTGATTTATAACGGGTTCGGTTCCCGTCGGTGCCTACTCTCACGCTTATCAAGATTTCGGGCCGCCCTCGAAAGGCCATTCAACAATCAGTTTCATACGGCTTCCCACCAATTGCCGTTCTCTGGAATGATTCTTGGTTGTTTACTCTTCTTTCTCATCGGTTTTGATGTGTTTACTTTACCACGCTAATGCAGATATGTCAAGAGGTTTATTTTTTATTTTTTTCCATTAATTTTTTCAAAAGGGACGCGAATGAATGGGAAGGGATTTCGGGCTTAGTTTCGGAACCATGTAATTCTAAGGCATTTGGGAAGCTGCTAAAAACATTCAAAAAAATCTCAAACTCGCTTCGCTCAGACAGTGAGATTTTTTTGAATAACGCAACTTCCCAAATACCAAGAATTACTATGAACCCTCAAATGCGCCCGAAATCCCTTCCCATTCCTTCGCTGTGTACTGGCGGATTAACATATATTTCCTTTTCGACAGCATGCTGAATTGCTTGCTTTCTGCACCACCGCAGGAGACTTATTTAATCGAATCAAGTAAATCCCCTGCGGTGGTTGCGAAAAGCAATAAGCAGTGGGTGGGGACTTGCCTTCTGTTAAATGCCTGCTGCAATGATATTGGGACCTGTATATTTCAGAATAGCAATGTGTAAACAGTGATGTTTACAGAACTATGTGATAAGTGTTAAAATAATGTTCAGAAAAGATCTGCGATCTGCTATGTGGTGATTTTAAGTTTATATAGATTAGATTATATAGAAATGAGGGATATTATATGTCAACAGCAAAAATGATTTTTCATGGGAGTGATATTGAGAAAATATGCGAGGTCTATCAGCTTAAGCCGGAGGAAATTGTGAAGTTTGGGGCTAATGTAAATCCGCTGGGGCTTTCCGAGTATGTAAAGGAACAGCTTGCAGGACGGCTGGATATCCTGTCTTCTTATCCAGACAGAGATTATACTTCACTTCGCAGCACAATTTCAGAATATTGTAATATTCCTGCTGAATTCATCCTGCCCGGAAATGGTTCCAGCGAACTGATCGCACTGCTGATACAGGAACGAAATCCAAAGCATACCCTTATCCTGGGTCCGACCTATTCAGAATACTCCAGGGAACTCTCCTTCTCCGGAAGCACTCAGGAATACTACCACCTGCGCGAAGAGGATAACTTTGTTCTCGATGTAGATGACTTTTGCCGGACTCTGGATAGAAAATACGATTTTCTCATCCTCTGCAACCCAAATAATCCTACATCATCTGCAATTAGCATAAATGACCTGCGCAGAATCGTTTCCTTCTGCAATGAGCGGAACATTTTCGTGATGATCGACGAAACTTATGTAGAATTTGCCCCGGATATCAATGAGATCACTGCTGTCAGCCTTACCAGAGAATTCACGAACCTTATGATTCTGCGCGGCGTATCAAAATTCTACGCAGCCCCAGGTATGCGTCTTGGCTACGGAATCACCGGGAACCTGGAATTTCTCAAAAAAATGAAAGAAAAACAGGTACCATGGTCTCTCAACAGTCTGGGAGCCCTGGCCGGCGAGCTGATGCTCCAGGATAAAGCCTACATCCGCCAGACCCGGGACCTCATTCTCTCAGAACGCACCCGCCTGCTCAAAGCACTGGAGAATATCCCCACTTACAAAACCTACCCGGCCTACGCCAACTTTCTCCTCCTGAAAATCCAGAAGCCCGGCCTGACCTCCCAGGACGTCTTCGACGCCTGCATCCACCAGGGTCTCATGATCCGCGACTGCTCCTCCTTCGAATGTCTGGACGGCGAATACATCCGCTTCTGCATCATGCACCCCCAGGACAACACCCGACTTCTGCATATACTGGAATCCCTTTAAAGCAGGACATTTCTTTTATTTATAGTAATTCCATAAAATAATACAAACAATCCAATCCATCATAGCTTAAAAACAGCTACCAGCGGGGCGGAAAATATTTTTTATGGGGTGCATTTGCAGGAGTCTTAGATATTCTTAGTCACCAGAAATCTGCGTTATGAGCCGTCTGCCTCACTGTCTGAGCGAAGTTTGCAACGGAGCGAGTTTGACAAGACGGCTCATGCTTTTAGCAGATTTCTGGCGGCTTAGAATATCTTAGGCTCCGAAACCGCACCCCAGACAAAATATTTTCCGCTCCGCGTCCCTCTTGAACATAAAAAGAGCCAGAAACTCCCCTTTCCCGAAGTTTCTGGCCTTTTTTATCAGTTTTTAAAGCTATGGATCGGTGCTGGAATCCTTCCGCCACGCTGCACAAACGCATCACAGGAGAACTGATTCACCGGCATGATCGGTGCATAACCAAGCAGTCCACCGAACTCAACCACTTCGCCAACCCCCTTACCAATTACCGGGATCAGACGAACCGCCGTAGTCTTCTGGTTCACCATACCAATTGCAGACTCATCCGCAATAATACCCGCAATCGTAGAAGCCTTCGTATCTCCGGGAATTGCAATCATATCAAGACCTACAGAACATACACAAGTCATAGCTTCCAGCTTCTCAAGAGTCAGTGCCCCTGCATTCACCGCATCGATCATACCCTGATCCTCGCTGACCGGAATAAATGCACCACTCAAACCACCAACTGCTGTAGAAGCCATAACTCCACCCTTCTTAACCTGGTCATTTAACAGAGCAAGCGCTGCTGTTGTGCCCGGTGCACCTGCATGCTCCAGACCAATCTCCTCAAGGATCTCAGCAACACTGTCACCAATTGCAGGAGTAGGAGCCAGAGACAGATCCACGATACCAAACTTAACACCAAGACGTCTGGAAGCCTCCTGTGCTACCAGCTGACCAACACGTGTTACCTTGAAGGCAGTACGCTTGATCATCTCACAAAGAGTTTCAAAATCCTTACCTCTTACCTGTTCCAGCGCAGTCTTAACAACGCCAGGTCCGCTGACACCAACGTTAATGATAGTGTCTGCTTCTGTCACACCATGGAAAGCACCTGCCATAAACGGGTTATCATCCGGTGCATTACAGAATACAACCAGCTTCGCACATCCCAGGGAATCCTGATCTTTGGTAGCTTTCGCTGTTTCCAGAACGATCTCACCCATCAGCTTAACAGCATCCATATTGATACCTGTACGTGTGGATCCAACATTTACAGAACTGCAGACACGCTCTGTCTTCGCCATAGCCTGTGGGATAGATTCGATCAGAAGTCTCTCAGCAGGAGTCATTCCCTTGCTTACCAGTGCAGAATAACCGCCGATAAAGTTTACGCCTACCACCTTGGCAGCCTTATCCAGAGTTTCTGCAATAGTTACAAAATCTTCCTTTGTCTTACATGCAGCTCCGCCAATCAATGCGATCGGAGTTACGGAAATTCTTTTATTTACGATCGGAATTCCATATTCACCGGAAATAGCCTCACCTGTAGATACCAGATCCTTTGCACAGGTTGTGATCTTTTTATAGATTTTCTCATTTAAAACAGCAAGATCACTGTCAATACAGTCCAGAAGACTGATACCCATAGTAATGGTACGCACATCCAGATTCTCCTGCTCGATCATTTTATTCGTTTCATTTACTTCAAAAATATTGATCATTTTGTTTTTCTCCCTTGTATGTTCTCTCAGCATTTTTCAGGCAATCTGATACAGGAAAGTCCCTCAGTGGCTTACCTGCTTAGATTTTCTCAGATTCTGTGCATTACATTGAAGATATCTTCATGCTGGCAGCGGATCACTACACCGATCTTATCTCCAAGGGCTTCCAGTTCTTTGGCAAGAACTCCGTTGTCTTTCTCACATTTGCTGGCATCTGTTACCATCATCATGTTGAAATATCCCTGTACGATGGTCTGGGAGATATCAAGAATGTTTACATTATTGTCTGCAAGATAAGTACAAACCTTTGCAATAATTCCTACGGTATCGTTTCCTACTACTGTGATGATTGTCTTTTTCATAAGTTCTTTGTCCTTTCTACACTGTAATTACTTCTGATATGCAATCCCTCTGTGCCACCTGAATTCTGAAATCACGCGACTTATAAGGGTTGTCACCTAAGGTTACTTCTGAACAGACGGTTTCATATGCCAGTTCCTCATAGTTATTTTCCCTGCTCAGATGTCCAAGGAAAATCCCTTTCATATTGTCATGCAGCAGCCTGCATAAAAGCCTGCCTGCATTCTCATTGGAAAGATGTCCCCTGTCTCCAAGGATTCTCTGTTTCAGATAATAGGGATATTTTCCAACCTGCAGCATACGGATGTCATGATTTGCTTCCAGAAGAAGCGCATCCAGATTCTGCAGATTACCGACTATGTACTCATTATATTTTCCAAGGTCTGTAGCAATCCCCACAGAATGCTCTCCACACTCTACCCGGTATCCTACAGGCTGTGCAGCATCATGAGGGATCGTAAAAGGATTCACTGTCAGATCATTAATCTCAAAAGGCTCATCTTCGTGTATCTCACGAAAAATCCCTTCCGGCATTTTTCCAAGATTCATGTGAGATAAAGCTTCCACAGTTCCTTCTGTCGCATAAACCGGTATCTGATGTTTCCTTGCGATCACGCCCAGACCTTTGATATGATCCGAATGTTCATGTGTAATCAAGATACCATCAATATCTTTTCCTGTCAATTCCAGAGAATTCAATCCCTGTTCTACTCTTTTTCCGCTGATGCCTACATCCACCAGAAGATGGGTATTATCTGAGCCCACATAAATACAGTTTCCGCTGCTTCCGCTGGCAATGCTACAAAGTCTCATATTTTCTGATTCCTTCCTCAATCTGCCGTCTGGTCTGTGCAAAATCTCCGTTATTTACCACAACATAGTCTGCATTTTCCCGAAAAAAAGTCTCCGGTGCCTGACTGGCAATGATACTGACTGATTTCTCTCTTGTATAACCGCGGTTCTCCATCAGTCTCCTGATACGGATCTCTTCATCCGTATGAATATACCATATCGTATCGCAAAACTCCTGATAATGATCTTCCAGAAGGAGTGCAGCTTCCACCACACATATCTTCTGTTCCTGCTGTTTCTTTACAGCTAACTGCTCTCTGATATACTGTTTCACAGCCGGATGGATGATCTGGTTTAATTTCTCCAGAAGCTCTGGATGTGAAAATACTACATCCGAAACCTGTCTGCGGTCAATAGTTTTATCATTTTTTATGATTTGTCTTCCAAATAGTGCAATCACCGGTTCATAACAGGACTGCCCCGGCTCCATCACCAGATGCCCGATCTCATCTGCTTTCATCACATATGCCTGATACTTTTCTTCAAGAAAATCAAGCACTGTACTTTTTCCGGCACCCACTCCGCCGGTAATTCCTATTGTTATCATCATCACTTCGCCTCATACCAGTTATTACCCTGATGCATATCGACTTCCAGTTCTACGGAAAGCTTTGCGGCACCTTTCATCTCTTCTTCAAGAATAGCAGAAACCTGCGGGATTTCCTCTTTACAGGTCTCTATCAGAAGTTCATCGTGTACCTGAAGTACAAGACGGGATTTAAGATTCTCATCCTTTAATCGTCTGTACACACGGTTCATTGCAATTTTAATGATATCCGCCGCAGTTCCCTGTATTGGAGAGTTCATGGCTACTCGCTCCCCAAAAGACCTCTGCATAAAATTACCGGATTTCAGTTCCGGGATCGGCCTGCGTCTGCCAAACATGGTAGTCACATATCCTTTTTCTTTTCCCTCTTCCACCAGTCCGTCAAGAAAACCTTTGATCTTTGGATAAGTTTCAAAATATCTTTCAATATATTCGGCTGCTTCTTTTCGTGTGATACTTAAATCCTGGCTGAGCCCAAAGGAACTGATCCCATAAACGATTCCAAAATTTACTGCCTTGGCATTTCTCCTCTGCAGATCTGTCACCTCATCAAAGGGCACATGGAATACCTCTGATGCTGTATGTCTGTGGATATCCTGGGCTTCTTTATATGCCTGGATCAATTTCTCATCCCCTGACATATGTGCCAGAACACGAAGCTCGATCTGGGAATAGTCCGCATCCAGAAATACATATCCCTCTTCCGGAACAAATACCTTACGGATCAGTCTTCCAAGCTCCATTCTTACAGGGATATTCTGAAGATTCGGCTCTGTGCTGCTGATCCTTCCTGTTGCTGTAATTGTCTGGTTAAAAGTAGAATGAATCCTGCCGTCCTCTGCGATCTCACCAACAAGCCCGTCTGCATAAGTAGATTTCAGTTTCGCAAGCTGACGGTACTCCAGAATATCCTTTACAATGGGATACTCCGGTGCAAGCTTTTCCAGAATATCTGCCGCTGTGGAATAACCTGTCTTTGTTTTCTTTCCACCCTTAAGGCCAAGCTTTTCAAACAGGATCACTCCCATCTGTTTCGGAGAATTGATATTAAACTCTTCCCCTGCCTGCTGCCAGATCTGCTTCTCCAGTTCTCCAATACGTACACTTAGTTTCTCACCGTAGCTTTTCAGTTCTTCACTCTTCACGCTGATTCCCCATTTTTCCATGGAATCAAGAGTAAAGATTAGCGGAAGTTCAATCTGTGTATATACGTTCCACATACCTGTATCATGCAACGCTTCACACATAGGTTTCCGGCAGGCAAGTGCTGTATAGGCCATGTAGCAGCCCCAGGCTGTAAGTCCCTCTGCACTTTCCTCCCATGCTTTTTCCACTGTTTTCTTTCCAAGAAGTTCCTCTCTTGCAGGCAGGATACGACCACTCAGATATTCCTTTGCCATATCATCATAGGTATAGGAGGATTTCAGCGGGTTCAACAGGTATGCAGCCACGCCTGCATCAAATACAGCCATCGGATCATCAAATTGTATATACTTGAGTAATGCCTTTACATCCAATGCACAGACAGTATGTGTTTTATTATATTTCAGAGTACCGTCTGCATTAACATCAGATATCTCTTTTTCTGAACTTCCCTTTGTATCTTCTGCATTACATTCCATATTATTCTCTGCATTATATTCAGATACCTTACGAAAAAGCTCTTCTAATTTTCCGCAGAGATATCCTTCTGTGATCATCCCCTCCACAGGAATATAATAAATTTCCTCTTCATTCAGCGCAAGTCCTGCACCAAATACCCTGCCATTCTCTGTAACCAGAGAAACACCCGCTGTCTTTCCTGCTTCCGCTTTCGCAAACAGCGCTTCACAGCCTGCCAGGTCTGCACATGTGAAAAACTCCTGTTCCAGCGTATCTTCCTGTACTGCCGCAGAGTCAAAACGGTTAAGCAGATTCTTAAATTCCAGCTGTCTGCAGAGAAGGAAAGCTTCTTTTGTATAAAGATTTCCCAGTTTTGCCTTTTCATACGAAAACTCTATGGGACTGTCCGTACAGATTGTAGCCAGAGCCTTGCTCATCTGCGCCATATCATAATGTTCTCTCATTGATTCCCTGGCTCTGTTTGGCTTCAGCTCTTCCAAATGTTCATGAGCATTCTCAATACTTCCATACTCCACAATAATCTTTGTGGCAGTCTTCTCACCTACTCCCGGGATTCCCGGAATATTGTCAGCACTGTCACCCATCAGAGCCTTTAACTCAATGATCTGGGGAGGTGTCACCTGATATTTCTCGATCACCTGCTGTGCATGATAATCCTCTATGGTGGTCTTGCCCCTTACAGTCTTTGGCAAACGGATCATAACCTTATCTGTCGCAAGCTGAAGCAGATCTCTGTCACCGGAAAGGATTGTCGCATCCATTCCTGCCGCTTCGCTTTTTCTGGCCAGAGTTCCCAGTATATCATCCGCTTCGTAGCCTTCTTTTGTCACAACATTCACACCCATTGCAGTAAGCATTTCTTTAATCAGCGGTACCTGCTCTCTCAGTTCTTCAGGCATGGGTTTACGTGTTCCCTTGTATGCTTCAAACATCTTATGGCGGAAAGTCGGTGCCTTCAGGTCAAATGCCACCGTCAGATACTGAGGCTTCTCTTCCTCGATCGTCCGAAAAAGGATATTCAGGAAACCATATACTGCCCCTGTGTGTTTTCCTTCTGAATTTGTAAGATCCGGCAGACCATAAAAAGCTCTGTTCAGAATACTGTGTCCGTCAATCAGTAATATTTTTTCGCTCATAAAATCCTCCAGTGTCTTTATAGAATGTAATTTGTCTCCATCATTACAAAAATCAGTATTGCCGCAATCGTAGCGATCAGAAGGCATATACTCACGCCAAACATAAGCCAGCTGACTTTCTTCTTGCGGATATATCTTCTGGATTTCCGGATGTCCTGTTCCAGCAGTTTTTTGAAATCCAGAACCGAATCGCTGCTGTCATCATCAAGCTGATGTGTTACCTCATGGACAATAAAATATGTCTCCAGTTCATCATAACAGGAAGAACAATTCTGTACATGATCAAGAAACTCTTCCAGTTCATTTAACGGAAGATCATGTTTAATATACCTGCTCACCATTCCTTCTGCAGTTTGGCAATCCATCTTCATTCCCTTCTTTCTTCCAAAAAAACATCCAGGATGCTGCGTTCACTATTACGAATTATAACCGAACCGGAGTTAATTGGCAAGAAAAAGCAGCAGAAGCTCAAATCGCCTCTGCTGCTTTCATTGCTGTTCACTCAGTTTTCAGTGATATAGCCAATTTTCCGGATTGCCTGCGACAATGGACTTTTGACTTGTATATCTCGAAAAAATATCACTTCTGCAGATTTACTTTCCCGGAAGATGTATCTGCGTCAGCTTCTGTACTGTTTTCGGATTCTGCATTGTTCTCAGACTTTGTATTACTTTCAGATTCCGCCACTGCAGTGGGAACCTGTACAGGTGCATTCAGGATTTTCATAAATTCCTCACCTGTAATTGTCTCATGTTCATACAGATATTTTGCAAGTTCATGGAGCTTTCCAATATTGTCCTGAAGGATTTTCAGTGCTTTCTGGTGTTCCATCCTGACAAGTTCCACAACTTTCTTATCCAGAAGAGTCTGTGTCTCAAAAGAACAGCTTAAGCTGGAGTCTCCGCCCAGATACTGATTTGTCACATTCTCCATGGCAACCATATCGAAGTCTTCACTCATACCATATCTGGAGATCATTGCTCTTGCAAGCTTAGTCGCCTGTTCGATATCATTGGATGCTCCGGTTGTAATAGAGTGGAAGATCAGTTCCTCAGCGGCACGACCGCCTGTAAAGGTCGCTATCTTATTTGCAAGCTCTTCCTTTGTCATCAGATAATGATCTCCGTCATCCACCTGCATGGTATATCCGAGTGCTCCTGATGTACGCGGAATAATAGTGATCTTGTGGACCGGTGCAGATTCGGTCTGCTTTGCTGCAACCAGCGCATGTCCGATTTCATGATAAGCAACTATCAGTTTTTCTTTATTGGAAAGAACTCTGTTCTTCTTCTGATATCCTGCGATAACTACCTCGATACTCTCCTCAAAATCTGCCTGGGTGGCAAATTTTCTGCCGTCACGTACTGCACGAAGTGCTGCTTCATTGACAATATTTGCAAGTTCTGCACCGGAAGCTCCGGCTGCAGCTTTCGCAATCTCATCAAAACGTACGGAATCTGCGATCTTAATCTTCTTTGCATGGACTTTAAGGATTTCCTCACGTCCTTTTAAATCCGGAAGTTCAACAGGAATACGTCTGTCAAAACGTCCGGGACGAAGAAGTGCGGGATCAAGGGAATCCGGTCTGTTGGTTGCCGCAAGGATCACAACACCTTTGGAGCCGTCAAAACCATCCATCTCTGTAAGCAGCTGGTTCAGAGTCTGCTCGCGCTCATCATTGCCGCCTGTAAATCCGGCACCATCACGTTTCTTGCCAATTGTGTCGATCTCATCGATAAATACAATACATGGAGCTTTCTCATTCGCCTGTTTGAAAAGATCACGCACCTTGGCAGCGCCCATACCAACAAACATTTCCACGAATTCAGAACCGGAAATGGAGAAGAACGGAACTTCCGCTTCACCGGCTACCGCTTTTGCAAGAAGTGTTTTACCTGTACCCGGAGGGCCTACAAGAAGGGCTCCTTTCGGCATAGATGCACCGATTTCTCTGTATTTCTGCGGGTTATGAAGATAATCTACGATCTCTGTCAGAAGATCCTTGGCTTCGTCCTCTCCCGCTACATCTGAGAATTTGATTCCCGTAGATGATTTCACATATACTTTCGCATTACTCTTTCCAAATGACATTGCCCCACCGGGACCTCCGCCCATGGAACTCATCATCTTCTTGCTGAGCCACCTTCCAAGAAGGATAAAGATGGCAATCGGCAGTACATATCCTGCGATCAGGCTGATCCAGATAGATGTCTGCTGTGGTGCTGCTGCACCGAACTTGACATTTGCATCATGCAAACGGTCTACAAGGTCAGGATCATTCATCTTGACAGTTCTGAAATAACCCTCCTGTCCGTCACTCTCTGCTACATAATAAATATAATCATCCTGAATTTCTACTGTCTTAACGTAATCCTTCTCTACTCCTGTCAGGAAAGTACTGTAATCAGTCGTCTGTACCTTTCGTCCCTCAATTGCAGGAAGTAACAGCACATTCAGAAGAATGATAATAACTGCCGCAATGATATAATATACATAAAGCGGTTTTCTGCCAGGCTTTTTATTATCAAGGTTCATTGGCTTTTCCTCCATTTCGTTTTGTTATGATGTACCATATCACTTATTCATCTCTTTTTCAAGAAAAGCGAGATAAATTTCATAAAGATTTTAGAATTATCTGAACTGTTCAATACGGCAAATAAAAAAAAAGCGAAAACCTTCACAAACAAAGGCTTCGCTTACTTTTTAGTGCCGGCAGTGGGACTTGAACCCACACGTGGTTGCCCACAACAGATTTTGAGTCTGCCTCGTCTGCCATTCCGACATGCCGGCATTGAAACGAGTATTATCATATCACGTTTTTGTCGAAATGGCAAGGGCATTTTTGAGTTTTTTTTAATATTTCACAAACCTCGTTTTAGAATACACATTGCTTGCCTTGATCAGTTTCTGATATCTGGCAAACAGCTTCTCAGGAAGTCTGATAGTTACGGTTTTGTTGACCGCAAAAGCTTTTTTTCCAACATAGTTCAGTGCTGTACTGTTGATCCTGATCACTTTGACTGCCGGGCACTGGTAAAAAGCTCTGGCATCTATATGTCTGACACTGGCAGGAAGTATGAAATTTCGCAGTTTTGTACACTGTGCAAATGCGTTGCTGCCAATTCTTTTTACTCTGCTACCAAATCTTATGTTCCGCAGATTCGGGCACTGGCTGAACGCATATTTTCCAATCGTTGTTACATTATTTCCAAAAATAACATCTGTAATTTCTTTGTTCCCGCTGAAGGCATTCTTGTCAATTGTAGTTACTTTATAAACTTTATCATTGATCACAACTGTAGCCGGAATCTGTATCACATTATATTCCGCAGCAAGACCTGTAACGCTTACTTCTCTTTCATTCAAAATCTTATAGCCAATTCCACCTATCAGGTACTTATAGCTTCCACCCTGTTCAGTTAACGGAGCTGCATTGAACTGATATCTCACAGGTTGTACAATATCGTTTTTCTCCCATATACCTCCTGTATATTCTTCTCTCTGGAAAAAGACATATATATTGTATGCACGTTCCACCTTTGTATAAATACCCTTTGCAGAACCGATTTCCCATTTCCTGTGAATATCGCTTTCCTGCGGTTTGAGAGAAAGACTCCAGTATAATGGTGTCCATCTGACATCTCCCTCAACAGGATTCGTATTCTGCGTTCCGGCACCGGTCACATTAAATTTATAGTAAGTGTTGGGATAGAAAACCAAAGGTTTGTCAAGTCCTTCAACGACACTGTCATTTGCACTTACCCCTTTGCTTTCATCTGTGTCTGTTGAAGTTTCCTCTCCGGCTGCCCAGATGAAATTCTGTGTATCTGCTCCATCCTGAAATTCCGCTGCACCGGTCGTACTGACCGGAACTGCTGCCAGAACACCTGCCAGCACCATAGCTGCTATTTTTTTCATTACTCTCTCCTCCTCTTTTTCAGCAGTATATCAAATATATACAACTGTTCAGTCCTTTCTTATAGCAATAGTGAACTGTTACTGTTCTGCTTACAATTTATATCTACATCTTGTATTTTACTTATTTTTCTGCTAAATGTCTACCTTGATTTTCTGCTAATCCTGTCGTATTTTTACTTCATCTGTATTCCACCTCTCATACGTGATATAATCCGCACCCATTTTCCTGAAAATGTCTACCATATCCTCATTCCGGCAAAGCCATACGGATATGCGGATTCCATTCTGATGAGCATTGTTGATATCATTCATACTGATATTTTTATACTCTGCACTTATGTCCAGATCATATTTCTTACACTGCTGTATCATAGAAGCATTCATGCGCACTGTACGGATCCACTGCATTTTTCCTGTAAATCCCATCTCACGCAGTTTACCAAGTGTTTCTATGCGAAAACAGATGAGTACCGGCTCTTTCTGTGATTCAGTCAGAAGCTGCATGAACAAATTCATGGCTTCTTCCGTACGGATTGACTTTATTTCAATCACCGGCGTCACAGAGTACTTATTGCAGCATGCAATATACTGTTCCAGTGTAGGAATAAGATTATCCGGATACTGCGAAGCATTTCTTCCATTTATAATCGGATACTGCTTTATCTCCTCATAAGTCATCTCTGAAATAAACCTGTCCTCCCCGCACATCCGCAACAAAGAATCATCATGAGAGACAACCAGAACTCCATCTGCGGTCTCTCTCACATCTGTCTCCACAAACTCCGCCCCATTGCGTCCTGCCGTCTCAAAGGCAGGCATGGAATTCTCAGGTGCTGCTGTCTGTTCACCTCTGTGCAAAATATAATGAGTAACTCCATCCAGGGGTTTCCGGAACTTTTCTTCATCTTCCGGTGCAGGTGTGATTTTCGGAGTTGGCGTGACCGTTACCGTCGGCTCCGGGGTCACAGATGGTGCTGGTTCATCCGGCGTCAGTGTAGGCGTAATTTCCGGAGTTTCTGACGCTGCCGGCAGGACGATCACTTCTATCTCTGATACATATCTGTCAGTACCATAAGAAACACTGGTGATTTTGACATTTCCCGCCTTTTTTGCAGTAACTTTTCCTTTCTTTGATACAGTTGCCACCGTTTTATCAGAAGAAGTATAAGTCAGCCTTTTTCCATACTTCTGCGGCTCCAGAATAACTGTCTTTCCTGCTGTTACTTTCACCTGTTTTTTGTATTTCTTAAAAAGAACTGTTTCCGTTTTATTACAGACAAAAACCTCGCAGTTTACTTTCAGTCCACTCATCTGTGCTGTGATCGTTGCCTGTCCGGGCTTTAAACCATATATCCTGCCATTTATAACCTTTGCACATTTTGAGTTACTGCTGGTCCATTTAAACTTCTTTGGACTCACTTTTGTATCATGATTCAGGATCTTTACTGTATAAGTGGCACCGGTCTTTACAACCACCTCAGATTTATGCACTCGATATTCGTCTGCTGCATAAGTATTATCTGCCACATATATTATACTGATAAAACCTGTAATTATAAGCACAATAGCAAATATGGCAGACCTTACAGTCTGCATGCCTGTTCTTTTGTCTCTGTATTCTTTTTTCTTATCTCCCATTATTCTATCTCTCATCTCTCATATGCCATTCCTGATCTGCTGCTTTTATTTCCGGTATGTTCCTAAACACTTCACAATCCTGATCACATTCGTCTCTGATGCAGGGACAGACCATCTTTACTTTTTTAAAATGTCCGGGAACACCCTCATATTGTACACTCCACAGACCATTGTAATGCAGCTGTTTACACATTCCTGTTTCATATTCATATTTAATCATATGTCTACCTCCGAACAGACAAAATTTTTACAGTACATTCTTCTGAAATCACTGTTTCTCCATGCAAAACGAAAGGCACTAACCTTCCAGCATCATGCACAGATCAGTACCTTTCTTTTTGTGTGTTTTTATGTCATATCTGCCCCGGCAATACCACAAGATAGTAAATTACAGAATAATCACAGCATTATTCCATATCTTCCAGTAATTTCTCATAAATCGGGAAGCAGTCAAATGTTGCGAAATAATCCTTCGGTGTCTCGGCACGGCGGATCATCTCGAAACTTCCATCTTCATGGAGAAGGATCTCAGAAGATTTCAGTTTACCATTGTAGTTATATCCCATGGCAAAACCATGAGCTCCTGTATCATGGATCACAAGAAGATCTCCCATATCAACCTTCGGAAGATAGCGGTCAATTGCAAACTTATCATTGTTTTCGCAGAGAGAACCTGTCACATCATACATATGATCACATGGCTGGTCTTCTTTTCCCATAACAGTGATGTGATGGTATGCGCCATACATTGCCGGACGCATCAGGTTTACAGCACACGCATCCACACCAATATATTCTTTATGAGTATGCTTCTCATGGATTGCCTTAGTTACCAGGCAGCCATACGGTCCCATCATGAAACGTCCCATCTCTGTATAGATTGCAACATCACCCATTCCGGCCGGAACAAGTACTTCTTCGTATACTTTGCGGACACCCTCACCGATCTCTCTGATATCATTCGGAGTCTGATCTGGTTTGTAAGCGATTCCAACACCACCGGAAAGGTTGATAAACTTCACATGAGCGCCTGTCTCCTTCTGAAGTTTCACTGCCATTTCAAACATCTCTTTCGCCAGCATCGGATAATACTCATTTGTCACAGTATTGCTTGCAAGGAATGCATGGATACCGAATTCCTCGGCACCTTTTTCCTTCAGGATCTTGAATGCTTCAAAAATCTGCTCTGTTGTCATACCATATTTGGCATCTCCGGGGTTGTCCATAATATCGTTGCTGATCTTAAACACTCCGCCCGGATTATAACGACAGCTGATCACCTTCGGAATATATCCTACGGCTCTTTCTACGCTCTCGATATGTGTGATATCATCAAGATTGATGATCCCGCCGATTTCATTTGCATATTTGAATTCTTCTTCCGGTGTATCATTGGAAGAAAACATGATATCTCCCTCTTTGCATCCGATTGCTTTGGACATCATCAGCTCTGTCATGGAAGAACAGTCACAGCCACAGCCATACTCCTGAAGGATCTGGATCAGAAATGGATTTGGAGTTGCCTTCACAGCAAAGAATTCTTTGAAGCCCTTATTCCATGCAAATGCTTCTTTCACTGCCTTTGCATTCTCGCGGATACCTTTTTCATCATAAAGATGGAAAGGTGTAGGAAACTGCGCGGTGATTTCCTGAAGTTTATCCAGGGTGACAAATGGTACTTTTTTCATAATAATCTTTTCTCCTCTTACTTCTTGTGTATATGTGTATATAAATGATCCTGACAATACTCGTAGTTTCCGTTACATTTAGAACAGAAACGGAATTCCAGATTCGGATCATCTTTCTCTGTACGGCCACAGACTGCACATTTGTGCTTCGTCACTTCCCCTGACTTGCTGCCACCCGGGAAGGGAACGGTCTTACTTTCTCCCATTGCTCTCTTAAACTGATTTCTGCGATGGATTTCCTTCGGATTGTATCTGTTAAGATTTCTTGTACCAAGGAAGAAAATAATAAAGTTCAGTAAGGATGCGATGATCGGCAGTGCCATAAACCATGCTCCTCCCATAAAATATCTGACAATATCATATACCACAAGAGCAGCATATACAATCGCCATACACTTCATCTTGATCGGGATTACAAAGTACAGTAAAACCTTCATATCCGGATATGTCAGCGCATATGCCAGAAAAATAGATAAACTGATATAATACGTTGAAAACTGTGATCCATTCAGATAAGCATCTAACACTCCACCTGTGATAAAATACAAAATAAACGCAGAAATTACTGTAAAAATCATTCCAGATAAAATATATACAGTAAATCTGAATGATCCCCATGTACGTTCCAGCGATGCACTGATCGGATAATAAAAGAACAATATCGCAATCACAAACCATAAAGCAGATGACGTACTCGGCGGATAAATAATCCATGTAACAAGTCTCCATATCTGACCATGCAGGATTTCAGAGACATTCAAACTCAACATGGAAAGAGCCCCTGGATTAATATACATCAATGCATATCCCAGTACATAACTTACAATAATATAAATCGTAAGATTCTCAATCCCGCGATTTCCAAATTTTCGTTCCAGTTTGTCAATAAATTTCATAAATCTCCTTTTCTCACAAAATGCTATTCGTTCTTTCGTTACAGCGGATATCCACAATCTGCTTTCTCTGCGTAATTCTGCACCGAATAACTGCCTCTCAGTTCAGACACAAAATCAGAAAAACTTCTTCCTGGAAAGAAATATCGCTGCAATGATACTTGCCACTACAGAAAGGATGATAACGATAAGAAATCCCCATGGTGTCCTGGAAAACGGCATTCCCGCAGCACTCAGGTTCATACCATACGCACTGAAAACAATAGTCGGAATACTCATAACAATGGTAATAACAGCCAGAACCTTCATGACAATGTTCAGGTTATTAGAAATAACTGATGCAAAAGTTCCCATCATACTGCTGAGGATACCACTGTAAATATTAGCCATCTCAATGGCCTGCTTGTTCTCAATGATAACATCCTCCAGAAGCTCTGTATCCTCCGGATATTTCTTGATACTCTCCACCTTCAGAAGTTTCTCCAGAACCATCTCATTGGAACGCAGAGATGTGGTAAAGTATACCAGTGATTTCTCCAGTTCCAGAAGTTCCATCAATTCCTGATTTCTTGTAGACAGATGAAGTTTCTCCTCAATCTGCTCGCTCTTCTTATCTATAATACGCAGATATCTCAGATACATGCTGGCATTACGGTACAAAATCTGCAGAATAAATCTGGTTTTCATATAGGTAAAAAAGTTTCTTACCCTGCCTTCCATAAATCTTGTCAGAACCTGTGTGTCTTCCAGACATACAGTAAAGATCATCTTCTGAGTCACGATAATACCAAGAGGAATGGTCACATACCAGTCCTTCTCGTTACGTTCTTCAATCGCAGGTACATCTGCAAGGATAAGGGTATAATTGTCCTCCACTTCTATACGGGAACGCTCTTCCTCATCCAAAGGTGCGCGCAAATCGTCCACCTCTATCCCAAATTGCTCGGAAATTTCAAAAATTTCTGTTGCCGTAGGATTCGTCAGCGCAATCCAACAGCCCTCCTGTGGTTCCTGTATTTCATGGATAGCGCCATCGATTGTCTTAAAAATCCTTACCACGATCCACACTTCCCTTCTTTTTCTCGATTTCCCCTCAATAGATTGTTACTGTTTACTCTGTTCTCAGTAACAATAAATCTGCAACTATTCAGAGTTTCTGCAAGAGATTACTGAACAGTTACGTTTGCTCTTTATTTTCACAAAGACTCAAACATCATTATAATTTGAACATGAATTTTTGTCAATTCCAATGCTTTCGGTTTACAAAACTTTTACACTTCGCTATAATAAAGTAGTATTTATTTATAAAAGTCCCGTAAAGTGGGGCGTACAGATTGCGGGAGTGATTTTCCAAACACGCTCTAACTATGGCAACTGAATTCAGGTGAAATATCCCGCAAAGTGGGGCGTGCAGATTGCGGAAATGATTTTCCAGACACGCTCTAATACAATAACAGGAAAGGATACAAATCATATGAGCCAGTCATCATTTGGAAATAAATTTAAGGTAACTACCTGGGGGGAATCCCACGGAAAAGCTCTCGGAGCTGTGATAGACGGATGCCCGGCAGGCCTTCCTCTCTGTGAAGAGGACATTCAGAAATTCCTCGACAGAAGGAAACCCGGACAGAGCAGATACACCACCGCCCGTAAAGAAGGAGATCTGGTAGAAATCCTCTCAGGTGTCTTTGAGGGCAAAACCACCGGAACTCCAATTTCTCTGATGGTAAGAAATACAGATCAGCGCTCCAGAGACTACGGAAATATCGCATACTCCTATCGTCCCGGACATGCAGACTATACTTTTGACCAAAAATACGGATTCCGCGACTACAGAGGCGGTGGACGTTCTTCAGGGCGGGAAACCATCGGAAGAGTTGCAGCAGGTGCCATTGCTTCTAAAATATTAGAAGAACTTGGCATTTCAATCTGCACCTATACCAGATCTATCGGACCTGTTGAAATTGCTTCTTTTAATAAAGAAGAAATCCATCAGAATGCATTTTATATGCCGGACGCACAGGCAGCAGTGAAGGCCGGTGAATATCTGGAAGAATGTATGAAGAATCAGGACAGTGCAGGCGGCGTGATCGAATGTCGTATTACCGGAACACCTGCCGGACTTGGCGAGCCAGTCTTTGACAAGCTCAGTGCTCTTCTTGCCCACGCCCTGATGTCCATCGGTGCAGTCAAGGCTGTTGAAATCGGTGACGGCATTGCAGTGACTTCCTCAAACGGTTCCACTGACAATGATGGATTCACAGTCAAAGACGGTGAAATCATCAAAACCTCCAACCACGCAGGCGGAATCATGGGAGGAATCAGTGACGGCAGTGAAATCATACTTCGTGCCCATATCAAACCAACCCCATCCATCAGCCAGCCGCAGCAGACCGTAACCAAAGATAAAGAACCTCTTTCTCTGGAAATCCATGGCCGACATGATCCGGTCATTGTCCCAAGAGCAGTGGTTGTGGTAGAATCTATGGCAGCAATCACACTGGCGGATGCGCTCTTTGTCAATATGAGTTCCCAGATGGATAAGGTTCGGGATTTTTATCGGAAATAATTCCAATTAATCCACGCAAAAATACCTTCACTTGAATTCTGAGCTGATCTCAGTTTCAAATGAAGGTATTTTATTATCTGCCTATATTGCTGATTCTATGTAACGAATCTGTTATTCTTCCGGAACCGGCCAGATTCTGATACAGTTTGGCTCTGTAATCTTAATCGGCTTGCCGTTCATCACAATAATATTCTTCTCATAATCCACTGTAAAAGTAGTCAGTGTATTACTTGCATGATTAGCCAGCACCAGATGCTTATCATCCGGTAAAAGTACCAGATCTTTCGGATATTCACCACTGATCGGAAGTGTAAACTTCCTTGTCAGCATACCAGTCTCCTCATCACGCTCAAACATGGAAACTGTATCCTCACCTGCTGTTGTACAGAAAAGATGCTTGCCATCATTTGCAAGAGAAAGACCGGACGCTGCATTATGTGTATCATGAACATCCTTCTTCGCACTTGTCTCAATCGTCTGGATCAGTTCAAACGCCGGAACCTTACCGCTTCCATCATATTTGTAAGCCCTGATCTCATTACTGAGTTCAAAGAGAATATAAGCAAACTTACCATCATCGCTAAAACGAATGATACGCGGGCCGCTCTCTCTCGGACATCTCAGGATGTCTACCAGTTCCAGCTTATTGCGCAATTTGTTGACACGGTAAATCTTCACCTGATCAATTCCGTTATCTACTGCACAGAGATATTTATTATCCGGAGTTGGACGAACACAGTTCACATGGGGACGGAAGTTACGCTCTGCAACACTTCCGAGTCCTGTATGGAATACGCCATCCATCAGGCTTCCAAGTCTGCCGTCCTTATGAGTATGTACAACAGTCACCTTACCGTCATGATATCCGGCAACATAAAGATACTTACCGTCAACATCTGTAGAAAGGAAACAGCCTCTCATTCCATCAATATTTACACTGTTGATACGTGACAGATCACCATTTTTATCACGTTTAAATACTGCAACACCCTCATCCTCGATAGAATAAAGATACTTACCATTCTTTGAAACAGCCATGTGGGATGCATTACTTACTTCAACACTGCTGCGTTCTGTAAGAGTGCCATTCTCAACATCAACATCATAAACATGGATTCCCTGTCTGGAAGAGCCATGTGTATAAGAGCCCACATAAGCTACATATTTCTTTTCACTCATAATGCTTTTTTCCTCCTGCTGTCCTGAAGTTTATTTATCATCGCTCACTCTGTTCCCGTCTGCTGTCAGCGAGCAATAATATTTTCGTCCCAATATTGCCGGACGATGTCATACGATAAGGTGATTATAGCACATTTTCCTAATCAGAACAAGATTACGGAACTCAGTTTTATGTATTTTTTCCAGTTCATGGGTTACTGTCGTTACTGTTCACATACAAGCCAAAATTCTATTGCCGCAGGCAATCTGGAATGAATTTTGGCTAAGTTCTATACCGGATAAGCGCTCTGCTGTTTATTTGGTAAAATAATTTCTGACAGCCTCCAGTGTCTGGTCTATGATCTCATCTGTATGGGCAACAGATAAAAACATTGCCTCAAACTGTGACGGAGCCATATGGATTCCCTGCGCAAGCATTCCCTTGAAATATTCCGAGAAAGCTTTTGTATCTGAAGATTTGGCTGATGTATAATCCACAACCTCCTGCTCTGTAAAGAACAGGCTTCCCAGGGAGGATACGTGATTGATATGGTAAGGCAGATTTTTCTCTGCTAGGATTTTCTCCATACCGCCATAGAGACGTTTTCCTTTTTCCTCCAGATCTTTATAGATTTCCTGGTGCTCATAGAGGTATTTTAACTGTGTCAGTCCTGCTGCCATTGCAATAGGATTTCCGCTTAAGGTACCGGCCTGGTAAACCTTTCCCACAGGGGAAACCAGTTCCATAATCTCTCTGCGTCCGCCGTATGCGCCTACCGGCATACCTGCACCGATGATCTTACCATAGGTAACCAGATCAGGGGTCACGCCAAAATATTCTGCAGCACCGCCAAAAGCCAGACGGAAACCAGTGATAACCTCGTCAAAGATCAGAAGGGCGCCGTACTCATCGCAGAGCTTTCTCAGACCTTCCAGGAACCCCTTTTTCGGAGGAACCACACCCATATTGGCGCCTACAGCTTCCACGATAACAGCAGCAGTCTGTCCGTCAGCCTGCTCCATCAGTGCACGTACACTGTCCAGATCATTATAAACAGCAGTCATGGTATCCTCTGTGCATCCCTTAGGCACACCGGCACTGTCCGGAACACCGCTTGTCATCACACCGGAGCCTGCACTTACCAGCATGGCATCACTGTGTCCATGATAGCATCCTGCAAATTTAATGATCTTATTCTTTCCTGTAAATCCTCTGGCAACACGGACTGCACTCATAACAGCCTCTGTACCGGAATTTACCATACGCACCATATCCACATGTGGAATATGGTCACAGATGAATTCAGCCATCTCCACTTCGATTGCAGTTGCACATCCGAAGCTGAGGCCCTTTTCACATGCCTTCAGTACACTTTCTTTTACTTCCGGAAAATTATGGCCCAGAATCATAGGTCCCCAGGAATCGATATAATCCACATATTCTTTTCCATCAACATCATAAATATGGCATCCGTCTGCGCGGTCGATAAATCTCGGTGCAATACCGATTGCGCCATAGGCACGTACAGGACTGTTTACTCCTCCCGGAATCACCTTTACCGCTCTGTCAAATAATTCTTCTGATAAACCCATCAGCCGATTCTCCCTTCATCCATGCATTTTGCAAGTTCTTTTGCATAATAAGTAAGATAGATCTGGGCACCTGCACGGTATGCACTGACTGCCATCTCACACATAATACGTTCTTCATCGATCCATCCCATCTTTGCAGCTGCTTTCACCATTGCATATTCACCGCTTACACTGTATGTTGCAACCGGCACATTTACAGCCTTTGATACCTCAGAGACCATATCCAGATAAGACATGGCAGGTTTTACCATAATGATATCTGCGCCCTCTTCCACATCCGTAAGAGCTTCCTTCATTCCTTCTCTTCTGTTATGGAAATCCATCTGGTAGCTCTTTCTGTCACCAAAAGACGGTGCAGAACCTGCTGCATCACGGAATGGTCCGTAGAAAGCAGATGCATATTTTACTGCATAGGACATGATCGGTGCTCCATAATGTCCGTTCGCATCAAGAGCCTCACGAATAGCACGTACACGTCCGTCCATCATATCAGAGGGAGCTACCATATCTGCGCCTGCCTCTACATGGGAAACAGCTGTCTTAGCCAGTAATTCCAGTGTTGCATCATTATTTACATCATGACCGCAGAGCACTCCGCAATGTCCGTGTGAAGTGTACTCACACATACATACATCTGTGATATAGTACATGTCCGGGAACTGTTTCTTTGCTTCTCTCAGGGCTTTCTGTACGATTCCGTTGGGGTCGTACGCACCGCTTCCCACCTCATCCTTGTGATCCGGGATGCCGAACAGCATAATGCTGTTTACTCCTGCATTCTGCAGACGTTCCAGTTCAAAAGGAAGACGGTCTACACTGTAGCGGAACTGTCCTTCCATAGAAGGGATCTCTTCTTCAATTCCTGTTCCCTCTTTTACAAATAAGGGATAAATAAGGGAAGACTTGTCCATTCTTGTCTCTCTTACCATTTTTCTTAAATTTTCACTGCCTCTTAATCTTCTTGGTCTCTGAATTAAATCCATGTCTTTTTGCTCCTTTTATCAACAATTCTCATAACTGTTCCATTTTTTGCAGAATAGTTATCAGTTTTCCTGTTTCATCTCTTCCACAAGCTCTATGAGACTTTCGATGGTAGCCTTCTTTGCCATGCGGGTCTGCATACCATAAGCATCTGCTGCAGCTTTGGTCTGTTTTCCGATACAGGCAGCTTTTACCTTCGTATAGTCCAGTCCCTTTGTGCCTTCCACAAAGCCCTTTACAGTGGATGCACTGGTAAATACTACACAGTCCACACTTCCTGTCTCCAGCTCTTTCTTCTCATCGATCAGCCTGCTCTTTTCATAACAGGTTGTGTAAGTAGCAATGTCATCTACCTTCGCACCTGTCTGCTCCAGCAATTCTGTCAGCTTTTTATTTCCGGCTTCGGCTCTTGGGATCAGAATTTTTTCATTTCCCTGAAGTTGTTTTGCAAGCTCTGCCCCAAGAGTATCTCCGTCATACACACCTGGCACAAAATCAGCCAGCAGGTGATGCTCTTTCAGCTTTTTCTTCGTTCCTTCACCGATCACTGCGATCTTCGCCTGTCCCAGGCTGCGCACATCCATCTCTTTTCTGTCCATCTCGTCAAAAAAGATCTCCACACCTGCAGGGCTTGTAAAAATGATCCACTGATAAGTATCCAGTTTCTCAAATGCCTCATACAGTCTGCCATTATCCTCAACAGGTACTGTACAGATAGACGGCAGCTCCAGAACCTCGGCACCTTTCTGACGGAGAAGATCTGCTGTCTTTGAAATATGCTGTCTTGGTCTTGTGACCAGAACCTTCCAGCCTGCCAGAGGAAGTTTCTCGTACCAGGCAAATTTGTCAGCCAGAGAACATACCTTTCCCACAACAATAATGGCAGGTGTCTCTATCCCCTGTCTGTCCACCTCTTCCTTGAGGGTACCTACAGTAGCAACCACCCGCTTCTGTCCTGCTGTTGTTCCTTTCTGAAGAACTGCTGCCGGCATATCCGGGTCCATGCCGCCTGCAAGAAGTCCTTTGCAGATATCCTCCAGTGCTGCAATTCCCATTAGAAACACCAATGTTCCCTTTGTCTGGGTCAGTGCTTTAAAATCTATATCATACTCCTGCCCTGCGCGTTTATGTCCTGTAATAATATGTAAGGACGAACAGAAATCCCTGTGTGTCACAGGAATCCCATTGTAAGCAGGAACAGAAATCGGAGATGTCACTCCGGGCACGATCTCATAAGGGATTCCATTCTCAGAAAGAAGTTCCAATTCCTCCCCGCCTCTTCCAAAGAGAAAGGGATCTCCACCTTTAAGCCTTACCACTTTATTTCCTTTTTCAGCTTCTTCCAGAAGAACCTTATTAATATCCTCCTGCACCATTGTATGGTGATTTGCTCTTTTACCTACATTAATCAGTCTGGCATGCTCCGGGATCTTTGCCAGAACCCCTTCGCCCACCAGACTGTCATATACTACCACATCTGCCTGCTGCAGAACCGCTGCGCCCTTTAATGTAAAAAGCCCGATATCACCCGGTCCTGCACCAACCAGCCAAACCTTGCCAGCTGCCATGTTTCTTCTCCTTTTTGCGTCACAAGAATTTTCTTTTTATAATTTTTTTTATCTTCCCTCACAGTCAGATTTCAATTGCTTTGCAAGAGCTGTTCCAAGCTTCTCTCCATCCTCTGCTGCACCTCTGATCTGACCTGTAAGCCACTTTCCTGTAGCTTCACTGTAATATAAACCGCGGATAAAGATCTCATCTCCGCCCACCTCTGCAAATGCAGCTACAGGCGAAGAACATCCTCCGTCCAGATATTTTACATATGCGCGCTCTGCAGTTCCTGCAAGCCAGGCATCCCTGTCACAGTATCCGTCCAGATACCCATAATCCTCACCTTTGCGTCCCTGCACAGCCAGGATCCCCTGACCTGCTGAAGGAATCATCTCATCCGGTGTAAAATATCTGCTGATCCTGTTTTCCAGCCCCAGTCGTTTCAGACCTGCCGCTGCCAGGATCAGCCCTGAATACTCTCCTTCATCCAGCTTGCGAAGCCTTGTCTGCAGATTTCCACGGATACTCTTTACCTCCATCTCAGGATACAGCTTCTTTAACTGAAGAGTTCTCCTTAAGCTGGAACATCCCAGAGGTTTATCCGGATCCAGCTCCGCCACTCCCTCAGGAAGCACCAGTACATCTCTTGGATCCTCACGCTTTGAAAAGGCCAGAAGCGGAAGCTCTTCCGGCACCTCCATAGGCATATCCTTAAGACTGTGTACAGACAGATTGCTTTTACCATCCAGCAATGCCCTGTCCAGTTCTTTTACAAACAATCCTTTTCCGCCCACCTTATCCAAAGTACGGTCCAGAATAATATCTCCTGTTGTTTTCATAGTCAGGATATTTACTGTTATTTCAGAGCCGGCATTTTTTTCACGGTTTTTCTGCTCTATGTAACTTTTTACCATCTCACTCTGGAGAACTGCCAGCTTACTCTCTCTGCTTCCAATGATCACCTCAGTCATCATTCTCCTCCTCATTATCATCTTCCTGCGCAACCCTCTCCAGGGCATTCTGGATCTCTTCTCTTATCCTGCGCGCTTTTTTATGGTCCAGACCACTGGCTGTAATTCCCACTACCAGTCCCTCTTCCATATAAATTCCCGGGAAATAAAAATCGCACTGCTCCCTGTCACTGGCTACATTAACATAAACGCCTTCCTGCCTGCAGATCCTGTGGATCTCATCATTTAACTTTCTGTCATTGGTAGCTGCGATCACCATATATGCCATCGCAAAATCTGTACGCTTCACCGGACGTGTGATCAGCTCTACATAGCCGGCTTTGCCAAGCTCCATCATCTCCATGGTGACCTTCGGAGCAATGACTCTGATATTTCTGGTGAATGATAAAAGGGTTTTCACTCGACGAGTTGCAATGTTTCCGCCGCCTACAACCACGATATTCTTATCTGATAAGTCTATAAACATTGGAAAATACGGCTTATTCTTCATATATTTTCTCCAGTCCTGCCACACACTCAAGGAAAATCTCCTGATTCAGACTGTCACGCAGACCAAAGATCAGTTTATTTACTACTTTTCCTGCTGCCGTATCCACTGCATGGACCAGATTCTGCCTGTCATCCTCTTCCATAGGTGTTTTCTTTAATATCTTTGCAATCCTTAAATTCAGGTCATTGACTGCCTCATCTTTAATATCCTGAATTCTTGGGATCAGGTCTCTTCCATCCAGCCATTGGAAAAATTCATCCATCTGCTCTCTTACGATCGCGCCTGCTGCCTCCAGATTTTCCTGAAGCTCTGCAGGAACTTCCTCTATACGGAAGCTGTCCATGTCATAAAGTGTGACCCCCTGGATTTTTCCAACAGATGGCTCTATATCTCTGGGAACTGCCAGATCGATCAGGATCAGGTCATCCTTTGTCCTGATTCCCTGGAACAATTCTTCTTTTAATGTAAAATTCGGGCTTGCAGTTGCACTTACTACAAGATCACACTGTGGCATATACTCCATTCTGTCACCGTAATTAATACGCTTGCAGCCCAGCGGAATATTCACAACTCCGCTTCTGTACTGACGGATGGTCACTGTTACATCTGCACCTGCCTCCTGCAAGGCCTGAGCAGCCACCTTGCCCATCTCACCGTTACCGATGACCATACAGGTCTTATCCCTGAGAGAATACCCCTTCTCTGCCAGAAATCCGATGGCCTGATGGATCACTGACGGATTTCCATGGGAAAAAGGAACCTCTGTCTTAATTCTCTTTCCTGCTGTGGCAGCCATTCTGAACAGAACCTCCAAAACACCATCTGCCGCAAAATTCTCTCTTGCCAGATTCAGGGCATCCTTCACCTGTGTAAGGATCTGATCCTCCCCTATGATCTGTGATTTCAGACCACTGGTAAGATAAAAAAGATGCTCAACTGCCTCCTGATCCTTACGCTCTACAAAATATTGTCTGTAAGAATCCTCAGTAATTCCCTTTATCCTGCAGAGGCAGTCATAAAGACAGACATCCACCTCATCATCCACACTTGCCCAGACCTCCAGGCGGTTACAGGTGGACAGGATCACGCATCCATATATTCCATTTTGATTCTTTATTTTTTCCATTGCTTCACCGGCATTTTTCTTTGTAAATGCAAATTTCGCACGAATATCCACCGGTGCCATATTATGGTCAATTCCAATCATGGAAATACTCATAACTTCTAACTCTCCTTCGTATTTCACCATTCCTCATTCATTTCATATCAAATCAAATATCCCACTGGCAACAGGGTATTTGATTTGATAAGAAATCCGGACAGCTAAAAAGCACTGTCAGAGATATCATAATCATTTCCTGTTAAGATGTCAATTGTAAACACGGAAAAAACTCAGCATTAGAGTAAAGGATGTTACTGTTCACATACCACTATCCCGAGACATACAAGCCAAAATTCCATTGCCGCAGGCAATCTGGAATGAATTTTGGCTAAGTTACTGTGAACGGAGTGAACAGTAACTAAAGGATAACGTGACAAGACCTCATTACCGTTCGTTCTGCATCCGGTAATGAGGTCAGAATATTCTGTGTTTACTGTTTATCTATTCTCATCAAAACTTTACATTTCTTTCTGTAACAGGCGATTCCATATTTTATGATTGTATGAATTCCTTCCTGTTCCAACGCCTCAGTATATCTGATATCTATAATCTGCTGAAGTGCTTTTTCGCACTCTCCCTGAAGATTTCCGTCATCTGCATATTTTACTTCGATCACAATCCCCACATCTTCATCCTCTATACGGATCAGAATATCCCCGAATCCATCTCCTGATTCCCGATTGGACATTACTGACCAGTTCTCTTTGAATCCCAGAATCCCCAGCAGCAATCCATGATAGAAATTTTCTTTCGTTGGTTTCTGCGCAAAGGTATCTCTTATGCTGATCGTTTTCTTCATATATTCTGTAAAAATCAACTCTACTTTTTCCGGATTTTGGTTCAGCAGTGCATCACACAAATCACTGACTGTTTTTCCATCGTCCTTTACATTTTCTTTGAACATTTTCAGAATATGGTTGGTGATAATATTTCGGATTTCTCTATTGGGAATGACCAGATTATACCTGTTGCCACTGGGTTCCCCTCTCTGTGTCAGATATCCTGTCATAAAAAGTGTACTCCACAGATTGTCTATGGAAGAATATAATTCCTTATAGGTAAGCTCAGAATTAATTTCTTTCTGGACAATCCCTCCATTTACCAGCTGTTCCAGTTCCATTCTGGTCAGCTTCTGTGGTTTTCCCACACTGTCAATGAAATGGCTGATCACACTGTTTCCACTTGTATTCGCCCAGTAATTCTTCGGTTCCAGCCCGGGATCTGCCAGATGATCGCTGCAGAAATTGATCACATCCCATGGACAATAAACATCCACATTTCCAAACCGGTAGCCGTCATACCACTCTTTCACTGTCTCATAATATTTTTCCTGTCCATAATACCGGAGGAGTTCCTTTACTTCCGCATCTGTAAATCCAAATGTTTCATCAAAACTCTTATCTGTAATGGAATAAACCTTAAAGTTGTTAAGACCTGTAAAAATGCTTTCTTTTGCAATCCGCAGGCATCCTGTCAGCACTGCGAATTTCAGACTGCTGTTGGTTTTTAATGCATTCTCAAATAAATTACGGATCAGCAATACCATTTCATCATAATAGCCATTTTCATTTGCCTTTGCCAGAGGTACGTCATACTCATCGATCAGAACAATTACTTTGCTGCCATAGTGCTTTTCCAGCAATTCTGTCAGCTCACGGATACTGTACACCAGAGAATCGTTTGTCATTTCTTTTTTCTTTAACTGTGTCAGTAATTCGTGATCTGTTTCATCAAGCTCTGTGCTGTCTGAAAGTACGGATAGTCTGCGGGCTTCTTCATTGATTGTTTTTATGAGAAATCTTCGGGCTTCCTCATATGTGGCACCATTAATTCCCTTCAGACTGACAGAAACCACCGGAAATTTTCCCTGATATTATTCACATAATTCCTGATTATCTGAAATCCTCAGCCCATCAAACTGAGTCTTATCTTTTCCAATCTCAAAAAAACTCTGGAGCATACTCATATTCAGGGATTTTCCAAAGCGTCTCGGACGGGTAAACAGGTTTACCTTTCCCCACTGGGTAAGCAATTGTTCAATTACATGTGACTTATCTACATAATAGAAATCTTCCCGACGCATCTCTTCAAAATTCTCAATTCCAATTGGAAGTTTTTTTAATCCTGCCATCTTATATCCCCTTCCATTTATAAAGCATACCTTCTTATTGTTATCCGTCTTATTACTGTTTATAATATCATGAATCCTATCGTAATTCCAGAAAATAATGTAACCTGTTACTATCGCAAGTGACAGTGGCAAGCGAAGTAAAATATGTAATAATATGATTGAGATACTTGCAGAAAATATTAACAGAAATGGAAGGTGATGAAAATTATGAAGATATTGAAGAAAGCAGGAGGGATTCTCCTTGTAATAATCGGAATATTATTTTTTGTATCTGCTTTAAAGATGATCTTTGTGGATAACCCCAAAACAAAAGCAGCTCTGAAAGACGCAGTTTACGTTGATGCAGCAGATACGATCGACCCGGAAAACGATGGAAAGACAGTCATTGTATGCGGCACATTCGAGCTGACTAAACCGGCACATGATGATGAGCTTGGACTGGACTTTGACAGCATCCGCATTTCAAGTTCAAAACAGACAATGAAATTAACAAAATCTTCTTCCAAAAAGAAGGAGGCAATGACTGACGACGAAAAGAAATATGGCGTTCTGGAATGGAATTCATCTTTCAGCAGCATGCCGGTATCAGGCCAGGGGAAAATTGGAAATTATGCACTTTCGCAGGATTTTATTGATGATATTATGCTGACCAAAACCTGGGAAGATTACGACAAGGCAGCATTATCATCTGCCGGTTATACATATGTACCGGATAACACCTATACACAGAAGCATTTTATAGAACCATCGAACCAGACGACACGTTCACATAAAGAATATGATGTTCGTTATTATTATTCTGCTGCTGATTTCGAAACAGGGCAAACCGTAACTGCTATCGGCATACAGGACGGACAGACTCTCAAATCCGCACCCGGAATCACAGAGAATCTGATGAAAAATAAACTTGACCGCGATGAAGCGATCAAACAGGGCGGCACCCCAGGTGTAGGAGCCCAGATCTTTTCAGTTGTTTCCTCATTGCTGTTAATATTGGGAGGGTTCCTTCTTATTATATTATGAGAAATAAATCTATAGCAATCCTCTTAAATGCATTATTTACGAGGATTGCTATAAAAATAAGATATTGTTGTATCATTAAATCAGATGGTTGGGCGATATCCTCTGTGACATACTCCGTATCTAGTACATCGTTTTCGAAATAACTATACCAATCGCGTAGGATGCGGATTGGTATAGTTATTTACGAAACGATGTACTAGCTTTTTACTTCTCAATTCTAAGCATGCGATATCCAATGCCAATATGTGTCTGGATGTATTGCACTCCATTTTTCTCAGGCTCCAGTTTTTTCCGCAATGTTGCCATAAAAACTCTAAGAGAAGCAACATCATTATCCGAACATCGTCCCCAAATCTGCTGGGTAATATAGGTATGTGTCAATACCTTTCCCACATTGCGGGACAAAAGACAGAGCAACTTATATTCTATAGGTGTCAGATGCAATTCCTCTCCCTTCAGATATGTACAGCCTGCCGTATAGTCTATCTTTAATCCACCATTCTCAAAAACAGAGCTTTCTATCTGCTCTCCGCTCTGCATAACCGCAAGTCTCCTCTGGGTGACACGGATACGCGCAAGTAATTCTTCAACAGAGAACGGTTTCGTAATATAATCATCTGCTCCTGCATCCAGCGCCTCTATTTTATCTGTGTCCTCACTTCTGGCGCTGATCACAATAATCGGCATATTCGACCAGGTACGGATTTTTTTTATCACTTCTACCCCTTCCATATCAGGAAGCCCCAGATCCAGAAGAACAATATCCGGATTGTGGGACGAAGCTTCCAGAATGGCTGAAGATCCGTTTTCTGCAGCCAGATATTTATAGTCATGTGTTTTTAATGTAGTAACGATCAGATTGCGTATGGGTCTGTCATCCTCAACCACCAGAATTAATGTTTTATTCATTTAATGTCACCTCGCTTAAGGGTAAAGTAAAAGTAAAATTGCATCCATGAGGATCATGATCTGTCAAAACCAGGGTTCCTTCATGTGCTTCTATAATAGAGTGGCAAAGTGCCAGTCCAAGTCCCAGACTTCGGTGACTATCCGCAACTGTTGTTTTCCCTGTATAAAACATCTCAAAAATATATGTTTTCATTTCTTCCGGAATTCCCGGGCCATTATCTTCCACACTTATCTGCGCTTTTCCATCTGTTTTCGTTCCCCGAATGCAGATCACAGAACCCGGTGGTGTATATTTTATTGCATTGTCAACTAAATTTACCAGAACCTGCATAATAAGACGTACATCCATACGTGCAAGAACAAGTTCTTCGCAGTCTGTCACAATTTTATAATCATCATGTTTCCGGCTGATATGCCTCAGGGATTCTGCAATCACCTCATCCAGAAGCTGGTCTGTAAATTTAAATTTCAGTCTTCCGTCATTCAGTCTGGTAATGGAAAGCAGATTCTCCACAACTCCGATCAGCCATTCAGAATCATCATAGATATCGCTATAAATCTGATGTTTTGTAGCTTCGTCCAGACGGTCACTATTGCCAAGCAGCATATCTGCATTACCGGAAATGGAGCAAAGCGGCGTACGAAGATCATGCGAAATCGCCCGAAGAAGATCTGCCCGCAACTGTTCATTTTTGGCTATAACTGCATTTTTTTCTTTTTCTAATGCATTTTTCGCATTTTCCATTGCAAGCGCACATTCATTTATTACAGACAACAGGATGCTGTATTCAAAAGTGTCCAGTGTTTCTTTTTGCAATGGTATCCCGATCACACCGTAAACATTATCCCCGCTTCGGATTGCCAGATATAAACATTTAGCCTGAGGAAAATGGTGTGTGGACGCACCGGCATGCTGTCTGTTTTCACAGACCCATTTGGCTATCTGCTGCTCTTCTGGTATCAAAAAATCTTCTGTGTCCTCTTTTTCCCCGGAGAAAAGCTTTCCCTCTGATAAAGTTCCATTTTCTACTACATATGCTGTAATATTGCGGTTTAATAAACGGAGAAGCTGTGTACAGGTGACATCAAGAATCTCTGTTTCTCCTTTTGCCTTTTGCAGCAGACGGTCTGTATCGAACAGAATCTGTGCACGAAAGGCAAGCTGTGTAGACAGCTTTGCATGTGTTTTCAGCTTTGCTGCAAGTGCTCCCGTAAGTACGGATGAAATAAGCATTATGAAAAATGTCACCGGATAACCCACCGCATAGGTTTTGAAAGACATCCTTGGTTCTGTCAGAAAAAAACAAAATAAAAATACACTTAAGAAAGAGCCTGCCACACTGCAAAGATAGCCATCTGTCACAATCGAAGTAAGCAAAACCCCCAGAATATATATGGTTACAATATTCGTATCCGTAAAATTCAGTTTCTGAAACAACAGACCAATTAAAGTGCATACCGCAAATATAAATACCGTCAGAAAATAATCCTTTGCAGACGGTTTTTCCATAGACCATGTAAATGACCGTTTCTGATGATTCACATTTTTTAAACTCATCCTGTCCCCCACCTTTTTTACTGTTTTGAAAATTATATCATGGGGCTGTGTTGTGGTCAAAAGTCTTTTTTACTATATGCGGAAGCACTTCTGAAGAGCTCTGTATTCTCCCAGCACCAGTAATTTACTATTCTCTTCCAAATACGTATCCGGAGAAATTGCAATATTAAATTCTCCTTCATTTTTTACTGCCAGAATATTAATATTGTAACGCTTTCTGATATCCAGTCCGCCTACAGTTTTTCCAGTCCATTCCTCTGGCACTTCTACCTCAAAAATCGCATGGGAAGCATCCACCTCCATATAATCAAGGATATGATCATCTGTGTAACGGATAGATGCCCATTTTGCAACCTGCTTTTCCGGATAAACCACCTTATCTGCACCATTGCGTAAGAGAAATTTTTCCTGAACATCACGTTCAGCTCTGGATATTACCAGTTTTGCTCCCAGTTCTTTCAGAAGGGAAGTGGTCTCAAGAGAATTCTGAAAGCTTCCTCCAATAGTCACAAAACAGATATCGTAGTTTCCAATTCCAAGGGATTGTAAAAATTCAGCATTGGTACTGTCCCCGATCTGGGCGTTAGTCACAAACGGAAGCACTTTGTCCACCCTTTCTTCATTCCAGTCAACTGCCATAATTTCATGCCCAAGCTGATTCAGCTGCATGGCAATATGTCTTCCAAATCTTCCAAGTCCAATAATCAATACATTCTTCATGATATTACTTTTCTCCTTCTCATCCAACTGTGATTTTCTCCAGAGGAAGCTTTGCATTTCCCTTATTTCTTCCTGAGAATACTGCATAAATCAGGGTCAGGCCGCCTACGCGTCCCAGATACATCAGTATGATCAGCACAACTTGTGAAAAAACATGAAGTCCCGGTGTGACTCCCAAGGTCAGACCTACCGTGCCCACAGCTGAAGCTGCTTCATACAGACAATCCAAAAGGGGAAGACCTTCGTATACGCTGATTGCAACACCTCCACAAAAGAATAATGTAAAATAGAGCATAGCTATTGTGGCTGCATTTTTTATCACATGATACTCCAGTCTCCGTCCAAAAGCCCCTGCATTTTCCTGACTGCGAAAGGTTGCAATTGCATTCAGAATCAGTACCGTAAAAGTAGTTGTTTTCATTCCTCCTGCTGTAGAACCCGGCGAACCACCGATCAACATTAACAGTATCATAACCGCTTTTGATGCCTCGCTCATCTCTGAAATGTCTATGGTATTAAAGCCGGCAGTTCTTGTAGTTACCGATTGAAACATGGCAGCTAACAGGCGTTCTCCCGCAGGCAGGTTTTTCAAATCACAGGCAAAGAAAAAAAATGCCGGAAAAACAATCAGGCATACAGTAGTCATGAGAATAATCTTGCTTTGCATGCGGTAACGTTTAAAATTCATTTTATTCCTATAAATATCATCCCAGGTAAGAAAACCAATTCCTCCTGTAATGATCAGCAGCATAATTACCACATTTATAAGGATATTTCCGGAATAGCCCGTCAGAGACGGAAAGGCATTATCTGCTGTTCCCAGAATGTCAAATCCTGCATTACAAAAAGCAGAAACAGAATGAAAGGCTGCCATCCAGATTCCCTTTAAGCCATAATCCGATACAAAAACCGGCAGCAATAACATAGCTCCTGCTGCTTCAATCAAAAGAGTCCCCTTTAAAATGAACCTTGTCAGTCTGACAATTCCTCCAACTTTAGGTGCTGAAATTGCATCCTGCATTGTACTTCTTTGCATGAGAGATATTTTTTTCCCTGAAAGAAGCGAAACCGCTGCCGCTACGGTTACTACTCCAAGTCCACCTATTTGTATAAGCGCAAGAATAACTGTCTGTCCGAACACAGACCAGTAACTTCCGCTGTCCTTTACTACAAGTCCTGTAACGCATACTGCCGAAGTGGCTGTAAAAAGTGCCTCATGAAATGGCGTCGGCACTTTGTCCAAAGAGGAAACCGGAAGCATCAGCAAAATACTTCCCAAAAGGATCACACCTGCAAATCCCAGAATAATCAGCTGAAAAGACGTCAAGTGTTTTTTCTTACACATTTTTTCCGGCATAAATGATCATAACTCCTTACTAATGATTCTATAGCAATATCTTCATAATGCGTTTTATTATATACAATTGCTTTCAAAGATAGTATAAAAGTCTATGATTCCGTATTAAGATTGTATAAAGACAGTCAACACTTTTACAAATAGCGTATCAGCATATACTATAATCTTATAACTATTGATTTCTCAACAAAGACAGACGGATATACATTCATCTCAAATCTGATATCCGGATTTCTTTAACTCTTCCCTATACAATTCAGCTATATATGCCGGACCATTGCACCACAGCTTTGTTTTTTCATCATACAGTGCTTTTCCTGTCTTTGAACAAAGAAAATCTGTCAATGTCTCTTTCCTGTCCTTGCCCGTTTCTTCTGCAATCTCATCTGTCACCATAGTGATAAGAAGGTCAATTGTATAATTCATTTTTTCTTTCGATGAGCTGCAATGCAATGTAACCAGGATAGAGAACAAAGTCATCTTTTAACTCAAGCACTAATCTCTATTCCCTTTCTTTGCAAAAATTCAGTAATATCTTCAAACACAGCTTCATCACCTTCACAATGAAAAATCCCATAACATTTTTCTATATATCCAAGAACATCGGCTTCTTTAAACAAGTGGATAATCTGTTCAACAGGTAAATGCCACTCTTCTGAAGCAAGCCGGATTAATCTTGTTTGCATGAAAGTAATCTCTGTTTTCTCACTCATTATGAATCCTCTTCATTTTTCTTGGTCAATAAAACTGAAATTGACATAACTCACTTAGATTGCTTATGCCAAGCATATAAGTAGATAGCAAGGAACACTCCTGCAAAACAACTAATGATTACGCCTGCAATCAAAGCAGGATAATAACTTGTAATCAAGCCTGTATCTGCTGTTACGATGAAGATAATGCCAATAACGAATGCTATAACATAGATAATGGGCATAAACTTTTTCATAAAATCACCTCCTTGTCAACTTTCGATTTCTTAGTTTCAAAAATTTGAAGTTAACAAACAAACTTATTTTTTGCTCATTAAACACTTCTTAAATATCCAACTTACAGTAGCTCCAATAACCAAACCTATACTCGCTGTTGTTAAATCACCCTTTAAAGTACCTAGTGCAAATCCTACAACAGCACCTACATACCAATTACTAAAAAGTTTGGCTAATGTTAAAGTATCTTCTTCGTCATTTTTATTTTCATTATGATGTTCTTTGTTCATTTATTCGTTACTCCCTTTGAAAATCCCGAGTTGTTAAAGTCCACAAGTCGAAATTTGTCACCTTCTACATATTGTATTTCCCAAGACAATAGTTATCACAACATCAGCTAAAATAATACCCAATGCAATATACACAAAAAATGCCGGTAAAATATTTTCAAACACTCCCATAATTAATAGAAGAATTGCTATAACAGACATTCCAATTCCCATTGTTCTGCATAGTTTTTTTTCATTATATTTTGCCTTTTCTTCTTTTGAAGCTGTATTATATCCGGAAATTAACCAACTTCCATGTCCAGAAATCAAAACTATGGAAAGTACAGCAAATATTATAAATCCAACATATACTACCCAGTCTGGTCCAGTTGATAAGTCTGCCAGTTTCATTTGTATAACACCTCCCACGAAATACCGATTTTCTTAATTCTACAAACTTGAAATTCTACTTCTAATTTTCAATAGCCCTCTCGAATCCCAGATAACGGCTTCCTTGGAATGTCAGCTTTCCTTCATCTCCTTCTGCCAGCATTCCATACTCTTCTCCATATACAGAAAACTCCATCCGATCGCCACTTTCCACATCAAAAGCAACACAATAAGAGGTACTGGTGGTAGTATGATACCCGTGAGTTCCTGAAGTGTCTCCTCCAACCGGCTCGTTGTGATGTGTCGTATTCTGTCGCTTGGCAGTCACTCTGGCTTCCACCGTTAAACGGGGAGAATTATTATTTTTATTCCAAGTTCTTATTCCACTTATAAAGGTAAATAAGATCATCCCAAATATCAGCAAAAACATAACTGGAAAAATCAAATCAAATAAATCAAACATCATATTCATAAACTCTCCTCTTGTAACTTTCGATTTCACGCTTTCTTTCACCCCATATGTTTGTATCTGAGGTATTCAGTCACAAACTTCGGGGATAGGCACCTGTGCCGCAAGGGGAAATAGCCCCTTGTACGAAACCTCTGATTTCGCTGTATTTCCCATTTTGAGATTTTTCAAAACTGGGAATGGCACCGCAGGTCGCACGATACAGGTAGATGGAATTGCCTGTATAGAAGTGCGCCCTTTAGTTCCTAAAGGGATTTTTCCTTAATACTTTTTCATCAGCTTATTAAAAATGACAATTCCTGCGATAACTTGAAACAGTAAATATCCGCTGAGATAGAGTACAATCATGCGAGCATTATCAATGACTTCCAATGCTCCGAGAATACCGAAAACCAAAATGGAGAAACAAACAACCAGCAGTCCTAAGCTGTAAGTATATCTTCCGGCTCTATCTCTGATTTTTGTTTTCAACTCGTCATGCTGTTCAATTCGTTCGTTCTCCAAACGCTCTTCGTATCGCTCTTTATTTTCGGGGGAACTCCAATAAAAATATTTGCATATCATCATAATTCCGGGGAAGATACCTGCGCCAGCAAAGCCCCATAAAATGCCCTCTAACTTTGTTTCAATCAACAGCGCAACAATCAAACAAGCCACACCGAAAAGAACATATAGTATCCCGGTTATCAAATTACTCTTTTTCATTTTCTGCACCTCTTTCATAGAAAAAGATTTCTTCAATCCGTTTGCCAAAAAAGTCTGAAATTGCAAAAGCTAATTCCAATGATGGATTATACTTTCCTGTTTCGATTGAACTAATGGTTTGTCTTGAAACACGAAGCATTTTTGCAAAATCATCTTGATTTAATCCTCGCTCCTTTCGTAACTGCTCAACTTTATTCTTCAAAAAACGCCTCCTTGTATGACAAGTTTCCTTTACAAACTTACTATAGCATGACACGCATCTCTTGTCAAGTTTCCTTTACAACATTTACTTCTTTATCATGGGAAAATTGCAATTTATTCATACAGTAAGAGCACCCAAACATTTTTCGTCCGGGCGCTCTCAGTATCAGTCATAAATCAGCTCAAACTTCACAATCTCCTCTGCCTGTGCCTTGCAAGCGTTCATCTGCCGCACCCATTCCATTTGATTTTCAGCTTTCAGTTGCTCTGTCACGCCGTTGCGCTTCGCCAGCTCCGGCACGATCAGCTCCATGCGGTTTCGTGCCGCTTCGTCAATCTTGGCGCAATGTTCAAAGAGCTTGTCGGATAGTACCCGCTCATTGAACAGTATCGGGCGGTGCATTTCCAGATACGCCTTGCGGAGTCTGCCGTAGTGTCCGAGGGGCTTGGTCTTGCGGATAACGATGTTCGAGATAAGATAATCACCGTTCTGTGTGTAAGCGATATTCATGCTGTTTGTACTCCTTTCATCGGCTCTCTCTGCGGTAAACTGCTGACAGGGACGAACACGCCCTTTGCAATGTCCTCTGCACGAATGCCGGCTTTCTCGGCTTCGATTTCCGCCTTTTTCCTCTCCTTGATTTTGTCCTCGTATCGCTTCTGCGCTCCGCTGGCTTTACGCTTCAAGTAGTTCTGATGAAGCCTGCCCTTGCGGTCGCGCTCATGCACAAGAATTTTCTCGACAAACTCGTTGAGCATGGCAATGGTCAGCTTGTCGAAGTTCTCATACTTATCAATCAGAGCGATAAAACGGTCAGCGTCCTTTTCGTGCGTTTCATAGCTCTTGATAGCCTTTTCCAGAGCAGAGATTTCAGCGGTAAGCTCGGCTTGCTCCTTTGCGTATTGAACGTCCAGAGTGGCGTATCTGCTGTCGGACAGCTTTCCTAAAATGTTGTCCTCATAGATTTTACAGAGCAGGACTTCCAGCCCGGAAGCCCTCTGTCTGGCGGCAGCAAGGCGTGTGCGCTGTTTCTTAACCTCTGTTGTCTGCTGGCTGGACTGCACTTCCTGTACCACTCGGACAAACTTGGCTCGGTCATACTTTGCATACTCGGCAATGGCTTTGAGCATTTCGGAAACAAGGGACAGTACCACATCTTCATTGATACGGTGCTGGGTCTTGCAGAGCGTTCCGCAAGGAACTTTGATGTACTGTGAGCAGGTGTATTGAGAAATGCGCTTGCCGTTGTTGGTGCGGTGGACATACATCTTGCCGCCGCAATCGGCGCAATAGAGCAAGCCCGTGAGGGGAGCTGCTTCGCCCCAGCCGTCCGGGTAGCGTCTGACATTCCCACGGATTTTCTGCACAAGGTCAAAGGTCTGCTGGGCGCGGCCATCACCCTCCACGCCATCTATAATCTGCTCATCGCCTATGGCGGCGCGGCGCAATATATCGCCTATGCCCTGCCGGTGGCGGTGGGAAGGTTGTCTGCTTTCCGCTTATCGCAGAGGAAATAACCGAATATCTACTCCCTGAGAGCTGCTTTTTGGCGGCTCTCAAATTTTTTGAAAAATTTTTCGTTTTGGGTGAGAGTTTTTTCGATTTTTTGTACCTATATAAGTGAAAGGGTTTTTATCACAATTCCAGACAAACCGGAAAGGGGGGCAAACGATATGTACGATACCTGCAAGACGGGTCGCACTCGTCAAGCAGCGGGTGCGGGAAAACACCCGCCGGAGGCAGCGGCGCGAGGCAATAAGCCTCTCCGCTTTCTGCCTGATGTTATTCACGGCACTTGCCGGGGCGGCGGACGCACTTATAGTGCGGGGACAGACCGCCGCATGGGGCGTGTTCGGCACGAGGCTGCTGCGGGAGGACGCAGGCGGCTATGTGCTGGTGGCCGTCGTCTCCTTTGCCGCGGCGGCGGCGATCACCGCGCTGTGCATTCGGCTCAGAAACAGGAAAAATCAGAAAAAAGGCGGGACAAACAAGCCCGCCCGATACGAACAGGAGGAGAAAAGCCAATGAAGAAACGAATACTCAGCATACTGCTCGTCTGCTGCATGGTGCTGACGCTGCTGCCGGCGACCGCGTTTGCGGCGGAGGTAGAGACCGGCGCACGTGCATCGAACCCGGGCGGTCTGTGCGAACACCACCCGGAGCATGACGAGGCCTGCGGCTATACCGAAGGGACAGCGGAAATTCCCTGTTCCCATGAACACACGGAGGAATGTCATAGTCTAATAACCCGGTGCGTCCATGCGCATACGGCGGAATGCTACACGGCGGAAAGCGTGTCGGAGAATGCCGACGGCTTATCGGAGGCAGAGAACGCAGCACCGACGGAATGCGTTCACGCGTGCACCGAGGAAAGCGGCTGTATCCTTCAAACATCAAACTGCAAGCACGCGCATGACAAGGATTGCGGCTATGCACCGGCTTCCATGGGGAAGCCCTGCACCTATTTATGTGAGATTTGCGATTCCAAGGACGGAAAAACGCCAATGCCTCTGCTCGGGGCAGCCCGTCCCGCTGCCACCCAATACACCTATACGCTGCATTACGATGCCAACGGCGGCAGCGGCGCGCCGCCAAGTCAGAGCGTGGACAGTTCGGAATTTCATGTATGGGTTCCCATATCAGAAATAATTCCAACCCGTGACGGATATACCTTCATGGGTTGGGCGAATTCTCGGACTGGTAAGCCGATATATGGCGGAAACGGCGGTTATACCAGTTGCCTGGTAGTACATGGGTATGATATGAGCACAACCATCTATGCCATATGGGAGGTGCACAATCATAGCTGGGGCGAATGGACCTCCAACGGCAACGGAACGCACACACGCACCTGCATCACGGACAGCAGCCATACCGAAACAGGCAACTGCTCCGGCGGCAAGGCCACCAGCACGGAGAAGGCCATTTGCGAAACCTGTCATACGGCCTACGGAGAACTTTTGCAGCTCACCAAAACGGTCATCACCACCCCGCCCACGCTGCCCTCTGAGGGGTATGTCGGCGATCAGTACCTTGATGGAGATCTCAAAGGCGGCGAAGCAAAGGTCGAGGGGACGGACATCGTTGTTCCCGGCTCGTTCCGCTTCAAGCACAATTGGGGCGGCGTAGTAGACCCGGGCGAAAACCGCATGGAAATCCTCTTTACCCCCGACGATACGGAGACATACGCCACGGCGGAATGTATCGTCACCGTGACGGGGCTTAAGTACACGATCACAAGTGTCATAGAGAAAGTCATCAACAACATGCCGTTGGGTACGACGTTTGAGGATCTGTGGCTTCCTTTCGACGTCGATGTAAAAACCAACACCGGCGATATCTTCTATTCCATCCCCGTGACATGGGACGGCTCCTCCTATGACCCGAACAAATATGGCGAGCAAATCATTACCGGCCAGCTGGATGTTGAAGGGAGCTTCTACGAGGATGAGCTGGAGCCGACAAGCACGGTCAAGGCCATTGCCAGAATCACGCTCATTGGCGACGAGCCCATTGTGCCAACGCTGGATCCGCCCACCTACTCCAGGCAGATATACAGCGGCGATTTTTGCCAGCTCGCCTTTTCCGACGAGTATCTTTCCGGCGGAAAAGCCACGGCAGATGGCGAAACGGTTCCCGGCGTGTTCACTCTGAACGAGGAGCAGGAATTATACGGCTACTGGCGGAGAGATGGCGGGCTTGTTCAGGTGGGACCGCTGGCGCTCAAGGTCACCTTCACACCCGATGACCTGCAGAAGTACACCACGGCGGAATGTACCGTCAACGTGGACGTCATTCCCCGCAAATTCAGGCAAGCCAATACATCGTATATTGACAATAAAAAGATTGGAACAGCCTTTGAGAATCTCGGTCTGCCGAACGCGTTCTATTTCTTCGCGGAGGCCGATGAACCAAACCACGAGGGAAGCGGGCTGAACGGCAATGTGCCCGGCATCATCAAGTGGGACGATTCAAACTACGACCCCAATTCTTATGAGGAGCAGACCATCTACGGCGAGGTCAACCGCGCCGAATTTGAGAAGTATTACATCGTACCCGAGGGCGCCGACCTCAGAGGAGTAATCAAGGTCACGCTGCAGGCAGACCCGGCCGAGACGGAGATAACGCAGCCGCCCGTATTCCGGTGGAGGAACGGCGATTTTGCGCAGCCCGACAATACCATGTTCGTCGACAGGAGCTTCCAGATGGGAGCCACAGGCGGGGAAACCGCCGATCTTGTGGACGGCATGGCAAAGGTCAAGGGAACGGATACCGTCGTCCCCGGCACGTTCTCCTTCAAGGAGGGTACGCCCAGATGGTTTGACGAGCTGGGCGAGAACGTTGTGACGGTGGTATTCACGCCGACTGACCAGCACGGCTACAGGACGGCGGAGACCACGATCAAGGTCAACGTCATCAAAAATACCTTCAAGCGTTGCGAGGAGCCGGATCCCATTACGGAGAAAAAACTCGGCACGACCTTTGCAGGGCTTAACCTGCCAGAAATTGTGGTCGTCGAGGCTATCGACGGGCTCAGGGTTGGCATGGAGGTTTCATGGGAGGAATCGTCCTATGACGCGCAGTCCACGGCTTGGCAGACCATCCCCGGTACGCTGGTATTCGACGCTAACGACGAGCACAAGTATCAGCAGCCGGAGCCTGCGGTAACAGCCGCGATCCGGGTGAAGCTCCTAGGTCCGGAGGATGCGCCGGCGATTACTACCACGACGCTGCCCGGCGGCACGGTCGGCTCGCCGTACCACCATCAGCTTCAGGCAACCGGGGGAGGCTTCATTCTGTGGGAGCTTTTCAGTGGCGAGCTACCCGATGGCTTGACGCTGAAACAAACCACCGGCGAGATCAGCGGCACGCCCACTGCGGAACAGACCGCCCAATTTACCGTTCGAGCTCTCAACAGCGTGGGCAACGATAAGAAGGAACTGTCTATTACGATAACCAACGCCCCCTCCGCCGAGCACACCATCACCGTCACCACAGCGGGCGGCGGAACGGCTTCTGCAAGCTCCACCTCGGCGACAGCCGGAACAGAAATCACCCTGACTGCCACGCCAAACACCGGCTATCACTTCAAGGAGTGGCAGGTCGAATCTCTGGCAGGACTTGTAATCACCAACAACAAGTTCACCATGCCGGACAGCAATGTGGCGATCAAAGCTATCTTCGAGGAGGATTCACCTTTTGCACCCACCAAGCATACCGTCACCGTGAAAACGGACGGCAACGGAATAGCTTTCGCATCTCCCTTATTGGCCGTGGCTGGTACGGAGATCACCCTGACCGCCATGCCCAAAGAGGGCTACCACTTCAAGGAGTGGCAAGTCATCAGCGGCGGCGTGGCCATCGAGAACAATAAGTTTCTCATGCCGGACACCAATGTGGAGGTCAAGGCATTCTTCGAGGAGGGCGCGCCTCCTGCACCCACCGATCCCGGCAAGCCCAGCATCAGCGTCACCGGAGCCTACACCTACAATGGCTCCGAGCATACCGCAACCGTGAGCGGTTATAATCCCGCCACAATGGACATCGCAGGCAACACCGCCACAGACGCAGGCGATTACACCGTTCGCGTCACATCCAAGACCGGCAGATGGGCGGACGGCAGCACTGGGGCCGTGACCGCAGCGTGGAGCATCGGCAAAGCCACGCAGGAAGCGCCTAACGGCTTGATCGGTGTCGCGCCCACTACCGAGGGCGGCAGCGACGGCAAGATCACCGGCGTGGATGCAACGATGGAATACCGTGCGGAGAGCGAGACTATCTACACCACCTGCACCGGTATCGAGATTGAAAACCTGCCTGCCGGCAATTATTTCGTCCGCTATGCGGAGGATCACAACCACTTTGCCAGCCCCGATGCGGAGGTCACAGTGGGTGAGGGTACGCCGCTTGCGGATTGTACAATCACCTTCAACGCAAGCGGCGGCAGCGGCAGCATGGATTCCGTGACCGTCAATGCATGGACAATTTACATCCTGCCCGCCTGCGGCTTCACTGCTCCCGCCGATCAGGAGTTCAAGGCTTGGGAGATCGGCGGCACGGAGTACAAGGTGGGAGATTCCTACACCGTGCTCGTGGATACCGAAATCAAGGCGCTGTGGGAAAACAGCGTTATTACCCCCACCACCTACACCGTCACCGTCAGTAATGACGGAAACGGCACGGCTTCCGCCTCTCATGCAAAGGCTGCGGCCGGCACGGAAATCACCCTGACCGCTACGCCCCAAATCGGCTACCACTTCAAGGGGTGGCAGGTCGAATCTCCAGCAGGACTTGTAATCACCAACAACAAGTTCACCATGCCGGACGGCAATGTTGATGTCAAGGCCATCTTCGAGAAGGACGCACCTCCTGCGCCCACCGAGTTCATCGTCACCTTTGACGGCAACGGTGGTACGCCCTCTGTCGGCAGCATGACCACCACCGATCGGAAGCTGACCTCTCTGCCCAGCGCCTCCCGAAGCGGCAGTTACAGCTTCTACGGCTGGTACACCGAAAAGAGCGGCGGAATAAAGATCACGACGGATACCGTATTCCATGCAAATGCCACCGTCTACGCCCACTGGACCTACACCGGCGGCGGTGGCGGTGACTACAATCCACCCGTCACGTACTACACGCTGCGCTTTGAAACAGGCGGCGGCAGTGATATTCCCAGCGTGCAGGGAACGTACAATACCTACATTGACCTGACAAAGTACGTCCCGACCTGGCGTGGACATGCCTTTATCGGCTGGTACAGCGAACGCAGCCTGACGAACAAGGTTTCCGGTGTTTGTCTGACGAAGGATATGACCGTGTATGCAGGCTGGCGCATGGACGAAAATCCGGGCACAGGCGTGAATCCCTTTACCGATATTTCTGAAAAGGACTGGTTCTACGGCGATGTGATGTTCGTCTACGAAAACGGATTGATGCTCGGTACGAGCAAGACCCTGTTCAGTCCGCATGGGACGGCGATGCGCGGCATGATGGCGACCATTCTCTGGCGCATGGAGGGCAGCCCCGTACCGAAGGGCAAAAACAGCTTTACCGATGTGGAGGCCGGAAAGTGGTACGCTGACGCGATCACATGGACGACGGAGAACGGCATTTTCGCGGGCTACGGCAAAGACAAGTTTTGCCCGGACGATCCCATCACCCGTGAACAGCTTGCAGCCATCTTCTACCGCTACGCAGACTACAAGGGCTACGATCTGACCGTCAAGGGAGATCTGGACAAGTTCAAGGACGCGGACAAGATCACGGATTACGCAAAGACGGCGATGCAATGGGCGGTCGGCAGCGGCCTTGTGAAGGGAAAATCCGGCAATCTGCTTGACCCGCAGGGCACGGCGACCCGCGCTGAGATCGCCGCCATGCTCCACCGCTTCATTGAGAAGTATGAGCTGGTGCAGGGCAAGGCTCCCGGCGGTCTGATGGGCTGGATCGACCCGAAGCGGCTGCAAATCCCAAAGACCGGCGACAGCAGCGTGTGAGGCTTGTGGGGGATCTCCCTCTGTACATCTCTTGCCGGATGCCTTGCGCTGACCACATGGCAGATCAGGCGGCGTGAGGAAGAAGCGCTGCAAATCATCGAAAAGTAAACAGGATCACCTTTAGGGGTGCGGGCAAATAGCCCCGCGCCCCTTTTCGGTTTCATTCGTCAGGAAAGGCGGTTGCTCTTTTGAACAACCGCCTTTCGCCATTTCTATCCGATTTGAGCAGAAAGGAAATCAGTCTATGACAAAAGAGTACGGGAGGTGTCGCTGATGCGGCTTGCCGCCGCACTTCTTCGCCGTGGGCTGCCGCTCCCCGCCGCTCTCCGTTTGGATTCGACCGCAACACCGAACAAAAACATCCAAAGAGCCGGTCGCCTCTTATAAGGAGGTCAGGATTGGCAAGACCCTCTATCGCGTGACAAGCGTGTTTTCCGGCGAAAAGGACCTTGGCAGGACGCTGGAGCAGCTTGCAGTGCGCTGCGCCATGACAGAGCTGGACGCTCCCGCGACCGCGCAGCCCTGTCACGCATCGTAACTGTACTCTTACAGCACCAGCCATACATACAAAAAGGTCTTTTTTATAATTAAACACACACTAATTCATCTGACATTTCTCTACGAGCGTATCATAAATTCTCTTTGTTTCTGATTCATCTGCGCCATTTACCACCAATATTTTTCCGCCTATATCCATAACTACATATGAGTGGCAGGATGCATGGGTGTAGCGGATATAATCTCCATAAATATCATTTCTGAAATTTCCCATACCATACTTCAGGTTTCCCATACCATTTGTTCTGCGATCATTCTCATTCTGAAACAAATTTTCTTTGTATGAGATACTGTCAATCTGCTCATAATCCACTGTATAATCACTCCATCCCTGTGCCTCAACAGTAAAATCATTATCATGGAAACTGATATCAATACTCCCCCAGAACAAAGTCCATATAGTAAATATTATGACAAAAACTGATACGATTACATATATCACGATTGTCTTCTTGTTATACTGGATTTTTAATTTTTCTCCGGCTGCCATTTTTTTCTTATAAAAAAGATAAGAATAAAGAATGCTGACAATTGCAGCAGCCATAATGCTCACAATATACAAAACCAAAGCAGCAATGCTTTCTCCAAAAAGGCCGCAAAGCATACATAAGACACCTGATGCCACCCATAATTTTCCACTGAATCTATGAGTTGCACTCCAGTTTTCTTCATCCTGCAGTGTCCATACAACCCTGATTCCTATGGTGTTATTCTGTTTCACCTTCGGCAAATAATTTCCTATGATCATAAACAGTAATCCTGTCCCAAAGTAAGTTACTGCCATAAACAGATTCTCACTATCCGCATCCATACTGATCAGTCTTGCCATACCATTATAGATTAATGTGGTAACAGGTATTATCCATATGACCATCCCTATAACCTTGCTGCTCTGCTGTCTGTTCCTGTTGTCATAAAAGATGATTGTCACCAGTATACAATCTGTCACTACAAAAAACACGTTTATCCATATGCTCTGCGCCATCGTAAAACCCACCAAAATTCCTGCAAGCATTACCAGTACAGAACAGATCAATGTACCTTTATATTTTTTAATCATTTCCTTCATGATCCGATACCCCCTTTAAGTCTGTGAGCCACAACATAACATCCTCCAATACAGAAGTATTTAGTTCATAATAAATAAATTTTCCTTCCCTTCTGCTCCTGATCAGCTCAGCATCCTTTAATATTGCCAGATGTCTGGATATGGACGCCCCCGTCACCGAAAAATGTTCACATATCTCTCCTGCTGAAAGCCGTCCGCCCTTTAACAAATTTAGAATCTCACGTCGTATTGGATCTGCCAGTGCTTTCAATGTATCCTGTAATCCCAATAGTCCATCACAGCCTTTCATTTAACATTTAACCTAATTGTTAAATATAATATAGTATAAGAACCTTCATATATCAAGTGCAATCTCCTACTGCTTATTACTTTTGCAGCCTTCGCAGAAAACCACTTCCTTGATTCGGCAAAAAAATAAGCAGCCACGCACGGTAAGGTGCATGACTGCTGTAGTTTTCAGACAAATTCAAAAGCCAAAAACAGAAACTTTCTATTCTGTATCACGGTGAATATTTTCTCACTCTTAACGGAATCCCATTCTGAGCAGCCAGGATTTTACTCTGCTCTACTTTTTCCTCGCCAATCACATCTACAACTGTGAAACGTACATCATCAAGATACTGCTTACAGTCTTTTGCAAATTTCAGCATGGCATCAAAGGACTTCTCGCCGTATGCAGGACGGACTACTTCATTGTAGGAAGCTGCATCCGGCATATTCAGGCTGATGGATATACTGTCTACAGCCTGACAGATTTCTTTTGCAGTCGAACGTTTGTGGATCAAATCAGATAAGCCGTTGGTATTCAGCCTGATCCGGAATGGGTATCTTTCCCTAATATATTTGCTTACTGCTATAAGGTTCTCGAGAGCCATGGTCGGTTCTCCGTATCCGCAGAAAACCACTTCATTACAGTCTGAAAAATCAAACTCATCAATGGCTTTGTAAATCTCTTCCAATGCAGGTTCCTGTTCAAACCAGAGATTGGATGCCTCACCGATGGCATCCTCTGTATTTCGGATGCAGAAAGTGCATCTGCATGGACATTTATTGGTGATGTTAAAATATACCTGGTTTTTATATCTGTATATGATATCTGTTGTCATTTTATATTCTCCTCAGTGTCAAGCGGATAAAATCATCCGCTTCGCTACTTGATCCGGTTAAATTCAGTTGTTTCATTTTTCGTATTATTTCGCAATATTCGTCTTAAATCCGATTTTATCAAGTGCAATACCGATGATCACAAACATAATAGCACTTCCACCTGACTGTACAATACTTCCGCTGACAGAAGTAAAGAAGGATGCTGTAAATCCAAACATAATTCCTTCTGCAATATAGTATCCTGTTGCTGAGATGGCGAATGCAAGGAATAATGCAACTACATTTCTCTTTGTGACCAGCTTTGTTCCTTTAGAAGAAAACGGAAGGCAGATCAACATTTTAATGATTATGGTTGCAGGCGCCCATACAGGTGCTGTCAGAAGATCTGCCAGGCCACCTCCGATCGCTCCTGCCGCACATGCGTAAGGTAGTGGCAGAAATGCTGCTGCCAGATAGATCATAGTATCGCCCAGATGTACATATCCTCCGTTCACCCCTACCGGAATGTGGAAGATATAAGCTGTCATTAAAGTAGTCAATGCTGCCATTACCGCTGTGGCTGTGATCCTTTTCACTGTATCGGCTGTTTTGATGTTCTCTTTTGCTGTTAATTCAGACATAATATGATCCCTCCTGTTATATATTTTACTTAACTGTCCGGCATTTGGTATCTATGATTTCCTGTCTTAGATCTGTGTCAGTATCCCCAGATATTTTTCAAAGCAGACTCCATCATTTCTGTCAGTTCCTTCTTCCACTGCATCGTGAATAGCTCCACCCAGAAATTCAACAGCCTTCTCCACACATGCTTTCATGGGAATCCCTCTCACCATTCCCGCACTCAGAACAGATGCCAGAAGATCTCCTGTTCCAGAATAACTGCCGCCCTCTTTTACAGAAAAACACCAGTCTGCTTTTTCTTTCTCCAGAACCAGATTTCCCATTCGTGCTCTGCCGTCACTGCCGGACACCTCTACTCCTGTGATCACAATTGCTTCCAGCCCAAAACGCTGAGTCAGTTCTCTGCCGGATGTTTCTATTTCCTTAAGCAACTGTGTTTCTTCCATATCAGAAAGTGCTTTCATTCTTTCTTTCATCCCCTCTTCTCCATACAGAAGAAGAAGTGCCTCTGTCAGGTTCGGCGTAATCACTGTAGCTTCTCTGACCAGAGTCCGCATTTTTTCACAGAGAGTCTCTGAATAGGTTTTGTATGTTTCCCCTCTGTCTCCCATAACCGGATCAACCAGGATATGTGTTCCCTCTGTACAGAACATATCTACAAATTTCAGGATCAGATCCACCTGTCTGGCATCTCCCAGAAATCCTGTATAAACACCATCCGGTGTAAATCCCGTTTTTTTCCACTCATCCATGATCAGTTCCATCCGGTCTGTATAATCATCCCAGAAATAAGATCCATATCCTGTCTGATTACTCAATATTGCGGTGGGCAGCGGACAAGCCTGGACTCCCATGACGGAAATTACAGGAATCGCTGCTGTAAGAGAGCATTTTCCCAGACCGGACAGATCATGAATTACTGCAATTTTTTTCAATTTTTTATTCCTCTTGCTTTCTTTTATGCTTTGTATTAATATAGCATCACAGTGGATATATGAATATAGCCAGATTTAATGTTTTTTTAAGGGTCAGTTTATTTTTAACCCTATAGCAATTCAAGAATGCCATCAGCATGTTTGAAGGATCGGAGTTTTACATATGGAATTGATTTTAGATAAGAATAAAAAAAGGGAGCACCTGTATCTGGAGGTGTTCCACTATTACAGGGAGCTGATCATGGAGAAAAAGCTCCCGCCCGGAAGCAGGATGCCCTCTCTTCGAAAATGTTCGCAGGAACTAAAGCTGAGCCGCACCACCATTGAAAATGCCTATCTGCAGCTGGCTGCGGAGGGATATATTATTTCCAAAGCCCAGAGCGGATACTATGTGACAGATATAGCTGACAGACAACACACATCTGTCAGAAAAACAGAGAAACATGCTCAGACACCTTGCCGGTTTGATTTTGCATCTTCAGGAGTAGATCGGGAGAGTTTCCGTTTTGACCTTTGGAGACGTTATATCAAAAGCGCTCTTCGCCAGGATGAAAGATTACTGTCTTATGGAGAGCCTCAGGGTGAGGCTGACCTGAGAGATACACTTGCCGATTATGTGAGAGAACGTAGAAACGTGCTATGTAGTGGGGAGGATATTGTGATCGGTGCAGGTATCCAGAGCCTTTTGCACATCCTCTGCCCGCTCCTTGATCAACGTCGGACTGTTTCTTTTCCCAATTCTTCTTTTGTACAGGGAAGTACTGTGTTCCATGACTATGGATTTCAGGTAGATTACAGGAATAAGGACTGTGATATTATTTATGTTTCCCCTGCACATATGACAAAATGGGGTGATATTATGCCTGTTTCCAGACGCCTGGAACTGGTGAATTACTCTGCTGCACATGGCAGTCTGGTCATTGAGGATGATTTTGAAAATGAATTTGTGTATCTGCAGAAGCCTACCCCTTCTCTTTTTGGTCTGGCAGGCGGTCAGAATGTGGTGTATCTGGGAACCTTTTCCAGACTTCTGCTGCCCTCCATCCGTATCAGTTTTATGGTCCTGCCTCCGGAGCTGTCTGCACTGTACAGAAAAAAAGCAGACCAATATAATCAGACAGCATCAAAGGCAGAGCAGATTGCTCTGTGCCAGTTTATCCGGGATGGTCACCTGGCAGCACAGACCCGTAAGCTGAAACGTCTGTATTCTGTAAAGCTGAAAGCACTCCGCAGTGCTGTGCGGGAAGTATTTGGAAAAGATTCCCAGATCCAGACCGGAGCCGCAGGTACCAGCCTGGCCCTGACTCTGTCCACAACTCTTACCTGGCAGGAGCTTCAAAAAAAGGCACAGACCAATGGTCTGCGCCTGCAGCTTCTGAGAGAGGCTCCCGGTAAGATTACCCTGATTCTCTCCTGCTCCTCCATGCCTGTGGCAGATTTCGTCCCGGCATGCAAGCTGTTAAAGAATATCAGTCAGATACAGAATTAGTATCCTCTGTTATTATCAATCATATAAAGCAATGCATTACAGATACATGCGGCAACATTGCTTCCGCCCTTTCTTCCTCTGGCTACAATATAAGGTACGTCTGCCTGCATGATCAGTTCCTTGGACTGAACCACGTTTACAAAGCCTACCGGCACACCGATGATCAGCTCAGGATCCAGCTTGCCATCCTCAATCAGTTCATAGAGACGTACCAGCGCAGTGGGGGCATTTCCGATGGCAAAGATCAGCTTCTTTCCCATGGCAGCAGCCTTATCCATGCTGGCTGTAGCTCTTGTGGTTCCGTTGGCTTTGGCTGTGGCAGCTACGTCCTCGTCAGAGATAAAGCAGAATACTTCTCCGCCGTAACGGGAAAGGACTCTCTTGTTGATCCCGGACTCTGCCATGTGTGTATCTGTCACAATGCAGGCACCGTCTTTGATAGCAGCAATTGCTTTCTCAACTGCATTCTCAGAGAAACAGAGATTCTCTGCATAATCAAAGTCTGCGCTTGTGTGAATACATCTCTTTACGATCAGCTCTGTTCCGGGAACCAGCTTTTTATCTCCAAGTTCCTCTGTGATGATCTCAAAGCTGCGTTTCTCTATATCCATTGGTTTTACATTTTCCAGTTCTACTTTCATTCCTTATCTCCCAAATTCCATAAATTCCCGTATACAATAGTTACATCTATCACTCATTATAGCAATCCTCTAAAATAATGCATCTTAATCCAGCCCATCAGAGTGTGAAATTTTACGAGGATTGCTATAGTTTATCTGGATTTTCACCATATAGTTCCGGATCAGATCCCCTGCTCCAGAATGTCATAGATTTTCTTCATATCCAGATGCTTCCTCAGTTCTGCTGCCAGGATATCATACTGGGTTTCTTTAAATGCTGCAAAATCGATTCCTGTCATCTGAGATACATCGATTCCCTTTTTCTCACCCAGAACACGTATAACAGCCTCTGCCACATCTTCCCTGTCAAAAACTCCATGGACATAGGTTCCGCAGACATTTTTACGGTATGCACCGTCTTCCTTACACTCTCCTGACACCTGATCTTCAATGGATACACTGTGTCCGGCCTCGCCTTTTAACACAGTTTCTCCCATATGGATCTCGTAACCCTCCAGTTCTGCGCCGGAAAGTGCCTGAAGCTCTCCCTCGAGTTCCAGAAATCTGCCGGAAACTCTGGTTCTGGTTTTCTTTTCCGCAAAAACAGTATCCATAGGAAGCAGTCCCATTCCCTTGATGGTTCCTCCGGCTTCCACATGATGAGGGTCACTTAAGGTCTCACCCAGCATCTGATAACCGCCACAGATTCCAAAGATGATCTTACCCTTTGCAGCTTCCTTCAAAACTGCAGCTTCCAGACCATTAGCCCGCATCCACAGCAGATCTTCCATTGTATTTTTTGTTCCTGGAAGGATGATCATATCCGGATTTTTCAGTTCACTGACATGCTGTACATATCTCAAGGAAACTCCCGGGATACTTTCCAGTGGATTAAAATCTGTGAAATTGGAGATCCTTGGCACCCGGATCACTGCAATATCAATAAGATCCACTTCCTGTTTTCTGTCAAATCTTTCTGTGAGGCTGTCCTCATCCTCCACCTGAATATCCAGATACGGAGCCACTCCCACTACAGGGATATGGCTTCTCTCCTCCAGCATCTGCACTCCCGGATCAAGGATGGTCTTGTCGCCGCGGAATTTGTTGATAATCAGACCCTTTACCATCTCTCTTTCATCCGCTTCCAGAAGCTCCACTGTACCGATCAACTGTGCAAAAACACCACCTCTGTCAATATCTCCCACCAGAAGCACCGGTGCCTTTGCCATCTTTGCCATTCCCATATTTACGATATCTTCTGTTTTCAGATTGATCTCCGCCGGGCTTCCGGCCCCCTCGATCACAATGATATCATTTTCTGATGCCAGTTTATCATAGGCCTTCATAATGTCAGGCACCAGCTTTTTCTTATATTTAAAATAATCTCTGGCACTCATGGTTCCCAGGACTTCTCCGTTTACGATCACCTGGGAGCCTACATCATTGGTAGGCTTCAGAAGAATGGGGTTCATCAGCACAGAAGGCTTAATTCCGGCTGCTTCCGCCTGCATCACCTGAGCTCTGCCCATCTCCAGCCCCTCTTCTGTAATAAAAGAGTTCAGTGCCATATTCTGGGATTTAAAGGGTGCCACCCTGTATCCATCCTGTTTAAAAATCCTGCAAAGCCCTGCTGCCAGAAGGCTTTTTCCTGCATTGGACATTGTCCCCTGCACCATAATCGCTTTTGCCATTTTTTGTTTCCCCTTTTCTCCTGTATAAATACTTATGAAAGCACTTCTTCCAGTACCTCTATCAGCTTTTCATTCTGTTCATGCAGCTTCACTGCCACACGGTAATATCCTTTTTTCAGCCCCAGATAGTTACTGCAATCCCGGATCAGGATCCCCTTTGCAACACATCTTTCAAAGAGATCCTCAGGTCCGTAAAAGAATATATAATTTGCTTCAGAAGGATATACCGTCAGCCCAACCTGTCTCATCTTTTCCTTCATCCATGCAGATTCCCTGAAAATGATCTGCCGTCCTGCTTCCACATATTCTGATTCCTTCAGTGCTGCCATTCCTGCCTGCTGTGCCATGGTAGACACATTCCAGGGCTGGGTGACTGCCTCCATCCGGTCAAGTACTTTCCTGTCCGAACAGAATCCATAGCCCAGACGCACACCGGGGATCGCATATCTTTTGGTAAATGCCTTAAGAATAAAAAGTCCCGGATATTTTTCCAGTTTTCCCTTCAGCGTATATTTCTCCGGATCTTTTACAAAATCCAGGAAGCACTCATCTACTACCATAAATATTCCCTGCATGGCACAGGTTTCCAGGATTTCTTCCAGAAGGTCCTGAGGTATGGTAATCCCTGTAGGATTATTGGGATTACACAGGAAAATAATATCCGGCTTTTCTCTTTTCAGAACATCCGGATAATCTTTCTGTATACAGAAATCATTTTCCTCTTTCAGATAATATCTGCTGATCTCACAGCCAACACTGACCAGTGCCTGTTCATACTCCGCAAAGGTAGGAGCAGGAAGAAGGGCCTTCTTTGGATTCAATGCCCTGCTGAGGGAAAAAATAAGGTCTGCGGCTCCATTCCCGCAGATCAGATATTCTTTTTTTGTATATTCATAATCTGCGATTGCCTCTTTCAGAGGTCCGCATCCTACACGGGGATAATCACTCAGGTCCTCTACGCTGTCTATGATCGCCTGCTTTACACTCTGCGGTGTTCCCAACGGATTACAGTTTGCAGAGAAATCCAGACAGTGATCATATTTATAAACATCACCGCCATGTATATGTTTTGTCATCAGTTGTCTCCTGTCTTACTATACATGTTTTATATTAATTACTATTCGGCAATCCACGTTACCGGAATTATAAAAAGAAACAATATCGCACCGCGCTTCCGATCAGAATAAATATCACAGCCCCCAGGATCGCTGTTGCATAAAGCAGACGATTGGAACGTCTGATATCCTCCACCTCCACAGGGCGGATTCCATCTCCTATGGTTGGTTTCTCATAAAGCTTTCCGAAATAGTAAGCATTGCCTGCAAGCTGTACCTCCAGCGCACCTGCCATTGCTGCCTCTGTCTGTGCAGAGTTGGGGCTGGCGTGATTTCTTCTGTCTCTGCGGTAAATCTTCGCTGCATTTTTCACATCCATTTTTACAAATGCAGAGGCTGCCACCATCAGCCATCCTGAAAGTCTGGCTGGAATATAATTGGCCACATCATCCAGCTTTGCAGCGCAACGACCAAAATACAGATATTTATCATTCTTATAACCCAGCATGGAATCCATGGTATTGATTCCTTTGTAAAGAAACATCAGCCACACTCCGCCGATTGCCATATAGAACATCGGTGCTATGACACCGTCTGAAGCATTCTCTGCCACAGTCTCTACTGCCGCCTTTGTAACACCCTCCTCTGTCAATGACTGGGTATCACGGCCTACGATCATGGATACTGCATAACGGGCCTCATCCAAAGTTCCGTTTTTCAGTCTGTCATAGACTTTCATGCTCTCTGTTTTCAGAGATTTCGTTGCCAGAAGCTGATAACACCAGAAGGTTTCCAGTGCAAATCCCGCCCATACTGAGATTCCATAGAGAATGTGGAGGATCAGAAATGGGATTCCACCGCTTAACAGACAGACAAGGATCACTTCCACTATACCTGCAGCCAGTTCGCCCTTATCTGTTTTCGGAAAAATCTTCCGAAGTATTTTTTCCAGAAATGCGATCAGATTTCCGATCAGACACACCGGATGATACAGCCATCTGGGATCTCCTATCATAAGATCAAGTATGAAGCCTGCTGCAAGGGCAGGCATACTGTAATATAACATATTTTTAAAACTCCTTGTTATGATATTCCAGACATTTCATGAGAAAAGCCCTGGGAATCTGGGGATTTCCATAATAATAGATATGAGGATATCCTGCCAGCAGATTACTGCTGCTATGTATACAGTCCCAGCCTCTTTTACTTAAAGGCTTCGCCGCATGGAAGTCACTTCCACAGTTCTCAGAATCAAAATAGTGGAATTCATGGGCCGGAATCTCGCCGATCTCCTCTGCACTTCTGCCAAAAACAGGTTTCCTGGCGGTTAATGTGATATATCCAAATCTGGTCAGTCTGGGAGTACGGAAACATTTTCCGGGGATCACTCCGCAGGTTTTCCGGAACACTCCGCCCATATCCTCCATCTGCTCATGAAGATACATGAAGCCTCCGCATTCTGCCATACATGGCATGCCCTGTTTAACTGCCTGTGCAATCTCTTCTTTCATGGATGCATTGCGTTCCAGTGCCTCTCCATTTAATTCCGGATAACCGCCATAAAGAAGAATCCCATCCAGATCTGCAGGAAGATGTTCATCATGAATTGGCGAGAAATCAACCAGCTCTGCCCCCATTTCCTGAAGGAGACGGAAATTGTCTTCATAGAAGAAACAAAAGGCTTCATCCTTTGCCACTCCGATACGCAGCTTCTGTGGCAGACAATATCCATATGTCCTGTCTTTCTGTATCAGAGATTCCGGCACTTGCAGCTCCTCTGCATTTTTGGCAAGCCCAAGGATCCTGTCGATTTCCAGTGTATCTTCCAATATTCCGGCCAGCTTCTGCAAGCGTTCCCTCAGATCAGAAATCTCCTCAGGAAGCACAAGACCCAGATGACGGCTCTCGATCACACAGTCCTCTACCTTTGGCACATATCCAAGAACCTCCACCTCAAGCTGTTCTTCCACCAGCTTCTTCATTCTGGGATAAAGCATGGGAGACATCTGGTTAAAGATCACGCCTTTGATATGGCTTTTCTCTTTGTACTCCATAAAACCTTTGATATAAGCTGCCAGGGAAATACTCATTCCTCTGCTGTTTACCACAAGGATGACCGGAGTATCTGTGGTATCTGCCAGGTCATAGGCGCTTGCTTTCGTGGATATTCCACCCACGCCGTCATAATAGCCCATAACACCTTCCATCACTGCAATATCGCAGTCTGCTGCATTTTTTCCAAGCAGGTATCGGGTAGTCTCGGCATCTGTAAAAAAGGTGTCCAGATTACGGGATTTCGTCCCGATGACTCTGGAATGAAACATGGGATCTATATAATCCGGTCCGCATTTAAAAGATGCCACTTTCATTTTTCGATTGACCAGTGCCTGCAGAAGTCCGCAGGTGATCAGTGTTTTGCCACTGCCGCTGGCTCCTGCTGCAAGAAGTATTCTTGGAATATCCATCCCTGTTCTCCTCTGTTTCTGTCCTATATTTTTTCAACAATTTCAGGGCATTCCAATCTATTAACTGTTAATCTGTATTTCCTTAACTGTTAATTTGTAATCCCTGATATCTGCATCATTTGTTATTTCCCGGGATTCTGAAGTGTAATAATATAAATGGGATTCTCGCCCATCATCATATGATAACGTCCGATTGCCTTTGAACGTGCTGCACTTAGCTGTACGATCTCATTCTCTTCAAATCCAAACTCTTTCGCTGTTTCCAATGCTTCAGACACAGTTTCAAGAGTGATACAGTTGATCACGATCCGGACCTGAGGGTTCTTTTCAAGCAACAGCTTCACGATCTCTTTCAGATTTCCTGACGAGCCTCCGATAAAAGCATGGGTTGGTGCCGGAAGATCTTTCAGAGCCTCCGGTGCAAGTCCTTCCACAATCTCCAGATTATCCGCTGCAAATTTCACCTTATTCCGGTGGATCAGTTCAACTGCGTCTTCCTTTTTCTCAATTGCCCAGACCTGTCCCTGATGAGCACGAAGTGCCATCTCTATTGACAGTGAGCCTGTTCCTGCACCCACATCATAGCAGACAGAATCAGCAGTCAGCCGCAGTTTGGAAAGGGATACCGTACGCACCTCTTCCTTTGTCATGGGCGCTTTGCCTCTGATAAATTCCTCATCTCTGATCCCATGCGTCTCCAGACGTGTTCCTGCATTTTCATTTACTGCACAGATGACGGACAAAGGATCACCCTTATATTCTGTCAGTTCACTGGCTGGTTTTACAAAAATCTTCTCATTTTCATAAGACAGATTTTCTCCCACATAAAGGAGCACATCACCCATCCCGTATTTTACCAGCTTCTCTGCCAGAACTGCTACACCGTCTGAAGTTCCAAGTATGGAAAAGACTTTTTCTGCATAACAGATATGTGAGATAAGATTACAGCCTCTTCCATGTGCACTGACGATTTTGGCATCATCCCAGGACAATCCTATTTGGGACATAAAATATACAACTGAGGAAATCCCACACTGAATCTCTATCTCTGTATTATTTTGTGCTGAACTATCCCGTTCTTCCTCACTCTTCTCTGATCCGTTCTTTCTCTGTACTCTCAGATCCGCACTGTCCTGACACAGTACTTCCAGAAGCTTTCTGGCTCCGCTGTAGAAGCCCACATCTCCGGAAAGGACGATCACAATATTGTCATACTCCGGGTGTGCATCAATATAATCCCTGATCTCCTGGCTTCTGTATTCCACGAACACATCCTGTCCCGGACGTTTCACAGAATCCACCATCCTCCTGGCACCGATCAGAAGATCCGCCTGATCCAGGCTGTTCTTACCCTGGACAGTGAGAAGTTTTTGACTTCCCATTCCAATTCCCAGCAATGTAATATGCGGTCTGTGGGCTAAACCGAAATGCTCTGTAAGAAATCTCTTACATTCTCTCACAGACATGCCTTCCTCCTTCAGAGGACGCCCGATGATCACAGGAACTGCATCACATTCCAGGGCAGCATCGATCTTATCCTGAAATCCCCCTGCTTTTCCTGTATCCTTTGTGACCAGATATCTGCAGTCATACTGTCTGAGCATTGCAGCATTCAGCTCTCTGGAAAAAGGCCCCTGCATTCCTATCAGATGTTTCCCCTCAAATCCCAGCTCTGCACAGGCTTTCATCACATTGGGCAGAGAAAGGACTCTTGCATAAAGACGGTTCTGATAATCCTTCATGCCTGTGAAGCCGGCCAGTTCCTTGCTTCCTGTTGTCAGCAGTACACTTCCCTGTGTCTGATCCAGATAATCTGCTGCAGCCTGAACACTGTCCACATATACTGCCCTGTCCTCATGTTCCCCTGCTTCTCTCAGCACCCTGTAATATGCTGTCTGCGTATTTTCACAGGCTGTCCTGATATTTACAGTCACCTCAGCAGCATAAGGATGGGTGGCATCCAGCACCATTTCCGGTTTCTCCTGTAAAAAGACCTCTTCCATGTCCGCTGCATCCAGTCTTCCGGTCTGAACAGTGAGAAATTCATTTTCTGTAAGAGATTTGCTGCCATATTCTGTGGCAACAAATCCCTTTGTCTCTATCTTATGATCTGCCAGAAACCGGCAGATTTCGTATCCTTCTGTTGTTCCCGCAAAAACAAGAACTTTATACATTCCTATATCCCCTCGGTGTTACCATCTTATTGTTGATTTCCTTTGTCTGAGAATTACCGATAAATACTGTGGTAAACATATCCACCTGTGTATCTCTCAGTTCCTTTAATGTCATTACATGAGCTTCTTCGCCTTCTCTTGCAATATTGGAAACTGTTCCGCAGATGGTATCCGGTGATTTGTATTTCATCATCAGATCACAGGCTTTCTGCAGATAATCATGACGTTTTTTACTTGACGGATTGTAAAGACATACAACAAAATCTGCCTGGGCTGCTGCCAGAAGTCTTGCCTCTATCTTTTCCCATGGTGTGAGAAGGTCGCTTAAGCTGATCAGACAGAAGTCATGGATCAGAGGTGCACCCAGAACAGCAGCTCCACCTGTTGCAGCTGTCACACCCGGGATGATCTCCAGTTCTGTTTCCGGATAATTGACACCAACCTCATACATCAGACCTGCCATACCATAAACTCCGGCATCACCGCTGCAGATCATGGAAACAGTTTTGCCTTTCTTTGCCTCTTCAAAAGCAAGTACACAACGGTCCACTTCCTTTTTCATTGGTGTAGTCATAAATTCTTTTCCCGGAAAATATTCCTTCACCAGGTCTACATATACGGTATATCCGATGATCGCATCACTTTCATTCATGGCGCGGATCGCTTTTCCTGTCATCTGGTCATAAGCTCCCGGTCCGATTCCGATTACATATATTTTACTCAAAATGTATCCTCCATTCCCTGGCAGCCACTGCTGTGGTCACACCATTTTCTCCTGTTTTTCTCTGCAGCAGTCTGCCATTTCCACTGGCAAGGACTGCACTTCTCTCACAGACATTGTCCACACCTGTGATCTTTTTTACAAAAGGTGAGGGAGTAAATTCTCCAGGCACCTGTTTTAATTCTTCTTCTGTATAAGTCACAAAAGGAATCTGCCAGTCCTGTGACAATGACAGGATTCCCTTTTCTTCTTTCTTCAGATCAATGCTTGCGATCTGCTCAAATGCTTCTTTATGAAATCCGGATCTGTCCAGCACCTTCTGCGCTGCCTCTGCGATTCCACGGGCATCCTTGTCTTTCCTGCAGCCCATACCCAGAGTCAGACATTTCGGAACTACCTGTGTGGTAGAAATAAAAGGATTACAGGAAGTATGTACAGTAACCGCAACTCCGCAGTCTATATTCGTACAGTCTGTCCCTGTTCCATTAAAATCAGAGCTTTTCTGTGTTTCCTCTTCTGATCTGTCATCCGTACTGTTGACAGGATTCCCATATTCGTCACACCGGACCAGCCCCTCCGGCAGTTCGCCGTCCGTCGGAAACTCACTGTAAAATCCAACTTTCTTTCCTGCCAGAAGTGCAGCAGAGACTTCCTTTGCTGCTTTCATGTTAAAAATATTGCAATTGTTTTTCTTTGCAAAAACATCTACTGCAAAACGGTGATGCAGGTCTGTGGCTGTTGTGACCACTGGTATTGCTTCCAGAATTTCTGCTGTTTTCAGCGCCAGTTCATTGGCACCGCCCAGATGTCCGGACAGAAGGGAAATGACAAACTTTCCACATTCATCTACAACCAGCACCGCAGGGTCTGACTTCTTTGACGCTACATAAGGCGCAATGCTGCGGACGGCAATTCCGGTGGCACCGATAAAGATCAGTGCATCTGAATCAGAAAATTTCTCTCCTGCCCATGCAGAGGTACTGATCTGAATAGAATCCAGAAGATATTTACTTTTTTTATCCAGTTCTGCTGTCATACCGGCAGCTTCCAGCCCCCGGCATAATCTCTCCCCGGTCTGCTGACCGGTAAGGCTGAAGCATATAAGTGCAACCTTCACTGTTATATTCCTTCTCTTTCTCCTGTTTACAGTAATCTCATAAACGATAGCAATTCCTTAAGATTACCAGATTCTATGAGTGATGTGCTTTTGATTTCACAGCTTCACGAAATTCTGTGGTAAACTCCGGATCATACAGCTTGGAACGGTCATAGTGTGCTGCTGCAACTGTATCTCCGATGATCATCAGAGCTGTTTTTGTAATATTATTTTCTGCAGCCGTTTTTGCCAGTGTTCCCACTGTGCAGACGAAGGTCTTCTGTTCCGGCCAGGTTGCCTTATATACAATGGCTGCTGGTGTATCTGCTGTATAACCGCCTTCAATAAGACGTCTGCTCAGCTCTTCCAGCATTCCTGTACTTAAGAATACAACCATAGTTGCCTGATGAGCTGCAAATGACTGAATGCTTTCCTTGGACGGAACCGGAGTTCTGCCTTCCATTCGTGTAATGATCACACTCTGGGAAATATCCGGCAGAGTATATTCCAGATTCAGGGCACTTGCAGCACCGCAGAATGCACTGACACCCGGACAGTAATCATAAGCGATATTTTTCTCATCCAGAATATCCATCTGCTCACGGATTGCACCGTAAATACATGGATCTCCGGTATGAAGGCGGACAGTTGTCTTTCCCTCTGCTTCCGCCTTCTCGATCACATGGATCACTTCCTCCAGTGTCATTTTTGCACTGTTGTAGATGGTGCAGATGTCCTTTGTGTATTCCAGAAGCTTTGGATTTACCAGTGATCCTGCATAGATCACCACATCTGCTTCCTCCAGATACTGTTTTCCTCTTACTGTGATAAGATCCGGTGCTCCCGGACCTGCTCCTACGAAATGTACCATAATTTATCATTCTCCTTTTATAAATTTATTGTAACTGTGTTTCATCATTCTGTGCATTGATCAGTGTTATCAGCTTCTCTGCATCTGCAGTCTGCCCCAGATACCCATAAGTATTATTAAAAATCACTGCCCCCAGAAGAATCTGCTCATAGGATCTGTGATTTAAATAAAACTGGATCCTGTCCAGGATCTCTTTCATGGTCTTCTGAAGTATCTGATATTTTTCCAGAATGTCTATTGCTTCATCTGTAGTAGATGCATTCAGGATTTCCTTTGCACACTCCAACGATGCTCCTGCCCGGATCGCATTGGATGCCAGCACTTCCATCCTGGCATCTGCACTGTGGGAATGGGTATTCATGATCCCTGCTGCAACTTTTACAAACTTTCCGATATGAGCAATGAAAAGGATTCCCTTAACTCCCATATCAATTGCCATGTCAATGGTCTCACCTACATAATTGCTGCATTTGATATTTTTTTCATAAGGGAGATCCATATGCTCCCGCAGATAATCTGCCCCGTAATTTCCCGGTGTTACCAGAAGATATTCTTCTCCCTGGGAAAAATGCTGCTTCATCTCTACATTGATACTCTGTACAAGAGCAGCTTCGCTCATAGGTTCTACAATCCCGGAAGTTCCCAGAATGGAGATTCCTCCCACAATTCCCAGACGTGGATTAAAGGTTTTCTTTGCAATTTCCACACCTTCAGGAACGGAGATGGTGATTTTCAGACCACCCTCATAATCATATTTCTCAGCAATTTCTGTGGCTTCACGCAAAATCATGGCCTTTGGCACAGGATTAATAGCTGCTTCCCCGATTTTCTGGGAAAGTCCGGCTTTTGTTACCCTTCCCACACCAACACCTCCGTCGAGGATGATTCCCGGTTCTTTTGTTTTCTGCACCGTGGCATAAACCAGTATTCCGTTTGTAGTATCCGGATCATCTCCTGCATCCTTCTGAATTGCACAGGTCACCTGATTTCTTTCAATCCGGATGTCTTTCAGTTCCAGTGTAAGCAGGATTCCCTTAGGAGTCATCAAGGTGACAGCCTTCTGCATGACACCACCCAGCAGGATCTCTGCAGCACCCTTACATGCAGCTGCTGCGCAGGAGCCTGTTGTATAGCCAAATCTCATTTTTTTATTGCCACGTATCACGTAGTAATCTTCCAGTCCGTTTTTCATGACGCCTCCTTTGCTGCATTGTTGTCACATTCTGTCTGCAGATTACTCCACAGCATTGCTATACATAAAAAGGAGGGATTTCTGTGTGCAACAAAATCCCTCCTGAAAGTTCTTTTCCCGAAATATCCTCTGGTTGCCGCAGATCATATTTCCTCTCTACAATGAAAAGCAGACAGTATCTGGCTGTTACAGTAACGGACTTGCGCAGGAATTTCACCTGACTTCCTGTAATGCTTTTCCAGAATTATTTCCGAGAATCATTATATAATTTTGAGCAGTAAAAGTCAACGCATTTCATGGCTATACCACCTTGTTATACTACCTTATGCTTCAGCCATTTCCTACTGTGGAAGCGAAGAGAAAATACGATTCCCCGCACTGTCCAGTCAGTAAACATTCCAATCCATACAGCCATTGGGCCGAAGCCTCTGAAACGAATCAGATATACACAAAGGCAAAAACGGAATGTCCACATAGTGATACAGGATGTGATCATGGAAAATTTTACATCTCCGGCTGCTCTAAGGCCATAAGCAGGAATAAATGCCAGGGTCCATACAATAGGTTTGACAACCGTTATCCAGGATATCATATGGAAACACATTCTTGCACTTTCCGATTCCATACCACCCAGCTTTGTGACCGGAATGGTTAAGGCAAACACCAAAAGACAGCTTGCAACAACAATGATTTCTGCAAGAACACTTAATTTCTTAATATAGTAAACTGCCTCATCCTTTCTGCCCGCTCCCAGACACTGTCCTACTACAGTCATCAGACCGATTCCTACACCGATAGCTGCAATGCCGTTAAGGTTCTCAAGGATATTCGTCATTGCCTGAGCTGCAATGGCTACCGTCCCCAGTGTAGATACGGAAGACTGTATTGCCAGCTTTCCAAGCTGAAACATGCTATTCTCTATGCCGGACGGGATTCCCAGAGCCAGAACTCTTCTGATCATTTTTCCATCCGGGCGGATCTGTCTGTAATTTCTGACTACAATAGGCTGTCTGTCCATACGAAGCTGCCAGAGTACCACTACAGCACAGAAGACTCTGGATGCAAGAGTTGCGATGGCAGCTCCTGCCACTCCCATATTGAATCCCCAGATCAGCGCCGCATTTCCGCCGATATTAATCACATTTGAAATAACCGATACTGTCATTGGCCCTCTGGTATTTCCCTGGGACCGGAATATGGATGCTCCCGCATCATAAAGTGCTATAAATGGGAAGGATAATGCCGTATAGAAGAAATACACCTGAGAGGCAGTCATAACATCTGATTCTACTTTTCCGAATATCAGTTTTAACAGCGGCACACGAAACAGCAGGCACAGAGCAGTCACTGCTACAGATATGGCAGTAATGATAAATAATACCTGTCTTGCTGATTTATTTGCCATTTCATGATTTTTCTGACCTATGTACTGTGAACAGAGGATTGCACCGCCTGCTGCCAGCGCCGAGAACGCCTGGATCACCAATACATTGATGGAATCCACCAGAGATACTGCGGATATTGCAGCAGAGCCTACATTGCTGACCATCATGGTATCCACAGTTCCCATCAGGGAATTCAGTACCTGTTCAAAAATAACCGGTATCAACAGGGTTCGGAGCATTTTGTTCGTGAAAATATGTTGCTGTTCTTTCATCTTTTTCCACCTGAATCTATTTTCTTTTTTTGATTATACGCTTAATTTTCTGTGATGCAATAGAATAAAATGTATTTTTTAAGCATTCTTATGAAATCTGACAGTTGTTCTTGTTATATTCTTCAAAATCTGATACAGTAAATCTGGCAAAAATAAGGCAGGGCATATCAGCCCGCAATTCTTAAATCTTATACAAATCAAGAAAGCAGACAGATTATATGCAAAGAATCCTTAACTATATTATCTCCAAAAATACAGCTCCGGTCACGATTCTGGACTTTCTAAAAAAAGAGGGATTTTCCCGCCACATATTAAGTTCAATGAAGAACACCCCCAACGCCATCATCCTCAATGGCGAACGTGGTTTCGGACGATCAGTGCTTAAACCGCAGGATCATCTGATCATCACTGTTCCTGAAACTGAATCAGGAGAAAACATTATCCGTACAAAGATGGATTTGAATATCATTTATGAAGATGAGGATATCCTTGTGATAAACAAGCCTGCAGATATGCCTGTGCACCCTTCTGCGGGAAATTATGAAAATACTCTGGCAAATGGAATCGCCTGGTATTTTGCAGAAAAAGGAGAGGATTTTGTTTACCGCTGTATCAACCGGCTGGACCGGGATACCACCGGTACTCTGATCCTTGCCAAAAATCCCCTCAGCGCAGCGATTCTGTCAGTTCAGATGAAAAAGCGTCAGATTCTCAGGACTTATCTCGCACTTGTAGACGGACTTCTTCCTGACTCCGGAACGATCAACGCTCCTATCGCACGAATGGAAGGCTCCGTGATCACCAGGGAAGTAAATTTCGAAACCGGGGAGTCTGCAATAACTCATTATGAACGGCTGGCGGCAGGAAAAGAATATTCTCTGGCCGAACTTCATCTGGAAACAGGGCGCACACACCAGATACGTGTGCATATGAAATATATTGGGCATCCTCTGCCCGGAGATTATTTATATAATCCTGATTACCGTCGAATAAACCGTCAGCCCCTTCATTCTTATCAGTTGGAGTTTACTCATCCTATAACCGGAAAGGTCATGCTTTTTACTGCTCCGCTTCCTATTGATTTTATTTCTGCCTTTGATAGCAATTCTCTAAAATAATGCATTTATAGCAATCCCATAAATTACTGCAAACAAAACAGTTCATCAGTTTTTTGTCTGATGAACTGTTTTGATATGAATGCATATACATTCTTATTTATTTTTCTCATAAATGATCAAAAGACCTCTCAGAAGAAGTTCCTCGTCCAGAATGATTTCTCTCTTACAATGAGGAACGATTTTCTTTGCCAGACCACCGGTTGCCACTACAGTTGCCTTCTCCCCCAGTTCCTCTTCGATCCTGTCAATGATCCCATCCAAAGCTGCTGCATTGCTGTAAAGAACCCCGCTCTTCATACATTCGATCGTGTTTTTCCCGATCACATGTCTTGGCGCATCAATACTGATTCCGCTGAGCTGGGAAGCCCTCGCAGTAAGTGCATCCAGGGAAACCCCTACACCCGGAAGAATCATTCCGCCTACATACTGCTTCTTACTGTTGACAACAGACGCTGTGGTTGCAGTTCCCATATCAATAAGGATTAACGGCACCGGATAACCGGCAATTCCTGCCACCGCATCAGCAACCTGATCTGCACCAAGCTGTCCCGGATTATCCATCATAATATTCAGTCCTGTCTTTACACCAGGTCCGAGAACAATTGCATTTTTCTTAAGAATTTTCTCTGCGGCAAGTTTCACAATATTTGTGATCTGCGGCACTACAGAAGAAATAATACAGCCCTCAATCTCTGTTTTTTTGATATGATAGATATCAAGAACATTCTTTAAATCCACCGCATATTCCAGTTCCGTCTTTGTACGGTTAGTAGAAAGGCGTTCTATAAAATATGTTTTCAGGTCATCAATACATCCAACTACAATGTTAGTGTTTCCAACGTCAATTGCTAAAATCATAATTATTTATCTCCAATTTCTTAATCGTCCTGTTCCCTTAACAGACAGAATCCTGCATCAGCGAAAGGATTTTATCCAGGATCCTAAAAGCTGCGTCTTCTTTACTCATAAGCGGAAGAGAGATTTCCTCATCCTGTGTGATCAATGTCAGTACATTGGTATCTCCCTGAAATCCGGCACCCTCCACTTTCACATTGTTAGCAGCCACCATATCCAGATTTTTCTTTGCCAGCTTGGCTCTGGAATTGTCGATCACATTCTGTGTCTCCATGGAAAATCCACAGAGAAACTGTCCGGCCTGTTTGTGTTCCCCAAGAAACTTCAGGATATCATCTGTTCTTTCCAGTTCTATGGACATCTGTCCGTCACTTTTCTTAACTTTTTCTTCACTGATCCTGGCAGGGCGGTAATCTGCCACAGCAGCAGCTTTAATAATGATGTCCTGTTCGTTGCTGACAGAAGTTACGGCTTCATACATGTCCCTTGCAGTCACAACAGGTACCAGCTTTACAAACATGGGAGGTTCAATTGAAGTACGTCCGCTGACCAGCGTGACATCTGCACCGCGGAGCATGGCAGCTTTCGCAATGGCATAACCCATTTTTCCTGAAGAATGGTTGGTAAGATAACGGACAGGATCGACAGATTCCTGTGTGGGACCTGCAGTTACAAGGATTTTCTTTCCTTTCAGATCTTTCTCACAGGCAGCTTCGCGCTCAATATAGGCAAGTAATGTCTCAGGTTCCGGCATTTTTCCCGCTCCTGTGTCGCCACATGCCAGATATCCGCATGCCGGAGCGATCACTTCATATCCGTAATGCTCCAGAATCTTTAAATTATCCTGCACTACAGGATTCTCAAACATATTGGTATTCATGGCCGGGGAAATGAATTTCTTACATTTGCATGCCATGATCGTGGTAGTAAGCATGTCATCTGCAATCCCATGTGCCAGTTTACCGATTACATTGGCACTTGCCGGTGCAATCATCACTACATCTGCTTTCTTTGCAATCGATACATGCTCTACCTGAAACTGAAAATTCCGGTCAAAGGTATCCACCAGACATTTATTTCCTGTGAGAGTTTCAAAAGTGATCGGATTGATAAAATTCGTGGCATTCTCTGTCATCAGCACATGAACATCTGCATGGCGTTTCTTCAGCGCGCTTGCCAGATATGCAATCTTATACGCCGCAATGCTGCCTGTCACTCCCAGTAATACTGTTTTTCCTTCCAGTGTCATTTTCCTTTACCTCTTTCTCCGAACCATATTATTTGTAATATTATTTCTATAGCTGTTTCTACGTTTTTATACTTACATGTCAAAATCTATCATAATTCATCTTTGATAACAGGATTCTGACTTTTACAATTCTATTTATTATAGACTAATTATTATCAAAAATGCAATAAGTGATTTGTTTTATTTGCGAAACAATCAGAACGTTACTGTTCACAGTAACGTAGCCAAAATTCATTCCAGATTGCCTACGGCAATGGAATTTTGGCTTGTATGTCTCGGGATTTTGGCATATTCATGCCAAAACACCTCGCGGGATAGAGGTATGTGAACAGTAACATCAGGACAATAGGATATTGCAGGTGAACCTCAGCAAGATTACACTTAACCGTTGTTTATAAAGATTTCCTGCATTATAATAATAATCAGTCAGATATCCATAATTTGCACTGGACTCTACCTGACTTAACTGACAGACCGGATTACTATAACATACTGATATCAACATATAAATCCGGTGTATGACTTTGTGGAGGAATATAGGAATATATGAAGAACTATCAGATCACACAATGGTGCGCAGCTTTTATCAGACAGCAGGTACAGGAAGGAGACTTCTGTATTGATGCTACAATGGGAAACGGAAATGATACGCTTCTGCTTTCGCAGCTATGCGGAGAATCAGGAAAGGTTCTTGCCTTTGATATTCAGGAGCAGGCACTGACTGCAACCCAAAAGAGACTGAACGCCGGACATGTTCCGGAAAATTACAGACTGCTTCTGGAATCTCACGCAAATATGGCAGAATATGCCACACCAGACAGTGTAAGCTGCATTGTATTTAATTTTGGTTATCTTCCCGGTGGAGATCATTCACTTGCAACCAGAGGTGAAACCAGCATTCAGGCGCTGACTCAGGCTTTAACACTTCTGAAAAAAGGCGGGATGATTTCTCTTTGTATCTACAGTGGTGGCGATTCCGGATTTGAAGAGAGGGATCAGATCCTTGACTGGCTGAAAAATCTTGATTCCCATCAATACCTGGTAATCAAAAGCGATTACTACAACCGCCCCAACAATCCGCCAATCCCGGTACTGGTAATCAAAAATTAATCCGTAATTGTTCCCTTCTTAAACCAAACAGCAGGAAAGATTTTTTCATATCTTCCCTGCTGTTTTTTGCTGTGCCTTTTTTCAATTTTTGTTCTGTTTTTCGGACACTTGCTTTATTTTCTGTTTTACTTAATCTGTAATGGTAATCTTCTCAATAACCGGCTGCTGATCTGACGGGATTGTTCCATTGTCGTCTGTCGGTTTTGCATCCTCGCAGATCTTATCAACAATATCCATACCTTCTGTTACATGACCAAATCCTGCATAATCGCCGTCCAGGAATGTACTGTCTGCCTGAACAATAAAAAACTGCGAGCTTGCGCTGTCCGGATCACTGGCTCTTGCCATGGAAATAGTCCCTCTTGTATGGGAAATATCATTGTCTACTCCATTGTTGCTGAACTCACCCTTAATATTCTCTTCAGATCCACCTGTTCCGTCTCCGTTGGGATCACCACCCTGGATCATGAATCCATCCATAATACGGTGGAATGTCAGTCCGTCATAAAAACCTTCCTGTGCGAGTTTCACGAAATTTGTCACTGTGATCGGTGCTGTATCTGCATCCAGTTCCACATCAATCGTACCGTAATCCTTTACTTCAATCTCTGCGTGATGAATTCCTGTCAGTTCTTTGGAAGTATCCAGAAGCACACTGGTTGTACTGCTGTCTGAAGAATCTTTATTTTCAGAATCTGTATCAGCAGAATCACTCTTTTCATCAGAACCATCAGAAAATCCGGCTTTTTCTGCCTCTTCTTCACTTGCTACATTATCACTGTCAGAAGAAGCAGCTTTTGTCTCCGTCTCTTCCTGAGAAGAAGTCTCCTCTTTCGCTGTTTCCTCTGTTTTTGTACTCTCTTCTGTTTTATCACTGCTGCCACATCCTGCCAGTAAACCTGCTGACATAGCTGTAACACAAAGTGCTGCCAGTAATTTTCTTTTCATTTTCCTTTACCTCCGAAATCATTTACAACAATCTGATTATAACCTATCTCAGAAAAAAAACAACTCTTTTCACAAAATGTTCAGATTGTGAATGTTTCCTGTGTTTACTTCTTTCTGATTGCCTGTTAAAATGTATATGGCTGTTCAGTTCTGTACCTTCCCTTTTTGCAGTGAAACCGGAACAACAGACTGATGAACAGTCAGAATATATCTGCAAAAGAAAGCGAGGAATCCAAAATGGAAAAAATAACAAGTTTTACCATTGACCATATCAAATTACAGCCTGGAATTTATGTTTCACGTAAAGATCCGGTTGGCGGCAGTATGATCACTACCTTCGATATCCGTATGACTTCTCCTAACGAAGAACCTGTGATGAATACCGCTGAGCTTCACACGATCGAGCATCTGGCAGCAACATTCCTGAGAAATCATAAAGAGTTCGGCTCTAAAATGATCTACTGGGGACCGATGGGATGCCGTACAGGCAATTATCTTCTTTTAAATGGAGATTATGAGTCCAAGGATATCGTTCCGCTTATGATCGAGACTTTTGAATTTATACGTGATTTTGAAGGTGAAGTTCCGGGAGCATCTGCAAAAGACTGCGGAAATTATCTGGATATGAATCTGCCTATGGCAAAATATCTGGCAGGAAAATTTCTGGATGAAGTTCTTTATGATATCAAGCCGGACAGACTTATTTATCCACAGTAACATTCTACAGTATTATAGCAATCCTCATAAACAACACACCGAAAAAGATTTCTATCGTATTTTTCAGACAAAAAAAGCAGAAGCTGCAGGGGATAATGACCTGTCAGCTTCTGCTTTTACTTATACATTTCTGTCAACATTTTTCCAAAAAAGCCTTTATTGTACCTCTCATAGAAATTTATTCAAAGAGGACTGATACAAATTTTCATATCATCAGATTATTCTGCACTTTCATCATAAGACGTATCTGCTGATGTATCTGCTGCAGTCTCACCTGCGTCTGCTGCCGGAGCTGTTGTTGTCACAAAATCTCCGCTTGCATAACAGGTCTGTCCATTATAATCCACACGAATCCATCCATTCTCGCATACACCTGTACTGTTCAGCTGAGTTCCGGCTGCCACACTTGAAATCAGATCTGCATCTGCACTTGCATCAGAACGAAGATTTAATTCTGATGACGCATAATAGGTATCGGATTTCACTTCTACTTTTACACCACTGGCTGTCTGCTCTGCTTCCGGCGTTGGTGTTGCTTCCGGTGTTGGTGTTGCCTCTGAAGCCTCAGGAGTAGGTGTGACTTCCGGTGTTGGTGTTACTTTAACGATCATAACGCTGGAATCAATAGTAGGATCAAATCCGCATCCCTGAGCAGCAAATGCAAGTCCCAGTACAAGAACCAGCCAAAGTGATTTCTTCATAAGTAGTTTCCTCCTTTATCAAACACGCTCTGTCCCCTCGTGTTTTCTGTGTTCGCTTTATGTATTAATATACACGATTCTTACAGATAATTCAAGTATGCGTTTTGTCCTGCTTTGTCTGCTTTCTTCCATTTGCGCGGAATTGCTGCAGGGTTACTGTTCACTCCGTTCTCAGTAACGTAGCCAAAATTCATTCCAGATTGCCTGTGGCAATAAAATTTTGGCTTGTATGTCTCGGGATTTTGGCATATTCATGCCAAAACACCTCGCGGGATAATGATATGTGAACAGTAACGCTGTAGGTTCTGTGTTTATCTACAACAATTCATAAAGGACTTCCACCTCGCCGCCACAGATCATTCCCAGATTCGCACCGCCCTGGTTAGACAGATTATATTTTCTGATTTCACCATGCTGCGCTTCTGGTGCATATTTCAAAGCCTGAAATTCTACATTTCCGCCTCCGATGCTTCCATATGAATTCCCGTCTTTATCAATAAACATTTTACTTCCTGTCCCTCTTGGAGAAGAACCACTCTTGGATATGATCGTGATCATAATTCCATTTTCTTTTTTCCTGACAGCATCCTCCACAGCTCCATCAATATAAGAAACATCATACCTGTTCTTTTCCTGAACGATCTCCGCAGCAATACTTACAGCAATCTCTGCCGGCATATGTCCTCCGATCGGCAATCCAATCGGTGCATGGATACTGTTGAGCTGTTCTTCGCTGAAACCTTCTCCGAGTAATTTTTCTCTGGTCAGTTTTACCTTATTTTTACTGCCGATCATTCCCAGATAAGTATAAGGGCGTCTCAGAATCTGTCTGGCACAGGCACTGTCTCCGAGATGACCTCTTGTCACGATCACATAATAAGCATTTTCATAGGCCGGTATTTTGTCTGAAAGCTTATCATAGCTGCCTTTGATCAGCCGATCGGCATCCGGAAATCTCTCTGAAGTCACAAAATCTTCTCTGTCATCCATAACAGTCACATGAAATCCCAGCATTTTTCCGATTTTTGCAACAGGCTGCGAAACATGTCCGCCTCCAAAAATGATAAGCTGCGGATTTTTCACATAAATTTCCACAAAGAAATCTACATCTCCCATATGAACAACTTTTGTCTCCTGGCACTCCGCCAGATCAGCTTCATATTTTTTCCAGAAATCTGCTGTATTTTCATCGAATGATACACAATGGTTTTCTTTTATCAGACATTTTTCGCCCTTATGATTCCCGTTTAAAACCATTGCTGTTTTTACTTTTCCTGTTTCTTCCAAAATTTGATAAATTTTTCTGTACATAACTCTCTCCTGTTTCGATATAAAATACCTTTTGACCATGACATCATTATATATTATAATTGACAGAAAAAGGGGGATTATTATGAAAAAAAACTTTTTTCTACACAGTCTGCCCTTCAGACTGCTTGTCGGCGTGGCTTTTGGAATCTGTATCGGACTTCTTCTTAATATAATAGATGAATCTGCCATTACGACTGCAGTACTGAATGTGGTTGTAACATCGAAGTATATTCTTGGTCAGCTGATCAGCTTTTCTGTTCCGCTGATCATCATTGGATTTATCGCACCATCTATTACCAGACTCGGAAACAATGCTTCCAGAATGTTAGGTGTTGCAGTCAGTATTGCTTATGCTTCCTCACTGGGAGCTGCTTTATTCTCTGCATTATCCGGATACCTGCTGATCCCACATTTGTCCTTCAGCTCCACTGCCAGTCATCTCAAAGCTTTGCCGGATGTAGTTTTTGAACTTTCCATTCCACAGATAATGCCTGTCATGAGTGCACTTGTACTGGCCATTATGCTGGGACTTGCATCTGCATGGACAAAAGCCAGTCTGATTTCTTCTTTTCTTGAAGAATTTCAGAAGATCATACTGGCTATTGTATCAAGAGTCATTATTCCGATTCTCCCATACTTCATCGGACTGACTTTCTGTTCACTGGCATACGAAGGAACAATCACCAGACAGCTTCCTGTATTCCTTCAGGTAATCGTCATTGTTCTGATTGGACATTTTATCTGGATAGCTCTTCTATATATACTTGCAGGAATTTATTCCAGAGAAAATCCTCTGAAAGTTGTGAAACATTATGGTCCCGCCTACCTCACAGCCATAGGTACCATGTCATCTGCTGCCACACTGCCGGTCGCCCTCCAATGCGCACACAGGGCAAAACCTCTCCGAAAGGATCTGGTAGATTTTGGTATTCCGCTGTTTGCCAATATTCATCTCTGTGGTTCTGTCCTCACAGAAGTATTCTTCTGTATGGCAATCTCCAAAATTCTTTATGGTGCAGTTCCTGCGCCGGGGGCCATGGTTCTTTTCTGTGTCCTGCTTGGAATTTTTGCCATTGGTGCTCCGGGTGTACCGGGAGGCACTGTTATGGCATCTCTCGGTATTATCACCGGTATCCTGAAATTCGGCGATTCTGCTACAGCTCTGATGCTGACTATCTTTGCCCTTCAGGACAGTTTTGGGACAGCCTGTAACGTAACAGGCGATGGTGCCCTGACTCTGATTCTTACCGGATATGCCAGATACCACAATATCAGAGAACAGAAATTGCAATAAAAGTTCAAAATACCATCATATCTGTCTTTTTTCTCAGATATGATGGCCTTCATTTTCTTACGGACGAATCACCTTATCTGCACCTGTCATACGCTCTGCAATCGTATACATATCGGTAACTTTTCCGACCATCAGTTTCTCCATCAGTCCATAATGCTTCAGGCAGGTACCGCAGGTCAGGATTTCCACGCCCTCTTCTTCCATCTTTTTCAGATCTTCCAGACTTTCAGAGTCTTCTGTTGTAAGTTTTGCACCTCCATTATAGAAAAGGATTGTATCCGGATGTGTTTCCATCTGAGAAAGGGCATAGATAAATCCTTTGATCAAAATCTTTCCCAGTTCATCATCACCATTTCCCATAACATTTGAGGAGATTACCGCTACCGTCACTTTTTTATGCGGTGCTTCGCAGACAAATTCCTCTTCTTCCAAGGTCCCACCTGTCTGTTCAGTCTTTACTGCCATCTTCACCTGATACTTTTTGTCTCCCAGTTTTTCAGATACAAACGTACAGCCTGTTTTATTTGCAAGTCTGCTCAGATTATTCACTGCGGTTTCATTATCGATCAGAATTTCAATCTCATCACCGACTGCCGCATTATCAATAACCTTCTTTGTCATCACTACCGGAATCGGGCACTGTTTTCCCATTGCATTTACTTCATGTTTCATTTTCTGTCACCTCTTGTTATTCTTTATATTCACTGCTTATTACCGCGTTTAATATATTTTCCTGTTTTCTCCAGAATTACTTTTCCATCCTGCACCACATGAGCTCCTCTTAAATATACGCTGTCAATATCTCCATGAAGCTTAAATCCCTCATATGGATTATTATCCGTATGATACAGATGTGTCTTTGCAGAGATAACGTTTTCCTTCTCAGGATCAAATACAACAATATCTGCATCACTTCCCTCTCGTATCACGCCCTTATTGGGATACACTCCGTAAAGTTTAGCTGCATTCTCACTTAACAGACGGCACATCTGTTCCTGCGTGATCCTGCCTGTGCGTACACCGTATGTATAAAGCAGAGTTCCTCTCGTCTGTACTCCCGGCAGCCCTCCCGGAATCTTCGTGAAATCATCTTTACCAAGAGCTTTCTGCTCCATTGTAAAGCTGCACTGGTCAGTTGCAACCGTCTGGATCTGATCATTCGCCAGTGCTTTCCACAGGCAGTCCTGATCTGCTTTCTTACGGATTGGAGGTGCACACACGTATTTGGCACCTTCAAAATCCGGTTTTGAATATACACTGTCATCCAGAAGCAGATACTGCGGACAGGTTTCCGCATATACCTTTTGTCCGTTCATTCTGGCACGCATCACTTCTTCAAATGCTTTCCGGTTGGTAAGATGTACTACCATTACAGGAGCATCTGCTGCATCTGCGATCACAAGAAGGCGGTGAACTGCCTCTGCCTCCATAATATCCGGACGCACCAACGGGTGATTCTCAGGTCCCAGACGTCCCTCTTTTTTGGCTTCTGCGATCAACGCATCGATTGCCCCTGCATTCTCACAATGTACCCCTGCAAAACATCCGTATTCATTTAATTTCTTAATAATCTTATAAAGGTCACCGTCATCTACGATCATTGCCGGATAAGTCATGTAAAGCTTAAAACTGGTAATCCCTTCATTGATCATATCCTGTATTTCTCTCTCAGTTTCCTCATTCCATTCCACAATAGACATATGGAAAGAATAATCACAGGAACATTTCCCATCTGCTTTCTTATGCCACTTCTCAAGGCCTTCCTTTAGCGTATGACCACCTTTATCCTGAGACGCATAATCGATCACCAGAGTTGTTCCTCCTGCAATGGCAGCTCTTGTTCCTGTTTCAAAATCATCTGCCGTCACTGTTCCTGCCACTTCCAGGTCAAAATGTGTATGTCCGTCTATAAATCCCGGAAAAAGCAGCTTACCGTTTACATCAACTACCTGTGCATCCTCTGCTTCCAGATTCCGGCCTACTTTTACAATCTTCTCTCCATCTATAAGAACATCTTCTCTGACAGACATATCCCCCGATACTACTGTACCATTCTTCAGTAAAGTTTTCACTGTTTCTGACACCCCTTTCTTTATTATAAGTTAGGGACAAAAAGTATTTTACCCCTAGAGCGTGTCTGAAAAATCATTCCCACAATCTGAACGCCCCACTTTGCGGGATATTTCACCCGAATTCAGTTGCCGTAGCCCACTACGGCGCCCTCATCCGGGCAAAATATCCCACAAATTGTGACGCACATCTTGCAGAAAGCCTTTTTCAGACACGCTCTAACTTATCGCAATTCTCATGTTTAAAATATACCACGATTCCTATATCACTTCAATGATTTATGATTATAATCACAAATTTTTTAAGGTATTCACATTTATTTTTTTTAGGCTCTTTTTATTTCCTTTTTTTTATGATAGAATATAAAAAATGTGCAGTTTCCATGTGTCTGCACTGAACGTTTTGACGGATAAATTTATCCGCTTTACTACATGCTCATAATCGAATGACTGTTACTGCTCAGACTATAGAAGCCCCTGCCTGATTCGGTTATGATCCGTTTAAAAGTTATATTAATAGGAGGAAATCAAATGGGACGACTTACTGTGTTAAAACAAATCGCTGCTGATCTTGCTTCCCAGTTCGGACCTGACTGTGAAGTAGTAATCCATGATCTGAAAACTTCGGAGCCGGAACATTCCATCGTCTACATCGTAAATGGTCATGTTACAAACAGAGATATCGGAGACGGACCATCCAATGCTGTTTTTGATGCGATCCGCAATCAAGAAAAAGGAGCAACCCCCGAAGACCATACCGGTTATCTGATGAAAACAGCAGACGGCAAGATCCTGAAGTGCAGCACTTCCTACATTCATGATGACGATGGTACCCTTCATTATGTTTTCGGAATCAATTATGACATTACCAAGCTTACTATGATCGAATCTGCCCTTCATTCTCTTGTCACTCCGGAAAATAAGGAAGAGAAGCCCAAAGAGATCACTCATAATGTCAATGATCTTCTTGATCATCTGATTGAAGAATCTGTAGCTCTGGTAGGCAAACCTGTTCCTTTAATGAATAAGGAGGATAAGGTTACTGCTATTCAGTTCTTAAATGATGCAGGTGCTTTCCTTATTACCAAATCCGGAGATAAGGTTGCAAATTATTTCGGAATCTCCAAATATACATTGTACAGTTATATTGATGTAAATAAGTAAAAACAGGAAAGAATGATATAAAAACAGACCTGCATGGTACTTCTCCATCAGGTCTGTTTTTCTTCTGTTTTTCTTTTTTCATCCAGCGCCGGTATATCGTTAAATATGTTCTCTCTTTCATCTCCTTCCTCGTATGTTTTTTCGATATTCCTTTATAGACTGATTATAACACAGAACAACAGCATTTTTTCTCTTTCACGCGAACAGTAATTATATGGCGTGAATGGTATGGAAAAAGGTTGTCTTTAAATTTGAAATCTTTTATACTTGATATATATACAACATTTTGATGATAAATTTTATTAATCCTTATCAGACGGAGGTGCTGTTATGTCTGAACAGATTTTATCTGCTGTTCATGGTGTCACTACCATGCTCTTTGGAATTTACTGTTCTGCATTTTTTCTTGGGATCAAACCGATCAGAAAAAATATCCTGACTATGTTTCTGTTATTTTTAGGGCAGGGACTGTTATATGTAATTGATCTGGCATTATTTGGGGAAACTCTTGCAAATATGTCCTATCCTCTGATCGTACATTTTCCATTGGTTTTATTCCTCTCCGTTCATTATAAGTATCCTCTGATTTCTTCCGCTGTTTCTGTCTTTTCTGCCTATCTGTGTTGCCAGATAAGCAACTGGACCGGATTATTCGCTTTGGCAATAACAGGATTACAGTGGTGTTATTATTCTGTGCGGATCTTAACAACAACCTTAACTTTTGTCCTTCTTTATCGATATGTATTTCGATCTACAAAAACAATTTTTACAAAAAATGCACGTGAGCTTTCCATCATCGGTTTCCTGCCATTTGTATATTACGTTTTTGATTATGCTTCCACCAAGTTTTCAACTTTACTTTATTCCGGAAATAAAGCAGTTGTTGAGTTCATGGGATTTGCATTCTGCATTGCCTACCTGGTATTTCTCATCATCTACTTTCAGGAATATGAGAATAAACAGGAGATAACGCAATACAGCAATCTTCGTGAAATGCAGCTTCAATCCATGCAAAACGAAATTGAACAGGTAAAGATCAGCAGCCAGAGACTGGCGATCCTGCGGCATGATATGCGCCACCATCTGAGTATTATTCTGACCCAGCTGCAAAACGGACATCCGGATAAAGCACAGGAATACATCCATGAAATTAATTCTGCATATGACGATACGATCATCGCCGCCTATTCTGGAAATGAAATGCTGAACTCTGTGCTTTCCATTTATCATTCCCGTTTCACAGACAGAGGATTGTCTCTTATATGCAATGTTTCTACAGGAAAAGAACTTCCATGCTCCGATCTGTCCCTCTGTACAATCCTGTCCAATGCGCTGGAAAACTCCATGCATGCACTGGAACAGCTGGAATCACCTTCAAAATGGGCCCGGCTTACTCTTTCACAGAAAAAGAATCACATTCTGTTCCAACTGGAAAATCCCGTAGAAAAAATTCCGGCATTTGTAGATGGAGTTCCGGTTTCTACCAGAAACGGGCATGGAATCGGTGTCAGGAGTATTATTTATTATGTGGAACAATTGCATGGACAGTGTCATTTTTCTATCGTGGACCATTGTTTTGTCCTGCGAATTATCATCTGACACAGGATTTCCACTGCCGGATACAATGCATAACATTTATTCACTCACAGAAAGGTTTTGATAAAAATTATGAATATTGCAATTTGTGATGATGAAATACTCTTTACCCGGGAATTAAGTTCACTCCTGACGCACTGGGCGAAAAAAAATGATTTTTCACTTACCCTGTATCCATATTCCAACGGCGATGATCTGTTAACAGCTCTCCGGACAATTCCGGTAGATCTGATCTTTCTCGACATCATCATGCCACTATTAAATGGCATAGATACAGCAAAAGAAATACGCAGCATGGGACTGACTGTTCCTGTGATTTTTCTGACTTCTTCCAGAGAATTTGCCCTGGATTCCTATGATGTAAAAGCTTTTCATTATCTTTTAAAACCAGTAAATACTCTGAAACTTTTTTCTGTTATGGATGATTTTTTTAAAACTTATCATGTTCCGGCTGAAACTTTCGTCGCACATACTGCAGACGGATTCTGCTCAATTACGCTCAATGATGTAGATTATCTGGAAGCTCAGAATAAACAGGTTCTGGTCTGCCTTTCAAATGGAACTACTTTAAAAATCCGCGAATTATTTGTAAAGTGTGAAGGGGCCTTTACTCCGGCAAAAGGATTCTTTAAATGTCACCGAAGCTATATTGTAAACCTGTCACACATAAAACAGTTTACAAGGACTCTAGTCACTACCGGCATTTCCTCTGTCCCTATTTCCAGAAATAACTATTCTGCATTCAAAGATGCCTATTTTTCATATATGTTTGATTCTAACTCCGGTTAATCCGATAATTATAGCATTTGCGGGTTACTGTCCCCTCCGTTCTCAGCAATACATTTCGCAGTTCACTGCTTTTCGTACACCCTCACATATTCTTATCGTTCCATTTCATGTGCCTGTTTGTAGATTTCACAGGCAGCATAATTCACACATCTGTCATGTGCACAATCCATAAATGTGAGGGTTCTTTTATCTCCTTCCATCGTATATTCGCAGCAGACAGTCTGCCCTCCATTACATGTTCTGCAAAATCCCGAAATAAACTCTTCTTCTATCTCCATTTTATTCCTCCTCAATTTTCCTTATATCTCATTATCCTTCCGAGAAACAAAAATACAGGCAACAATATATTCGTTACTGTTCACAAATATTTTTATTTATTCGTCCATTTTTTGTTGCATTTTACAACAAACAGATTTATAATCAGTATAACATAGAAATGTGCGGAAACACTATAACAAACATAAAATAATCGTAACTGTTCAGTACCTTCACAGTTACGAGTCAAAATCCATTAAAAATCGCCTTCGGCGATGGGATTTTGACTTGTATGTCTCGGGATTTTGGCATGTTCATGCCAAAACACCTCGCGGGATAGTAGACTGCTGAATAGTTACAAATAATCAAAAAAGAGGGAAAATGTCATGAACAAAGAACTTTATGATGAGGCAATACGCTCCAATATCCTGTCACGCAAACTAATCGAACAGTTGATGGAAAGTATGAATTACAGTAGTATCTCTTTTATCAACTGGACTGTAGAGGTACTAAAGATTATTAGAACTCGTCTGGAACGCGGAGATAAAATCACAGACGAAGTATCCGGAATCACTTATGATATGAAATCTTTCCGAAATTTTGTAAGCACCAATTTTTCTTCCTATATTACAAGTCAGGTCTTCGATGCTCCTGATAAGGCAGAGAAAGTATATTTTTCTCTGGAAGCCACCGAAGACGGACATGCCTACAATATGGTTATGGCAAGTTCATCAAAGAACAAAACATATAAGTGGATTTCCAGTCTCAGCGAACGCTTTTCATTAGTGGAGATGATCGCTACCGGAATTGTATATCTTAAAGATAACAGGACAGATACATATCAGCCATTTATTTCCGGAAATGGTAAGTACTGCAGATATGACGTAGAAAAAGGACAGATTGTCGAATTATAAAATGCTGAGATTGATTTGCATCTTGTTATATTATGCATAATCTTAAGAATTGCATAATACAGAACAAACAACCATCATTGAGTCAGTACATACAAGAAAGAATCCTGCTTGCAGGATTCTCCGCCTGCGGCGGGTCGCTTCAGCGACATAATTCCTCTCCGTCGCAGTGCGATCCTGCCCGGAGGGATTTTTTATGTTATAGGAACATTACGGAGTAATTTCCTATAACATAAAAAATCCCCTGCCATTCAGCAGGGGATTTTAATTTAATCATATTCAGATTAGTTGTTGATAAGTTTGTCTTCGCCATTCCAGCTGTAAAGTTTACGGATTTCTTCGCCAACTTTCTCAGACTGATGCTCAGAAGCTTTCTTTCTCATAGCTTTGAAGTGAACCTGTGCACCTGCATCAGACATATCAAGTAAGAAGTCTTTTGCAAATGTACCATCCTGGATATCAGAAAGAATTTTCTTCATAGCTTTCTTTGTATCTTCTGTGATGATCTTAGGTCCTGTGATGTAATCACCATATTCAGCAGTGTTGGAGATAGAATATCTCATTCCTGCGAATCCTGACTGATAGATCAGGTCTACGATCAGTTTCATTTCATGAATACATTCAAAGTATGCATTTCTTGGATCATAACCAGCTTCAACAAGTGTTTCGAAACCTGCCTGCATAAGTGCGCAAACACCACCGCAAAGTACAGCCTGCTCACCAAAGAGGTCTGTCTCTGTCTCTACACGGAATGTAGTTTCAAGAAGACCAGCTCTTGCTCCGCCGATTCCAAGACCATATGCCAATGCAAGATCCTGAGCTTTTCCTGTGTAATCCTGCTCTACAGCGATAAGACAAGGTGTTCCTTTTCCAGCCTGATACTCACTTCTTACTGTATGACCAGGTGCTTTAGGAGCGATCATTGTAACGTCAACATTCTTTGGTGGTTTGATGCATCCGAAATGGATATTGAAACCATGAGCAAACATTAACATGTTGCCTTCTTCAAGGTTTGGCTCGATGGATTCTTTGTAAAGTTTAGCCTGTAATTCATCATTGATAAGAATCATGATGATATCTGCCTGTTTAGCTGCTTCAGCTGCTGTATATACCTTAAAGCCCTGCTCTTCAGCTCTCTTCCAGGATTTGCTGCCTTCATAAAGACCGATAATGACATCACATCCGGAATCCTTTAAGTTCAGAGCATGTGCATGTCCCTGGCTTCCGTATCCAATAATTGCAATTTTTTTACCATCCAGTAAGCTTAAATTACAATCTTCCTGATAAAAAATCTTGTTAGCCATTTTATTTTCCTCCTGCTAATCGTAAAAAAATTTATCGTTAAGGGATGCTCCCCTAGCAAACTATATATGTACTGTTTCTGAGATATTCTTCCATTTCCTGCATTCCGAAAAGCCTTCCGGTCTTTTCATCAGAAATAGGTTACATCCTGCGAACCTCTTGATAAACCGGTCATTCCTGTACGTGCAAGTTCGAGAATCTCGTAATCGCCCATCAGCTCAAGAAATGCTTCCAGTTTATTATGGTTACCTGTCATCTCCAGTATCATGGAATCCACACTTACGTCTGCGACTTTCGCATGGAAAACATCCGCTATGGAAATGAGTCCCTGTCTCTGCTCCGGTTTCGCAGCCACCTTGATCATCATTAATTCATGGCATACGCTGTTGTCCGGCTCCAGGATCTTAATATCTCTTACATCTACAAGCTTGGCAAGCTGATTCGTGATCTGCTCCAGAATCAGTTCATCCCCGCTACACACAACGGTAATTCTGGAAAAACGCTCGTCCGCTGTTACACCTCCGGTAATGCTGTCGATGTTATAGCCTCTGCGGCTGAATAATCCAGATACTCTGGTTGTTACACCTGCAGTATTATCTACTAACAGGGATAATACTCTCTTCTGCATGTCCCACCTGCTTTCAACGTGTACATTTTCACCACGTTAATATAATAAATAGCTCGTATGGTTACCATTATATCAATAATCGTGATTTTGTCAATAAATTTTTCGCACAAAAACAAATGTCTTTCTGTGACGTTACTGTTCACTTCGTTCCCAGCAACACGCTTAGCGGGATATTACCAGTGAACAGTAACTCTATGATAACTTTTGTAAAAACATCAAATCAACTGCCTATATCAGATATTTATTTCTGAACTCTTCGATCATTTTCGGTTTCAGATAAAATACGGTCTGGAAAAACTTTTCCATAGAACCATAAGTCTTTTTCACTGTTTCAAAAACAGCAGCCAAATACTCCTCTTTTACATTATATATAATTGGAAGCTTCTCGGTCATTTTCTCATCTGCCTCCGGCCAGGTCTGTACAAGTCTCTGCATATATACCAGTTTGGGCTCCATATAACGGTTTGTGCGCAGATAGTCTTCATATATCACATCTTCCTCCACCCCCAGCAGACTGAGCAGAAAAGCAGTCCCGATCCCTGTACGGTCCTTTCCAGTTCCGCAATGCCACAAAACAGCACCTTTTTCCTGCCTGAAAAGAATATCGATAAACTTCGCATACTGTTTCAACACCAGCTGATCCATGCATAAATTCCTGTACTGTCTGATCATATATTCTTCCATATCATCCGGGAGTCCTGCAAGCATTTTCACAAACTGTTCTCTGTTGCTGATAACCTGCACATCCTCATCCACAACCGGTACATGGTAGTATTCTACTTCTGCTATAATAGTATCCGGTTTACATTTTCTCTCTTCTGCCGAACGCAGGTCGATCACCGTCTTCAGATTGTATTCTTCTCTGAGTCTGTTCTTATCGCTCTCTGAAATGTGATAAAGTTCCCCGCTTCTCAGAAGCCTCCTCGGCAGGATGTGTCTGTCATCAGCTGTAACGATCGCACCCAGATCTCTGGTATTCGGCAGACTATGAAGAGATATCCTGCCGCCCTTCGGGAAACCTGTTGCCATATCCGGGTTTAATATCTTAAGAATGCGGATACACTCATGAATCTCTTTTTCTGTCATATCGAACTTGTATCTCTTCTTACGTCTGGTAACAATTACAAGATAATTTACACTCAGCTGTCTGTCATCACCTTCATCTGCTCCCTCTTTTCGCATATATGCCCATACAATGTCTTTACATGGAAGATTGTTTATCATCATATGTCTGGTAAAAACCAGAAATCCATCTTCTATCCTTATCTTTCCATACTTCATGATCCACCACTCCACTGTCTGCAATTTTATTACTGTTCACTCTGCTCTTAAAGCGTGTCTGAAAAATCATTCCCGCAATCTGCAAGGCATACTGAACAGCAACCATTTTTTTCAGAATAACACAGAAATCGGAATTTGACAATTCCTGTCAAACGTTTATAATCATGGTGTTATTGTAATAGTTACTGTTCACACACCACTATCCCGCGAGGTGTTTTGGCATGAATATGCCAAAATTCCGAGACATACAAGCCAAAATTCCATTGCCGCAGGCAATCTGGAATGAATTTTGGCTACGTTACTGAGAACGGAGTGAACAGTAACTTGTAATATAGCAGTCACCTTATGAACCGTACTTTTTGTACAGAAATCATTTTTTTGAAAGGATTTATGAAAATGGAGAATCTTATTTTCTGTCTTAATGCTACAATCCCGATTTTTCTCACCCTGATGCTCGGGCTCTTTTTTCGGAAGATCGGACTCTTTGATGACACCTTTGTCAGCCGTCTGAATAAGTTCGTATTTAATGCAGCTCTGCCTGCGCTTTTGTTTCTGGATATTGCAAAGTCAGATTTCTACAGTGTATGGAATACGAAATTTGTATTGTTCTGCTTCTTTGTCACACTGATCAGTATCGGAATTTCCACAGGACTTTCCTATCTTCTGAAACCGCGAAATATCCAGGGCGAATTTATCCAGGCTTCTTACCGGAGCAGCGCTGCGATCCTTGGAATTGCAATTATCCAGAATCTTTACGGAAACGCAGGAATGGCACCGCTTATGATCATCGGAAGTGTGCCGCTTTATAATGTGATGGCAGTTATAACACTGTCACTGTTCGCTCCCGGCGGCGGTAAACTTGATACCGCAAAGCTTATCCGAACCCTGAAAGGAATCGCCACGAACCCTATTATCCTTGGTATCCTGACAGGTATGGTATGGTCGCTGCTTCATCTGCCAATGCCAACAATTCTGAATACTGCCGTAGATAATCTCGGAAAAACAGCGACTCCTCTTGGGCTGATGGCCATGGGTGGCGCACTGAAATTCGGCAAGGCATTCGCAAGGCCGAAACCACTGATCGCATGTAGCTTTCTGAAGCTTGTGGGATATGAAGCTGTATTTCTTCCACTGGCTGTGCTTCTGGGATTTTCCCATGACATGCTGGTTGCGATTATTATCATGCTTGGCTCTGCCACTACTGTAAGCTGTTATATCATGGCCAAAAACATGGATTATGACAGCGATTTTACTTCCGGTGTGGTTATGACTACCACTCTGTTAAGCTCCTTTACCATGACAATCTGGCTCTATATATGCAAAAGCCTGGGACTGATCTGAGCCCAGGCTTTTTATGTTTATATCAGCTTCAGATATTCCAGTCCGTTTCTGATTCCATAATGGAACATATCCTGTGTAATATGATCAGCCAGAGCTTTTATTTTCTCCGAACCATTTCCCATGGCAACCTTCACCGCCGCATATTCAAACATGGCGAGATCATTATTGCTGTCTCCAAACACAATGGTATCCTCCCATGGAATATCAAAGAGTCTGCACACTGCCGAGATCCCCACTGCCTTGTTAAAGCCCTTTGGGACAAATTCAATGGTGGTTCCCGCAATCCCTGAACCACTCTCATGACGGATAATGTCATAATACTCACTCAGTTCCCTGCAGGCAGCTTCTGCATCACAGCCCTTTATCATTTTGGCACTGATCTTATTAATGCGCATACAATCTTCATTTCCCCTGATGGGACGCCATTTAGATCCTAAAGATTCTGTGATCAGATCCGTATACCAGTTCACATCTGTATTATATTCATCCTTATCATAATACATGAGATCTGCACCTTCCATAACCGGGACCAGACCATATCTGCGCAGGATTTCCACTGATTTTTTTGCAACTTCCGGGGGCATCTCTTTATTAAAAAGACGTTCTCCATCTTTTTCAATGGTAGCCCCGCAGGCACTGATCATACCGGTAAACGGAAGCTCTTCCAGATACCGGGAAACAAAGGCCCTGCTCCTGCCTGTGCAAAGCCATGCGTCATGACCGTTTTCTCTTAATTTCTTCAATGCCTCCTTTGTGCTCTGGGGTACACCCTTTTCCATATCGCAGAGTGTTCCGTCTGCATCAAAAAACACTGCTTTTCTGTTCACTTTCTTATCTCCTGATTTTTATATTTACGTTTATCTGCCAGTGTGCCGACAAGCTATGCAAAAAATACTGTCGCTGCCTTAACCAGGCTCTCTGTATCTTTCGCACCTGTTGTTTCATATACAGAGTGCATGGCAAGCTGTGCCAGACCGATATCCACTGTTTTCACAGGAACCTGGGTATTGGAAATATTTCCCAGCGTGGATCCGCCTGCCATATCTGAACGGTTTACAAAGGTCTGGTACGGCACCTTTGCCCTGTCACAGATATCCTTGAAAATTGCAGCGGACACTCCGTCTGTACAATATTTCTGGTTTGCATTGTACTTGATCACGATTCCCCCGTTCAGCACCGGACGGTTTACCGGATCTGTCTTATCCGTATAGTTTGGATGGAGAGCATGGGCATTATCTGCAGAAATCATAAAACTGTCTGCAAGTGCCATATAATATTCCTCCTGGGTACGTCCCAGTCCCATATTGATCCGCATCAGAGTATCCTTCAGGAAAGCAGAAGCAGCGCCCTGTCTTGTACTGCTTCCCACTTCTTCATTATCCAGCACACAATGTACAGAAATGCTTTCTTCACGATTTCCCTGCAGGAATCCCTCCATAGAAGAGAATGCACACTGCAGATCATCCAGTCTGGGTGCAGAGACAAATTCCTCATTTACTCCCCAGAGAGTTCCCGGAGTTCTGTCATAAAGAAACAGATCATGTCCCAGAATATCTTCTGTCTTTACTTCTGCGGTCTCAGCCACAGTTTCCATAAATCTGCCCTTTCCTTCCTTATCGCTGAAAAGAGGCAGCATATCCTTCTGCACATTATATTTATATCCGTCATTTACTTCCCTGTTCATATGAATGGCAAGATTAGGAATAACCAGCAGATCTCTGTCCACAGTCACCATCTTCTCTCTGATTTTTCCATCCTGACGGACGATCAGCCTTCCTGCCACTGACAGAGGTCTGTCAAACCACGGAGACAGAATCATTCCACCGTAACGCTCCACATTCAGTTTGATATAAGCATTCTCCACCTCTATCTCAGGATTCTCCTTGATCTTAAGGGAAGGGGAATCACTGTGGCTTGCCATAATATGAAACTTCCACACAGGCTTCTGCGGAATGGAAAAAGCTATGATTGCAGAATGATTTCTGGTCACATAATAATTTCCGCCTTTTTTAAGCTTCCAGTGATCCTCCTCTTTCAATTCTTCAAAGCCTTCTTTGTCAAGCCTTTTGGTCATCTCCGTCACTGCCTGAAATGCAGTGGGGCTTTTCTCTATGAATTTCAGTAACTTCTTTGCTGTTTTTCTGTACATAGTTCGATTCTCCATTTGAATGATTAATCAAGCGGATATTCGCAATCCGCTTCGCTACTTGCTCATAATCGAATAACTGCTTCGCAGTTTATCAGAAGGAGCTTGCACTCCTCCTGATACAAGCAAGTCCCCACCCACTGCTTATTACTTTTCGCAATTGAAGCAGGGGACTTACTTGATTCGGCTAAAATGCTACCTGATTTATACTGTTTCTTATTGTAATCAGTCTGTCCTGGTAATAAAAACAGCAGTCATTATTTCCATAAGAAATATGTGCTGCTGCTTTTATATCAGTCTTTAATGATCAGAGCCATAAAAATCAGATCTGTATTTCCTGTATTTGCAAGTGCATGTCCATGATTGTCCGGTGTGAATGTAATATCTCCGGCTTTTACCGGACGATAGGTACCGTTGTCATTGTATTCGCCCTGTCCCTGTAAAATATAATAGGTTTCACTTTCTCCATGATGTTCATGATATCCCAGTGAACATCCCGGCTCCAGAGTTACCTGTGCATACAGTCCACATTTACCATTCAACTGTTCTGCATCAAGGATTTCTTTGATGATTACGTGACCATTTCCACCTGCCATGTGTTCTTCGCGTCTGATTCTCATAATTTTTTGCCCTCCTGTAGGTGTTTTCTCTTTTATAGAATTTCCATTGAATATATCATAGCACTGTTTGTAAAAAATGGCAAAGTAAATATCAATGGAACATTCAACAAAATATCGTTACTGTTCACTCCGTTCACAGTAACGTAGCCAAAATTCATTCCAGATTGCCTGCGGCAATGGAATTTTGGCTTGTATGTCTCGGGATTTTGGCATATTCATGCCAAAACACCTCGCGGGATAGTGGTGTGTGAACAGTAACAAAATATCGTTACTGGTTACTGTTCACTTTATTTTGCAGTATTTTCAGATTTGTTCAGAAGGCTGTCCAGAAGCTGCGAAATGGTCTGATTTAATACAGGATGTCGCAGATACGGAGCAATCTGATTCATTGGTACAAGAACGAAATCGCGGTTGTGCAGATCAATATGAGGAATATGAAGATCTGGCATATCAATAATTTCCTGATCATAAAACAGGATATCCAGATCCAGTGTCCTTGGTCCCCAGTGGATGATACGTTCCCTGTTTGCCGCCTGTTCTAACTGATGCAGTCGCACAAGCAATTCTCCAGGAGTAAGAAGTGTCCGCATTTTCAGAACTCCATTTAAAAATTCATCCTGATCAGTAACTCCGTAAGGTTCTGTAATAAGATAATCGGAAATTGCCTCTATACGGCATCCTTTTGTCTCTGCCAGACCACGGATTCCATTGTCTATATACATCTTTTTATCACCCATATTAGAGCCAAAAGCAATGTAAGCAGTATGCCATTTCCGTGTAATTTCCACAGATACGGTTTTCAGAGGAAGACCAACCGGTGCCCAGGGCTTTTCGATCTTCAGAGTTATTTTTTCAAGTCCGGAAAGAGAGCAAAGAAGCATTTCTGCAAGATTCTCTGCAAGAGATTCCAGAAGTTTATAAGTATGTTTTCTGGTGAAATCAGTGATCATATGGCTGACTTCGCCATAGTTTATGGAGGCAGACAACTCATCGGTTAATCCCGCCAGACGTGTTCTGGTAAAAAGCGTGGCAGAAATAACAAATTTCTGTCCCAGAACATTTTCCTCGGGATATACACCATGGTTTGCAAAAACTTCCAACTCTTTAATTTCTATTTTATCTAATCTGGTCTCATCCATAACAGTAAATCCTTTCTGTATGTTATTTATATTTACCATCTATTTTGTACCAGTAATTTATCTGCGTCCCAGGATTGCTTCTGTCATCTGGATCACACGCTTGTTTTCTTTAATATCGTGGACACGGACAAAAGAGCATCCCTTCATTACGCCAATTACACTGGTAGCCAAAGTCCCCTCCACTCGCTGATCTACAGGAAGCTCCAGTGCCAGTCCGATCATGGATTTGCGGGATGTACCAAGGAGAACCGGAAATCCCAGATTCTGAAAAAGCTCCAGGTGATTCATTGCTTCCAGATTCATTTCAAATGTTTTTCCAAAACCAATTCCCGGGTCAAGCATGATTTTTTCATCTTTAATGCCGGCCTGTCTTGCAAGATTGACACATTCCTGCGTTTCGGCGAGCATATCAATGAGAAAGTTTTGATATTCTGTATTAGATTTGTTGTGCATCAGACAACAGGCCACATCATATTTTGCGATTACAGCTGCCATTTTCGGATCATATTTTAATCCCCAGACATCGTTAACCAGGTCAGCTCCTGCCTGGATAGAGCTTTCAGCAACACTGCTCTTAAAAGTATCTACAGAAACAGGAATGTCAAAATGTTTTTTGACCGCTTCAATAACAGGAAGAACTCTCTGTGCTTCCTCATCAGCACTGACAGGAGTATGACCGGGACGTGTAGATTCGCCTCCGATATCAATAATATCTGCACCATCAGCAATCATTGCCTCTGTATGTTTCAAAGCTTCATCCATATGATTCCATTTGCCGCCGTCAGAAAAGGAATCAGGGGTAACATTCAAAATTCCCATTATGTAAGTATGATTCTTAGTATCAAAAAAACGGTTTCCAATTTTCATGAGCAGAGCCCATCCTTTCTTTTGCGCTTATGAAGAAGATCAGTATTCAATTTTCATATTTTTTTTATCATCAGACCAATAGCATTCAGGAGCAGCGGAACATAAAAAACAATTTCTGGACTGCTTATCCGCTTTATAAAGAAGTGCTGCCAGCGTACTGCAGGAATCTCCTTTTCGGTGATGTCCAATGGAAGACAGAATCAGTTCTTTTTCCTGTTCTGTAAAGTGCAGATCTGTCAGAATTTCCCGTGCGATTTCTACTCCTGCAATATCATGGGGAATGTTGTACTGATATTGCTGTGCACGTCCGATATCATGAAGAAGTGCTGCTGCATAGATAAGCTCTTTGGGTAGCTCCAGATGTTTCTCCAGTGCATAAATGTACATCAACCGTGCAACATCCAGAAAATGTTCAGGGGTATGACGGCAGAAGATCCGTTCACTTTCAAGTTCCTGTATTTTTTTATAATGTTCCTGATAAACCGGGTGTCTCCAGATCTGATTGACACGATCCATATCTAAAAAATTGTTATTCATCCTTTTACCATAGAAAGGAACATTTTCTGCAGTTCCTTATCTTCTGTAAACGCACCACGGGTTACAGTAGTGATCGTTTTGCTACCCGGTTTTTTTATTCCGCGCATGGTCATACAGGTATGTTCCGCTTCCAGCATTACCATAATTCCTTTTGGATCCAGAGTGCGCTCCAAAGCATCTGCAATCTGAACAGTAAGCCGTTCCTGGATCTGTGGTCTTCTGGAATAAACCTCTACTGTACGTGCCAGTTTGCTTAAACCGGTAACTTTGCCGTTGGGGATGTATGCAAGATGAGCTTTTCCATAAAAAGGCATCAGATGATGCTCACACATGGAGTAAAAGGTGATGTCTTTTTCCAGCACGATTTCATTATTTTCTACAGGAAACTGCTTTAACAGATGCTGGTCCGCTTCATGACCAAGACCTCCGTAAATTTCTTCACACATGCGGGCAATCCTGTCAGGAGTATCAATCAGACCTTCTCGTGTGATATCTTCACCGATACCTTCCAGAAGCAGACGGACTGCCTGCTCAATTTTCACTTTATCAACCATTAAAAAATAACCTCCTTTGTATTTTTGAAATGGAGATTATCCTTTTGACCAAAGTCAAGCGGATATTCGCAATCCGCTTTGCTACTTGCTCATAACCGAATAGCTGCTCCGCAGTTTATCAGAAAGAGCTTGCACTCCTCCTGATACAAGCAAGTCCCCACCCACTGCTTATTGCTTTTCGCAATTGAAGCAGGGGACTTACTTGATTCGGTTAAAAAGGATATCTCCAATTGTGATAGAATGTATGTCGAAAACATTCCCTAACACAATATGAGATATCCTCTTATATTGTTTGCAACGGGTGCGGATAATATACCGTAAGACGCACTTTTCGTTTCAGTGACAACTCCCCATTCACCGAACACTTGACGCATAAAATCCTATTTTGCATATCATTCATTTCGGTATTCAGTATACCATGTAATACGATAATAGAAAAGATTTTTTCTGACTTTTCAGAATAATTTTTTTCCTGCTGCCAGAACTAATAGTTTCGAAGTACACTTTGCAGATATACTTTATACTGTTGCTTTACATCTTCCGGTCCAACAATTCTCATTCCGGATCCAACACCGGTAAGCCATCCAAAAAACTGCGAGCTTCTGAGTATCTGTTTTTACATTTACCACTCTTCACATTTAATACCGCTTATCTGTTCAATTGGAATGACCGTTTGATCTGTCATGATTATGGTATGCTCATATTCGTCTACCTTTTTTACAATACCAGAGTACGTAACATAGGATCCGCCGGCTTTTTTTGCATCGGGAACAAAATAAGTTATCGATACATTCTGTTCTATACCGATATTATTTCTGATTATATTGATTTTTTCGTTCAGCTGAGCAATCACTTCCTCACTCAGTTCCAATCTTTCATCGGTTAATCTTGCTGTTTCTTTTATCGCAGCATCATGCCCAGTCAAGGCTGCAAAAGGAGCAAACTGTGCTGCCCGATCCCGAAGTGGCATTTGCGGATGATTCTTAGAGACCGGATGTGGCAAATTGATAATATCTTCATAAGAATTATTTTTCATCCTCTTCCAACTCCTTTACGCCTTATGTCCGCCAATTTGTTCATTTCTGTCCTTGGCGGTTGCACCTTCCTGAAGATTCATTCCCTTCAGTACAGCGTTTTTTCCAAATTTCTTCTTGATGCTGAGCATTGCCTCCTGCATACGTTTCTCACGATCCAGCGCAGCCTCTTCCTCTTCCTGCTTTTTCCTTTGCGCCTCATAATCCGTAAAAAGATCCAACTGCTCATACACTTCTTCTCTCTCTACAGAGCTTTCATCCACAAGCCTGTTCGCTGTGATATTGATTCTTCTGATAAGCAGATTTCTGTCAACAATCCTGTCATATAGCTCTATTACTGCATCCGTTATCAGTTTTGTTGAGGAAGTCTGCCGTTTCAGATTGGTCGTTCCATGTGCGTGTTTCGGAATTCTTCTTCCATAACGGTCGATCGTAACCTCTCCATGATACTGCTTTTTCCTGTCGGCATTGTTCAGATTCTCAATATCATAACCAACTGTCAGCACGATCTGGTCTGTGACAAGCTTCTTATCCACCAAATCCAAAACCATCTGGTCCGTCATCTCTTTGACGACTAATTTTGCTTTTTCAAAGTCATAAGGACAATGAAGTACCTGCCCGGAACAAACACTGTTCGTTTCCGGTTTGTAAGCCTTGACCATTTCCATGGTACAGGGTTCATATCCCCAGGCATGGTCGATCAGCAGCTCTGCATTAACGCCAAACAGCTTATATAACAGATCTTCATTATATAACTCATTTGCTTTACCGATGGAACATCTGGCAATATCGCCCATTGTATAAAGCCCGTATTCTTCCAGCTTCTTTGCATATCCCTTTCCGACTCTCCAGAAATCAGTAAGAGGTCTGTGGCTCCAGAGTTTCCTTCGGTATGACATTTCATCCAGTTCCGCAATTCGTACACCATCTTTATCTGCTTTAATATGCTTCGCTACAATATCCATCGCAATCTTGCATAAATACATATTTGTTCCGATTCCTGCAGTTGCTGTTATACCTGTCGTTTTCAGCACATCCTGTATCATGGTCATTGCAAGTTCTCTTGCTGTCATATTATAAGTATGCAGATAATCCGTTACATCCATAAATACTTCGTCGATTGAATAAGGAAAAATATCTTCCGGTGCAATATATTTCAGATAAATGCTGTAAATTCTGGTGCTGTATTCCAGATAGAGAGCCATCCGGGGAGGAGCAACAATATAATCAATCTCCAGTGCAGAATTGATATTTAATTCTGTACTGTCATCAGAAGAACCAATAAATATTCTGTTCGGTGCTTTCCACCTGCGGGCACTATTGGCTTCTTTTACTTTTTGAACAACCTCAAATAAACGAGCCCTTCCGGGTATCCCATAACACTTTAAGGCTGGAGATACCGCAAGACAGATCGTTTTTTCTGTTCTGCTTTTATCCGCAACCACAAGATTGGTCGTCAAAGGATCCCTATTTCGTTCTTTACATTCCACAGATGCGTAGAATGACTTAAGATCGATTGCAATATAGATTCTTTCCTTTTCCATCATTCTACGTCTCCTGATCCTCCTGTGTTCTGTTTGTGATTATTTCCCCTTATCCATTACCATATGTATCATTTTCTCAAAGGATTCTCTGAAATGCTCATCATCTTCTGCTGTTCTTTTTCTTGGTCCTTTTAAATGATTCTTTCCGGATGCCCTTCGTGCTTTCTTGTTCAAGTGACGCTCCATAAGCATCTGGTCAATATTTTCATTCGTATACCATTTCCCGGACTGATGAATCGCATAAGCACCTTTTCCTAATACCATTGCCGCCACTCCATAATCCTGTGATACAACAATATCGCCCCTATGACAAATACTGATCAGTTTATAATCCACTGCATCTGCTCCGGCTCCAACTACGATCACTTCACTGTAATCAGATGATAACACATGATTGGTATCACACAACAACGTTACCGGAATATTATGCTCTTTTGCAACTCTTTCAACGATACTGACTACCGGACAGGCATCTGCATCAACCAAAATCTGCATATTCCCTCCTTTAATTGCACCTGAACGGAGTGCGAACCTCAATAAGATTACCACTGGGATCATACAGTCTTACAAACTTCTGCCCACCTGCAAGTTCTGTCAGTTCGGTGGCATATCGGACGAAATACTTACCAGATTCATATTTCGCAAGCAATCCATCTATATCAAAGTCCTCGAAATACAGTTCCATCATGTTATTGAATGGCGTAGAAGTCTCATTCAATGTTTTCCCCCATACGTCGGCATCTTGCAAAACAAGGCCCTCCGATAAGATCACATTACCTTCATTCTTAAGAATCACTTGCAGTCCAAATAAGTCCCTATAAAATTCTATGGATTTTTCTATATCATCCACCACAATCAGTACATTCTTTAACATACCGGCCACCTCGCAATCCGCATTCGATTATATGATCTTCCCAGACAAATGATCAATTTCATGTTGACAGATCTGTGCCGTCCATCCAGACAGCTTCTGCCGCTGTTTTTTCCAGTTGAAGTCATAATATTCTACTTCAATTTCCTGATATCTGGTCGTCTTACGAACACCATCCAGAGACAGACAGCCTTCTTCCGTCTCATACATGTCATGCCTTGAAACAATCACCGGGTTAAACATAACAACATCTATAAATCCCATATTCACAATGATAATATTCTTCCTTACACCAATCATATTTGCAGCCATACCAACGCACCGTTCCCGGTTCGCCTGCAGTGTGTCCTGCAGATCCTTCCCAATCTGGATATCTGCTTTTGTGGCTGGCTTGGATGGCTGGCCTAAAAAGAAAATGTCTCTTACGATTTGCTTTACCATTTATTTTCTCCTGTATTTAATTTCTAATTCTTATTTATCCTGACCGGAAATCTTTCTCATCGGCTCAAGATTAATTTTACAGCATCAATCAAGTCCTCACTAAATCCTTTAATACCAACTCAAGTATAACATAGATATAACCCCTGTAGTGCATAAACTCGAAATATTCCTGTTCACTGGCAAATAAAATGTATTTGCCTTCTACGTATCCCATGTATCCGTTGCTTGTGTTATAACCTTTCATCTGCCAGTTCCCCCTTGATTTCTTTTTCTAATATTATCAGTTTACACCAAATGGCTGTGCAAAATCCCGACAACCAAAAGGCTAAACTTCCTAAATCATTTTTGTATTCAACAGCTAAAGATAGAGAACAGCAAGGACAGGAAGTGGTTACCCACCTTCCGGACATTCGTCTCAAAACAGGAATCCTACTGGAATACTTGCAGATAAATAAAGAAAGCAGCTTGTCTTCCTTTGTCACAGTAAGTCCTGTGTCATAAAGCTGATAAGCTGCCATTTTGTTCTGCAGGTATTCTATTTGTTCTCGCTCAACCTTTTCTTTAGCTCAATGATATTCTCCTCAATCCGCTGTATCACAGTCTTGAAATCATCATCTGATTTCCCCGTTGGATCATCAAGTCCCCAGTTATCATCAAATGCTCTTCCAATAAAAGGACATCCCACATTACAGCCCATTGATATTGCGATATCAACATCTGGGATATCAGTAATCAGCTTACTATACTGACCATTTGCTTCCATATCAATTCCATAAATCTCTTTCATAATACGAACGGCATCCTGATTAATCTGAGGCTTTGTCTCTGTTCCGGCCGAATAGCTTTCAAATATATCTGATGCCAGATGTTTTCCCAATGCCTCTGCTATCTGACTACGGCATGAATTATGAACACAGATAAATGCGACTTTTTTCTTATTCATGAAATGGGCACCTCTCCTTAATACATTGGTTGTTCTTATCAGAATGAATACACTTTATAACAGGCTTTTCCATTTGTATATTGAAATTCTCTGCCACATAGTCAATCGCTGAGATTATGGCCATATAAGAATCTCTTTTACAACATCTTGGTCCACCAATGCTCCCGATTGCGTCAAGTGCCTTGGAAGTCATTTTATTAGCCAGACCCCAAGGTTCATTTTTAAGTGGAGTCGCTCCTGAGATTATTGATATAAACATTCCTGTACTAATTCCGGCGCCACAAGCACCCCAGAATCCACATGTGCCACCCGGAACAGCTTTTCCTCGATTCATCATTTCAAGCAGAGCTTCCGGCAAATCAATCTCACCACCTGCATTTTTATATGTAGCAAGGAGCGCTGAACCAACCATAACATGATGCTCTGGTCCATGCATATGGCAGAATGGCTGCGCCATCATTCTTCTTATAATTTCTACTGGATTCTTAGATGTTTCACTAAGACATATTTCTATAATTGCATCCATTCCTTTTGTATGACATTCATTACATACATAATGGCCCTGCTCGCACCTAGTCTTACTTAATTCCTTTTTATGACATAGTACGCACTCCATCATTTCATCTTTTTCAAGATATATAAGTGGTGCTTTACATATAATACATTCTTCTTTCATTTTCATTTCCTACCTTCCCAAAGCTTCAATAAATGAACTTGCCTCTCTTATTACTTTTTTATTCAGAGAATAATGATGCCATTTGCCTTCCTTACAATCATTTACAAGCCCACAGTCGACCAATATTTTCATGTGATGTGATAAAGTAGGCTGCGTGATATCGAATTTATCCAGAATCTTACATCCACATTTTTCTCCGTCTGACAGCATCTGAACAATCTCCAGCCTATTTGTATCCGATAATGCTTTACATATCAGTATCATATCTCTTGTTTCCATTTTCGCCACCTCGCATAGACATTTGTCTATGTGTCAATTTATCATACGCATAGATACTTGTCAATGTATATTTATTAAATAAGAGTTATATAGCATTCTTTCCCCATTTTATCTCTCGCTTTTGATTTCTTTTTCTAATGTTATCAGTTTACACCAAATGGCTGTACAAAAATTCCAACAACCATTACTGTTCAGGAATTAGCTGAACTAAAAAACCAATGGTGCAGACTGATAACAGTCAAAACCATTGGTTTTCTTTATCCAAATATATTCTCTGTTTCTTCTACAATTTTTATTTTACTTTTTCCAACTTGTTATCCACATCAAGGCAAACCTTATCCCCTTCATTGATGTTACATTCATAGAGCATAGCATCCTCTGCTTTTATCCTTATTTCTTCGCCTGAAGAATTCGTAAGCGTCACTATTGCCATGACTGGCATTCCTTTCGGTCGCTCTTCACAACCGAAGTCCAGGTCTTCATCAATTCGTTTTACTGTATATATCATAGCTATTCCTCTGAAAATAATATTAAAAATTAGTTCTCCATGTTCCTTCGAATTTTCTCTATCAAAGTGACATCTGCTGGTAACCAGGCAACTCTGTCCAGTTGATCCTTCGTAAGCCATTTTGCAGCTTCCGCTTCTTTTAATTCCAGGTGACCGGCTGTGACCTCTGCCCAGAAGCAATCCATGGAAAGGTGAAAGGTGGGATAGTCATACTCTATAGTGTCGATCAAATCCCCTACCTTAATTTCTGTATCCAGTTCTTCCATGATTTCTCGCTTTAATGCTTCCTGAGGAGTTTCTCCTGCTTCGATTTTTCCTCCAGGAAACTCCCAGCCGCCTTTCAGCTCACCGTAACCACGAGCTGTTGCAAAAATTTTATTCTTTTCTTCCATATTGTCACAGATAACTGCTGCAACTACTTTTATTGTCTTCATCTTTTTCGTACCTCAAATCATTTATGCTGTAATATTTGACTGTAAATACCGTAATAAATCTTCTCTCACTGGATGGTGCATTTTCATCGTTACTTTCGTGATCGGCTGCATACGTCCGCGATTATCTTCTTTCCGAGCATTTCTGGCTCCCACCAATCCTATTGTCACTTTCTTATCAAAAACTTTTTCAAAAGATTTTTTAGCCTGCTTCGCAAGTGTCACACGATGAACCAGAAACAACACTCTTTTGAAACCAAGCTCACGCATAGCAAGTGCGGATGCATATATCTTTCCTGTTCCCGAATTTGTCAAGAGAGTACGCACATCTTTTTATTTCTAATCACATAGAATTACAAAGCAATGCTCTTGTTTGCCTTTGGAAGCATATCCGCAGGAATCGAATTATGCAGCTTCCATACGAAACTGACAGGTCTCTCTCCTTCATGCTTCACATAATCTGCATTTCCTAAAAAAGTATATGGTGCTGTATATGAACCAATCCTTTTAAATTCACGAACAAATAATGATATGATATCACCTGTATTCTTGTGATTAATATATCTCTGTATTTTTGCACTCGCTTGCCTATCCTGACTTTGGCTTTGCCAATGAAAGAGCTTATCGTTAATTGCATAATCCTCATACATAGTAGATGGAGAGAAATCCTTCTCTGATTTGTTCAGATTAATAAAAAAGATATCTGTTTTTTTGTCTTCAAAACGTTTTACACCTTCTCTGAATTCCGGTGATTCTGTCTCTGTAAATAATCCAAATGCAGCCATAATCTGATTTGTGTTATAACGGCAGTGTAAATCCAGAGGACAAAGATAAGAATATTCATTTCTCCCAGCAACAAAACTGATATGCTTACGATTGTATTTCAAAATCTGCAGAACTTCATCTCTTACAAAAGTTTCCTTTAGGACTGACTCAATTCCTTCATCGATACTTTGAAAACCGCATTTAGCCGGATGCTTTTTATAAAATGTGTAATAAAGCATATTTCGCATGATGCGTTCCTCTTCGCTATTTGCAACTTTATTACCGTCAATATATCTGATCCAATAATCCAGTAGTCTGGCTGAGTTCACATGGAAAAATCCGGTCATCATACTGTAAATTTTATCATCTACATCTCTGTCATCTTCAATAATGCCTGCCCACTTTTTTAAGCGGAACAAAGATCTGGCACCTGTATTCTGATAGAAATCATACAGAGACATATTATATTCCAGCAAAAAGTTTTCCAGATTAAGCGGTAATCCGGTATCTTCTTCAAAGGTTCTCACCATTTCAATCAGTGCTCTTTTGTTATTATCTGTCTGCTTCAGGTTCTCCAGAATATATTCTTTTGCATACTTTTCAAGTTCGATATAGCAACCTCTTGGCAGATTGCTGAATCCATCCTCCACCTGTTTGCGAATGGATTTTCGGCCTTTCCCTACAATTGCCTCAAATTTCATTGCAAAATTATACTTTTTGTTTGCCTGTCCAATAAAATCAAGAACCGTAAGGCAATCTTTCCCTGGACTTAAACGTAACCCTCGTCCTAGCTGCTGTAAAAATACAGTCGCACTTTCTGTTGGCCTCAAGAATAAGACGGTGTCTATAGCCGGGATATCCACGCCCTCATTATACAAATCCACAACGAAAATAAAGTTTATCTTTCCACTTAACAAATCTGTTTTTGCATCATTTCGAATATCGTCTGCACTTTTCGAAGATAATGAAATGGACGGGATTCCTTTATCATTAAAATATTTCGCCATGTAATTTGCGTGAGCAACACTGACACAAAATCCAAGACCTTTCACAGACGAAATATCTGTCACATATTTTTTTACACTGTTTAAAATCAAAGCGCAACGTCTTGTATCTGCCGTATATACTTTTTCCAGCTCTGACACATCATATTTACCACGCGTCCATTTGAAATTCCTATAATCTGTGTCATCTGTTACGCCAAAATACTGAAAAGAACTTAACAGATTTCGATCAATCGCTTCACCCAACAGTAATTTTGATGCAATACGTCCATCAAAATACTTCAGGATATCCTTACCATCCATTCGGTCAGGAGTAGCAGTCAATCCTAATAGAATCTTCGGCTCATAGTATGCCAGTAATTCCTGATAAGAATCAGCTGCTGCATGGTGAAATTCATCCACTATGATAAAGTCATAATAGTCCTTGCTTGTCCACTGAGAAAGCTTTGCAGAATTGAATGACTGGATACTGATAAACAGATGCTCAATATCCGTTGGTTTATAACCATCTACGTACAACTCACCAAAATTAAAGTCATTCAAAACTTCCTGGAATTTCTGAATGCTCTGTTCGAGAATCTCCTTTCTGTGAGCCACAAATAACAAACGTGCTCTTGGGTTCTTCTCCTTAAAAGCTTTATAATCAAATGCCGCAATAATTGTTTTTCCAACACCTGTCGCTGCAGAAACCAGATTACGATAATGTCCGTATACTTCTCGTTCTGCAGCAAGATTATCCAAAATTTCCTGCTGATATGCATATGATCGAATCGAAACCTGAAGACTACGTTTTGACTTTCTATCAAATGCAGCCCTCGTTAATTCTTTTTTCAGCTTTTCATGACAGTCTGGGTTTTCAGGGTCAAAGGTTTCAAAAGAGGCATCATTCCAGTAGCTCTCAAAGGAAACCGAAAACTTTTTCACAATATCAAATGACTCTTTCTCAGTCACCTTCACATTCCACTCCAATCCCCCAGTCAAAGCTGGATTTGAAAGATTTGATGAGCCAATATATGCAGTTGAAAATCCAGTGTCTCTTTTAAACAAATAAGATTTTGCATGCATACGTGCATGATTCGTTTCATAATTAATCTTCACTTCCGTATTTGGAAGCTCTGCAAGAGCAACAATCGCTTTATAATCTGTAGCCTGTGTGTAAGTCGTTGCAATCACACGTAAACGAACACCCTCTCGTTTCGTGAATGCAGTCAATTCCACAAGAAGTGGACGTATTGCACTCCACTTAATAAATGAAACCAAAAGATCAATAGAATCAGAGGACAAGATTTCTTTCTTCAATTCCGAAAGCATACTTGGTTCATTTTTAGATCCTGTAAACAAGGCATTCTCTACAATTGACGTTTCCGGATGCACAGCTTTGATTGTATTAATGCTTCTTGCTGAATTCATTTTTTCATATAATGAGGTCAATACTTCTCCTTTTTCAAGAATGATATTATCCTCAAATTCAGGTTCATTCGTATGCTCTGCTATTTCCTGAACGATTTCATTACATAAGCGAATTTGTGCCAGTAACGATTCATTTTCTTTAGATGACGGGAAACTGTCTCTTAAGTATTGCAAAGCCTGATTTATGACATATGATATGTATATGGTAAGAATACGTCTTGCATCCTCTCCATCAAGCTTTTCTAATTCTATATCATATTTTTCACGATCAAGCTGCTGCAGTTCTTTATTTATTCTCGTATTAACAATCTGTTCGTATATCCCATTTTTTAACATTAAACCCATCTCCTTGTTATGTATCATTCCTGTTTACAACAATGTAAGTCAGAATATACTGTTATTATTAATTATACTACACAGACTCATAATTCGGTGGAAAAACTTTCCGGAAGCAATTCTTCGAAATACATATAATTATAAGGAAAATTCATAATGCTTTCTTCCACTCTTCTGTTCGTGGCTCTGCTGTTTTCTTGTTTCTACTTCAATCTGCTTTGCAGCAAGTGCTTGTAATACACTTGTCATAAATAAGATTCTGGAATTTCAGCTTGTTCTAACAATTTTTCGCTTTGATAGGCATTCTTCGTAAATCCAATATGTTAAATAAAAACGCCAGTAGAATACTCCACTGACGCCTTACAAATACTATTGTTTTTTCTTATTATGTATTAATAACTTTACTTATGATTCCCAATAGCATTTGAATCATTCTCTCAAATGACTCCTTAAATTTTTGTATTCTACCCTATCACACTGGCACCAAATGGCATGAAAGAAAGTCTTGCCATCTTGAAAAACTGCTTTCCAAACGGAATTCCAACTATCGTAATACACCATATACAACCAACTATCAGATTTCCAAGTGCCATTTCCCAGCCAAAAAATACAATCCATATGAGATTTACCAAGAATGAAAACATACCAGTTCCATACACGATTTCTTTTCCAAACGGCCAGAATGCCAAAGTTGCAAATTTAAAGCATTGCAGGCCTATCGGAATTCCAATAATTGTAATACACCATATGCATCCTGCAAAAACCCATGCCAGTCCACCCAGCAATCCTCCAAATATAAACCAAAGGATATTACCTATAGTTCTCATGATAACACACCCCCTTAAAGTCCTCTGAAAATCTGATCAACATGATTTCTTCGATTTCCCAGCCAGCTTTACGGCAGAATCTCAAGCCAGTATCCATCTGGATCTACAATGAAATAGATTCCCATCGCTTCATTTTCGAAGCAAATACATCCCATCTCTTTGTGCTTCTTATACGCTGCCTCATAATCCTCTGCCTTGAATGCCAGGTGGAATTCACATTCACCCAGATTATATGGCTGTGGATGATCTTTAAGCCAGGTAAGTTCCAACTCAAAATCACTTACATCGTTGCTCAGATACACAATAATAAAATCATCGGTAGTTTTTCTTCTCACCTCGTGCAGATCAAGGGCCTCGTTGTAAAATTTAATAGATCGGTCCAGATCTGATACATTGTAATTTTCATGAATCATCTTAAATTTCATAGTTCTTCTCCTTTTGTACATTCTGTGTTTCTAATACGTGACTTAGATGTCAAATCTCCACCCACAATCGCCATGATAAATCATTTGTTTTGTCATACCACCGTCAATACAGATGTTTTCACCTGTGATAAAGCCCGCTTTTTCAGAGCAAAGAAACAGTACCATATTGGCAATATCCATGGGAATTCTCCCCAAAATCGCTTTCTATTTCTGCTGCCACAACATTGGATATTCTTTTTCACCAGTAGCACCATCGAATCCTTCGCATTGGATATTAAACTCTTCTCTTTGATAAAAAGAGAGAGCTCTGGTATTTTTCTGGTATACATTTAATCGTAATCTAACTTTTTTATTCTTGATATAATCTAATAAAAGTTTACCTATACCACATGACTGCATTTCATCAGAAACAAAAATACCGTGAATTAAAAACTTTATCCTCACACGACTGAAGTCGCGTGCTTCCAGACGCTTTAGGCGTCAGACTAAATATCGGCGGATACGCCTGTAACTTAGGCCAGCGCAGTTATGCGCATTTTTCCATGCCAGATATGGCAGGTTCCCACATTGCAGGTAGTCCACTGTATATCTGCCTGCATTTATGCTGCCTTTAAGATTTCCATTTGTAAATGAAGTTCTTTCAGA
>SKDZ01000019.1_pt1 | contig 177129 bp, 175 predicted proteins | sample 4826551 | NCBI WGS metagenome assembly SKDZ01 (sample SAMN11008822, study PRJNA524170) | human gut metagenome | biome: Human fecal sample; material: Feces; isolation source: fecal sample from pouch patient p12, p15 | host: Homo sapiens | place: Israel: Tel-Aviv | collected 2016-02-02 | reverse complement strand
TAATCATACTAGAGAACGATATGTTTTTTAATACCTAAAATGAAAATGGGGCTGAAGAATCAATTCTGATTCATCAGTCCCATAAATTATAGAGCCTTTTTTTCTTGTCATCGGAAATCGCTTTCTTCAAGCGCTGACTTGCGGTAAAATAGACAGTATCAGAATAATAAAGGATTGAGGGAAAAAAATGGCGATTTTAGTCTTTGATATGGGTGGTTCAGCAGTAAAATATGGCGTCTGGGCACAAGATTCTTTGGTGAGTAAAGGGAAGTTCACTACTCCAAATACTTGGGAGGAAATGAAAGCACAGCTGCAGCAAGTGAGGGCAAGCGTAGATGAAGAGATTGAAGGCGTTGGAATCAGTGCGCCAGGTGCGGTCAATGCCCAAGAACGGCGGATCGACGGCATTAGTGCGATCCCTTATATCCATGGGTTTGATATTTACTCAGAACTCGAAGCAGCGTTTGGGGTACCCGTAACCATCGAAAATGATGCCAATTGCGCTGGGATGGCTGAATTTTATCAAGGAGCGGGCAAAGAGTATCAGCAAGCAGCCTTCGTTGTGATCGGAACAGGCGTTGGCGGTACCCTGTTTCAAAATGGTGAGCTAGTCCGTGGGGCACATTTATACGGTGGCGAATTTGGGTTGATGATCCTAGATCAAGGCAAAACATTTTCGCAACTAGGGACAGCGGTTCAGATGGCCTGGCGGTATTGTGATCGGATCGGAGTGGATCGAACGACGATTACCGGTGAAGAGGTCTTTCAACGTGCAGAAGATGGCGATGCCATTGCGATCGAGGAAGTCAATAAATTTTACAACTATTTAGCACAAGGACTGTTCAGTATTCAGTTTGCTTTTGATCCTGAAGTGATCATTATCGGCGGTGGTGTCAGTGCCAAAAAAGGCTTGTTAGAAGAAGTTGACCAGCGCTTGAAAAAAATGTTGGCGGATCAAGCATTAAATGATTTCGTCCCACTGATCAAGCTATGTGACTATCGCAATGATGCCAATTTAGTTGGGGCGGCGGCAAATTTTCAAGCATTGTATCCACGAAATAGCCGCTAACATGAGGATGTAATGTTTTCAAACGTCCGTTTGAAAAAAAAAGTATCAAATCAAAGCGTATCGGCAGCAAGCAAAGGGGAAAAACCTTTGCTTGCTTTTCTTTTTATCCGAAAATTAGAAAAGCGATTCCATTGTTGCTGGATCAATGTTTTAAAAGCACCATTTTTTATCGGCGAAAAAAATAAATTCTGAATAGGTGAAATATTCTGATAATTCGTTGACATTTCCTAGATTTTTCAGTATATTGGATAACATATTCAGGGGAAGTAAAGGAGAGGAAAATTATGAAAAAGAAATTTGCATTTTTGTTTGCGAGTTTGTTTTTATTGACAGCTTGTAGTGCAGGACCAACAGGTGGACCAACGGATAGCAGTGGTGCTGCTGAAGGTGGCAATAAACAAGAGGGAGATACCATTAAGATTGGTGCCAACTTAGAGTTGTCTGGAGCAGTTGCTGCTTATGGGACGGCTGAAAAAGAGGGGATCGACTTAGCAGTCGAAGAAATCAATGCTGCCGGCGGCGTTCTTGGAAAACAAATTGAAATCATTTCGAAAGATAACAAATCAGATAACAATGAAGCTGCGACAGTAGCAGCCAACTTAGCAACCAATGATAAAGTCGTTGCCATTATTGGACCAGCAACTTCAGGTGCCACAAAGGCGGCTTTACCGAATGTGACGAGAGCCCAAGTACCGATGGTCACTCCTTCAGGTACCGATGATGCGATTACTTACACCAGTGGAAAAGTCCAAGAATTTGCGTTCCGTTCTTGTTTCCAAGATAGCTTCCAAGGAACAATCTTGGCAAAATATGCAGCAGAAAATTTGGATGCTTCAAAAGCCGTAATCTTGGGTGATAACTCAAGTGACTACGCAATTGGTTTGACGGAAGCATTTAAAGAAAGCTACCCAGGCGAAATCGTCTTAGAGGATAACTTTACTGAAGGCGACAAAGATTTCCAAGCAGTTCTTACAAGAATCAAAGATGTCGACTTCGATGTCTTGTTCATTCCAGGCTACTACACAGAAGCTGGTTTGATCATCAAGCAAGCGCGAGAATTAGGAATTGATCAAGCAATCATTGGTGCGGATGGATTCGGTGATGAAAAAATGGTTCAAACAGCTGGTGCAGAAAATGTCAGCAATGTTTACTATACAGGTCACTTCTCTACCAAAGCACCAGCAAACGACAAAGTTGAGCCGTTTGTGGCAGCTTTCAATGAAAAATATGGCAAAGAGCCTTCTGCTTTTAATGCATTAGCCTATGATGCTGTTTATATGATCAAACAAGCGATCGAAGATCAAAACTCAGCAGATTCATTGGCGATCGCAGCTGGTTTGTCTGAACTGAAAGACTTTGTCGGTGTGACCGGTGAAATCACGATGGATGAAAATCATAACCCTGAAAAATCAGCAGTTGTTTTAGGATTGACTGACGGGAAAGAAACCTCAGCAGACACTGTGGAACCTTAAAAAACCCGCAGTTGTTTGGCAGTGAAAACTGGGACAGACCTGATGTGTTTGTCTCAGTTTCTTTTCTCTAAAAGAATGACCATAATAAATGATATTGGAAGTGAGTATATGGAAATGATGATCCAACAATTGATCAACGGCTTGTTTCTAGGCAGTATCTATGCCTTGTTAGCGTTGGGTTATACGATGGTGTATGGCATCATCAAGTTGATCAACTTCGCCCACGGAGAAGTTTACATGATCGGTAGTTTTATCGGTTACTTTTTGATCAATCAATGGCAATTAGGGTTTTTCCCCGCGTTGTTCATTTCAATGATCGCCAGTGCAGCTCTTGGGGTAACGATCGAATTTTTAGCGTATCGACCCTTACGCAATTCCACGCGAATTTCGGCACTGATCACGGCAATCGGGGTTTCTTATTTTTTGCAAAATGTCATGATCTTTTTCTTTTCAGCCAATGTGCGCCCCTTTCCGCAAGCGATTGAACGACAAACTTATTCCATCGGGTTTGTTCAAGTAAGTAATGTCCAGTTATTGATCTTGGCTGTTTCGGTTACCTTAATGATTCTCTTGCAATTGATCGTGAAAAAGACCCGTATGGGAAAAGCGATGCGGGCAGTAAGTGTTGATGCAGATGCAGCGCGTTTGATGGGGATCAATGTCAATCGAACGATTTCCTTTACCTTTGCCTTAGGCTCGGCTTTGGCTGCAGCTGGCGGGATGCTGATCGGTTTGTATTATAATTCCATTGATCCATCAATGGGCGTCGTTCCTGGTCTGAAATCTTTTGTTGCAGCGGTTCTTGGCGGGATCGGGATCATTCCTGGAGCAGCCTTAGGTGGCTTTGTGATCGGTTTGGTGGAAACAGCAGCGACAGCGCTTGGTTTTTCTGATTATAAGGATGCTTTAGTGTATGTCATTTTAATAATTATATTGTTGGTTCGTCCAGCTGGGATCCTCGGCAAAAATATCAAAGAGAAAGTGTAGGTGGCAGAAATGAAAAAGAATTTACGTTACAACTTAATCTGGCTCGCTCTGGCAGCTATTCTTTATTTTGGATTATTTGCAGCCTACAATGGCGGAATGATCAATTTGTTCTCTGATGCCATCCTCGTCAATATCGGAATCAATATCATCTTGGCAGTCAGTTTGAATCTGATCATCGGCTTTTCAGGGCAATTCTCCTTAGGACATGCTGGATTTATGGCAATCGGTGCTTATGCTGGCGCGATCCTGTCGGCAAGCAATCCAACCTTTGGCGGCTTTTTAACTGGTTTACTGGTGGGGATGCTGGTTTCAGGTGCAGTCGCATTAGTGGTTGGGATTCCGACCCTCCGTTTAAAAGGCGACTATCTAGCGATCGCTACCTTAGGTGTGGCAGAGATCATTCGGATCTTGTTGGTGAACCTACGAGGCTTGACCAATGGTCCTGCAGGAATTTTCGGATTGCCCCAATTCAGTAATTGGCAGATCGTCTTTCTCTTTGCCGTTTTATCGATTCTTGTCGTGTCAAACTTTATCCATAGCGGACCAGGTCGGGCGACTTTAGCGATTCGGGAAGATGAGATCGCTGCAGAATCAATGGGGGTCAACACAACGAAATACAAGGTAATTGCGTTTGTAATGGGGGCAGTGATGGCAAGCATTGCTGGTACCCTTTATGCCAGCTATCAGCAGTCGGTTTTCCCACGAGATTACGGTTTTATGAAATCGATCGATGTATTGATCATCGTCGTTTTTGGAGGGCTTGGGAGTACCACAGGAGCAGTTGTCTCGGCAGTAGTGCTAGGAATCTTAAATATGTACTTGCAAGGCTTCTCTGATTTGCGCATGATCATTTATGCATTGGCTTTGATCATCATCATGATCTTTAAACCAAGCGGACTTTTAGGGACATGGGAATTCTCCGTAAAAGGACTGCTGGATAAATTTAGAAAAAAGGGGGATGACAACGATGCCTCTATTAGAAGTTAAAAGCTTAACGAAAAACTTTGGCGGTTTAGCTGCTGTTTCTCATGTAGACCTCCATTTAGATACCAATGAACTGGTCGGATTGATTGGACCAAACGGTGCTGGCAAGACAACGCTCTTTAATCTCCTGACAGGTGTGTATGAACCTAGTGAAGGGGAAGTGCTTTTTGAGACCCAAGGGAAGCCAAAACGTTTAAATGGCGTGAAGCCCTATAAAATTGCAGATTTAGGTCTTTCAAGAACCTTCCAAAACATTCGCTTGTTTAAAAATTTGACTGTGATGGACAACGTCTTGATTGCTATGAACAGTAAGCATAAAGAAGGACTGCTGACTAGCATCCTGCGTTTGCCAAAGTACTACAAAAACGAAGCGTCCATGAAGAAAAAAGCCTTAGAGCTGTTACGGATCTTTGATATGGATGGCAAAAGTCAAACGTTAGCGAAAAATTTGCCTTATGGCGAGCAGCGTCGGTTAGAGATCGTACGCGCATTGGCTACAGAACCAAAAATTCTGTTTCTTGACGAGCCGGCTGCGGGGATGAATCCTCAAGAAACAACAGAACTGACAAAGCTGATCTATAAGATCCAAAAAGATTTTCAATTGACGATCCTCTTGATTGAGCATGATATGAGTTTGGTCATGGAAGTGTGCGAACGGATTTATGTGCTGGAATACGGCCAAGTCATCGCCCACGGTGAACCAGAAGAGATCAAAAACAATCCGCGGGTGATCGAAGCTTATCTAGGAGGGGAAATCTGATGCTGGAAATTCAAAATTTAAGTGTACACTACGGCATGATCCAAGCGGTCCATGATGTTTCCTTCCACGTCAATCAAGGGGAGATCGTTTCACTGATTGGTGCCAATGGTGCAGGGAAAACCACGATTTTACGGACGATTTCTGGATTGATCCGCCCCTCAAATGGCTCAGTCACTTTTGAAGGAAAACGAATTGAGAAAGAAGCACCGCAAAAAATCGTCGCAAACGGCTTGTCGCAAGTGCCAGAAGGGCGGCACGTCTTTTCAGGATTGACGGTTCAAGAAAACTTAGAGATGGGCGCCTTCTTGCGTAAAGACAGTGGTGTCAAAGAAGACTATGAACAAGTTTACCGCAAGTTTCCTGTATTGAAAGAACGCCTCTCGCAAGATGCGTCGACATTATCTGGCGGTGAGCAGCAGATGTTGGCAATGGGGCGGGCATTGATGTCAAAACCGCGCTTGCTTTTGCTGGATGAGCCCTCGATGGGCTTGGCACCGATTTTTATCAAAGAAATTTTTTCAATCATTCAAGAAATCAAGCAGCAAGGAACGACTGTGCTGCTGATTGAACAAAATGCAAAAATGGCTTTATCGATTGCCGATCGCGGCTATGTATTAGAAACCGGGAAAATCGTTTTAGAAGGTACTGGAGAAGAATTACTAGCAAGTGATGAAGTAAGAAAAGCGTATCTAGGAGGCTAAACAATGAGTGTAAGTGATTTTATGACGAAGACGGTCGTCACCGTCGATTCGCAGACACCGATCTTTGATGCAGTAGATTTAATGAAGCAGCACGATATCCACCGTCTGCCCGTCGTTGACGATGATAAATTAGTAGGGTTGATCACAGAAGGAACGATCGCTGAAGCAACTCCCTCAAAAGCGACAAGCTTAAGCGTTTATGAAATGAACTATCTCTTAAATAAAACGACTGTCGCTGATATCATGTTGAAAAAAGTGACCACGATTGAACCAGATGCACTATTAGAGGACGCCATTTCCGTCATGCGTAGTGAAAACGTGGGGGTTTTACCAGTCATGGATGATGATACCCTAGTGGGAATCATTACCAACAATGATATTTTCGATGCCTTTTTGAAAATCACTGGCTACCATGATGGTGGAACCCGAGTGTCCATCGAGATCACGGATGACCATGTAGGCGTGTTAGCAGACGTGACCAAGCTGCTTGCCGATCATCAGATGAGTATTTTGACCATCGTAGTCAATCGGATGGCGCTAAAAACGATTGTTGAGATCCAAGTAGAGTCGCGCCAAGTCGCAGCGATTGAGAAAATCTTAAGCGATGCGGGGTATACCGTAACCAGTGCTGTCTTGACGAACCAGAAATGAGACAAAGCAGCAAAAGTAGTCGATCGTAACGATTGACTACTTTTTTTCGTTCTAGATGAGATTTTCTTTTTCTTTTGCTGGTTTTCTGTTAAAATAGGAAGGTGCTGTAAAGAAAGAGGTGCAATCATGTCTAAGAAAAATAAAGATATCGAAGTCCGTATTGAAGAAACAACGAAAGCCATTCATGGCAAAGACTATACCGTCAATGAATTATTTATTGGTAAAAAACGTATCGGTGAGATTTTAACGACTGGACCGAAAGAATTTCAAAGCTTTTTAGGGGATGAAGATCTAGGTTCAAGCAGAAGTTTAGAAGCTGCGATCGAGATGATTATTCGCCAATGGAATTTACATGAATAATTTCTAGAAAAATTTACTTTTTGCTCTTGCAATTTGTTATCTTTTTCGGTATTATAACTATTGTCAGGTTTGAGAAAAACCTTTTGGAGGAGTAGCGAAGTGGCTAAACGCGACGGACTGTAAATCCGTTCCTTAGGGTTCAGTGGTTCGAATCCACTCTCCTCCACCATTATTGGGGTATAGCCAAGCGGTAAGGCAACGGACTTTGACTCCGTCATGCGTTGGTTCGAATCCAGCTACCCCAGTCAGATGAATACGCAGAAAAAAACAGCAAGTAGTTTTGCTGTTTTTTTTCGTTATTTAACCATTATTTTTTTTGGTTTGAGGAAGGGCTATAAGTTGAAGATTTTTTTTATTTGCGATACGCTAGTAGTAAAGCATTCGGGAGATGAAAACACATGAAATTTAAACTGAATCTAAAAGAAAAAGTAACGGAAGTTGCAGAGCATGTCTATGACGTTGTCAAAAAGGAAGACTATGCGATTCGTGTGGCTTCAAAAGGAATCAAAGTAACTAAACAGCGTAAGACAAAAGACACGATCAAATGGCGCGCAAAAAATCATTGATTAAAGGGCAATTAGCATAAGAGAAACTGCATATAGGCAGTTTCTTTTTTTATTCCTCAATTTCAATCCCCAAGACAGTTAGATGACCGTTTGCCACTAGTTTGATGACGAGTTTTGCTAAATGGTCGGCGTGCATCGTTGTTTCTGCCGTTAGCCACCAATGCAGCGTGCCAACAAATATTGAGGTCATATAATCAATGATGAAGTCTAAGGGCACTTCAAGATCGCCTTCTGTAATCTTCAAGGTTGAAAAGATCTCTTGATACCGTTCCGTTAAAATCAGCCCCAGTTTTTTACGAATGATCTCAATGGCAGAGGCATCCATGATCGTCAAATAAAAAGAGCGATTCTTTTGAATGTGTAAAAAAAGTTCGGTCATGGCCGCTTCGATTTTACGGATCTTGATTCGATTGCCTTGAACGAAATCTTCAAAGTCAAGGATCGAGGTAAAAGATTCGACGGCCAAGTCAAATATTTTTTCATACAAGTCTTGCTTGTCTTTGTAATGGGCATAGAAGGTCGCGCGGTTGATCATGGCTTCGTCTGCGATATTTTGGACAGTCACTTGCTCGAAGCCTTTTTCTTCAACTAAGCGAATAAAGGCTTCAATAATGTACTTATTGGTTCGTTTGACACGTAAATCCAATTTTTTCATATTGTGAATTTCCTTTCAAAATAAACGACAAAAAACGTCTAATTGTTGTTTATCCCACACCTTCGTTGGAATTGTTTGTTGAATTATCAATTAAAAGAATTACAATGAACATAAGTATTATAACAAACGGCTTGTTAGATAATCAACAAAGTGTTGTTTAGATGGAGGCAACAAATGAAAAAATATAAGGCGGGCATCGATGTCGGTTCAACAACGGTCAAGATGGTTCTGTTAGATGAACGCAATCAAACGTGTTTTTCAAGGTATGAACGACACTATGCAGACATCCAAAAGGCAGCGGAAAAAATTATTAAAGAAGCGCAAGCAGTAATCCAAGATCAGCCAGTTGCGCTGGCGATTACCGGATCAGGCGGAATGGGGCTGGCAGAAGTTTTGCGGATCCCTTTTGTCCAAGAGGTCATCGCTTGTACCAAAACAGTCGAGACAGTGATCCCAGAAACGGATGTGGCGATCGAATTAGGCGGTGAAGATGCGAAGATCACCTTTTTTGAAGGTGCGTTGGAGCAGCGGATGAATGGCAGTTGTGCCGGTGGGACCGGTGCGTTTATTGATCAGATGGCGGTTTTATTGAAAACGGATGCCAATGGGGTCAATGAGCTAGCCAAGGGATACCAAACCCTTTATCCGATTGCCTCACGCTGCGGGGTCTTTGCCAAAACTGATGTGCAGCCGCTGATCAATGAAGGAGCGGCAAAAGCGGACATTGCTGCGAGTATTTTTCAAGCGGTGGTCAATCAAACGATTGCTGGCTTAGCTGCTGGTCGTAAAATCAAAGGCAAGGTAGCCTTCTTAGGCGGTCCACTGACGTTTATGTCGGAATTGCGTCAACGATTTATCGATACGTTGAACTTGCAAGAAGCAGATATCATTTTTCCCGAGAATCCAGAACTGTTTGTGGCGATGGGGGCTGCACTGTATGCAGAAGAAGCGCAGCAGCTTTCTGTACTATGCGACCGCTTAGCCAATGAAGAAGACGGCACACTTGCGCCAACAGATACGCTAGATCCTTTATTCAAAGACGAAGCAGAACTGGCTGCTTTTCGTGCCCGCCATGCCCAAGCGGTTGCTACAGAAAAACCTTTGTCGGAGCATAAAGGTGCTGCTTATTTGGGTATCGATGCTGGATCAACGACAACGAAAGTCGTCTTGATCAATGATGCAGGGGATTTGTTGTTTTCTTTTTATGGCAACAATGAAGGCGAGCCGTTAGCGACAACGATGGCGGTTTTACAAGAGCTTTATCGTCAGATGCCTTCTGACGTTTACATCGCAAAGTCAACGATCACAGGGTACGGTGAGCATCTGATCAAACATGCACTGAAGGTCGATATCGGTGAAGTCGAAACGATGGCCCATTACAAAGCTGCTGAACATTTCCAGCCAGGGGTTGATTTTATCTTGGACATTGGTGGGCAAGACATGAAGGCGATGACAGTCAAAGACGGTGCACTTTCTTCGATTCAGCTAAATGAAGCCTGTTCGTCAGGATGCGGCTCGTTCATTGAGACCTTTGCCAAATCTATGAATCAGGATGTCAAAGAATTTGCGCTGGCAGCGACAAAAGCCCAAGCGCCGGTTGACCTGGGTTCGCGTTGTACCGTCTTTATGAACTCAAAAGTCAAACAGGTCCAAAAAGAAGGAGCGTCTGTTGGCGACATTTCGGCTGGCTTGTCTTACTCGGTCATAAAGAATGCTATCTATAAAGTGATCAAGGTTCGGCGCCCCGAAGATCTTGGCGAGAAAATCGTCTGCCAAGGAGGGACTTTCTATAATGAAGCGGTTCTACGCGCCTTTGAATTGATCAGCGGCCGTGAAGTCGTACGACCATCGATCGCTGGCTTGATGGGCGCTTATGGGGCGGCGTTGATCGCGTTAGAAGAAGCGGCGATCGACGATGTCAGTACGTTGTTGTCTCCTGCAGAAATGGCCGATTTTCAAGCAGAAAAAGAATTTACAAATTGCGGGCTTTGCGAAAACAATTGTTTATTAACCGTGACCCTCTTTTCGGATGGTCGAAAATTCATTACGGGGAATCGCTGCGAACGTGGTGCGCGGATCAAAATCAAAAAAGAAGACCGCAAAGTCAATCTCGTGGATGAAAAATACCGCCGCTTGTTCAAGTACCGTTCTTTGCGTAAAAAAGATGCCCTCCATGGGGAAATCGGCTTACCAAGAGTGTTGAATCTTTATGAAAATTATCCGCTATGGCATACCTTTTTCACCCAGTTAGGGTTTCGGGTAACCTTGTCGCCGCGTTCTAATAAAGAACTATATGAGCAAGGGATCGAAACGATTCCTAGCGATACCGTTTGTTACCCAGCCAAACTAGCCCATGGACACATCCAAGCACTGATCGATCAAAACATACCGTTGATCTTTTATCCAGGAGTCATTTTTGAGCGAGTAGAGAACACTGCCGCTGAAAATCATTTTAACTGTCCAATCGTACAAAGCTATCCAGAAGTGATTCGTAACAACGTCGATGCGATTCGTGAAGGGGCGGTTGACTACCGCTGTCCATTTTTAAATCTGGCAGATGAAGCCTCAATGGTCAAAACCTTAATGGGGACGTTTCAAGATTTTGGTTTTTCTGAAGACGAAATTGCCCAAGCGCTGCGCAGCGGCTTCGAGGAACTAGATCAGTTCAAAGCAGATATTGCGCAACGGGGAGAAGAAACGCTGCGAATGCTGATGACGACCAACCAAAAAGGGATCGTTTTATCTGGAAGACCGTATCATTTGGACCCTGAAATCAACCATGGGATAGCGGAAGTCATTACCCAAGAAGGCTTTCATGTACTGACCGAGGACAGTATTGCTCATTTAGCAAATGTCGGCGATCTGCGGGTCGTGGATCAATGGGTCTATCATTCACGGTTGTATGCGGCTGCACGAGTGGTGGCGAAAAACAAGCAGTTAGAATTGGTTCAATTAAACTCCTTCGGCTGCGGGATCGATGCAGTGACCACCGATCAAGTCGAAGAGATTATGGCGCAATATGGCAAGCTGTATACGGTGTTGAAAATCGATGAGGGTGCAAACCTTGGGGCGATTCGGATTCGGTTGCGTTCCTTGAAAGCAGCAGTCAACGAACGGGACAAACAGCACTTTGTTCCTAAAAAGCAATACGAGGAACCAGCAAAGATTATTTTTACCAAAGAAATGCGCAAGCAGCACACGCTCTTATTGCCGATGTTGAGTCCCATCCATCAAAGCGGATTAGTAGATGTCGCTTTGCAGGCTTCTGGGTATCAAGTGGTCTGTCTGCCCAGTGAAGATCGAGAAGCAGTCAATGTCGGTTTGCGCTTTGTCAATAACGATGCCTGCTACCCGGCCATCATTTCCATTGGACAGCTGGTAGAAGCGCTACAAAGCGGGCAATATGACGTCGAAAACACCAGCGTATTGATGACCCAGACGGGCGGTGGGTGTCGCGCAACGAACTATATTCCCTTGTTACGTAAAGCATTGAACGATGCAGGATTTCCGCAAGTACCGGTGGTATCTATTTCGATGGGCAATACTGGTGTTGAATCAAATCCGGGCTTTCGCTTTACCTTGCCGATGATGAAACGCTTGGCGGTGGCATTTTTATACGGGGATCTCTTTGAACGAGTCGTTTATCGCACCCGTCCATATGAGCAAGAAGCAGGGGCTGTCGATCGGCTCCACCAAGAATGGCTGGAAAAAATTGCCAAAAATGTCCGCAATGGCTCCTTCAGTCTCTTTAATCGCAATATGAAGAAAATCATTCAAGACTTTGATCAAGTGCCGTTAAATGCTATCAAGAAGCCACGTGTCGGTGTCGTGGGAGAGATTTTAGTGAAGTATTCACCGACTGCCAATAATGATGTCGTTCGCCTGTTAGAAGCAGAAGGAGCGGAAGCGGTCGTACCAGATATTGTCGGCTTCATGAATTATTCCCTCTACAATCAGATTTGGCGCTACGAGCATTTGGGGATGGCGAAGAAAAGCAAAATGATCGCTGATTTTGCGATCATGGCGATTGAACGGCTCCAAAAACCAATGGATAAAGCGTTGCGGGCGTCAACGCGCTTTGAGGGCATTCATTCGATCCATCAGCTTGCCGAGCAAGCGAGCGAGATTGTTTCCATCGGCAATCATACGGGAGAAGGCTGGTTCTTGACCGGTGAGATGATTGATCTGTTGGAAAATAATGTCAACAATATCATTTGTCTGCAACCATTTGGCTGTCTGCCCAATCATGTGGTAGGAAAAGGTGTTATGAAAGAATTACGTCGTCAATACCCGCAGGCGAACATTGCAGCGATTGATTACGATCCAGGTGTCTCGATCGTCAATCAATTGAATCGCATTCGCTTGCTCATGGCAACTGCCAATAAAGCGTTGGCTGAATAAATTCTCAAGCCAGCGACCGAACCAATTTAAAAGCAAAGAGACTGCTCTTGTTTGGACAATTTGTGATAACTTCTTTTTCTGCCTATAAAATGGGGAAAGAGTTCGCACAAATTGAGAAAAACTGAGCAGTTTTTGCTTTTTTTATTAGCTATTTAGGTATATACCAGTTATAATAGGAGGGGAACGGAGGAATGTGTAGTGGTGGAAAAATTACCTGTTTATATCCAGATTCATGATCAAATCAAAGCCAATATCGAAAACAATACATACAAAATCGGGGATCGTCTACCTTCAGAACGGGAGTTGTCAAAACAATTCGGCGTGAGTCGCATGACGTTGCGGCAAGCGATCCAAACCTTAGCGGATGAGGGGATTCTTGAGCGCAAAATCGGTTCTGGCACTTATGTGGCTCGCCAAAAAGTACAGGAGAAAATGACGGGCACGACGAGTTTTACCGAAATTATGAATTCTCTTGGTCGTAAGCCTTCCAGCAAAGCGGTCGCTTATTTCTTGACTGCACCTAGCTCCAGTGAGATGGAAAAGCTGCAATTAGAAGGACACGAAACGATTTTACGGATGGAGCGGATTCGGTATGCGGATGATATGCCGATCTGTTTTGAAGTAGCGAGTATCCCTGAAAAGTTTATTCATGACTTTAGCAAGGAGGAGATCATCTCTTCCCTCTATAAAGTGTTGGAAGAAAAAGGACAGCGGAAAATTGGCGGCGCTTCGCAAACGATCTCAGCTATGGTCGCTTCCGAGCAAATTGCTGATTATTTACAAATCAAACGCGGCGATGCGATTTTACGTATGCGGCAAATCACTTCATTTGAAGATGGGCAACCATTTGAATATGTGCGCACCCAATATGTCGGCAATCGTTTCGAATTTTATATGGAAAAATAAGCTGCCTGAGACGGCTGGAAACAAAAAAGACGCGAAAAAGCCGAAAGGACACTGCGAGCATACGTGCTGTTGCTCCGCATCGGTCAATTCGGTTTTTCAACGATTGGGCGTTCCTGCATTCGCTGCAGCAAGCGGCATTAGAGTCCGTGCTTTGAGGAAAAGAGCAAACCTGACAGGTGCTTGTCCTGCATAGTTACTCGGTTGGCTCCTCGATGAGGCGCTCTACATATTCGGTCTTGCCTTTGTTTAGCTGCACTTGCCCTTGCAGCAAATCAATCAAAGCGACTTCTTGGTCGGCAAGCGTTGCTTCGGGAATCATTAAGGTAACAACGATTTTCTCGGTATAAGCAATGTCTTTTACGTAGATGTTCTGCAGTTCTAAATAGTTTTGCAGCTTACCTAAAAGGGGATAATCAATGGTCAATGCAAGCTCTTGATGCAAAACGCCTTCGACGATTCCCACCGCTTTGATGCCAGCGGAAGCTGAACTGGAATAAGCGCGGATCAATCCGCCAGCGCCAAGTTTCGTTCCACCGAAGTAGCGGGTAACGACAGCGACCATATTGATCAAGTCATTTTTCTTCAATACTTCTAAAATCGGTACTCCAGCGGTGCCGCTAGGTTCACCATCATCACTGCTGCGTTGGATCTCATGGTTTTCGCCCAATACATAGGCGCTGCAATGATGATTCGCCTTCCAATGTTCTTTTTTGAGGGCTTGTATAAACGCTTTGGCTTCATCTTCTGATTGGATTCGTTTTAACGAACAGATGAAACGCGATTTTTTGATTTCTATTTCCGTTTCTCCATCTTGTCGGATCGTTCGATAAGTCACGCGTACGATCGCCTCCTTTATGTTTCTAGTATAGGCAATCGGAAGGAAAGTTACAAATAGAAGAAAGAAAAAGGCACCAACACAGACCTGAAAAAGAGGAGGCAGTTGCTTTGGGTAGACGCAAAAAGTACGATACGATCACGCACTATTTAAAAAACAACGGCGGTTCACAAATTACGTTAACCTTTACCCAGTTTGATGAATTTCTTTTCCCAGCATCCGGTTTGCCCAAAAGTGCCCGCACGAGTACGGATTGGTGGGCAAATGATTACCGACATCCTGAAAACGGGGCTTATGCGTGGCTGAATGCCGGCTATGAGGTAGTCCTCGTCAATTTAAAAAAAGAATATGTCGTTTTTAACCGTTTAGTAAAATCAAACTGGCTGCTGGATAGAAAGCGTTGACAAATTTCAAACTTGTTCTATACTAGAGATAGGAAATGTTATCTTATTCTTAAAATTCAAGGAGTGTTCGATATGGCGAAAAAAACAATTATGTTAGTTTGTTCTGCAGGAATGAGTACAAGCTTATTAGTAACAAAAATGCAAAAAGCAGCTGAAGCAAAAGGATTAGAAGCAGATATTTTTGCAGTTTCCGCTTCAGAAGCAGATCAACATTTAGAAAGCAAAGACGTAAATGTTTTATTATTAGGACCACAAGTTCGTTTCATGAAAGGCGATTTTGAGAAACGTCTAGCGCCAAAAGGAATTCCTTTAGAAGTAATCAACATGGCAGACTACGGCATGATGAACGGCGAAAAAGTCTTAGATCAAGCTTTGACATTGATCGGCGAATAAGCAAGACCTGCTGTTGAAGCAAACAAGAAACCTGTAATCGGTTCAAGTACTTTTCAAAAAGTACTTGAACCGATTTTTTTGCGTACTTAAAACTGAGGTGTATGTTATGACCAATCAAAAAGGAAGACAATTTTTTGTTTTAGATGAAACAATGAATCTAGGAAAACCCTTTGATTCTCGACCGGCAATGCTCGAGCAGGGGCAGAGAATCGTTTGTCAGCGATGCGGTTCTTCCCACCGCAAGCCGTCGGTGCAATTACCGATAGGCAGCTATTACTGTCCAACCTGTATTCGCTATGGTCGGATCACATCAAATGGGCGACTGGTGATTCAACCTACGGAAAGTCCAGCCATTGATCACCACATCGTCTGGCCAGGAGCATTGACGCCGTTTCAGCAAAAAATTTCCCAGCAATTGGTGTCTAATTGTCGACAAAAGCGATCCTCGCTTGTTTGGTCGGTCACGGGTTCAGGGAAGACCGAAATGATCTTTGAAACGATCCGCTACGTTCGGCAAGAAGGTGGTCGAGTGGCGATCGTCTCACCTCGGATCGATGTTTGTCGTGAATTGTTTCCGCGGATTCAGCAAGCATTTCCACAAGAGGAAAGCTTGCTCCTTTATGGAAAATCAGAAGAGCCATATCGCTACACAAACATCCTTATTGCCACCACCCATCAGCTATTGCATTTTTATCGGAGCTTTCAACTGATCGTGGTGGATGAGGTAGATGCATTTCCCTACGAGGGCGATGCGCAGCTGCGTTACGGATTATACAATGCCTTAGCCAAAAACGGGTGTCTGATCTATTTAAGTGCGACGCCTTCAGAACGACTGCTGCAAGAAATTCGTGGGAAATTCGCTGTCTTGAAAATGCCGCTGCGGTTTCATCAGCGTCCATTGATCGTTCCAAAACCTGTTCATTATAGTCACTGGGCGCAGGCTTATCGCAGAAAACGTTGGCTGCGACCATTGCTGCTGCAGTTGCAGCGGCTGCTTCAAAAAAACTTTGTCTTGGTGTTTTGTCCAAGCATTGCGCTGATGAAGGAAGTAGAAGCGGCTGTCCGCCGACAAGGCACGTCATGGTCTTTGACTAGCGTTTCGTCGCAAGATCAAAAACGGAGCGAAAAAGTAGCGTCTGCTCGTCGACAGATTTACAAGGTGTTGTTTACAACGATGATTTTAGAGCGTGGGGTGACGTTTGAAAACGTCTCAGTCATCGTATTGGGTGCTAATCATCCAGTCTTTACAAAATCGGCGCTCGTGCAAATTGCTGGTCGTGTCGATCGTAAAGGGGCCTATACGGAAGGGGAGGTCATTTTTTTCTACGACCAAATGACGGAAGCGATCCGAAAAGCACTCAACGAAATCAAGGAAATGAACCAATTGGCAAAAAGCTGGCTGACCGATGGTGTGTAGTTGGTGTAAAAGGACTTTTCCTAGAGAACGAACGATCATTGAGGTGTTGGCTCCTTGGCGTATCCCAGAAAATGAATTGTGCCCGCAATGTGCCCAACAGTTTTCAGTGATCGATTGGCGAACCTGCTGCCCTTCGTGTGGAAAAAAAGAAACTGAGTTTTGCAGCGATTGTCTCTATTGGGAAGAAACGTGTCCCATGATACAATTGCAGCACCGAGCGCTATTTGCTTACGATCAAGGAATGAAGGATTGGCTTCACGAATACAAACTGATGGGAAACTATCAGTTGCGGGGGACGTTTGCGCCTGTGATCAAACAGAAACTCAACAGGTTTGACTATGAGTGTTTGATTCCCATCCCACTATCGGCAGAGCGTTACCAACAGCGAGGGTTTAATCAAGTCACCGCTGTGCTGGAAGCCGCCGGAGTCAGATTTCAAGAGTTACTGGAGAAAGTTGTTGATACCGCACCACAGGCACAACGTTCTCGCAGGCAACGATTACTAGAGGCGCAACCCTTTGCAGTGAAGCCAGATGTAGCGTGTGAAATCAAAGGGAAAAAATTATTGTTGATGGATGATGTTTATACTACCGGTAGAACGTTATATCATGCAGCTGAAGCATTGCAGTCCTTTTGCCCCCAGTCGATTCGTTCATTTTCTATTGCTCGTTGAAACGTTATTTTGAAAACGCTTAAAGAAAATTGTTCGATTTACTAGGCAAATGACCAAGAGTTCGATATAATAGAGTTAAGAAGAAGAAAAGAGTGGTCCTTTTCCTTCTTTACTGGTAGACGAAAGGGGTAATTTTTATGTTTAGATATAATGTGCGTGGCGAAAATATCGAGGTAACAGAAGCGATCCGTGATTACGTCGAGAAAAAAGTAGGTAAATTAGAACGTTATTTTAATGATGTGCCAGAAGCAACAGCACACGTTAATTTGAAAGTTTATACAGAAAAAACTGCAAAAGTAGAAGTAACGATTCCTTTACCATTCCTAGTTCTACGTGCGGAAGAAACTTCACCTGATCTATATGCTAGTATCGATTTGGTTGTTGACAAATTGGAACGCCAAATCCGCAAATTCAAAACAAAAATCAATCGCAAATCTCGTGAGACAGCGTTGGTTCCGCCAACAGATGGTGATTTGTTCACAACTGAAGCAAACGATGAAGAAACCAATGGTTCTGATTTAGACATCGTACGTACAAAACGTTTGTCTTTAAAACCAATGGATAGTGAAGAAGCTGTTTTACAAATGAACATGCTTGGACACAACTTCTTTATCTTTGAAGATGCGGAAACGAATGGAACGAGCATTGTGTATCGTCGGAAAGATGGTAAATACGGGTTGATCGAAACGGATTAACACGTGTGGGATCCTTTTCTCGACACCCCCAAAAAAGTCTTTTTTGACAGAGTAGCTGAGAAGCTGCTCTGTTTTTTTATCTTTTGGAATGAAGCAAGAAATCTTTCTATATAAAAGTTGGCTTTGTTTCTCTTTCGTTTTATTGTGTTATACTATAGATGAAATCATACAGGGAGAGTGAATCATGACTACGTTAGCAGATGTCGCCAAAAAAGCAAATGTTTCCGCAATGACCGTTTCTCGAGTGATCAACCATCCAGATAAAGTGACCGAAGAGCTAAAGCAGCTCGTTCATCAAGCAATGCTGGAACTGGATTATCAACCGAATATTGCTGCCAAATCATTAGTTTCCAAGCGTTCTCATATCATCAAAGTGTATATCTTAGAGGAGATGGACACGACGGAGCCATACTATATGAATTTATTAGTGGGGATCGCTCGTTCCATCGGCAAAGCGCATTATTCGTTGCAGCTGGTTACGACGGATGGGGTGGATCGTGGCCCAGCAGATGGTTGTATCATTACGGGATTTCGCCAAAAGGATATGGACTGGATAAAAAATTTGAAGAAACCCGTCGTTCTATTTGGTGAAAATGAAGCTGGATTCAGCTTTGTTGACAGTGACAACTACCAAGGGATCGTTTCTGCTTGTAAACACGCCCTCGATACTGGCTATCAACACTTGGTCTATATTGGTTTAGAGTTGGAAGAAGCATTTACGAAAAGTCGAGAAAAAGGGTACATAGATACAGTCACAAAAACAGGACAAGCACCAAAAATCCATCGTTTTGAGAACCGTTCTTCCGCAGCCCGCACCTTTATCACAGCACAGAAGGAGCAATTTGCGGAAAATACTTGTTTTATTTGTGCGACGGATCGTTTGGCACTAGGCATCAATCAAGGCTTGCAGTCGATTGGCGCGCAGATACCAAAGGATTTTGGGATTGTCGGCTACGACGGGGTATTCCTGGATCAGGTCAGCTCGCCCAAGTTGACGACTATGAAGCAAGCCATCGTTGAGATGGGCGAAGCTTGTGGTGAATTACTGATTCAAAAAATTGAACAGAACGATACGAGCCTGCGACAACAGCGCTTTTTACCGCAACTCGTGGTTCGTGAATCCACAAGGTGAAAAATTAAGCAAATGGTTGCGCAAATTCATTTCAATTCCTCAATATCTTAATTTAAAGGCTTTTTCAATTTTTGTTATCGCTAACATTTAGAAAATGTTTGCCATTTTAAGAAACCGGTTGCATAATAGAGTTACAAATTGCAGGAGGTAAACAGGATGAAAGTGAATTGGAAAAAGGCAGCTCTAGGATTAGTTTCAGGAAGTGCGTTGTTAACGCTTGCGGCGTGTGGCGGCAACGGCGGTAGTACCGATGGTAGTAATGCAGATGCAGGTTCAGGTAGCGATGAAAAAACGATCACGGTCTCTGTAGGCGCAGACTATATTGATTATATCAATGAAGTGAAAGCTGACTTTGAATCTGAAAATGATGTCACCATCAACGTTGTAGAAATGGACATGTTCGATCAAATGGATGCGCTTCAACTAGACGGTCCTGCTGGGAAAGGTCCAGATGTTACGATGTCTCCTTATGACCGTGTGGGTCAAGTAGGCTCCCAAGGGCATTTGGCAGAAATGACTTTACCAGATGATGGACGTTACAGCGATACCGACAAGCAACAGGTAACGATCGATGATAAGATCTATGGCGCACCAGCAATGATTGAAGCAGTTGTCATGTTCTATAACAAAGATTTGATCGATGAAGCGCCAGCAACTTTTTCTGATTTAGAAGAACTAGCAAAAGATGATCGTTTTGCAGAAGGCGATGACAATGTTGGTTTCTTAGCTCGTTGGACGGACTTTTATTATACGTATGGTCTATTAGCGGGGCATGGCGGGTATGTCTTTGGTGATGAAGGAACAGATCCATCTGATCTAGGGCTGAACAACGAAGGTTCTGTTGAAGCAATCACGTATGCAACTGATTGGTTCCAAAATGTCTGGCCGCAAGGAATGCTTGATGTATCAGCCAACGAAAACTTGATGTTGGATTACTTCAATCAAGGCAAAACAGCAGCTATCATTTATGGACCATGGGGCGTGAACGGCTTTGAAGAAGCAGGCATCAACTATGGTGTAGCGAAAATCCCAACGCTAAACAACGGCAACGACTATGAAACATTTGGCGGCGGAAAAGCGTGGGTGGTATCTAACTACTCACAAAACAAAGACGTTTCTCAACAATTTGTCGAGTATTTGACCAACGAAGCCAATCAAGAGAAATTGTATGACATGCGTCATGATATTCCAGCGAACATTATGGCTCAAGAAACAGTCGCTGCTTCTGATGATCCAGTAGCAAAAGCAGTGATCGAGCAATACAGTGTTTCACAACCAATGCCAAATATCCCTGAAATGTCTGAGGTTTGGGTAGGGGCTGAAAACATGCTGTTTGATGCAGGTTCAGGCAATATGACTCCTCAAGAAGCAGCGGATAATGCTGCCAAAACAATCGAAGAAGCGATTGAGCAGAAATACTAATAATTAGCCGATTACGGTCTGTCATTCATGTCGACGATTCTATAGAGGATGTTTGTCAAAAGGATTCCTTGCAACGTAGCACGCAAGAAATTGCTTGACGAGAGTGTTTTCTATCGATCGTCGGCCGCTTGGCAGACTTTCGATTTTAAGGAGGATACATATGAGGACGAATTCACAAGCCATGCAGACAGCGCTTCTTTCAATCATCCCTGGTGGGGGACAATTCAAAAATGGTCAGAAATTCAAAGCGGGTCTCTTTTTTGCAGCCTTTCTGATTTTTCTGGTCGAAATGTTTTTGTTTGGTGGACAAGCACTTTATAACTTTGTCACACTCGGATCAGTACCGATGGAAGACAACTCTTTGTTCTTGTTGATTGAAGGAACATTGCAGGTCATCGTTACCGTTATTTTCATTATCTTTTGGGTTTTAAATATCAAAGATGCTTATCAGGTTCGGCAAAGCATTGAAAAAGGCTTCCCGGTAGCTGTTACGAGAAAAGAATTTTTCAAAAAATTATACGAAGATGGGTTCGCGTACTTACTGACGATCCCTGCCTACTTGGTAATGATCGTAGCAATTATTTTTCCAGTAATGGTGACGCTCTTTATGGCATTTACCAACTATGATTTTCGACACATTCCGCCAGCAAACTTAATCGACTGGATCGGTTTTTCGAATTTCACGAATATCTTCACCTTAAGTTCTTACCGCGACACCTTTGTAAAAGTATTCAGTTGGACGGTGATTTGGACCGTTTTAGCAACCACCTTGCAAATTACACTCGGCATACTGACAGCAGTTGTTGCCAACCAAAAATTTGTGAAGTTTCGTCGCGTCTTTGGGGTGATTTTCTTGCTTCCTTGGGCGGTGCCAGCGTTTATCACAATCATGAGTTTTTCAAATATGTTTAATGATACCGCAGGAGCGATCAATACGCAGGTGATCCCGCTATTGAACAATCTGCCTTTTGTGGATATTGGGAACATTGCTTGGAAGACTGATCCGTTTTGGACGAAAACGGCGATTATTTTGATTCAGGGTTGGTTAGGGTTCCCCTACATCTATGTAATGGTTTCAGGGATTTTACAATCCATTTCCGAAGATTTGTATGAAGCAGCAAAAATGGATGGGGCCAATGCGTTGCAGCGTTTTCGGAACATTACGCTGCCGGCAATCTTTTTGGTAGCAGCCCCAACCTTCGTTACGCAATATACAGGGAACTTTAATAACTTCTCGATGATCTATCTATTTAACGAAGGTGGACCAGGAAGTTTAGGCGGAAATGCTGGATCGACAGATATTTTGATTTCATGGATCTACAAACTGACGACCGGCGGCTCACCACAATATTCGATTGCTTCTGCATTGACCTTGATCATTTCCTTTGTGGTGATCTCCATTTCATTACTGGTGTTTAAAAAGACGAATGCATTTAATATGGAGGATTGAGGATGAAAAAGAAGAAGTTTTCTTTCAGCAAATTATTTACCTACTTGTTTATGATCGCGTTATCGATCATTATCATCTATCCCTTGTTGATTACCGCAACCTCAGCCTTCAAGGCAGGGAACATGATCGCTTTTCGCTTAGATTTTGATGCGGATTGGACATTGAACAACTTTCGACGTTTATTCAATGAAACCCCGTATTTGACATGGTATAAAAACACCTTGATCGTGGCCGTTTCGACGATGATCATTCAAGTAATGATCGTAACGTTAGCAGGGTATACTTACAGTCGTTACCGTTTTGCTGGTCGTAAAAGTAGTCTGATGGTGTTCTTGATCGTTCAAATGGTACCGACAATGTCGGCGTTGACCGCTTTTTATGTCATGGGCTTATTAGCAAACGGTCTAGATAGCTTCTGGTTCTTGACACTGATTTATATCGGTGGTGGGATTCCGATGAATACTTGGCTGATGAAGGGGTACTTTGATACAGTACCCATCGACTTGGATGAATCAGCAAAACTTGATGGTGCAGGGCATTTTCGCATCTTTTGGCAAATCGTTTTGCCCCTCGTAAAACCAATGGTTGCCGTCCAAGCATTGTGGGCCTTTATGGGACCATTCGGCGAATTCTTGCTGGCGCGATTCTTGCTTCGCTCACAAGAGCGTTTGACCGTCGCAGTCGGGCTACAAACCTTTATCAATGATGCCCGTAACCAACGGGTCGCACTCTTTGCGGCAGGGGCGATTTTGATCGCCGTACCGATCGCTGCACTGTTTTTCTTCTTACAAAAATACTTTGTTTCAGGTTTGACCTCTGGCGGAACAAAAGGATAGGAATGATAGGATGTCTGAACAACGATTTCCCTTAACGTACTTTGGGGCCATTTTTTCTCCAACAAAAGTCTATGCATGGCGTAAAAAATTAAATCGCCGGCAGCAAGTGTTCGTCTATGTTTTCTTGATGTCCTTGCTGATGATCCCGTTGACCTTAATGATCAGCAAGAAAACGGATCAAGCCTTTGCGGCATTTTTTCCCCATGCAAAAACACTCGTGACGGCAGAAACGGCAGCAAAATACAATGAGCTGCAGGTGGAAGATGGCAAACTTTTAGCGGATGAGTCACAAGTCTTTTCCCAAACAGAAGCGGGGATCATAGGCGTTGCGCTTTCAGAAGCGGCTCTTGAAAAAGCGAAATACGCCATCAATTTTCGGGAAACAGACTGGACCATCAAAGAAGAAATCGATGGACAAACCTATCACTATGAAATGCGGTACACGGCGGAAATGGCACCTGATCAAGTAGATGATGCGGCTTCGTTTCAAAAAGCAATCGAAGACGGCTTCTATCGCAACAACGAGACGGCGATTTTCTTCAGTCAGACGATCACAGTGGCATTTTTATTGGTGGCAATGAATAGTATTCTAGTCATAGGCGCAGCGTTTTTCCTCTGGTTGACGAAAAAATCACGACTATCGACAATCGGCAGCTTCAAAGAAAGCACGAACGTGATTTTAAATGCACTGGGGGCAGGCTCTCTCGTTGCGATGTTGGCAGGATTTATTGGCGCTGATATCGTCTTGATGATCGGGATTCAGTCTTTAGGCATGCTACTGATGCTCTTCTTAGCTTTCTTAAAAACCCGTTTTAAAACGGCATAATTTGCAAACCTTCGCAACAAGACGTTTGGGCGTGTGCTGGACTTTCAGCGCCGATCAATGGCTTGTTGCGTGTTTTTTTTCCTGCGTTTCTTTAAAATCTGTGAAAAAAGGTTAAGAATCCGTTTATCACGCAAGATTGATGCGATAGTTCTATCGAAAAATATTTCATTTATGGTGAACTAGTGCTAAAATAGTTAGGAGAGTTTCCAGCTAGGATAATGCAGAAGTAAAAGGAGAATTATTAAGGTATGGCCAATTTTTTTAGAAAATTAATCGAAAACGACAAAAAAGAATTAAAACGTCTTGACCATATTGCGAATCAAGTTGAATCACATGCGGATGAAATGGCCGCTTTATCTGATGAACAATTACGCGGGAAAACCGATGAATTTCGTCGTCGTTTCCAAGAGGGAGAGACTTTGGATAAATTATTACCTGAAGCCTTTGCAGTAGTACGTGAAGCTGCAAAACGCGTTTTGGGCCTTTATCCTTACCACGTCCAATTAATGGGTGGGATCGTCTTGCATGATGGGAATATCCCAGAGATGCGTACTGGTGAAGGGAAAACCTTGACGGCGACATTACCTGTTTATTTGAATGCTTTGAGCGGTCAAGGTGTCCACGTCGTAACTGTCAATGAATACTTGGCAACTCGTGACTCGACTGAGATGGGGGAGCTGTACAACTTTTTAGGGTTGACGGTCGGCTTGAACATTAACTCAAAATCAGCAGAAGAAAAACGTGCGGCATATGCTTGTGATATCACTTATAGTACAAACAATGAATTAGGGTTTGACTATTTGCGGGACAACATGGTGGTTTACCGTCATCAAATGGTACAGCGTCCATTAAACTATGCCATCGTCGATGAGGTCGATTCGATCTTGATCGATGAAGCGAGAACACCGTTGATCATTTCAGGACAAGCAGAAAAATCAACTGCGCTATACAATCGGGTCGACAATTTTGTCAAACGCTTGACGGAAGAAGAAGACTACAAAATCGATATCCAATCAAAAACGATCGGTTTAACAGAACGTGGGATCGAAAAAGCGGAAGAGACCTTCGGCTTAGAAAACTTGTATGATATTGAAAACACGGCATTGACCCATCACTTGGACCAAGCACTACGGGCGAATTACATTATGATTCGTGACATTGATTACGTGGTGCAAGATGGGAAAGTAATGATCGTTGACCAATTTACAGGTCGGATCATGGATGGTCGCCGCTATTCTGATGGGCTCCATCAAGCGATCGAAGCGAAAGAAAGTGTCGAAATCGAAGATGAAACCAAAACGATGGCGACGATCACATTCCAGAACTACTTCCGGATGTACAAAAAACTGTCTGGGATGACCGGTACAGCGAAAACGGAAGAAGAAGAGTTCCGAGAAATCTATAACATGCAAGTCATTCAGATTCCTACGAACAAACCAATCTTACGGGATGATCGTGCGGACTTGCTTTATCCAACGCTTACGAGCAAATTCCAAGCAGTCGTTCAAGACATCAAAGAGCGTCACCGCAAAGGACAACCCGTGCTTGTAGGGACGGTCGCTGTTGAGACTTCTGAATTACTGTCATCAATGCTTGATCGTGAGAAAGTTCCTCATGAAGTATTGAATGCCAAGAATCACTTTAAAGAAGCAGAAATCATTTTGAATGCTGGACAAAAAGGCGCTGTAACGATCGCGACCAATATGGCTGGTCGGGGAACGGATATCAAGTTAGGTCTTGGTGTTGCAGAACTTGGCGGCTTGGCAGTTATCGGTACTGAGCGTCATGAATCGCGACGGATCGATAATCAGTTACGGGGACGTGCGGGACGTCAAGGAGATCCAGGGATGTCGCAATTTTACTTATCGCTAGAAGATGATTTAATGAAGCGTTTTGGTTCTGAACGAATCAAAGTGTTCTTGGATCGGATGAAGATCGATGAAGGCGACGCCGTGATCCAAAGCAAGATGCTTTCAAAACAAGTAGAATCTGCCCAACGACGAGTGGAAGGCAATAACTACGATACTCGGAAAAACGTCTTGCAATACGATGACGTAATGCGAGAACAGCGGGAAGTTATTTACGGACAACGTCAAGAAGTGATCATGGAAGAAACGGATCTTTCACCACAATTAATGAATATGGTGAAACGTTCCATCAGCCGGGTCGTCGACAGTCATACGCAATTAGAAGAAAGCAATTGGAATTATGAAGGAATCGTTGATTTTGCTGCGAATGCACTTGTTCATGAAGATACCATCAGTATCGAGGACATCAAGGGCAAATCAGCTCAAGAGATCAAAGACTACCTAAACCAACGGGCAGAAGAAGTCTTTGAACAAAAGAAAGCACAACTTAATAGTCCAGAACAATTACTGGAATTTGAAAAAGTAGTCATCCTACGAGTTGTCGATACGAAGTGGACCGACCACATCGATGCTATGGATCAGCTGCGTCAATCGGTTGGGTTGCGGGCTTATGGACAAAACAATCCATTAGTTGAGTACCAAACAGAAGGATTCAATATGTTTGAGAACATGGTTGGAGCGATCGAATATGAAGTAACTCGTCTCTTTATGAAGGCAGAGATTCGCCAAAACGTTCAACGGGAACAAGTTGCTCAAGGGGAAGCACAAGGGGTAGAAGAAGCACCGGCTGCCCAAGCACCAAGTTTCAAAAACGTTGGTCGTAACGATCCTTGTCCATGCGGCAGCGGGAAAAAATTCAAGAATTGCCACGGGAAAAATATGTAACACGTTTTGAAAAAGTTGAGAGTAGGCTGGCAGACGTTTTTGTCCAGTCTACTTTCGTTTGTAAGAAAAAAAGAAAGAAGGAATTTTAATGGAAATCGCAGATATTCGGAATCAATTGACCCAGATGAATGAAAAAATAATCAGTTTTAGGGGGTCTCTTTGACTTAGATCAGTTAGAAGAGGACATTGCGGAAGCGGAACACCAAATGGCAGATCCCACCTTTTGGGATGACTCGGAAAAAGCCCAACAAGTCATTAACGCAAACAATGCCAACAAAGAGACCTACGATCAGTTCAATCAGTTAGCAGAAGAATTGGAAGAACTGGAAGTGATGTTGGAAATGATTCAAGAAGAAGCAGACCCAGAAATGGAAGCAGAACTTGAAGCACGGATCACGAAGCTAAACGAGAAAATGGCGTCTTATGAATTGTCGATGCTGTTAGATGAACCTTATGATCGAAATAACGCCATCATCGAGCTTCATCCTGGTGCAGGCGGTACCGAATCACAAGACTGGGGCAGCATGCTGTTACGGATGTATACTCGTTTTTGCGAACAACATGGGTATCAAGTAGAGACCCTCGACTATCAAGCTGGTGATGAAGCGGGGATCAAAAGTGTCACTTTACTTGTAAAAGGCCACAATGCCTATGGGTATTTGAAATCGGAAAAAGGCGTTCATCGTTTAGTTCGGATCTCACCTTTTGATTCAGCCAAGAGACGGCACACGTCATTTTGCTCGGTGGATGTGATGCCAGAATTAGATGGGGCGATCGATGTGGAAATCAACTCAGATGATTTGAAAATCGATACGTACCGCGCAAGTGGTGCGGGCGGACAGCACATCAACAAAACCGAATCTGCTGTGCGGATCACCCATATTCCGACAGGAACGGTCGTTGCTAGCCAAGCCCAGCGCTCACAATTGAAAAACCGTGAGCAAGCGATGGGGATGTTGAAAGCCAAGCTGTATCAATTAGAAGTGGAAAAGAAAGAGCAAGAGGCAGCAGCCTTGCGAGGCGAGCAGTTAGAAATTGGTTGGGGCTCGCAAATCCGTTCTTATGTCTTCCATCCCTATTCGATGGTCAAAGATCACCGAACGAATTTCGAAACTGGGAATGTACAGGCAGTCATGGATGGCGATTTGGATGGCTTTATCGACGCGTATTTGAAGCTGAAACTGAATCAAAAATAACCTTGTGTGACTTAAACAGATTGAAACATAATTGTAATCTGTTGCAAGCAAGGTGAAATATATTCATGCTATAATAAGCCAGAATGAAAATTTGAGATGGAGAGATAGCTGTATGATAGAAATGAAAGATATAATGAAAAAGTACTCTAATGGTACGACTGCTATCCGTAACCTTTCGATTTCAATTGATCAAGGAGAGTTTGTCTATGTCGTTGGACCATCAGGCGCCGGCAAATCAACCTTTATCAAATTGATGTATCGGGAAGAAAGAGCAACCAAAGGCGTTTTGAATGTCGCAGGATATGATTTGGTCGGCATGAAAAACCGCGAGATCCCTTTGATGCGTCGGGAAATCGGCGTGGTCTTTCAGGATTATAAACTTTTACCACGGAAAACGGTCTTTGAAAATGTTGCTTATGCAATGCAAGTTATCGGCCGCAAGCCTCGTGATATCAAAAAACGGGTGATGGAAGTTTTGGATTTGGTCGGACTGAAACATAAAGTTCGGGTCTTTCCAAGTGAGCTTTCCGGTGGGGAACAACAACGGGTGTCGATCGCTCGTGCCATCGTAAATACGCCGAAAGTATTGATTGCGGATGAACCAACGGGGAATCTAGATCCTGAAAACTCATGGGAAATCATGAAGTTGCTTGATCGGATCAATGCCCAAGGAACAACGGTCGTTATGGCGACCCATAATAGTACGATCGTAAATACGATTCGTCATCGCGTGATCGCGATTGAAAATGGCCGCATTATTCGCGACCAAGCGGAAGGAGAATATGGTTACGATGATTAGAACATTTTTCCGTCATCTCCTGGAGAGTATCAAAAGTTTAAAGCGTAACGGCTGGATGACTATTGCGTCATTGAGTGCGGTGACGATCACACTGACATTAGTCGGTATTTTTCTAGGTGTAATCTTAAATGCAACAAAACTAGCCGAAGACATTCGCGAGAATGTGGACGTTTCGGTTTTCGTTGATATTGGTACGGAACAAGAAGACATGGATGCTTTGGAACAGTCCTTAAATGATCTGCCGAACGTTTCAGAAGTGAAATTTTCTAGCCGAGACGAAGAATTGCAGAAGATCCAAGATGCAATGGGGGATTCATGGAACTTGTTCGAAGGCGACAGTAATCCGCTGTATAACGTGTTTGTCGTCAGTGCAACAGATCCAGAGTATACGACAGAGATCGCTGAGCAAGCTGGCGAATTGCCAAATGTTTTCAAAGCCGATTACGGCGGAGATTCTTCTGACCGAATCTTTGAATTGTCTGCTGCTGTGCGGACTTGGGGCTTAGCGGCTGCTGTCTTATTGATTTTTGTGGCAATGTTCCTGATCTCTAATACGATTCGGATCACGATTTTGTCTCGTCAAAGAGAAATTCAGATCATGCGTCTGGTGGGGGCGAAAAACGGCTACATTCGTTGGCCATTCTTCCTTGAAGGCGGCTGGATCGGACTCTTAGGTTCGATCGTTCCGATTGCATTAATGTACTTCGGCTACCACCAAGTTTATGCAATGGTCAATCCATCCTTACTGCGTTCAAATTACAGTTTAATTGCACCAAATATGTTTCTATTACAAGTTTGCGGTGTGATGGCACTGATTGGGATCGTGATCGGTTCACTTGGTTCTGTCTTATCAATGCGCCGTTTCTTAAAATTCTAAACCGATGTTTTCTTAAAGTCGATCGTCAAGATCGGCTTTTTTTGTTTCATCACAGTGTTTCTTTACTTTAGGTACTATTTTTTGATATGCTTTAGTAGCGGGAAATCGGGGAAGAGGTGGAGAAATGGTTGTAATGGATAATTTGGTAACCATTTTATTTATAGTCAATATTTTGTTATCAATCATTATCATTTTCAGAGAAAGGCGGCAGACTGCTCAAACGTGGGCCTGGCTTTTGGTCTTGATGTTCATTCCAATCGTTGGCTTTGTGCTTTACTTTTTCTTTGGTAGAGGGATCTCTAAGGAAAAGATCTTTGATATGCGCTCACAGGCAAAGGTGGGGCTGAATGTTGAATTAGAAGAACAAAAACAAGCGCTCGCTCGTCAGCTGTTTCCGCATCCGCCGACCGCGCAGGTAGAAGTGCAGCAGCTGGTCTACCTGTTGACAGTCTTTGGGCAATCCCTGTATACGACAGCGAATAGTATGACGCTTTATACCGACGGACGGCAGAAATTTGATGCCTTGATCGCGGATATCGAACAGGCAAAAAATCACATTCATATGGAATATTACATTTATCGCAGTGATACATTGGGAAATGAAGTCAAAGAGGCACTGGTGCGCGCGGCGAAGCGGGGCGTAAAAGTAAGAGTCTTATTAGATGCTTGGGGCAGCACCCAAGTATCATTGAAGTTTTTTGATGAGTTGCGTCTACATGGCGGTCAAATTGCCTTCTTCTTTCCTTTATTCGTTCCTTATGTCAATCCGCGAATCAATTATCGAAATCATCGGAAAATCGTGGTGATCGATGGAGAAATTGGCTATACAGGCGGTTTTAATGTGGGAGATGAATATCTAGGGCAAGTGGAAAAATTCGGTTATTGGCGAGACAATCACTTGCGAATTGCCGGTTCAGCTGTCTATTCGCTGCAAAATCGGTTTTTGATGGATTGGAATTCACAACATGCGTTGGAGATCAAATATGATCCTTCCTTGTTTCCTGAAATTAAACAAGTCGGGACAGTTGCAGCCCAAGTCATCACGAGTGGTCCTGATACGGAACATGAAGAAATCAAAATGACCTATCTGAAAATGATCAACTTAGCCAAAAAGGAAATCTTGATCCAAACACCTTATTATATTCCGGATGAAGCCATTCACAATGCCTTGAAGTTGGCACTGCTTTCTGGGGTGAAAGTTCATATACAAATCCCTAACAAACCGGATCATCCCTTGGTATATTGGGCGACCTATTCCTTTGCGGCTGAGCTACTGCATTTTGGGGCAGTCATCGAAACCTATGAGAAAGGGTTTATGCATGCAAAAACGATGATCATTGACAGTGGGCTCGTTTCGATTGGTTCAGCAAATATCGATGTCCGATCGTTTCGTTTAGACTTTGAGGTCAATACGATCATCTACGATGCACAACTCGCGACGCAAACGAAAGAAGCGTTTCTGGCGGATTCGATCGATTCTAAGCACTTAACGATCGAAGCGTATCAGCAAAGAAAGCTGACGATCAAAATCAAAGAAGGCTTGGCACGCCTTGTGTCACCCTTGCTGTAAAAAAAGTGCCCTTTTCCAAAAGATGGAAGCCATCATTTTGGAAAAGGGCACTTTTTTAATAGGATTAACCCATAATACTTGTGTATGCTGCTAAGAAAATCGAGCCAACAGTGAGAATAAGCATGGTCCAGATCACGACTTGCGTGATTTTTGCAAAGGTACTTTTTGGTTTTTTCTCGTTCATTCTAATCCACCTTTTAGAGTTATTCTAGTGACAGTTTACCCTCAAATACACAAGAACTCAAGTTGAACCAAGGAGAAATTAAGAAAATTTCAATTTCAGGATAAAAAAAATCACTAGAATGGCAAGATAGACTTGTTGAAGATACGCCCTTCTGTTTTAATAGGTAAAGAAATGCATTCTTCAAGACTTTCAAAAGTCAGCTGATGAACAAAGAGGCTCCTTAAAAAATTTCATGGCTGTCTTATTCCAGCTCAGATTTTTAAAAGAACTGAAACACGGATGTAAAGAAAATAAAGTATAGTGACACTAGTTGTTAGAAAGGATTTTGCTGTATGTCTGGATTTAATCCAATCGTTTTGTTTTGGTATATCTTTCCTGTGCTCGTCTATTTCGCCTGTCGGTTTATTGTTTCCGCGTTGTCCTTGAATGATCGTTACCACGTGAAGGCACCGGATTTAGCGGTACCATTTTTGATGGTCGGGATTCATCAATTATCAAAGTATACTTTTGATCAAGCAATCACATTGTACTATTTGATCTCCATTTTTTTATTGGGGATTCTGCTGGCAGTCTTTCAAGCGTATTACTATGAGGAGATCCAATATGGTCGCTATTTAAAGATGTATTGGCGTAGTATTTTTCTATTTACGATCATTTTTCATGTCGTTTTGATCATTCTAAATATTGTTAGTTACTTATAGTGTTTTGACTCTTGATAAACGCCCATTTTTTCACTTAAAGTTTTTTTAAAAACTTTAAGTAGTCGGTTTTCCTCTTTTTCCTCATTTGGTAAAGAAAAGTCAAACAACTTCCCTTTCAAATTTCATATAATTTGTGGTAGAAAGTGGGGGATTGTGGTAGACTGTGAATATCAGGTGGAGATCGGGGGTTATTTATCGATGTTTATGGGTGAATTTCAACATTCGATAGATGCAAAAGGCCGACTAATCGTCCCTTCAAAACTACGAGAAAAACTCGGAGAAAAATTTGTTGTGACACGTGGATTAGATGGCTGTTTATTTGGCTACCCCTTATCTGAATGGGAAAAACTTGAAGAAAAACTAAACGAAATGCCTTTAGCGAAAAAGGACGCTCGGACATTTGTCCGCTTCTTTTATTCTGCTGCAACAGAGTGCGAAATCGATAAACAAGGACGAATCAATATCCCTGTTACATTGAGAAATCATGCAGACCTTACCAAAAGCTGTGTGATCATCGGCGTTTCAAACCGAATCGAGATTTGGGATGAAACGCGTTGGCAAGCATTCTCTGAAGAAGCAGAAGAAAACTTTGATGAAATTGCTGAAACAATGATTGATTTTGGCTTATAGGCTTGATAGGAAGAGGAAAAAACACATGGCAGATTTTCAACACTACACCGTTATGCTACAGGAGACCGTTGATGGGTTAAAGATTCGTCCAGAAGGCGTCTATGTCGATTGTACATTAGGTGGAGCCGGTCATAGTGAATATTTATTGTCGCAACTGTCTGAAGAGGGACATCTCTTTGCTTTTGATCAAGACCAAACTGCTATCGATCATGCGAAAGAACGTTTAGCACCATATGTTGCTAAAGGAATGGTTACGTTCATTAAAGGTAATTTCCGCTATTTAAAGGAAGCATTGCATCAACATGGTGTGAGCCGAGTTGATGGGATTTTGTACGATTTAGGTGTTTCCTCACCCCAATTAGATGAAGCCGAACGCGGCTTTAGCTACCACCAAGATGCACCGCTGGATATGCGGATGGATCAAACTGCAGCGTTGACTGCCTATGAAGTAGTCAATCAATTCGACTACCACCAATTAGTCAAAATCTTCTTCCGTTATGGAGAAGAAAAATTCTCGAAACAAATCGCTCGTGAAATCGAGCGGGTGCGACAAGATCATCCAATCGAAACAACGGGTGAGTTGGTCGATATCATCAAAACAGCCATTCCTGCGCCAGCAAGAAGAAAAGGCGGACACCCTGCAAAACGGGTTTTCCAAGCCATTCGCATTGCAGTCAATGATGAGCTAGGTGTGATTGAAGAATCACTTGAACAAGCGATTCATCTTTTAGCAGTCAACGGACGTGTGAGTGTCATCACGTTTCACTCTTTAGAAGATCGCATCGTGAAATCGATGTTCAAGGAATACAGCACACCGAAGGATATGCCGCCAGGTTTGCCGATGATACCAGAAGAATTCCAACCAACACTTAAACTTATAACAAGAAAACCACTTCTTCCAACTGAGGAAGAAGTAGCTGAAAATAATCGTTCTCGCAGTGCGAAACTGCGAATCGCGGAAAAAATCAAGGAAAGCGAAGGGTAACAACTATGGCAGAACTAAAAGTTCATGACTATGAATTCAGAGAACCACTTGAATCACAACCTATGGAACACTCTGAACCGACAACTGAAAAACTGCCTACTGATCCCCAGCGTCCTGAGGTCATCCGCGTACCAGCATCTCCGGCTCGTCGGTTAAAAAGCATTTCTACTCTGGAAAAACTGATCGCTGCCTTTGTGATCATCTCTGTATTGACGTTGGCGATCTTGACCATCAATATTCGAACCAATATCAGTCAAGTCGAACACGATATTTCTTTGATCCAATCGGATATCAATGAAAAAACAACACAAGCAGAACAGTTGGAACAAGAGAAAAATGAACTTTCTAAAACCGAGCGCATCCAAAAGATTGCTGAGGATAATGGATTGTCGATCGATGACGGCAATTTAAGGAAAGTGGACTAAATGAAGTTAACAGATAAATTCAAGCAATACTTAAAAAAGAACAATCAAACTACAACGAACAATCGCAAAAAAGTAGGTATTATTCTCTTTGCTACGAGTATTGGATTGTTCTTTTTGTTTGTCACGCGTTTGAGCTACATCGTCATTGTCGGAGATGTCGCTGGGACTTCCTTAGCTGAAAAAACGAAAAATCTTTATGAAGGCAGTGAAGTCATCAAAGCGAAACGTGGAACGATCTATGACCGCAATGGGATTCCAATTGCTGAAGATGTGACTTCCTATTCAATTTACGCTGTTTTGAACCAAAATTACAAAGATGGCAAAAAGAATCTTTTTGCAGAAAAAGCAAACTTCAACAAATTGGGCAAAATCTTGTCGGATGTATTGTCCATCGACCAAGAAACAGCAGTCAATACATTAGAAGAAGGGCTTGAGCAACAATTATGGCGTGTTTCTTTTGGAAGCAAAGGGAACAATATTACATTAGAACAAAAGAATGCGATTGAAGATGCAATGGAAAAAGAAGGGATTGCTGGCTTTCATTTTGACAGTCATCCAGCTCGTCTTTATCCGAATGGTGTCTTTTCTTCTCACTTTATCGGGTATGCTGTTGCCAATGATGACGATACTGGTCTAGTTGGGAAAACCGGGCTAGAAGCTGCGTACAATGACGTGCTTTCAGGGACCGATGGCGAGATCGTTTATCAAAAAGACAACAATCAAAATCCGTTGCCAGGAACCGTAGCCGAAACTGTTGCAGCGGTGGATGGGAAAGACGTCTATACGACCATCGATAGTCGGATCCAAAGCTACTTGGAAACGCTGATGGACAGTGTCTTTAAAGAAAACAAACCAGAAAACTTAACAGCGAACTTAATGGATGCAAAAACGGGTGAAATCGTGGCGATGGCGCAACGACCAACCTATAATCCAGAAAATTTGGATTCCATCAATGATTGGCAAAACCTATTAGTTGAGGACAACTACGAGCCAGGATCAACCATGAAGATCTTGACGACGGCAGCAGCGATCGATCAAGGGATCTTTAATGAAAACGAAACTTTTACCCCAAGCCCTGATGGAATGAAACTTTATGATGCAACCATCAACGACTGGGACTTCGGTCAAAAAGGAACACTGACGATGCGCCAAGCACTTTCATGGTCGAGTAATATTGGAATGGTGACCTTGGAACAGCGAATGGCAGATCGTTGGCAACAATACTTAAAAGAATTTGGTTTTGGTCGCAGTACCTATTCAGGATTGCCTAACGAAAATACTGGGATCACACCAGAGGATAACCCTGTCAGCCAAGCGATGACGTCATTTGGTCAAGCGATTGGTGTGACGAATTTCCAAATGATGCAGGCCTTTACGTCGGTGGCAAATAACGGAACGATGTTAAAACCACAATTTATTAGTAAAATCGTTGATGGCAATACAGGAGAAGAAACGGTCACACAACCAGAAGAAGTTGGCCATCCCATCACAGCAGAAGCGGCAACAAAAGTACGGGAATATATGCGTGATGTTGTCGAAAGTGAAAATTACGGAAGTGCTTATGGTGTCTATGAACTACCAGGCTACAATATTTCCGCGAAAACGGGGACAGCCCAAGTAGCCGATCCAACGACCGGTAAGTATTTGTTTGGTGGTACCAATTATCTGTATTCTGTTGTTTTGATGTTTCCTTCAGAAGAACCTGAATATATTTTGTATTTGACGATCAAATTGCCAGAGAAGCACGAAAGCACCGTGTTGGGTGAAATTGCCAATCCATTGATGAAACGAGTCATGGATCTAAAAAATTCTGCATTAGAAGATAGTACAACCTCTGGTAGTGAAACGACTGTAGGGGATTATCGTAATCTTGATACAGAATCAGCGGCAACTGACGTTCAAAAAGCTGGGTTGACCCCTGTTGTCATCGGTGATGGCGAGAAGGTCATCGCACAGTCCGTTGACAGCGGCACTTCGATCATGCCTGGCGGACGGGTACTGCTGATTACGGATAGCGACAAGTATTACATGCCTGATACGACCTCCTGGTCCAAAGCAGATTTGATCAAATTTGGCAGTCTGTTGAATGTGGACGTCAGTTTTGAAGGGGACGGCTATTGTACCAAACAGAGCGTGGAGCCTTATACTGAGTTATCGGGACAATCGATCAAGTTTACACTAAGCGAAAACGAATAGAATAATAGGAGAGAACGATATGGAATGGACAGAGATGATATTACCTTTGGCAAGCGGCTTTGCGATCGTAACAGCCGCGATGCCTTTGTTTATCGGCTATTTTCAAATGAAGAAATACGGACAGGAAATACGTGGTGACGGCCCTAAATGGCATAACGTAAAGGCTGGTACACCAACGATGGGTGGGTTTGTATTTTTGATTTCTGCAATGATCACTGCAATTTGGGTAGGGGCATGGCAAAATCAACTGACTGCTTCATTGTTCATTCTTTTGTTCATTACCTTGGTTTATGGTGCATTAGGATTTCTTGACGATTTCATCAAGATTTTCCGCAAAAGAAATATGGGCTTAAACTCGCTGCAAAAATTGATTGGACAAATTTTAGGCGGACTCGTCTTTTACTTTGTTTTTCGAGCGGAAGGCAATGCAGACGTGTTAAATTTCTTTGGGATCGATGTGCCACTGTCGATCTTTTACGGAGTGTTCGTCATCTTTTGGCTGGTCGGTTTTTCAAATGCAGTCAACTTGACCGACGGTATCGATGGTCTGGTCGCAGGACTGGGCACGATTTCTTTTTCAACTTACGCACTGATTGCTTGGCGGCAAGATCAAATTGATGTGTTGATCGTTTGTCTAGCAATCATTGGCGGATTGATCGGCTTCTTTCCGTACAATCGCAAACCGGCTAAAATTTTTATGGGGGATGTCGGTTCGCTGGCTTTAGGCGGTCTGCTGGCAGCAATTTCGATTCTTTTACACCAAGAATGGACCCTCTTGCTTGTCGGACTGGTCTATGTTTGTGAAACAGCAAGCGTGATGCTGCAAGTTGCCTCATTCAAATTAACGGGCAAACGAATCTTCAAGATGTCACCCATCCACCATCATTTTGAAATGAGCGGATGGTCTGAGTGGAAGATCGACACTGTATTTTGGTGTATTGCGTTAGGTTGCTCGTTGCTCACAATAGCCCTTGTATGGTAGGAGATGAAGAAAATGAAAAAAATTAAAACATATCAAAATAAAAAAGTTCTTGTGCTAGGATTAGCGCGTAGTGGATTCAGTGCGGCCAAATTGTTACATGATTTGGGCGCACTTGTGACCGTTAATGACGGCAAGCCATTTGCTGAAAATCCCGAAGCACAAGATCTTTTGGCGTTAGGGGTCAAAGTGATCACTGGCAGCCACCCAATCGAATTATTGGATGAAGGCTTTTCGTTAGTTGTGAAAAATCCAGGAATCCCTTATTCACAGCCACTTGTTCAAAAAGCTTTAGAGAAAAAAATTCCTGTAATCACGGAAGTGGAGCTAGCGTATCAAATCTCTGAGGCACCGATTATCGGCATTACTGGTACGAACGGAAAAACCACCACAACGACCATGATCGCCAATGTCTTAAACGCCGGGATGCAAAAAGGGCAGGCACTGCTTTCTGGGAACATTGGGTTTCCTGCAAGTTCCGTTGCTCAAACGGCCAAGCCTGAAGATCGCTTGGTGATGGAGCTTTCAAGTTTCCAATTGATGGGAATCGATACCTTACGGCCGAAAATCGCCGTGATCACCAATATTTATGAAGCCCATATCGATTACCATGGCAGTCGTCCAGAGTATGTCCTAGCAAAGTGGCGGTTGCAACAGCGAATGACTGCAGATGATTATTTGGTGATCAACTGGAACCAGCCAGAACTAGAAGCACTGTCGGCAAAATCAAAAGCGCAAATCATTCCTTTTTCCACCAAGGAAAAAGTAGCAGGCGCGTACATGCTTGACGGTATCCTCTATTATAAAGAAGAAGTGATCATGGCAGCTGATGAACTGGGCGTGCCAGGAGATCATAATATTGAAAATGCATTAGCAGCGATTGCTGTCGGTAAACTTTGCGATATGCCAAACGAAGCCATTAAGCAAGCGTTACAAACCTTTACAGGCGTGCCCCATCGGACTCAGTATGTCACCACCATCAATCAGGTGAAATTTTTCAATGACTCCAAAGCAACAAACATTCTAGCCACAGAAATGGCATTAGGCGGCTTTGACAATGAGAAACTGATTTTATTGGCAGGTGGTCTGGATCGGGGGAACAGCTTTGATGACTTAGTTCCCGCACTAAAAGGGCTAAAAGCCATCGTGTTGTTTGGTGAAACAAAGGAAAAATTAGCCGCTGCTGCTCAATCAGCAGGGGTAAAAACAATTGAAATGACAGACAATGTTGAAACAGCCGTCCCATTAGCCTTTTCTTTAAGTGCTGCTGGAGATACGATTTTATTGTCACCTGCGAATGCAAGTTGGGATCAATACCCTAATTTTGAAGTTCGCGGCGACAAATTTATGGCGGCAGTAGCAGAACTTAAATAGAAATGAGTGACGGATATGAAAATACTTGTGACTGGCGGCGGTACTGGCGGACATATTTATCCAGCGTTGTCTTTTGTCGATTATGTAAAAGAGATTGACCCGACAGCCGAATTTTTATACATTGGTGCAACAAGGGGCTTGGAAAATAAAATCGTCCCTCCAACAGGTATTCCTTTTAAAACATTAGAAATCCAAGGCTTTAAGCGTAAGTTGTCCTTCGATAATGTAAAAACGATCCAACTTTTCATGAAAAGTTATTACGCAGCCAAAAAAATCATCAAGGAGTTTCAACCGGATGTGGTGATCGGCACCGGCGGCTACGTTTCTGGCGCGGTGGTCTTTGCCGCAGCGAAGTTGAAAATACCTACCATTATTCATGAACAAAATAGTGTTCCTGGAATCACCAATAAGTTTCTAACAAAGTATGTGGATAAAATCGCCATTGCCTTTCACGATGCTTCTCAATACTTTCCAGCGAAGAAAACGGTGCTGGTGGGGAATCCTCGAGGTCAAGAAGTACGGAATAGTCAAAAGTCGACGATTTTGTCTTCTTACGATTTAAATCCGGCGAAAAAAACGGTTTTGGTTTTTGGTGGGAGTCAAGGAGCACTGAAAATCAATCAAGCGATCATTGATGCGCTGCCGCTGTTTGCTCAAAAAGAGTATCAGTTACTTTATGCATCTGGCGAAAGGTATTACAAAGAGATCGAAGAAAAAATCGGCATGTCAAAAGATGCCTTTCCTAATATCAGTATTCGCCCTTACATTGATCAGATGGCGGAAGTGATGGCAAATAGTGATTTGTTGATTGGACGAGCAGGAGCCACATCGATCGCAGAATTCACTGCATTAGGGATTCCAGCGATTTTGATTCCTAGTCCTTATGTGACCAATGACCACCAAACGAAGAACGCCCAAAGTTTAGCCAATGCAGGAGCAGTCAAAATGATTGCCGATCATGAACTAAACAGTCAAAACCTCGTGGAAGCAGTAGACAGTATCATGCAAGATGAAGCCCTTCGTAGTAAGATGGCAAAAGCCTCAAAAGAACAAGGGATCAGCGATGCCTCAGAACGATTATTTCGACTTGTGCAAGAGGTAATCAAATAGTACAATGTGTGGGATAGAAAGGAGCGATTATCATTAGTAAAGACAAAACACCTCATGATGATCAAACCCCCTCGTCAACGGAAGAGTTGACCCCTTGGCAAAAAGAAAATCTAAAGTATTTGCAAGAAAAAGGCAATCAGCCAGCTTGGTCTTCTCCTGCTCCTGAAGAAACAGAAGATACGTTAGAAGACCATGAAGACGAGCAAGAAGAAGCGTTTTTTGAAGCAGATCAAGCGATGGAAGAGTCCGTTGATGAGAAAGAAGCATTGCCAGAGCCAGAAAAAAAGGCCCGCTCCTTTGCTGATCGGCTGCCTAACCTAAAGGCGTACCGCAACCAAGTGTTGATTCGCCGTTTAGCCTTGATTATTGGATTGTTGATGATTCCTTTATTGATTGTTTTGTATTTCGTTTCGCCCCTTAGTCGTTTGGCGAATGTGGTCGTCAAAGGCAATCATGAAGTATCCGCAGAAGCAATTCTCGAAAATTCGGACCTAACCGTCAATGAAGAGATGTGGCCGCAATTTTTCGAACGTAATCAAAGCGTGTCTGCCATCAAAAAAGAATTGCCACGTATAAAAAATGCCTCAATTTCTCTATCTGGTATCAATCGCTTCGATATCACTGTCACTGAATTTCAAGAAGTTGCTTTACTAGCCCAAGATGGTGGCTATGCGCCGGTTTTAGAAAATGGCGTTGTGTTAGATGAAATCAGTGAGCAGCCAGTGGAAGGATTGCCGGTTTTAGAAAATTTTTCGGCTGAAGATAAAATCAAAGCAACACTTAGTGCCTATCAAGAATTAAGTTCAGAAATTCGCGATGGCGTTTCTCAAATCAAATATACCCCCCGTGACAGCAATGATGAGCTGCTGACTCTCTTTATGAATGATGGCAATCAAGTGATCGTTAACATTTCGAATATGGTGAGTCAAATGCAGTATTATCCGCAAATTGCCAAAGATTTGACCGAGGACAGTATTGTGGATATGGAAGTTGGAATCTTTACTTACCCAATTTCAAATACACAAGAAGACGATGCAGACGAAAATCAAACAGCTGATAGTGATTCTTAGGAAAAATTCAAGAGTTTTTTTCATTAACTTGTTTCTAAAAAGCGCCATTATATGGTAGAATTGGTAACAGTGAACAAATTATTCGAATGAACTCTAAAAACGGACTGTGATGGTTCGCTATATATCCAATTTAAGTAGGAGGGAACCCCATCCATGGCAAAAACGGGAATGTATGTTGGCCTTGATATCGGTACGACATCTGTAAAAGTTGTAGTAGCCGAATACGTTGACAGCCAAATGAATATCATTGGTGTAGGTAATGCAAAATCAGAAGGAATCAACCGTGGGATCATTGTAGATATCGATAAAACGGTACAAGCCATTCAAAGAGCAGTAAGACAAGCAGAAGAAAAAGCAGGAATTCAAATTCGCAGTGTAAGTGTTGGTGTACCAGCCAATCTTCTTGAAGTGGAAAATTGTCAAGGAATGATCGCTGTCAATAGTGAATCAAAAGAGATCACCGACGAAGACGTGCGTAATGTTGCCTCCGCAGCACTCGTTCGTTCTACCCCTCCTGAAAGACAGATCATTGCTATTTTACCGCAGGAATTTACCGTTGATGGTTTTGAAGGAATCAAAGATCCTCGTGGCATGATCGGGGTTCGCCTAGAAATGTTTGGTGTTGTATATACAGGACCAAAAACCATCATTCACAACATTCGCAAATGTGTTGAAAAATCTGGTCTGATCGTTAATGAAGTAGTCATTACGCCATTAGCACTAACAGAATCGATTTTATCAGATGGTGAAAAAGATTTTGGCACGATCGTCATCGACATTGGTGGCGGCCAAACAACCACCGCAGCGATGCACGACAAGCAATTGAAATTCACCCATGTGAACCAAGAGGGCGGCGAATTTGTCACAAAAGACATTTCGACGGTTTTAAATACCTCTTTCAACAATGCAGAAGCATTGAAGATCAATTATGGGGATGCGTATCCTGAACGCACTTCAGCCAGCGAAGAATTTCCGGTTGATGTGATCGGGAAATCAGAACCAGTGAAAATCGATGAACGCTATTTATCAGAAATCATTGAAGCCCGTATGGAACAAATCTTCACCAAATCAAAAGAAGTTTTAGACGAAATCGATGGGCTTGATTTACCGGGTGGCGTGATCTTGACTGGTGGCGCTGCAAGTCTTCCTGGTGTCGTAGATCTTGCTCAAGAAGTATTCGAAACAAACGTCAAGCTTTACGTTCCTAATCATATGGGACTTAGAAATCCTGTTTTCACGAATGTGATCAGTATCGTTGACTATTCGGCAAACTTAAGCGAAGTGTATCAGCTTGCCAAAAGTGCAATCACTGGTGAAAAAACAGTGGCGCAACAGCCCGTTGCTATTCAACAACAAGAAGTGCATTACGAACAATATGAAGCGCCAGAAGAAACTTATGAAGAAGCAGAAGAAGAGAAAAAAGGTGAGTCGATCACAAACCGAGTAAAAGATTTCTTCTCAAATATCTTTGAATAATCTAAAACGATTCTCAGGAGGAAGATAAATTATGGAATTTTCAATTGATAATAACATCAATGACGGCGCTGTGATCAAAGTCATCGGAGTCGGTGGCGGTGGCGGCAACGCAGTCAATCGTATGATCGAAGAAAATGTCAAGGGCGTAGAATTTATTGCAGCCAACACTGACGTTCAAGCATTAAAAAACTCAAAAGCAGAAACAGTCATTCAATTAGGCCCTAAATATACCCGCGGACTTGGCGCTGGCTCTCAACCAGAAGTTGGTCAAAAAGCAGCGGAAGAAAGTGAAGATTCTATTCGCGAATCATTAGAAGGCGCAGACATGATTTTCATTACCGCTGGTATGGGTGGCGGAACCGGAACAGGTGCTGCACCGATCGTAGCAAAAATCGCTAAAGAAATCGGCGCGTTGACAGTCGGTGTCGTTACTCGTCCGTTTACATTTGAAGGACCAAAACGTGGCCGTTTTGCGGCTGAAGGCATCGCTAAATTAAAAGAGAATGTCGATACCTTATTGATCATCTCAAACAACCGTTTATTAGAAGTTGTTGACAAGAAAACGCCAATGCTTGAAGCATTCCGTGAAGCAGACAATGTCTTGCGTCAAGGGGTTCAAGGGATCTCAGACTTGATCACTGCACCTGGCTATGTCAACTTAGACTTCGCTGATGTGAAAACAGTAATGGAAAATCAAGGCACAGCCTTGATGGGAATCGGTGTTGCTAGCGGGGAAGAACGTGTGATCGAAGCAACGAAAAAAGCGATCTCTTCACCATTACTAGAAACGTCGATCGATGGCGCAGAACAAGTGCTATTGAACATCACTGGCGGATTGGATATGACTTTATTTGAAGCGCAAGATGCTTCTGATATCGTCGCTCATGCGGCAACAGGCGACGTAAACATTATCTTAGGTACATCAATCAATGAAGACTTAGGCGATGAGATCCGTGTGACAGTCATTGCAACCGGCATTGACCCTTCAAAAAAAGAACGGGGTTCTCGCTCTAGCAGACAAAGCCAAGGTCAAATTCATTCTATCCCTCAAAAACCAACATTAGATATGGATCAAGCACGCCCTGCGCAAGCAGAAGAAAGCAATGGCTTTGGTGATTGGGATATCCGCAAAGAACAAAATGTACGACCTAAAGTAGAAGAAAACACATTTGAAAATGTAGAAAAGAAAGAATTCGATACCTTCAGCCGTGATGAAGTACGTTCGAATGATGACGACGAATTAAGCACACCACCATTTTTCCGTCGTAAACGCTAGGGGGCAGAGCACATGATTTCTGAGAACTTGCACAAGATTCAGCAAGAGATACAGGATTCCTGTGCTCTTGTTTCTAGAAATGCCAGTGAGGTCTGTTTGACAGCTGTGACAAAATCCGTCGATACAGAAACAACAAGAGTCCTTTTAGAAAATGGTGTGCGGGATTGTGCAGAAAATCGAGTAGAAAAACTACTTGAAAAGAAGGCAGCACTAAAGGATTATCCAGATGTCCGTTGGCATTTTATTGGCAATTTGCAACGCAGAAAGGTAAAATCAATTATAAATGAGATTGATTTTTTCCATGCGTTAGATTCAATCAAACTGGCACAAGAAATTCAAAAACGAGCAGAGCATCCGATCAACTGCTTTGTGGAAGTGAATGTTTCGCAGGAAGCAACGAAACAAGGGATTTTTGTTGAAGAGGTAATGGCTTTTATTGAAGCACTCGCTTCGTTCGACAAAATTCGTGTTGTTGGATTGATGACGATGGCCCCGCTCACTGCTTCCAAAGACGAGCAGCATCAGATTTTTAAAGAATTAAAAAGGATTCAACAACAGATCGCTGACCTGCATCTTACACATGCCCCTTGCTTAGAAACGAGTATGGGAATGAGTAATGATTTTCCCATTGCGATTCAAGAAGGTGCAACATTTATTCGTGTAGGAACAGCATTATTTCAATAAAAAAGGAGGTTGACCGATGTCGCTCAAAGAGAAACTGACCAATTTTTTTGGATTGACTGACGAAGAAGATTACTACGAAGAAACATTTGCCACGGAAGAACCGGCACGCACAGCGTCTAAACAAGCTGTGAACCAAGGAGGAGCTTTTACAGCCCCCAGAGCAACCACGAATACGTATGCATCTGGCCAAGCGGCAACACGTACAACAAGTCAACCACAAAATCAAGCCTATCAATACAGACAGCAACCACAAGCTGCTGTCTATCAACAAGCCTCAGCTGCGGCTGAACGGGTAAGACCGGTGACGAAGACGGAAGAAAAAGTCGTTCCGATGGCACAACAAAGAAGCAATACGAGAGTCAAAGAAACAAAAGCAAAAGAAACACCCGCACAAGCAGCTGGTAAAATAACGATCGTAGAGCCACGCGTTTATTCCGAAGCGATGGGGATTGCCAAGCAGGTCATCAATGGAGATGCTGTACTTGTTAATTTTCATTTAATTGAAGAGTACCAAGCTCGTCGAATAGTTGATTTTTTAACAGGAACAGTGTACGCTGAAGATGGTGATATCAAGCGTGTTGGCGATGAAATTTTTCTTTGCACGCCTAAGGGTATGGAAATTGAAGGCACTGCCCAAACATTAGCAGATACCAATTTTTTTGATATCTAAAGTGAGGAGGAACGCCAATTTTATTTTTGAGATTCGTTAAATTACTAAGTGATGCTGTTTATCTGTATACCATTTTATTAGTGATCTATGCACTTTTGTCTTGGTTTCCAGGAGGGTATCAATCCGCTTTTGGCCGTTTCTTAGCAAAAGTGTGTGAACCGTATTTGAGTTTATTTGATCGATTGAAATTAAGTTTTGCTGGTATTGATTTTACGATTGCGTTTGCAATTATCGTCTTACAGCTAGCATCACAAGCATTGATATTGATCTTACAATCAATTTTATTTTAACGTAAGGGGTGGTTATCGGTGAACGCAAATGTCTATCAACATTTTCGAAACGATGAACGCCCTTTTATTGATTCCGCTCAAGGATGGATCGAACAAGTGCAAATGCAGTATGCGCCTTACTTAACTGATTTTTTAGATCCGAGACAAGCGTATATTTTAGAAAGCTTGATTCGTCAATCAACGGATTTAAGCTTCCGCTTTTTTGGTGGTTACGAAGCTGCTGAAAGACGACGTTGTTTGATTTATCCCGATTATTATGAGCCCACCACCGATGAGTTTGACATGACTTTGTTTACGATTCAATACCCGAAAAAATTTACGGTGTTGAGTCATGGAAAAGTTTTAGGCACGTTAATGGGGACTGGAGTCAAGAGGGAATACTTTGGAGACATTCTTTCCGATGGTGAAATATGGCAAGTATTCGTTGCCGCTGAAGTCAGTCATTTTATCCAACTCCAAGTGGATAAAATCGGAAACGTATCGGTGCGCTTGGAAGAAACAAAATACACCGAGTTGATCGTTCCTAAAGATGGCTGGACCGAGGAAAGAGAAACGGTTAGTTCATTGCGTCTTGATACAGTGATCTCTGCCGTATACAACATCTCACGTCAGCGTTCGAAACAGTTGATCGAATCAGGAAAAGTAAAAGTAAACTGGACAGAAGCACTACGACCAGATTTTGTTCTGGATTTACTGGATATCGTTTCAGTAAGAGGATTTGGTCGGATTCAAATACAGGGGTTAGAAGGAACCACGAAAAAAGAAAAAGTTAGATTGTTATTAGGTGTATTACGTAAATAAATCAAAGAGGTGTATAGAATATGGCATTAACTCCATTAGACATTCAAAATAAAAACTTTTCAGTAAAAATGAGAGGATACAACCAAGACGAAGTCGATGACTTTTTGGATATGATCGTCCGCGATTATGAAGAAGCGGTTCAACGCAATCGCGAGTTAGAGAAATCATTGAAACACGCCGAAGAAAAACTAGAGTATTTCAATGAACTGAAAGACGCCTTGAACCAATCCATCATCGTGGCTCAAGATACCGCGGATAAAGTAAAAACAAGCGCAAGCAAAGAATCAGAAGTGATCGTTACGTCTGCCCAAAACCGTGCGGATGAAATGGTTGCTACTGCAGAAAAACATGCCCATGCCTTGATGACCTCAGCGGAAGAAAAAGCTAAAGAGATTTTGACGGATGCAACAGACAATGCCCGTCAATTGGCAACAGAAACAAATGACTTGAAGAAGAAAACCAGAGTCTTCCACAACAACTTATTGGTTATGTTACAAACCCAATTAGAACAAGTGAAGAGCCCTGAGTGGGAAGAAATTTTGGCGCCATTTTCAAGCTACGTGCAAGATTCCCATCAAGTAATCAGAGAAGTTTTATCAAAAGAACTTGACAGTGAAAATGGTTCTGGAGTAAACTCAGAAGCAGTGGACACATTTGATGTGGACGTTGTTGAATCAGATGAAAAAATCGTTGATGTAAGCGAAAGCCCTGAAGTGAAAACATTAGATGATGCGAGAAACTTATTAGACGAATTGAACAAAACAGATAACAACTAAGACACAGAACAGAAAAATTTCTTATAATTTTCAAGCGAGTTTGGGAGAGTGGAAGCCAAATAAAACCCTGTAAGAAATCAGATCATCTGTGAGTTGCGTTCTTTAAAGAGCCGATTATCCAAAGACTCAAGTAGAGAACGACGCCTGATCCCGTTACCGATCATCAAAGAATTGTCTAACGACAATAAAAATTTGGGTGGTACCACGAACACGTTCGTCCCTTGCCAGGGACGGACGTGTTTTTTGCTGTGAATCACTATGATTGGCTTGCGAAGCAAGACAGAATAGATGATGAACAGTACTAGGCGACCATAGGGAGCGTAGTAACCCTACTAGGAATCACTATGATTGGCTTGCGAAGCAAGACAGAATAGATGATGAACAGTACTAGGCGACAGTAGGGAGCGTAGTAACCTTACTAGGAATCACTATGATTGGCTTGTGGAAGCAAGACAGAATAGATGATGAACAGTACTAGGCGACTGCCGAGAGCGTAGTAACCAAACGAGGAATCACTAGGATTGATTTTTAAAATCAGTGAGACCTAAACACAAGAAAGTCATGGCAACCAATCCATTTTGATACGTTCAATTGAAGCAATTGATTGGTCGAGTCAATGGATTTAGAAATTATACGGAAACGTAGTGAGACGAAAAGGAGCGAAACAAGAATGAAAATGAAAGAAACACTGCATCTTGGAAAAACCGCTTTTCCAATGCGAGGCAACTTGCCGAACCGAGAAGTGGATTGGCAAAAAGAATGGGAAGAAAATCGATTGTATCAACGCCGTCAAGAATTAAATGAAGGCAAGCCAACCTTTGTCTTACACGATGGTCCTCCTTATGCAAATGGGAACATCCATATCGGACACTCATTGAACAAAATCAGTAAAGACATTATCGTACGTTCCAAATCAATGTCAGGTTTCCGTTCCCCTTATGTACCTGGTTGGGATACCCATGGTTTGCCGATCGAGCAAGTGTTGACAAATAAAGGAATCAAGCGCAAAGAAATGAGCTTGGCAGAATACCGCAAAAAATGTGAAGAATATGCTTTGACACAAGTGGATACACAAAGAGCTGACTTCAAACGTTTAGGGGTTTCTGGTGATTGGGAGCACCCATACATCACACTGACGCCCGATTATGAAGCTGCAGAAATTCGCGTTTTCGGAAAAATGGCAGAAAAAGGCTATATCTACAAAGGATTAAAACCAATCTACTGGTCACCATCTAGTGAATCATCACTAGCAGAAGCCGAGATCGAATACAAAGATGTGAAATCACCATCGATCTATGTTGCTTTCCCAGTCGCAGATGGCAAAGATTTGCTTGATTCAGATACATCTTTTGTTATCTGGACGACGACGCCATGGACCTTGCCAGCGAATCTAGGAATCTCTGTGAATCCAACCTTTGCCTATGTTCAAATCTTGGCTGATGGTCGTAAGTTTGTCGTGGCAAAAGATTTATTAGAAACCGTGACGAATGAGATTGGTTGGGAATCTGTCGAAGTATTGCAAGAATTGGCAGGCGATCAATTAGAAAAAATGACGGCGCAACATCCTTTCTATGACCGTACATCTCTGTTGATGTTAGGGGATCATGTGACATTGGATGCCGGTACAGGTTTGGTCCACACTGCACCAGGACACGGGGAAGATGACTACATCGTCAGCAAAAAATATGGGCTGGATGTCTTATCACCAGTCGATAGCCGTGGGGTCTTCACAGAAGAAGCACCAGGATTTGAAGGGGTCTTTTATGACAAAGCCAATCCAATGATCACTGAGCTTTTAGAAGAAAAAGGGGCGCTATTAAAACTAAACTTCTTTACTCACAGCTATCCACATGATTGGCGGACGAAAAAACCAGTCATCTATCGGGCAACGCCACAATGGTTTGCTTCAATTGATAAGTTCCGTCAAAACATTTTGGATGAGATCGAAAAAGTAGATTGGATCATTCCATGGGGCAAAACCCGTTTATACAATATGATTCGCGATCGCGGCGACTGGGTGATCTCTCGTCAACGTGCGTGGGGTGTACCATTGCCAATCTTTTATGCAGAAAACGGCGAAGCCATCATCACGCCTGAAACGATCGAGCATGTGGCAACCTTGTTTGCTGAACATGGTTCAACGATTTGGTTTGAAAAAGAAGCCGAAGAATTGCTGCCGGCTGGCTTCACGCATCCAGGCTCACCAAACGGTAAATTCTCGAAAGAAACTGACATCATGGATGTTTGGTTTGATTCAGGTTCTTCTCACGAAGCCGTGTTACGTCAACGTCCAGAATTGACGTTCCCAGCTGACATGTACTTGGAAGGTTCTGATCAATATCGCGGGTGGTTCAACTCAAGTATCACAACTAGTGTGGCGATCAATGAAGTCGCACCATACAAAGCCGTCTTGTCTCAAGGCTTCACCTTAGATGGCGAAGGCCGTAAGATGAGTAAATCTCTTGGTAATACCATTGCACCAGAAAAAGTGATCAACCAAATGGGTGCGGATATTTTGCGCCTTTGGGTCAGCAGTGTTGACTACGAAGCGGATGTCCGAGTGTCTATGGATATCTTGAATCAAGTATCAGAGGTCTATCGGAAAATTCGCAATACCATGCGTTTCCTATTAGCGAACACGAGTGATTTTGATCCAGCAAAAGACAGCGTACCATTTGAAAACTTGCGTTCTGTCGATAAATACATGATGGTTCGTTTGAATCAAACGATCAAAACGATCCGAGAAGATGGTTATGAAAAATACAACTTCTTGCATATTTACCGAACAGTCATTAACTTCTTGACAGTCGATATGTCATCCTTCTATTTGGATTTTGCGAAAGATGTTGTTTATATCGAAGCTGAAAATGATTTCCAACGTCGCGCCATGCAAACCGTCTTCTATCAAACAGCGGTTGCGTTGACGAAATTACTGACGCCGATCATTCCGCATACGGCAGAAGAAATCTGGTCACATTTGAAAGAAGAAGAGGAATATGTCCAATTAGCGGAGTTCCCTGGCTATGATACATTTGCTAACCAAGAAGAGCTGCTTGATTTATGGCGTGCTTTCCTTGATTTCCGTGACAATGTCTTAAAAGCATTGGAAGAAGCACGTAATGCAAAATTGATCGGGAAATCGTTTGAAGCGAAAGTCACTGTTTATCCAACTGAGCCAGTTGCGGCATTACTAAAAGCTATCGATTCAGATATCGCTCAATTGCTTATCATTTCACCGGACTTCTTAACGATCAAAGAAGCAGGTGAAGCAGCACCAGAAGCGGCCTATCAATTTGAAGACGTGGCGATCTTAGTGGAAAAAGCCGAAGGTGAAGTCTGCGAACGTTGTCGTCAAGTCCGTGTGGATGTCGGTGTAGAAGAGCAGCTACCAACACTTTGCGGCCATTGCGCAGCTATTGTCAAAGAAAACTATCCTGAAGCGGTTGCAGAAGGCTTTGAAAAATAAAAAAACGGAAAAAGATGATCCCATTGCGGGTCATCTTTTTTTTGAAATCAGTCAAGCTTGTTCCTTGAAAATGGGACATAAGCAGCTGTTTGTGACATCCAAATGAGAAAATTCGCGTTAATTGATAACGATTCTCATTTGTTTGCAATAATTTTCCGACAGTTTATTGTATAATAAAAAAACCTTATTAGACGAAGATTCCTGCCTGTGATTTACAAGTCACTATTTGTTCTGTGGATGTAAGTAACCCTTGAAGGAAGAAATCAACTAAATTGGATCAAGTAAAAAAAACTTGCCAGATAGAAAATCAGGTTGTAAACTGTTAAAAATCGGAATATTCAGAATATTGAAAGAAAGTGTGATTCCATGAGTGATTTAGAGATGATGAAAACAACGAACCAAACGATGTACGATGCCGCTTTTGAAAAAGATGCTTGTGGGATGGGGTTCATTGCTCAGAAAAATGGTCATTATTCCCGAGAGCTCGTCCAAAATGCCTTAACGATGTTAGAACGGATGAATCATCGAGGGGGAACTGGCGCTGAACCTGACACGGGGGACGGAGCAGGAATCTTGATGGCGATGCCAGATCCTTTTTTTCAGCAGCAGGCAAAAGAGGCAGGAATCCCATTGCCTGAAAAAGGCGCCTATGCTGTTGGGATGTTTTTTTTACCGAAAGAAAAGCTCCGAGCAGCACAGGTCCAAGAAGAAGTAGCTAAAGATATTCAACAAACGGGTTTTACGGTTTTATGGCAGCGCGACGTTCCATATGATTATTATCAGTGTGGGCCGGGGGCGCAAAAAGTCATGCCATCTTTTGTGCAAGTCTTTATTGAAAAGCCTGTCGATGTAGCAGCTGGCCGTCCCTTTGAAGATCAGCTTTACCGGCTACGGCGTAAACTGGAAAAAACGTATCATACCGATGAGTTGTCTATCTGCAGCTTGTCCAGTAAGACAGTTGTTTATAAAGGGATGCTGCATGCCTATCAAGTTGGCTTGTTTTTCAAAGATCTTCAAAGCCCAGAAATGACTTCGAGTATTGCTTTGACCCATTCTCGTTTTTCAACGAATACCTTTCCAAGCTGGAGTCGGGCGCAACCTTTTCGTTTCTTAGCCCATAATGGCGAAATCAACACGTTACGCGGGGCGGAAAATTGGATGCATGGACATCAGATCGAAGTCTACGATGACGAAAACTCCGATTCGGCAAAGCTGGAAAACTGTATGGAATACTTGTATCGTCAAGGTCGAGACATTCCCCAAGCACTGTTGATGATGGTGCCAGAAGCATGGTCTAAAGAAGCTGGCTTGACGCCAGAACTGACGGCTTTTAATGAATACAATGCAAGCTTTATGGCCCCTTGGGATGGACCAGCAGCTTTATGCTTTACCGATGGGGAGATGGTGGGAGCTGCCCTTGATCGTAATGGATTGCGACCATCTCGCTACTCGATCACGAAAGCTGGTTTTGTTGTCGTGGCCTCTGAGTCAGGAGTTGTGGATCTGCCAGCATCGGAAGTGATTGAAAAAGGGGTGCTTGGACCAGCAAATATGTTTTTGGTGGATACCAAAAAAGGGGTGATTTTACGAAATCAAGAAATCAAAGCGCATTATGCGAATGCCCACCCTTACCAGGAGTGGCTAGCGGAACACCTATTGACACCAGAGCTGCTTCCCGACACTGAGAAGCAGGAGAAACAGCAGACGATGCGATTCAGACCCTTTGGAAACGAAATGGCTACACGGATGAGATCATACGCACGTTGATTTTACCTATGGCTCAAACGGGAGAAGAACCAGTGATCTCCATGGGGTTTGATTCACCCTTAGCTATTTTGAGCGAACGTCCCCAATCCTTGTTTACGTACTTCAAGCAACAATTCGCCCAAGTGACCAATCCACCCATTGATGCGATTCGCGAAAAATTAGTGATCGGTACCGAGCTGTTTTTAGGTCGAGATGGGGATGTTTCAAAGGACATCCGAATCAATTGTAATAAGCTGAAGATTGCTAGTCCTGTGTTAAAAACGAGTGAATATGAAAAGATCAAACAGTTAAATCAAAATGGTCAAAAAGCGGTTTTACAGTCGATTCTTTATGATTATGTACCAGAAAACGGGGTAGCTTTGCAACAAGCGTTAGAAGCGCTTTTTAAAGAAACGGAGCAAAAAATCGATGCTGGGGCAACGATCGTCATTTTAAGTGATCGGGAAGTCATCCAATCGCAAGAAGGAAAAGTGGCGATTCCGATTCTCTTGGCGGTATCAGGCCTGCACAATTATTTGGTGCGAAAAGGCAAACGTTCCTTGGCATCGATCGTTGCGGATACTGCGGAAGTCTGTGAGGTCCATCATTATGCCATGTTAGTCGGCTACGGAGCAAGTGGGGTCCATCCTTATGGGGCTTACCAGACATTGGCGCATTTTGAGCTTTCAGAGAAGATCGAGAGTTACCGCAAGGCATGTGAAAAGGGCATTGTCAAAATCATGTCACGAATGGGGATCTCAACGATCGCCGGTTACCACGGGGCACAATTGTTTGAAGCGGTTGGTATCTCTGAGAAAGTCATCGCTGAATATTTTACCGGCACGGTTACCCGTATCGGTGGTCTCTCGTTAGCGCAAATCGAGCAAGAATATCTGACGCGTTATGAGGCAGCATATGGTGAAAAACGAATGGATTATCTTGATTCTGGCGGTAGTTTCCAGTACAAAGCCGATGGGGAGCATCATTTGTTCAATCCAAAAACGATCTATGGGTTCCAAAAAGCCGTTCGCACAGGCAGTTATGAGCTTTATAAAGAATATGCGGCGGAAATGAATCAAGAGGCATTGGACAATCCAACGACGTTACGGTCTATGTGGACCTTTGCGAACACAAGACGCAGTATTCCGTTAGCTGAGGTGGAGCCTGTCGAAACGATCGTCAAACGATTTAAAGTCGGGGCGATGTCCTACGGCTCACTAAGTGAAGAAGCGCATCGCTGTATTGCTGAAGGAATGAATGCGATCGGGGCAAAATCCAACAGTGGAGAAGGTGGCGAAAACCGAAATCGTTTCAAACCAGTAGAGGGCATTAATTATAATAGTCGCATCAAACAAGTAGCTTCTGGCCGTTTTGGTGTCAACGCCGAATATTTAATGAGTGCAGATGAACTTCAGATCAAAATGGCGCAAGGAGCGAAACCTGGAGAAGGCGGCCAATTACCAGGCAATAAAGTCTTCCCGTGGGTCGCCGAGATTCGAGGGTCTACGCCTGGTGTTCGATTGATTTCACCGCCACCACATCACGACATTTATTCGATTGAAGATCTAGCCCAGCTGATCTATGACTTAAAAGCCATCAATCCGTATGCACGGATCAATGTCAAATTGGTTTCTAGTACGGGCGTGGGTACGATCGCTACCGGTGTCGTCAAAGCTGGCGCAGACGTAGTCGTGATCTCAGGCTATGACGGTGGGACCGGTGCTTCTCCGAGAAATTCGATCCGTGATGCCGGCTTGCCTTGGGAGATGGGGCTCGCAGAAGCCCATCAAACGTTAGCTATGAATCATTTGCGGCAGCGAATGACCTTAGAGACAGATGGAAAATTGATGACGGGTCGGGACATCGCCATTGCTGCTCTTTTAGGAGCAGAAGAATATAGCTTTGCCTCTTTAGCGCTAGTTGCGATTGGTTGTGTCATGATGCGGGTATGCAGTATCAATACATGTCCTGTCGGCATTGCTACACAGAACCCAGCGTTGCGAAAATTTTTTGCTGGAAAACCTGAGCACATCATCAATACGATGTACTTTTTAGCAGAAGATCTACGGGAAACGATGGCTGAGTTAGGCTTTCGTACCATCGATGAGATGGTAGGACATGCGGAATTGTTGACACCACGCTTCGTTGCTAAAGGCAAAGCAAAATCATTAGACTTTTCGAAAATGATTGGGACGACAATCCCAATCGAACGCAAAGTGACCGATCCATTCCTTGAGAAACGTCAATGGCCAGAATTAGATGCTTTTGCACAAGCTGCTATCGACAACAATCAAGAAATCGTGACGAATCATACGATCAATAATGTTCAACGCTCAGTCGGCGCGCGTTTAGGAGGCTGGATCGCGGAACGTTTTGGCAATTATGAAGTTACGCCAGGTCTGTTACAGTTTACGTATCGAGGTATTGCTGGACAAAGCTTTGGGGCTTTTGCCACCCAGGGCATCCAGTTGAAACTGATCGGTGAGGCCAACGATTATGTAGCCAAAGGGTTAAGCGGTGCCCGCTTGATCATTGTGCCACCTGAAGATGCCGCTTATGACGCAGAGCATTCACCAATTGTTGGTAATGTAGCGTGCTTCGGGGCAAATCGAGGCGAAGGCTATTTCCGAGGCATTGCTGGCGAACGCTTTTGTGTTCGTAACAGTGGAGCCAATGTCGTTGTCGAAGGTGTTGGCGATCATGGCTGTGAGTACATGACTGGCGGTGTCGTGGTGATATTAGGAAAAACCGGCCGCAACTTCGGTGCTGGAATGTCCGGTGGCGTGGCGTATGTTTACGACCCCGATCAAACCTTTGCCGATAAATGCAATCGGGAAATGGTCGATTTATATCGGATTGGCGAAAGTGGCGATGACCACCAACTAAAAGAGATGATCCAGCAGCATTTCGCCTATACAGATTCATTGAAGGCGGCTGAGATCCTAGAAGATTGGGAAAATCAGCAGCACCATTTCATCAAAGTCTATCCGACAGAATACCATCAGATGATCCAAGCGACGGAGACCTTGGCGGACCAAGGGTTTGTCGGAGATGAACTTGTGACGAAAGCCTTCGAAGCTGTCGTCGGTCCACAATTGACCATCCTAGGAAAGGAGCGTGACTAATATGGCAGATCCATTTGGTTTTTTAAAGTACCCAAGAGTAGAAAATCCTACCCGACCAGTGGCAGAACGAATCGAAGACTGGCAAGAATTACAGACGCCATTGCCTGAAAATGAGCGTCAAGAGCAAGCAGCACGCTGTATGAACTGCGGGATTCCTTTTTGTCATACCGGTTCTTTTTACGGGGGGCAACGAGCGGTTTCAGGTTGTCCCAATGACAACCTGATTCCTGAATGGAATGACTTGGTTTATCAAGGGCGTTTCCAAGCCGCTTTTGAGCGTCTTGCCAAAACCAACCCATTACCTGAAATGACTGGTCGTGTTTGTCCAGCTCCTTGTGAAAAAGGCTGTACCGAAGCACTGAATGGCTCGGGTGTCACGATCCACGACAATGAACGCTTTATTATCGATACTGCTTTTGAAAATGATTGGGTCAAAGCCTCGGGATTGCCTCAAGAAGCGACTGGGTTCAAAGTTGCCATCGTCGGCAGCGGACCAGCTGGTTTATCCGCTGCATGGCGCTTGAATCAACTAGGGCATCAAGTGACGGTCTATGAACGCAGTGATCGCTTTGGCGGTTTACTGATGTACGGTATTCCAAATATGAAATTAGATAAAGACGTCGTTCAGCGACGGATTGACTTGATGGCAGAGCTAGGCGTGACCTTTGTCGCTAATACGGAGATCGGTCGTGACTTGTCGGCAGAAGAATTGGCCGCTCAGTATGATCGGGTCATCTTGGCAACAGGAGCTAGTGTTCCTCGTGACTTGAAGATTCCAGGGCGTGAATTGACTGGGGTGCAATTTGCAGTCGATTATCTGACGGAAGCAACCAAAGATGTGTTAAAGCATGGCAAAGCGGCAACAAGTAAAAAACTTGCTGGCAAGCATGTTATCGTGATTGGTGGCGGCGACACTGGAAATGACTGTATTGGTTCAGCGATTCGGCAAGGAGCCGCTTCTGTGCGTCAATTGGAGATCACGCCCCAACTGCCATTGACACGGACCGACAGCAATCCTTGGCCAGAATACCCAATGACAGCCCGCACAGGATATGGGCAAGAAGAAGCGGCTGAAGTGCTACAAACACAAGTGACGTATCATGGGGTGTCCACAACGGCCTTTATCGGCGCCGAACGCGGCCAGTTGATCGCCATCGAAACGGTCTCAGTGGATCAACAGTTTCAGCCGATCCCTGGCACAGAGCAAGTGATCAAGGCGGATTTGGTCTTGCTGGCAATGGGCTTTGTTGGTGCAGAGACCCAACTCTTCGATGCCTTTGGTGTGCGAGAAGTGTACGATGATTACACGACGAACAATGAACGAGTGTTAGTCGCAGGAGATGCCAAAAGAGGACCGAGTTTAGTCATCTGGGCGATTCGTGAAGGACGCTTAGCGGCAGAAAAAGTCGATCAAGCGTTACGATCTTTGGTGTATCAATAAGCAATCAATAAAAAACAACCTGAGCAGCTATTCCTCCTTCTGAATTAGAAGGGGAGCAGCGAAATGCTCAGGTTGTTTGCCTGTTAAGCGGTTGGTTCAGATGGATGGGGCTTTGACAGCTGTTCATTTTTTTCCATTGCTGCCTTCGGTAGGCGAATCGAAAAGACGATGGTTTCATCACGGCTTTCCGCCCAAATCTTTCCACCTAATGCTTCAACGATTTCTTTGGCGATCGGCAAACCAAGACCCGTCCCACCCGTCGCTGTTGCTCGGGAAGCATCCATGCGGTAGAAAGGCTCAAAAATCAAGCCGATCTTTTCAGCTGGGATCGTTTTTCCTTGATTGGTCAAACGAATCAGGATATCATCAGACTCGCTGATGGCTAATCGCAAAGGGGAGTTAGGATAGCTATAATTGATGGCATTGCGGATCAAGTTGTCAAAAACGCGTTCCATTTTCTCCGTATCAACGGTCGCAAAGACTTTTTTCTGTAGCTGAAGTTGCCAATGGAGATTTTTTTCTTCTAACAGCGGCAAAAATTCAAACGTCAACTGTTCCAGCATCAAGCTCAGATCCGTGGTTTCAGTTTGCAAGGCGATCGTTGTAAGATTAAAGCGGGTGATTTCGAAAAATTCGCTGATCAATAGTTCCAGCCGTTGGGCTTTTTGCAAGGCGATCTTCGTATAGCGTGCGCGTAGTTCGGTAGAAAGCTGCGGTTCCTCTTCTAAAAGCGTCAAATAGCCGATCACACTGGTCAAAGGCGTTCGTAAATCATGTGCGAGATAGACGATCAAATCATTTTTTCGTTGTTCCGCTTCTTTGGCGGCTCGTTGATCCTGTAAGTTTTTCTCTCGCAACTGGTTCATTTCTTCTTGCACATCAATCATATTGCTGGAAAGAACGATTCGCTTCGTGGGTTCGGCAATCAGTTGGTTTGTGGCTTGGATCGTTTCATTCAAATAACTGATAGCTTTACTCATATAATAAATCGTTGTGCTCACCCAAATCAGTAAGGCCCCGATGGCTAAGCAAAGAAGCCAATAGTCAGCAAAAAGTCGTAAAATTTGATAAATGGGTTCATAGCCATACCAGACCCTCATTCCAGCAACGAAGCGTACTGCGAAAGGAATGATGATCAAGATCGCCATCAAGATGCCCGTGGTGATAAAGTATTGGGTCAAGAGCTTGCGGATCAATGGACTTCTATTTTTCAATGATATAGCCGACCCCCCATACGGTTTTGATTAATTTCGGTTTGCGGGGTTGTTCGTTCAGTTTTTCCCGCAAACGGGCGATATGTGCCATCACTGTGTTATTGTTGTCTAAATACTTTTCTTTCCAAACTGCTTCAAAAAGGGTTTCCGAGGCAACGACCGATCCTTGGTGTTCAAATAAGTAAAGCAAGATTTTAAATTCGATGGGGGTCAAGAAAACCTCTTTGCCATAAAGAAAACATTGGTGGCTATTGATTTTCAACAGTAAGCCTTCCTTTTCGTATTCTTCAATCTTCTGGGGATTCGCTGACTGGTTGTAACGCTGGTATCGCCGCAGCTGCGTTTTGACCCGAGCAACGACTTCTAAAGGATTGAAGGGCTTGGTCACATAATCATCTGCCCCAAGGCTTAGACCGGTGATTTTATCCAAGTCTTCCCCTTTTGCCGTGAGCATCAGTACTGGGAAAAAGTGGGTCTTACGAATTTGCTGCAACAGCTGGAAGCCGTCGATATCCGGCAGCATCACATCTAAAACCGCCACGTCGACCGTTTCTTTTTCAAGATAGGCCAAAGCGCTCGTTCCATCATAAAAAGGTTCTACTTGGAAGCCTTCATTCCTTAGAAACGTCGTGACTAACTCCGCGATTTCTTTTTCATCATCAACAACAATTATTTTTTCTGCCATCCTTGATTCACTCCAACTATCTACGATCATTTTTCATTTACACTACCATTTACTCTACACCCATCATACCGTAATCGGTAAGCGAATGCATTCGTTTTCTACTTTGAACTAGAGGTGATGCGGGAACCTAGGCGGCTGATCAATTCATTGGTAATGGTTTGTGCTTGATCAGCGGTAGTCGTCCAATCGCTGATTACTTCGAGCGAACTTTCGACCGCCAGTTCTGGATAGTCCGTTAAATCGATCAAGAGCATATCCATACAAACCAACCCAATCTGCGGGAGTAAAGCACCTTGATAAGAAAGTTGGAACCCTTGGTTTGATAGGGCACGTGGAACCCCGTCGCAGTAGCCGATGCTAACGATCCCGATCGTGGCTGGTCGATCAAAAATAGTGCCTAATCCATAGCCGATCGCTTCACCAGCGGCAACTGTTTTTTTGTCTACCAGTAAGGCTTTGAGTGTCAAAATCGGTTGTACGTTTATCTTCTGCTTCGTTGGTTCGTTCGGGACGCTCAATGAACCAGTTAGAAGAATACCTGGACGTACATAATCATAGTGTTTCTCTGGGTAATTCAATATTCCGTAGCTGCTTTGCAGATGTGTCAGTCCATAGACGATATTTCTAGCGGATAAGCCAGCCAACAGATCATCAAAACAAGTGATTTGGGCTTGTGTCCGCAAGATACTTGCCGTATCCAGCTGATCTGAAGAGCCTAGATGGGAAAAAATGCCTGTGATCTTGAGAGATGGCAAGGCGTAAAGTCCAGTAACTGTCTCAAGATCAGGTGCAACGCCTAAGCGGTGCATACCAGTATCTACTGCTAAATGGCATTCGATCGGTATGCTTGTTTGGGCTAAAGCATGCCCATGGGCCTCACTAACGATGGTTTGAATCAAGGAATAATGTTTCAGCTCTTTGGCATGTTGGGCAGAAGTGTACCCTAAAATCAGTAAGCGACTTTTGATGCCTGCTCGCCGTAATTCAATGGCTTCTTCAAGGGTAGCAACGGCAAAGAAATCGACGCCGGCTCTTTCTAGGGTACCGGCAACCGTCTTCGCATCACAACCATAAGCATCCGCTTTAACCACCGCCATCACTTTTGTTGTTGCTGGGATCAATCGCTTGATTTCCTGCAAGTTGTGCAACAAAGCGGGGGCGGAAAATTCTTTGGCTGCTCGCTGCAAGTGAAGCGGCGTTTTTTTCGAAAACGGGAACAGCTTTTGCAAAGCAAAGAGACCATGCACCACCCCAATGGTCAGTCCTAAGACCACCAAGAAATTGATCAGATTGTTTTGCAGCAAGGGTAGCTTTTGACTAAGAAAATGGGTCACTGCAATGGTATAAGGATGGAGCAAATAGAGCCAAAGGGACAGTCGACCCGCTTGTTTCCAGATTATGGGTGCTTGCCATTGCTGGATGATCGGAAATAAAAACAACAGGACGAAGGGCAAAAAAACATACATGCTGTCATGTTTCGGCGTGGTAAAGTGATGCAAAAGGTAACTTTCCAAAAGCAAGCAAATCAGACTGATCAGCAGATAACTATAGCGATGGGGAGAAGCTGGTTTCTTGGCAAATCTTCTGGCTAGTACCCCTAAGATCAAAAACAAAGGAGCAAAGAAAATGCCGTTGCGAGTTCCATCCAATAGTTGAAAAATCAGTGAATAGAGTGGCGTAATGGGTGTTTGTGCAGCCAGGCCAGACCAACTGTCCCCACCTAAACCAACCACATACAAACCGACAGCAATGAAAAACACCTGCTTGAAAGAAAGCCGTGTCAAGAGGCCCATCACTAGTAGACTGCCGGTAATGATCGCAGGAAAATACCAAAGATGGTAAAGAATGCCAGTGACCAACAATGTTTGGATAAAGGTGCCCAGCGGCATGTTCAACCCAAGCATGCCGCTGTACCAAGCAAGCGGCAAAAAGAGCAGTGTGGCTATGAGGTAGACTTGCAGCTGCTTTTTAATAAACTGCCAGACACGCTGTCTGGCAGGATAGCTGTTTTGGGTGGCTAAGTCGCTGAACACGTAATATCCGCTGATCATAAAAAAGAAGGGGACGGCAATTCTGAAGAGCGTCAACGTGATCAGGATATCACCGTCAGGCCATAAGCGGTGAAGAGGCAGACAGTGGATCGCCACCACCATCATCGCCAAAATCACCCGGAATTGCTCGATTCCTTGATTCTTCTTCATGCGAACTGCCTCGCAGTTTGTTCAAGGTATTGATGGTATTCTTCCAAGGTCCACTGTTGACTGGCGATGATTTGACTATGAGGCAGACCGACATAACGAAAATGCCATGGTTCATAGCCAATCCCTGTAATCTCCTGTTTGTCTGCGGGATAGCGTAAAATAAACCCATAGTTCATCATTTCCTGGGTAAATAAATCAGCGGCTGCGCTGTCACGAAATCGTGGGCAGATCAAATCATCCTGGCTGCCCTTTAAACCAACATCGATCGCTAAGCCTAACTGATGTTCACTGCAACCGGGCAATGCCACAAATTGTTTCGTATAGGCTAGCCCATTTTCTTTCAAGGAATATTCCCATAAATACCGTTGCTGCTTTTCGGTTCGGTAGCCATCTAACAAGCAGATCTCGTTTTCAAGCTTTAAGGCTTTGACGAGCCGTTCCCATTGTTTGGCTGCTTCTGGCTGCAAGTAAACCTCGTCTTCGCTGAAGGCAGCAAGGACTAAATGAGGGGGTTCTTGGTTTTTTTCTAACGGAAATTCTTTGCTAACTAACTGTAGATAGGGATTCATTTGACTTCCTCCTTTGCTAAGACAAGCAGTTTTTGTAGTAGTTCTTGATAGGATAAGCCGACCGCTGCCATCATGGCAGGATAGCGGGAGTGACTCGTAAAGCCCGGCATAGTATTGATTTCATTCAAGTATAGTTCTCCTCGCTCCGTGACAAAAAAGTCGATGCGAGCAAGACCTTTAAGACCAAGACTACGATAGAGCAGCTGAGCTTGTTCTTTGACCTTGGTTTCAATCGTTTCAGGCAATGGCGCAGGGACGGTGATTTTGGCGCTGATCAGCTGGTACTTTTCTTCAAAATCGAAAAAGCCGTCTACTAATGAAATGGCGTCACAAGCACCGACAGTCAAAGAGTCGTTGCCCAAAATACCGCAACCGATCTCAACACCGGCAATATTTTTTTGTAGGAGCACTGCGGAACAATAAGTAAAGGCTTCTTTTAAGGCAGAAGCGATTTCTTCAACGCAGGTGACTTTAGTGATCCCTTTTGAGGAGCCCGCTTCATTAGGCTTAAAGAAAACTGGGAAGCCATGGGTCTGGATAAAAGCTTCGATTTGTTCTTGCTGGTTGGCTTGATTTGTCAAGAGAATCGTAGGAGCACTTTGTACGCCAATGGCTGCTGCAGCTTGATGCAGCAGCCATTTGTTCATACATAAGGCAGAACCTGCCACCCCGCAGCCTACATAAGGCAGCTTCATCAATTCAAACAATCCTTGGATACTGCCATCTTCCCCGTATTTGCCATGCATAATGGGAAATAAAACATCAGGTACCAACGTTTGCTGCTCTTCACTTAGCCAAAAGCCGTTTCCTTCGAATAGCGGCTGTATTTTCTGTTTATGTTTCGTATCCAACAACCACGTGTCTTGTCGGATGTTTTCCAGTTCTCCTGTATACAAGTACCAATCCATAGCATCTGGGGCGATCCCGATCAAAGAGAGGTCGTAGTCATAGGGAGATGATTGGAGTGCTTCGATTGCGCTAGTTGCTGAAGCTAAAGAAACGGTGTATTCCGGTGAATTGCCTCCAAAAATAATGGCGATTTTTTTCATGTTTTTCTTCCTTCCGCTTTTCGATTCTTACTACATTCAGTCTATCAAGGAAAGAAAAAAGAAATTTGCGGGCTTACTGGTATCTTTCTTTTCTTTTTGTGATGAAATTCTGACGAATTTATGACAAAAGGAAGGCGACAGCTGCCGCTCTTTTTACACCAGAAAGAAACTAGCCTTTGAAGTAGAAAAAGCTGCCATAAGATGGAGTGGAAAAAATAGTGAAAAAAGAGCACTCTGAAGGAAAGGGGGAGGCAATAGCAGGAACGTTGACACAAAAAAAGCACGCCGAAGCATGCTTTTTCTTTTTGATGAGGGCTTTTCGATTATTATACGATTCGCTTATTGTGCGTAATGCGCACGAGGACCACCAATATATTTGGGCCGTGATCCCAGAGCTGTGACATGGGCAGCGCCGAGGGACTTGATAGAGGGACGGATCGGGATTTGAACATGTTTGACATGCATGCCGATTGCTGTGTCGCCAATATCGATGCCAGCTTTTGCTACTATGTGCTCCACTTCAATAGGCTCATCGAACAGCTGGAAAGCGGCAACTGAGCAAGCACCGCCTGCATGCAACTGGGGCACTACTGCGACTTCTTCTAATTGATATAGTCGAGCCGTTTCACGCTCAACAGCTAAAGCCCGATTGAGATGTTCACAGCCTTGAACGGCTAAATGAATATTTTTGGGACGCAAGATCGCTCGTAGTGTTTCAACGATAACCATGCCTACTTCTTTACTGGAATTTTTGCCAATCAAGCCGCCTACGACTTCACTTGTTGAACAACCAAGGACAAAAAGATCATTTTCACCAACATTCGCTGTCGTAATGACTTCTTCAACGATCGTAGTTAAATCCGTTTTTAATTGATTGATATCTGTCATAAGAATCACCTTTCATTTAAAGAAAACTTTTTCGTGCGGCGTAAGGCATGCGTCAGGGGTAAAGCAACGATGCTGCCAAAGACCGTTTGGATCAAATTACTTGGGATCGAGGCGATCCCAGCGCCTAAACCGAATAGCAAAACTGTTGCTGCTGCATAGCCGGCGATCATGATTAAGCTGCCGACAATGACTGCTGCTAGTGGCCGATGGCTCATTCTACCTACGATCCAGCCTTGCACACCATGGATCACGATGGAAAAGAAAGCCCATTCAGGGTAACCTGATAGAAAATCAATGATGCCGCCGCTCATTCCACCGACGAAGGCACCGGCGCTAGGTCCGAACAAAAGGGCCGAGATATAGATCCCTGCTTCACATAAGGTCACAAAGCCCTTCGTTTGCGGAACAGGAATGATAAAGGTCAAAGAAAGTGCACACGTGAGTGCCGTCAGCATAGCGATCGTCGTTAGGTTTCTTACTTTCATAGGTGTTCCTCCTTTTTAAAATAGGCGAGCTGATTGACGTTGCCAGAGGTACCTAAAGGCAAACCGTCTTCAATCCCTGCCCAAACAAATGCTTTTGCGGTTTGGATAGCTGCTTCCAACGAAGTGCCTTTAGCAAGCATTGCGGCAATCGCTGATGAGAGGGTACAGCCAGCACCGTTGGTTGTGGTTCGCGTACTTTTTTCTGCCTCAAAAACGGTAAATTGTCCTTCTTGATACAAAACATCATAGGCTGTTTCCCCAGTTAGTCGACTGCCACCTTTGATCAGAACATTTGGGGCACCAAGCGCATGGATTTTTTTTGCCGCCGTTTTCATCTCTGCTAAAGAGGTAATGCTTTGTCCAGATAAGTGTTGTGCTTCGAGCAGATTAGGTGTCACTAATGCTGTGTAAGGAAACAATGAGATCAATCCTGCTTGATAGGAGTGGTTAAAGGCAGTATCTCCTTCTTTGAAGGCGAGAACGGGATCGAGCACGATCGGTCCGGTAAATGTTTGTAAAAAAACTCGCAGCAATTCAATGATGGCCGTTTGATGAAGCAGCCCGATTTTGATTGCATCTAGGGATACGACCGAGCGCAGTGAATCCAGCTGTGCTTGGATCACAGGCTCAGGGAGATCATGGAACATAAGATCATCCTTGATGGCGACCACACATGTTAATAGGGCATGGCCAAACACCCCGAATTCCTCAAATGTTTTCAAATCAGCCGTCATGCCGCCACCTGCCAAACTGTCGAGACCGGCGATCGATAAGACTTGTTTCATGTCTGCTGCTCCTTTCATTTCTCATTTCTTTCTATTATAAACAGTCGGTAAAAAAGAAAAACGGCCAATTGGATGTTTTTTCCTCATCCAATTGACCATTTGCTTATTTCTCATTTAGTAAATCTCGCTCACGATACCATTCATCGGGACGCCAGATCCATTCAAAGCCATCGGCAGCTAAGAGATCATAGGCTGCTTGGGGGCCCATCGTTCCTGCGGCATAGTTTGGAAAATCAGGTGTTTCTTGGTCCCAAGCGTGACGGATCACATCAACGATGCGCCAAGATTGGGCAACTTCATCCCAGTGGGTAAAGTTAGTGCCATCACCGTTCAAGGCATCTAGAATCAGTTTTTCGTAAGCTTCAGGGGTGTTTTCGACGATTTCAGTACTATTTCGGTAATCGAGCTTCACTGGCAATGTCTCAAACCCTTGGCCAATTTCTTTTCCGTTCAAGGAAAGAGAGAAGCCTTCCGTCGGTTGAATGTAAATCGTCAGCACATTCGGTGCCAAACTCTCGATTTGCTTTTGTTCATTTAGGTCTTGCTTAAAGACATTGACTGGGACTTGTTTAAAGACAATGTTGATGCGAGTGCCTTTTTCCGTCAACCGTTTCCCAGTGCGCACATAAAATGGTACGCCGGACCAGCGGAAGTTATCGATCAAAAATTTCCCAGCAACGAAGGTTTCCGTTGCCGATTCTTCATCCACATTGGCTTCTTCACGGTAGCCAACAAATTTCTTGTCTTCTAATTGTCCTTTATCGTATTGCCCACGAACGAAGTGTTGTTTCACTTCTTCTTCGGAGTAGATACGGATCGCATTTAAGGCTTTGATTTTTTCTGTCCGTAATTCTTTTTCAGAAAAAGCCACTGGCGGTTCCATGGCTAATAAGGAAAGAATCTGCAGAATATGATTTTGGACCATATCCTTCAAGGCACCGCTCTTATCATAATAGCCGCCGCGTTCTTCTACGCCTAAGTTTTCTGCGATATTGATCTGAACATTGTCAATGTAACGATTGTTCCACATTGACTCAAAAATGTTATTGGCAAAACGAATCGCAGAAATATTTTGGATCATTTCTTTTCCTAAATAGTGATCGATTCGGTAGATTTCTTGTTCCGTAAAGACTTGATTGATCTCTTCATTCAATTCTTTTGCTGAATTATAGTCGCTTCCAAACGGTTTCTCGATGATCACCCGATGGTAGCCGTCAGTATCCAGCATTCCTTGGGATTTCAAGTGAGAAACGATCGTCCCAAAGAAATTAGGGGACATTGCTAAGTAAAAAATCTGATTGCCTTCTAAATGGTATTTCTGATCTAAGGTTTCCGCCAAATCCTTTAATGAATCATAATGGCTCGTATCTGTTACATCATGTGATTGGTAGTAGAAATGAGAAGCGAATGTCTCTGCTTGTTCTTGTGAGTCACTCAACTCTTTGATTGTACCCATCACCACTTCACGATAGTGTTCATCCGACCAAGGACGGCGTGCAGTACCAATGACTGCAAAATCTTCTTTCAAATCGCCTTTTTTGTACAACCGAAACAAAGAAGGATATAGTTTGCGTTGGGCAAGGTCGCCCGTACCGCCAAAAATCGTAAAAAGGACTTTTTTTTCCATCATCTTCACTCCTTACAGTTTATCGACAAAAATCGTGCTGGCGGCTTTGTAGCTGACAGCAATTTCTTTTGTGTCATTTTTGATCGTAATCGGACCCTCGTATGCTGCCGCATCGATGATCTCGTATTCTTCATGAATATTCAATTTGATCGAAACGAGATAATCCAGCAGTTCTCGTTCGTCAAGGACACGGGCGATACGAATCTTGGTTCCTACCGGATAAGAACTCATGGTGTTTTTTTCGCCTTCGTGAATGAGTTCTCCTTGTTCAGGAATCATTCCCCCATGTGGGCAATACCGAGGATGATCAAGGTAGGCTTCTAAGCGGCTCGCCAACGTTTCTGAGGTGACATGTTCTAAAACTTCTGCGTCATCATGAACTTCATTCCATGAATAATGCAGGTGCTCCACAAGAAAGACTTCCCATAAACGATGCTTACGAATGAGGGCACTTGCAGAAGCTAAACCAGTTTCAGTCAACTGTACCCCTTGATAAGGTGAATGTTCGACTAAGCCTTCTTTTAATAATTTTGAAATCATTTCACTTACTGAAGCTGCTGAGACGTCCAGACCTGACACGATTTGTTTGTTATTGATCTTCTTTTGGTCACCACCAAGCTCTAAGATGAGCTTTAAATAATCTTCACGATTTGGTGTCATCGGATCCATCCTCTCTTATCAAAGACTATCAAAGTAGATTTTATCAAAAAAGCCAGCTGATTACTATGAAAAAAGCCGCCGGTTCTCAATATTCTATGTAAAAAGAAGACCGAGGGGAGCTACTCCACCTCAGCCTTTTTTTATTAAGCCCAATCACCATTGCGGAAGACAGGAACTGTGGTGCCATCTTCTTTGATGCCATCGATGGACATTTGGTCAGAGCCGACCATGAAGTCTACGTGGGTTTGGCTGCGGTTTAAACCAGCCGCTGCCAGTTCTTCTTCACTCATCTCAGTGCCGCCTTGTAAGCTGAAGGCATAAGCAGAGCCTAAAGCCAAGTGGTTTGAGGCATTTTCATCAAACAACGTATTGAAGAAGATGATGCCAGATTGTGAGATAGGGGAAGGGTCAGGGACTAAAGCGACTTCACCTAAAGATTTCGCTCCTTCATCGATCGCTAGCAATTTGCCTAACACTTCTTCGCCTTGTTCTGCAGAAAAGTCCACGACTTTACCGTCTTTGAAGGTGAATTTCATGCCAGAAATAATCGTTCCTGCGTAGCTCAATGGTTTCGTACTTGAAATATAGCCATCGATGCGACGATTATCTGGGGCAGTAAAGACTTCTTCTGTCGGCATGTTCGCCATGAATTTTTCATTGCGGGTGTTGTAGCTGCCAGCACCTTCCCACAAGTGATTTTTTGGTAGGCCGATGATCAAATCGGTACCCGGTGCTGTATAGTGTAATGCGCTGAATTGTTCTTTGTTCAATTCTTCTGCCTTGACTTGCAGTGTTTCATCATGTTTTTTCCAAGCAGCAACAGGATCTTCTTCGTAGATACGCGTCGTTTTGAAAATTTGATCCCATAGCTTGTCTTGTGCTTCTTCTGGGGAAGCATCAGGGAACACTTTTTGTGCCCAATCTTGACCTGCAGCAGCAACAACGGTCCAGCTGACTTTGTTGGCTTGTGTTGCTTGACGCAGTTTCATCATCGCCTTACCAGAAGCTGCTTGGAAAGCGGCGACCCGATCTGAGTCAACGCCCGCTAACGCATCGGGATTGGCAGAAACGACACTGATGCGGCTCGCACCTTTTTCGACCCAATCTTCTGTTTGATCAATTTTGTGTTGAGGGATCGTAGACAAGCGATCCTCAGCTGCATGCGCAAGAAATTCTTTTTGAACCACATCGTCGGTCCATTGAACGATTACTTCATCAGCGCCTAGCTCATACGCTTTTTTTGTCAATAGTCGAGCTAACGGTGCTTGGTCCACGGCGATTTGGATGACGATGGTGTGCCCTTTTTGGACATTTACACCAACTTCTGTGATCAGTTGGGCATATTTTTCAAGGTTCTGATTAAAGTTTGGTAAAACCATTAAAATTCCTCCATTTATTCTAAAATTATAACTGTCTTCATGATAGCACTAAGTATTTTTGAAAACAAACGAAAAAGAGAGCAAAAAAACAGAGGTCTTCAAATTGAAAAACTGAAAACACTAGGGGCAATAATTTTAAAAGTTTTTTTGCAAACTTAAAAAAACATGATACAATAAGTAAAAGGTATTTCTGAAAGCGATGTATAGCAGAATTAAGGAGATTAAAAAATTATGGCAAGAAAGAAAACTATTACTAGAGACCAGATTTTAAAAGCTGCCTATGAAGTTGTCGCAACCGAAGGATTTACACGTTTTACCGCACGCAATATCGCAGCGAAGATGAAATGTTCAACGCAACCGATCTACTTAGAATTTAAAAATATGGATGACTTAAAAAATGCATTGATCAATCAGATTTACGACTACTTAGCGACAGAAGTTTTTCCAGTTGAAAGACGGGGAGATGTCATCGTTGACTTAACGTTAAATTATATTGGCTTTGCAAATAAAGAAAAACGATTATACCGAGCGCTATACTTAGAAGAGCATGGTGGTGGGGATTCCATGCAGCAGTTTTCATTTGACCTTTTTGTGAAATCAGTGAAAAAAGAACCAAAGTATCAAGATCTATCGGACGTGAAATTACAGTCCTTGCATACTGGTGTCTGGATCGTCGCTACTGGCTTAGCGGCATTGATGTCTTCGGGGATCATTCATCCCACAGAAGATCAGATTGCTAAGCTGATGACGGAAACCACCGATAATATTTTAGCAAGAGAAACACCCATCGATATCAGTTATCATTAAGCAACAAGAAAACCTCCGACAGAATCAAGTGATTTTGTCAGAGGTTTTCTTGTTTTATTCTGCAAATGCTTCCGCTAGCTTTTTGGCAAAGGCTTCTAAGTTTTGAATATCGTCTTCTTCCGCAGCCAAGTCGACCTTGACGCTATCTGCCCCTTTTGTTGCACCTGTCTTACTAAAGACGGCTTCAAAGTCATCGACGGACTTACAAAAGTCATCATAAAAGGTATCGCCAGAGCCGCAGACCCCAAAGATTTTGCCACTTAAATCAAGTTCTTGCAAATCTTCGTAAAAATCGACGATCTCATCAGGCAATTCACCGTCACCGTATGTATAGGTTGCGACGATACAGATATCGGCGTCTTCAAACTCATCGGCATCCACTTGGGTACACTCATTCATTTCAACTTCCATGTCAAGATTTTCAAGGGCTTCAGAAACGATATCTGCAATTTCTTCCGTATTCCCCGTCATGCTTGCATAGACGATTTTTGCTAAAGCCATGGGCTTTTTCCTCCAATCTCATTCCTATTCTCAAGGAAAACTCTCTTACAGATTATAGCAAATGCATGAAAGATTGAAAACAAAACTTGAAAAACTCTTTACAATGTCTGTGAATTTTGTAAAATAAGGGATTTCTATGGTAAAATAAGAGGAATTTAATTAAGGGAGACGAGAACATGATTACATTAAAATCTGCCAGAGAAATTGACCGCATGGCCGAATCCGGCGCGCTGTTAGCAGATGTCCACAAACAATTACGCAGTTTCATCAAACCAGGTATCACGAGTTGGGATATCGAAGTGTTTGTCAGAGATTATATTGAAAGCCACGGCGGCATCGCTGCCCAAATTGGTTTTGAAGATTACAAATATGCCACTTGCTGCAGTATCAATGATGAGATTTGTCACGGGTTTCCTCGAAAAAAACCATTGAAAGACGGCGATCTGATCAAAGTCGACATGTGTATTGATTTAAAAGGCGCCATTTCTGATTCTTGTTGGAGTTATGTCGTAGGGAACTCGACGCCTGAGATCGATCGTTTAATGGAAGTAACCAAAAAAGCATTGTATCTAGGAATCGAACAAGCGCAAGTGGGTAACCGAATCGGTGACATCGGTCATGCCATTCAAACCTATGCGGAAAAAGAAGGCTACGGTGTTGTGCGCGATTTCGTAGGACACGGCATTGGTCCAACGATCCATGAAAGTCCGATGATTCCTCACTACGGAGAAGCCGGCAAAGGGTTACGTTTAAAAGAAGGAATGGTTATTACCATCGAACCTATGATCAATACAGGGACGTGGAAAATGAAAATGGATCCTAACGGCTGGACCGCCTATACTCTAGATGGTGGCTTAAGTTGCCAATATGAACATAGTTTGGCGATCACCAAAGAAGGGCCACGCATTTTGACTTCTCAAGGAGAAGAAGGAACCTACTAAATTTTGGCGGTAGGAGACTTCTGATTGTTACGTATGACAAAGAAAAAAAGGCAGATGATTCGCTGGCGGAGGAAGAAACATGAAAATCGTTGATAAAGTAAAAAGCAATCAAAAGCTGATGCGTTTCATTGAAACAACGCAAAATAGAATAACCGATTCAGAGATGGGGACCACATCGGTCGTCGTCGCCTACTATTTATTGCTTTCACTTTTCCCGTTAATGATTGCGCTGGGAAATCTGTTGCCTTATTTATCGATTGATCCGAACACGGTTTTATCTTATGTACAAGAATTGATCCCTAGTCAAATCTATGACTTTATCGGACCAGCGATCGAAAACCTCCTCACCACAAGCTCTGGCGGGTTATTATCGATCTCCGCCTTGGCTGCGTTGTGGTCTGCGAGTCAAAGTATCAATGCCTTGCAAATTGCGATGAACAAAGCCTTCGGTGTGGACCAGCGTTCCAATTTTGTCGTGGTGCGCGCAGTATCATTTGTGATCATCCTGCTCTTTATGATTGCGATCGTTGGTGTTACGATGGTATTTGGGCTTGGAAAAATCATTCTTGATTTTTTGCAGCCGATTTTTAAGTTTCAAGACAATCTGATCGATACGTTCCAAACAGTCAAATGGCCAGTCACGATCGTTGCTTTGCTGTTTATCATGATGCTGATCTATTGGTTAGTGCCGAATGCAAAGGTCAAGTTGCGTTCGACTTTGCCAGGGGCGATCTTTGCAACGATTGGCTGGATGTTGCTGTCACAAGTGTTTGGCTTATACGCCCGTTACTTTGCTGCGAAAATCATTGGCTATCAAATTATTGGAAGTTTTATTGTTTTAATGATCTGGTTGAATCTTGCTGCGACGATTATTATCTTGGGTGGAATCATCAACGCAGTGGTAGAAGAGTATGTGTCGGGACAAGAGATCAAAGAACGAACAGATCCTGTTCAGCGGATTTCTTCGAAAATCGAAGATACATTTACCAATAAAGAGAAATAACGGAAAGCGAGAATAAACGATGGATTTTGCATTCAAATTTGTAATGCGCTTATTTATAACAATGATCGTGTCTTTATTATTGACACCAGTCATCAAATTGATATCTTGCAAGATTGGTGCAGTTGATCGTCCAGGAGAGCGTCGGATCAATACGAAGACCATGCCTTCAGCTGGGGGATTAAGTATTTTTTTAGCCTTTTCCTTTGCGCTGCTTTGGGAATTTCGAACAATGATCCCTTTCGACTTCGTTTGGCCGATTCTTTTAGGTGCAACAATAGTGGTGATTACAGGATTGTTGGATGATATATTTGAACTGTCGCCAATGCAGAAATTAATAGGTCTGACATTCGCAGCGCTGGAAATTTATTTCGTTGCTGGAATAAAAATCAGCACAGTCACGATTCCTTATTTTGGCTTTATTGATCTGGGATGGTTTGCCTTGCCTATGACTTTGATTTGGATACTGGCAATTACCAATGCGGTGAACTTAATCGATGGTCTCGATGGGTTGGCGAGCGGCGTCTCTATTATCAGTTTGACGACGATAGGGATTATCAGCTATTTCTTTCTGCCGAATTTTGTGGAAGTACCAATGGTCATTTTTACTTTGATCGCAGCAATCATCGGTTTCTTTCCATATAATTTTTATCCAGCAACCATTTTTCTAGGAGATACTGGAGCATTGTTTTTAGGATTTATGATCTCTGTGCTCTCACTACAAGGATTGAAAAACGCAACTTTTATTTCTGTTCTGACGCCCATGTTTATTCTCGGTGTACCGATCACGGATACCGTTTATGCGATGATCCGAAGAAAGTTTAATAAACAGAAGATTTCCTCTGCCGATAAAATGCACTTGCATCATCGATTGTTGTCGTTAGGGTTTTCTCATCGCGGCACAGTGCTAACGATCTATGCCTTAGCATTAGTCTTTTCTTTTATTGCTTTACTAATGAATTACGCGAGCAATACAGCGATTGTTTTATTAATCATTAGCACAGGATTTGGAATTGAGCTGTTTATTGAGCTGATTGGATTAGTCGGTGAAAATCGTCAACCACTCATGTGTGCGTTAAAGTTTCTGGGAAATCGGCGATTCAGACAAAGTGTACTAACTGAACGTGCTGAAAGAAGAAATGCTGATCAAGAAAAAGAAAACAAAGATTTGGCTGCTAATGTTTCTCAGACTAAAGAAAAGCGGCGAAAGAGAAAACATTACCAAGCAAAACACAAAAAATAAACGATGACAGTTGCGGCAAAAGAACCCAACGGATGAAATGGATATTGATAGAAACCAAACGGCAAAAATCAGGCCGGGAATCCTGATTTTTGCCGAGCAGCTGCGTATCAATGATTCTTAAAAAACAGTGGGGTGCTCTTGCCGCTTTTTTGAAGTGGCAGAAGCAAAGCCGTTTCCTGTCGAATTCTTCCGTCTTGAATTGACGGATCTAGCCCTAAACGTCTATACTTAAAAAGAGCAGCAGACTAATCAAAGAAAGAAGGATATGAACGAATGCCAAATGTGAAACAACTGACGTCAGAAAGAATGGGAACAATTTATGAGCTTTCCAATGATAGCGGTACCATCGTAAGGCTAAGTCCTGAAGGCGCACGCTTATTGGATTGGGTCGTTCCAGTAGAAGAAGGTCGCGACATTGTGGTCGGTTATGACACGATCGAAGGACATCGCCAAGCACGTTATTATGGCGCAACGATCGGCCCTGTGGCGGGAAGGATCGCAGGTACTCGCTTTGAGATCGACGGACAAGAATACCAAACGGAAGACAATGATGGCGGCAATACGCTTCATGGCGGTTCAAAGGGGCTGGATACTGATACATGGATCACTGAAACCTTTGAAGAAGCAGACAAAGCTGGGGTGATTTTTACTACCACACGGCAAGATGGCGATGGCGGGTTTCCTGGGAATGTTCGTTATCAAGTCACCTATACGTTGACGAATGACAATGAACTATTGCTTGCTTATGATGCCAACACTGACAAAGCGACTTTATTTAACCCAACGAACCACGGTTATTTCAATTTGACAGGTGATACCCAACAGCCGATCGATGACCACTTGGTTCAAATCAATGCCGAACATGTGGCTGAAACGAATGACGATGTGACGACGACCGGTGAAAAAACGCCTGTCGCAGGCACAAAGTTTGATTTTAGACAAGAACTCCCGATGGGAACGACGATGTTGGATGATCCGTTCTTATTAGACCATACGCAAGAGTGGGATCTAAAAGTAACCAGTCCCGATCAAAAAGTGCAGCTGACTGTAACTACTGACCGTCCTGCCGTTGTTATTTACACAACGGGTGAGGGAGAAGCTGGTGCATCAATGAAGACTGGTCCTTTTGCCAATCATGGCGGGATGGCGATCGAAACACAAGGTGTTCCTGGTTCTGAGAAATTTACCCACTTTGGTGAGATCGTGTTGCGTCCAGAAGAACCCTTCCACTCTGTGACGACGTATCAGGTCCACTTTTAAGCATAGGAACCAAATCATTTTTAATGAAATAGAAAAAAGCATTGTCAAAACGCAGAAAGTTTGGCGATGCTTTTTTTTGACAAAATACGATTACAAATGTAAACTTAAAAATGTGAATCACTTATGAAAGGAAGTGGACAAATGCAACCTGTGGTCGAACCAATCAAAATCAGCGATTCTGAATGGGAAGTCATGCGTGTGATCTGGACATTAGGACAATCCGACGCGAAAGAGATCACCGCTTTATTGAGCGAAAATAAAAATTGGAAAGCAGCAACGGTCAAGACGCTTTTAGGACGACTCGTCAAAAAAGGCGTATTGAAAACAGAAAGCCAAGGGAAAAAATTTGTTTATTCGCCGCTTGTTTCCGAAGAAGCAACCGTTCGCAGCGCAGCTGAGAATCTTTTTTCTCATATTTGTGCCAAAAAAGTTGGGCAGACATTAGCAGAAATGATCCAAGAAGCAGCATTGACGGCAGAAGATTTGGCGATGCTCCAAGCAGCAGTCGACCAAAAAGTGCCAGTAGCAGCGATCTCATGTAATTGTATTCCTGGTCAGTGCCAATGCAAAACCCATGCAACAAAATAAGTAGCCAACGAACTGTTAAAAGAAATGAGGAATCGTAATGAAAAAAAACATGCAAATCAGCGGAATGAATTGTGCCCATTGTGCCGCAAAAGTTGAAAAAGCGCTTAGTGAAGTACCGGGTGTGAAAAAAGCCAAAGTGGACTTGAAAAAAGCTCGCGGAACAGTCAAGTTTGACGAGTCGCAAGTGACAGAAACAGCCTTAGTCAATGCGGTCTCCGAAGCGGGTTATCAAGGGGTATTTGAGTAAGCAATGGAATTGCTAAAGTGAAAATGAAAAATCAAAACAAATGAAAAGTGTCCAGCCGCTTGAAGCTTTTGTATGAAGGAGCAAGACTGTACGCACATTCAGTGAAATAGGAAGGGGAATACTAGGATGAATCAGAAAAAAACGTCTTCCGCAAGTAATAGACAGACGTCAAGCCATCATAGGCATGAACCTGCTTTGAATGAGCGGGATAATGGTACACAGGGAAAAGAGCAACATGCGCAATCACAAGTGACAGAAGTCCCTGAGCCTAGCCATGAGATGAATGGGATGGATCATCTCATGGCGACATCAAAACAGCCGGAGCATGAAAGCTCCGATAGTAACCATGGTCTTATGGATCATGAAGTGTCCAGCATGGACTATAGCCATAAGGGCCATGAGATATCTGGCATGGATCACGGCCATAAGGACCATGAGATGTCTGGTATGAATCATAGTCACATGAATCATGAGATGTCTGGTATGGATCATAGTCATATGGATCATGGAATGGGTGGCATGGATCATAGTATGCATATGGGAAATTTTAAGCAAAAGTTTTGGCTATCCTTGGTTTTGGCGATTCCAATCGTCATTTTATCACCAATGATGGGCATCGAATTGCCCTTTCAGTTCACGTTTCCTGGCTCAGATTGGGTCGTATTGCTTTTAGGAACGATCCTGTTTTTCTATGGAGGGCAGCCGTTTTTAAGTGGTGCGAAAATGGAATTGAAACAAAAAAGCCCAGCCATGATGACGTTGATTGCTATGGGGATCACGGTTTCTTATTTTTATAGTCTTTACGCATTTATCGCCAATCATTTTCTTGCTGTTCCTCATGTAATGGATTTCTTCTGGGAACTAGCGACTTTGATCGTGATCATGTTGTTGGGCCATTGGATCGAGATGAATGCCGTTTCTAATGCTGGCAATGCATTACAGAAATTAGCAGAACTATTGCCAAAAGAAGTGATTCGGAAAAATGCGGATGGATCAGAAGAACAGATTCCATTAGAAGAAGTGACCAACAAAACACAGTTGATCGTTCACTCAGGAGATAAGATTCCTACCGACGGAACGATCCTTGAAGGAGAAACAACAATCGATGAGTCGGCAGTGACTGGTGAATCCAGACGGGTACCTAAAACCGTCGGCAGTACTGTCATTGGAGGATCTGTCAACGGCAATGGTACCATCACGATGGAAGTCACAGGAACTGGGGAAGACAGCTACTTAGCGAAAGTCATGGAAATGGTGCGAAAAGCCCAAGCAGATAAATCCCGCTTAGAAGCACTTTCGGACAAAGTGGCAAAATGGCTGTTTTATATTGCGTTAGTTGCTGGTGTCTTGGCATTTGCTGTATGGCTGTTTGTTGCTGACCTACCGACTGCTCTTGATCGAATGGTCACGGTGTTCGTCATTGCCTGTCCCCATGCGTTAGGGCTAGCGATTCCCCTCGTAGTTGCTCGTTCGACATCGATCGCTGCCAAAAATGGCTTGCTCTTAAAAAATCGCAACGCACTGGAGAATGCGCATCATGTTGATTATCTGATCCTCGATAAGACCGGTACGTTAACAGAAGGAACGTTTACCGTAACTGGCATCGAGGCGACAGGCAGTCTTTCTGCATCAGAAGTACTAGCTTACCTAGCAGGTCTTGAGAAAACCGCCAATCATCCGATCGCAGAAGGTATTTTAGCCCAAGCTGAAAAGGAAAACATCACAGCCAAAAAGGCGACTGATGTTCAAACAAGGACAGGGATTGGTCTGGAAGGCGTGATCGATGGACAGAAGTGGGTGATCGTCAATCAAAAAGGATTGGAGCAATTAGCCATTCAGTATCAAGGGAACTCCTTGGAAAATTATCAAGAACAGGGCAATACCATCAGCTATTTGGTTCATGACGGAAAAGTGGAAGGAATCGTCGCATTAGGGGATAAGGTGAAACCAGAAGCGAGTCAATTTATTCAAAAAGTGAAAGACTTAGGCATCACACCAGTTATGGCTACTGGAGACAACCAAGAAGCGGCGCAAGCCGTAGCCGGTTACCTAGGAATCGAAGCCTTCCATGCGGCAATGTTGCCAGACGATAAAGAACGTCTAGTCAGTGACTATGTCAAAGAGGGCAAGCACGTCGTAATGGTAGGCGATGGAATCAATGACGCCCCAAGTCTTGCAAGAGCGACGATCGGGATTGCGATCGGAGCGGGTACCGATGTAGCGATCGATTCAGCCGATGTCGTTTTGACGAATAGCGAACCTCAAGACATCTTGCACTTCTTGACTTTGGCGAAAAAAACAAGACGCAAGATGATTCAAAATCTCTGGTGGGGCGCAGGATATAATATTTTTGCCATTCCTTTGGCAGCTGGCGTCCTCGCACCGATCGGGATCATTTTGAACCCAGCAGTCGGAGCTGTCTTGATGTCTATGAGCACGATCATCGTTGCCATCAATGCAATGACCTTATCAATCGAAAAAAGCGGCGATTAGCCGCTTTTTTGTTTCTTTTCCTAGGAGCAGTGAAATACCTCTATAATCTGCTTCTGGATTTATGCTATAATGTGTTCGTTGAGACAAGGAGGACATTGATTATGGAACTGAAGAAATTGGATGTTCCCACTACTTCAATTACTGAAGTAAAAAAATCTCCGATGGATGTATTTAATCAAGCGCGAGAAGCAGGAACAGCAGTATATGTATTCAATCGTGAAAAAGTGGCGGGGGTCATGTTGACACAAGAACAGTATGAAACGTTATTGCAGGAATTAGATTATTTGCGTCAGCGACCGATGATGGAAGAAGAACCCGAACAGCCGCCAGTGGCAGGGCTAGAGGAATTCTTACAAATCATGCGGCAAGCGCTGATCACCGGTGCGAGCATCTCGGCAAAAAATTTAGATGAGCGAATGGTGGCGTTAGGGTTCATCACTCGTAAAACTGGTTTTGGCGGTGTCGTTGACATGGTGAACGAATTGAAAGAAACAGGCAAGATCGTTTACCAGCTACGTAAAAAACAAGATGGTAAATCGGTGACCGCTGAAGTCATTGGAGAACAAGACAATCAAACGCAATTATTTGATAAATTGATCATCAAAAAAATCTTTCTAAAAGAAAAATAAACGCTGGAACTTGTCCCAGCGTTTCAGACGGTAGACAAAGTACGGATGTGTTCGTACTTTGTCTTTTTTTCTATAAAATACTGGAGCTTGTTAATTTTTTTAAAACTGTGAAAGATATTGCTCATCCAACCAACAAAAGTTCCAGCCAGTTACAGACTAGGTTTTAAGTCAGCCAGTAAGTTTTCCCGTCTTTCGTCCGTTGCATAAATCCGTATTCGATCAAATAACGTCGGACAGTGACGTAATCGGTGATCGCTTGCTTTAATACATCGTTTACGGCAGCTTCTGAATAATTTTTCTTCGGATCAAATTTTTGTGCCAGTACACTCAAGACAACGATCTTGCGCTTTTCTTTGCTGGGAAACTGTTTGATAAACCCCGTTTCATCAAAATAAGTAGCAATGATCTTTTCTCTTTCACTAGCCGTAATGGCATAGCGATCATCAAGCATCGTCGCCCCTTTGTGAGGCGGCAGCAACGGGGTATCTTGCAACAAGGACATGATACTTAAAAAAACAGTCGCTTGTCGCTGTTTTTCTTTTAGTTTAAAGCGATGATTCCTGACGGTCGAAGAAGAGATACCTAAGCGCTGGGCAATCACAGTATCGCTAACATCTTGGGCAAACAGTTGTAAAATCTCCTGTTGGCTTTCTGATAGGCCTGTTTGTTCTTTGGGTAAAGCCAACAATGCGGATAAAACGGTTCCGTGATGCTCAGTGATATGCTGCATCATTCGTTTTTTTGCTGTAAAAAAGGCGCCATCAACGGGATAGATTTCTTCTTTGTCGAAGGTCTCCTGACAAAAGACGCAACAATAATCCGTTGGTGTTGCGACATATCCTTGCTGATAATCAGAAATGGTAAACTCTTGATAAGGTTTCATTTTGGGTTCTCCTCTTATTGTTTATATATATACTAACATAAGTTGAATTTGTTTGTAAATAGACAAACGAATTTATCGTTATTAGATTAATTTCATCCGTTGCTTAAAATCGTCGCCTTTTTGTGTTAGGATTAACAACAATAGCGAATGAATTTGCTTAATTCAAAGGAGTGATACTATGGCAGACGTAAGCCAACGCTTCAATCACGAAGTGTACAATATAGCTGTTTCATTGATTCGTAAATTTGATGAACGGGTTTCTTCAATTCCTGATATTTTAAAGTTAACGTTAGGCGAGCCGGATTTCAACACACCGGAGCACGTGAAAAAATCGGGTGTCCAAGCAATCGAACAAAATTTCAGCCACTATTCTGGAATGGCAGGCTTAGCAGATGTTCGGCAAGCAGCCAGTCTCTTTTTGAAAAATAAATATCAGCTTGATTACGACTTTCAATCAGAAGTATTAGTGACGATCGGTGCAACGGAAGCAATCTCAGCTTCTTTATTAGCCACGTTAGAACCTGGTGATAAAGTGATTCTACCAGCACCAATTTATCCAGGCTATGAACCAGTCATCCATTTAGCTCATGCCAAACCGATTTATCTTGATACGACGGATAATGAGTTTGTTTTAGCGCCAGAAGTTTTGGAAGCAGCCTTAAAAGAACATGGGGAGCAAGTCAAGGCAGTCATTTTAAATTATCCTAGCAATCCAACAGGGGTCGTTTATACCCGAGAACAAGTCAAAGCATTGGCAGAAGTTTTAGAAAAATACCCCGTTTTTGTTATTAGCGATGAAATTTATAGTGAGTTGACTTATGATGAAACCCACGTATCCATTGCTGAATACTTGCGGGATCAAACGATTGTAATCAACGGCTTGTCGAAATCACACGCGATGACTGGTTGGCGCGTCGGCTTCATTTTTGCACCAGCAGCGTTGACTGCTCAGATCATTAAGGTCCACCAATACTTAGTGACCGCGGCATCAACGATTTCTCAAAAAGCCGCAGTGCGGGCATTGATCGAAGGCATCAACGATGCAGAAGTCATGAAAGCCGATTACCGTGAACGCAGAGATTACTTGTTTGAAAAGATGACTGCCCTTGGTTTTGAAATGGCGAAGCCATCTGGTGCATTCTACATTTTTGCCAAAATACCAGCAGGTTTCAACCAAGATTCCATGGCTTTTTGTGTCGACTTAGCCGAAAAGAATCAATTAGCAATCATTCCAGGGATCGCCTTTGGTCCCGAAGCAGAAGGCTATGTTCGTTTAAGCTATGCGGCAAGTATGGAAAACTTGGTGGAAGCGATGGATCGCTTGACACGCTATATGCAAAGCAATTGATTCTACAAACGTTTCTTTAGTTCATAAGTGGTTAGATAAAGTAAGCCCCCTCTGATGGATGCAGCGGGGGCTTTTTTAGGCAATCGACGAACTTTACAAAAGATTTACATCACTTTATCGATTCTTTACATGAAATCCATCAAGGGTTTACACCGCCTTGCTAAACTAAGCATATAACGAAAGGAGATTTACTAAATGAAAAAATTGGGACTTTTATTTTTTGCAACTGGATTATTATTAGCTGGCTGTGGGAGCGGTGGCGCAAGCACTGAGAGCAGTCAAGCATCAGGCGGATCTTCATCAGGTGCCGCATCAAATGAAAATGTAGAAATTTTAGCTGTGGGCTCAACGGCATTGCAACCATTAGTTGAAGCAGCAGGTGAAAGCTTCTCAGCAGACAATCCCAATTATACAATTACGGTTCAAGGTGGCGGTAGCGGAACTGGCTTAAGTCAAGTAGAAGCAGGCGCGGTGACGATCGGCAATTCCGATGTGTTTGCGGATGAAAAAGATGGTGTGGATGCCAGCAAATTAGTTGACCATAAAGTAGCCGTAGTTGGTATGGCACCAGTGGTAAATAAAGACGCAGGCGTTACGGACCTTAGCCAACAAGAATTGATCGATATCTTTACAGGCAAAGTGAAGAATTGGTCTGAACTAGGCGGAGCAGATCAAGAAATCTCTGTAATCAACCGCGCATCAGGCAGCGGTACGAGAGCGACCTTTGAAAAATGGGGCTTAGATGGTGCAGAGACGATCCAAACACAAGAGCAAGATTCTTCTGGAACAGTCCGTAAAATCGTTGCTGAAACACCAGGAGCAATCAGCTACCTTGCTTTATCCTATTTGGACGATTCGATCCAAGCGCTGTCTCTTGATGGGGTAGAAGCGACTCCTGAAAATATTGCAGATAACAAATGGCCAATCTGGTCTTACGAGCATATGTACACGAACGGCGAGCCAGATGCAAACGTCAAAGCCTTTCTTGATTACATCATGACAGACGATGTCCAACAAGGAATCGTTATCGAATTAGGTTACTTGCCAATCACTGATATGAAAGTAGAACGCAGTGTAGACGGCGAAGTAACGAATGTTGAATAGTGAAATGACCGAAGAAGGAGAATGCTCCTTCTTTTTTTGTGTTTAAAGCATCAAGAAGATGGTATTGGCTGGTGCTTCATTTGGTAATGAAAAACAACTACAAAAACAGCCGATAACAATTATTCACCTGTTATCGGCTGTTTTTTATCAATATTCATCTTTTTCATGAAGTGGCAAAGTCACCGTAAAGGTAGAACCAATTTTGGGGAAACTGTCAACCTTGATGCTGCCATCTAATAATTTGGTATAGTCTTTAACGATAGCCAGCCCAAGTCCAGTGCCGCCAGAATTGCGAGCGCGGGCTTTGTCCACCCGATAAAACCGCTCAAAAATCCGTTCTTGATCTTCTTCATCGATGCCGATGCCTTGATCCTGCACTTGAAATAGCAGCTGGCCGTCTTGCTCTGAATAGGATAATGTGATGACCCCACCAGGTTTTGAATAGGTGACAGCATTTTCTACCAGATTTTTTACGATGGGCTGCAGCAGCTCTTTTTTGGTAGATAAAATGAAGTGTTCGGGTCCTTCAAATTGAAAGGTCAATTGCTTCTTAGCAGCTGCGGGACCATAGGTTTGAACGACTTGTTGCAGCAGCTCAGAAAAGTTGATCGGTTGGTCGACATACTGGAAAGAATCACTGTCTTGAGACAGTTGGATGATATCTTGTATTAGATTTTTCAAGCGATAAGCATCTTTTTGAATGATCTCTAAAAAGGTCTGCAACGTTTCTGGGTCTTCTTTGGCGCCGTCCAGCAGTGTTTCGGTAAACCCAATCAAGGAAGTTACCGGCGTTTTTAATTCATGGGAAACATTGCCGACAAAATCTTTTTGCATTTTTTCTAATTGTCGAATGCGCGTCAAGTCATAAGAAATACCAATCAACTGGTTTTCTTGGAAGCTTCGCAAGGTAACATCCAAGACTTTTGAACGTTCCCCGCTAAGGGTGGTTTCCGCATGGAAAATAGGGGTCTCGTCGTTAAATTGATAGATCAATTGGATCAGTTGTGTGTCATGAATCACTTCAGTGAAGGGCTGCGGCAAGGTTGGCGCAGTTTCCATCCCCAACTGTTCTTGCATCGTCGGATTCAACAGCAGCAGTTGATTTTCTTCATTAATGATAAAGACACCGATCATCAGTTCACTGAGCAGTCCATACAACTGTTGTTCAGATGCCGCATAGGCCCGATAGGTCTGGCTCATTTGTTCGCTCAGCTGATTGATCAGTTGATACAACTCGTCATGTTCAGGGGTTTCTTGCATAATGATTGCTTGTTGATCGGGCGAGGTGATCATTTTTTTTACGACGGGCAGAATCGTTTGGATTGGACGATTCCGCTGACGCAGCGTGTGAAAAATCAGCAGGCTGATCAAGAAACAAAAGACAAGATAGACAATCAAGATCGATTGCTTGATTCCTTGGTTTTTCGTAAAAAAAGCAGCAGTCGGTTCTGCGATCCGCAAGATTTGAGTTAAGTTTCCATCTTCTTTGACAGGAATCGCCACATAAAGCAATTCTTCATGCAAGGTGTCGCTTTCCCGCAACGATTGACCAACGGCGCTTCCGCGCAAAACGGCTTGAACCTCTGGACGATCGGAGCGGTTTTCATGGAGGGTATGATCATAAGTATCGAAAATGATTTGGCCTTGATCATCTAACAAAGTGATGCGGCTATTGCTGTCTTGAACATAGGCATCGGCAAATTGTTCGAGCGCTGCGGTTTGGTTATCTGAGAGATTCAAAAACACAGCGGCTTTCTCTTGCAGAAAATCCACTTGCTGGGCGATGACTTGCTGACGGTAAAAACTGCTTAGAACTTGCCAACACAGGAAAAAAATCAGCAATAGACCGATTGACCATAAACCATAGCCATAGCGTTTTTTCATTGGGTCGGCTCCTGAAATTTATACCCAAATCCTCGAACGGTCACCAAGTATTCTGGACGCTTGGGATCAGCTTCCAATTTTTCTCTTAAATGACTGATGTGAACATCCACGATGCGACTTTGTCCATCAAAGTCAAAATTCCAAATACGATTGAGTAAGGTATCGCGATCGATCACGCGGCCTTTACGTTTCATAAAGTAAACCAGCAGCTCGAACTCTTTCGGTGTCAGGAAGATTTTCTCCCCATTCACACTGACCTGGAAATTGGTCAGATCGGCTTGAATTCCGCCGATTTGCAAGATTTCTGCAGGTTGATCTTCTTCTCGTGCTTGTTGACGAGGTTCTAAGCGACGGAAGATGGCCTTCATTCGAGCCAATACTTCTCGAGGGCTGAAGGGTTTCGTCAAGTAGTCGTCAGCCCCGATCTCTAAGCCCAAGATCCGGTCGATCGGATCATCTTTTGCGGTCAAGACGAGGATCGGTGTCTCGATTTTTTCTTGACGTAATTTCTTTGTGATTTCGATACCGTCCAAATTCGGCAGCATGACATCCAAGATGATAAAGTCAAAAGGTTTTGACAACGCCAAGTCGAAGGCTTTTTGACCATCTGAGGCGGAAACGACTTGGTAGCCCTCTTTTTCTAAATTAAAGGTTAAAAGTGTGACGATTGAAGGTTCATCATCGACAACGAGTATTTTTTTCATGATAGACTCCTTTCGTTTCTTTTTTTCAAGAAACGATTAAATTTCAACGAACAAGTCCTATTTTAGCATGAATAGACAATTGGTACTATTGCAACCACTAAATAAATGCTATAATAAAGGACGATTTCATAGGAAAGCTGAGGGTGCTAAATGATTGGAATCAGTGCGTGTCTAGGCGGTGCCCTTTGCCGCTACGATGGAAAACATCAAGCAGTACCACAATTGATCGAACTTGTTCGTGCGGGTCAAGCAATGATGGTCTGTCCAGAAGTTCTTGGCGGCTTGCCGATTCCACGCGAACCGGCCGAAATCGTCGGTGGCGATGGGGTGGATGTTTGGGCGCAACGAGCGAAGGTCGTCACCATTTCAGGAGAAGACGTGACGGAACAATTTACTAAAGGCGCGAAAATTGCTTATCAAAAATTACAAGAGCAAGGCATCACCCAACTGATCTTAAAAGAGAAAAGTCCCTCTTGTGGCAGTCAGACGATTTATGATGGCAATTTTTCTGGAATCAAAAAAACAGGGGTCGGTGTCGCTTGTGCCTATTTTCGACAACAAGGCATGACTGTTTTGTCCGATGTCGAATGGCTTGCAAAACAGGAGGAAGCAAATGGAAATTGAAAAGACCAATCGCATGAATGCGTTGTTTGAGTTTTATTCCACGTTATTGACGGAAAAACAGATGAATTACATGGAATTGTATTACGCAGATGATTTTTCTCTAGGAGAAATCGCTGAAGAGTATCAAGTTAGCCGTCAAGCAGTCTATGACAACATCAAACGCACCGAACGTATTTTAGAAGACTATGAAAAAAAACTACATATGTTTTCGGATTATATCATGCGGGAAGACTTGCTGGATCAGCTAAGCGAGTATACGAAAACCCACTATCCAAAAGACGAAACCTTACAGGGGTTTATTCAACAGCTCCAAGAAATTGAAGAATAAAGGAATGAAAAAAAATGGCATTTGAAAGTTTAACTGAACGCCTCCAGCAGGCAATGAGCAAACTGCGCAGAAAAGGAAAAGTATCTGAAGCAGATGTAAAAGAAATGATGCGTGAGATTCGTCTAGCTTTATTAGAAGCCGACGTCAATCTACAAGTTGTAAAAGAGTTTACCAAAAATGTCCGTGAACGGGCAGTGGGGGTAGAAGTATTAGAAAGCCTATCTCCAGCGCAACAAATCGTTAAGATCGTTGATGAAGAATTAACCAAAACATTAGGATCAGAAACAGTTGGGATCGAAAAATCACCGAAGATCCCAACGATCATCATGATGGCTGGTTTGCAAGGGGCAGGGAAAACCACCTTTGCTGGGAAATTAGCCAACCATTTGATCAAAACCGAAAACGCACGTCCATTAATGATCGCTGGTGACGTGTACCGACCAGCTGCGATCGACCAGTTGAAAGTATTAGGGCAACAATTGGATGTACCTGTTTTTGATATGGGAACTGATGTCAGTCCAGTTGAAATCGTCCGCCAAGGATTGGCTTTGGCTCGGGAAAAGAAAAATGACTACGTTTTGATCGATACGGCGGGTCGTTTGCATATCGACGAAAACTTGATGGAAGAGCTAAAACAAATCAAGGACTTGGCACAGCCAAATGAAATTTTACTGGTAGTGGATGCGATGACAGGACAAGATGCTGTCAACGTGGCGGAAAGCTTCAATCAACAACTGGGGATCACAGGGGTAGTCATCACCAAGCTAGATGGCGATACTCGTGGCGGGGCGGCATTGTCGATTCGTCAAGTTACGGGCGCTCCAATCAAGTTCACTGGTACCGGTGAAAAATTGACTGACCTTGAAGTATTCCATCCAGATCGGATGTCTAGTCGGATTCTCGGTATGGGTGATATGCTGACTTTGATCGAAAAAGCACAGCAAGATTACGACGAGAAAAAAGCAGAAGAACTTGCTCAAAAAATGAAGGAAAACTCCTTCGACTTCAATGACTTTGTTGAACAGATCGATCAAGTCATGGGCATGGGCCCAATTGAAGATCTTTTGAAAATGATTCCGGGAATGAGCCAAATGCCTGGCATCGAGAACGTCAAAGTTGATCCAAAACAAATTGCCCGTCAAAAAGCCATGGTTTATTCTATGACACCAGCTGAACGGGAAAATCCTGATTTGTTGAATCCAAGCCGTCGCCGCCGTATTGCTGCTGGTTCTGGAAACAGTGTCGTCGAAGTCAACCGTATGATCAAACAATTCAAAGAATCTCGCAAAATGATGCAGCAAATGAGTAAAGGGAATATGAACATTCCTGGCATGGATCAAATGTTTGGCGGTGGGGTCAAAGGGAAACTTGGAAAAATGGCCATGAACCGCATGGTCAAGAAACAAAAGAAGAAAAAGAAAAAACGCAAATAATCGTTTAACACTGATAGGAACTGAGAACTGAACCTTATCTTTGTGTAATTAAAAAACATGATCTGAAAAGGCACCAAATCGAGAAGCTGTACCTGCTGATTCTAGCAACTGCAGCTCCTCAGATTGCCTTCTTCAGGTCATGTTTTTTTATGCTCACAGCGTCCTCTTTAAATGAACTCCTTCAAAGAACATCAAATAAAACATCTAGAGAACATCCTTTTTTATAGAGAAAGCCAGCTTTCTACCGAATATCTCAAATCGTCCAAGAGTCAAAAATAGCGATCAACTATCGTTGCGGACAACTCTAATAATAGGATAGAAGCAGAACATTCGTGCTTTTTGTTAAATGGTGCTACTATTAATTTATAGCAAGTATGAAAGGAGTTTTTTACGATGACAAACAAAGATCGCATTGAAGGAAAAGTAACCGAAACAAAAGGGAAACTTACAGGAGATGACTCCGAAGAATTAAAAGGCAAAACCCAAAATAAATATGGGAAAGCCAAAGATAAGGTTGAAGATTTTGCGGATGATGTTTCTCGTAAAGTAAATGACTTCTTTGACAAAAAAGACGACGACAAACCTAAACATTAAACTTAAAAGCATCCCTGCAACAAGAACATGTTGCAGGGATGCTTTTTTATATTCCACTGATTTGTTTGTTTTTTCGTTTGTACCACCAATTCATCAGCGCTTTAGGATAGACAAGCAGCAAACTGATGAATAAGCAGGCAACCAGTAATAAACCGAGCCGAAGAGCGATGTTCCAGAGACTGACATCATACCCCTCATAGAGATTACGGTAAAAAATTTCTAGTGGGTAATAAGAAATCATGGATAAATAGAACCAGGTTCCCAAAGAAAGCAGCCAATAAACTGGTGCGCGCAATTTAGGGATCGTTAAATAATCACCGTCATTTTCTAAAGAGATTTTCGAGAACACTTTTTCGGCAGCAAGAATCAGCAAGCCGCTCAAGCCGAGGTAAAGGAGCAGCAGCCACCAAGGGTAGACATATCCTTGCGGCCAATCGATCCACGTTTGAAAAGGAATCAGAAAATCCCCATGACCAAGAAACACAAAACTAAAAAACTCGCGGGTACATTGGAAAAAGCTATACCCCATTGATCCTAGAGAAATAGTGAAGAAGACCGAGAGCATGCCAGTAAACAGATTCCCCAGCAAAACGCCTAACAAGAGACCTGCAGCAAATACTAGCAGATTCGTTGCCAAGGTACTAAGGGCAGAAAGCAGCACGTCTTGAAGCGGCACAGCGAGATAGCGAGCTGGGATCATCGTGTATTCGATCAGGATATGACCTAACAGACCCAAGACTAAACAAGCGGTCAAGGGTAAGCCGATAAAAAGCAGTTTCTTGTGAAAGACGTGCTTTCTGCTAAAGGGTAAAGCAAATAAAAAGCGATTGAAATTGGTGCGGCCATCGACAAAAAAGGACAAGAAGCCCCAAATAAACAGGAAGACAATCACAAATTGATTCATGGTGGTCATATAAGGGCGATTGTAATAAATCTCATCAGGGGACTCATTGCTGATCGTCAATACCGCATCGCGGTACTCTGTTGCCGAATCAAAGTAAACCGGGGTTTCACCCTTGTAGCTTTTGACATAGTACTCTCGATTTTCGTTGAAATCTTTGATAAATTCTTCAGATGTCAAATAGCGTTCTTGCTGATGCCAGGCTTTTTGTGATTGACAGCCATCACCAAGGTACATTAAGAGTAAGACAAAACAAAAGCCGATCAGCAGCTTGCCGTAGCGTTCTTTAAATATATTGCTTAACATCGTTTTCCACCTCTATCCTTCCACTAATGCCTCTTGTCGTAAATTTGCTTCAAACAGATCTTCCAAGGTCAATGGCAATTCTTCGAAAACCAAAGGATCAAGTTGCTGGATCTCAGCCGCCAGCTCCTCTGTGTAATTGTCAAACAAAGCGGTCAGAACCCGTCCTTGTTTTTGAATCAGCTTGGAGCGCTGCTTGATAAGGGGAGGAATCTGTTTGCTGCGAAAGACAAGTTGGAGTTTGCGAGATTGTTCGCGAATCGTTTCCAAACGGTAGTCTCCTTCAATCGTTTTCCCTTTGATCAACAAGGCACGATCAATAATATGCTCTAATTCATTTAGATTATGGGAAGCGATCAATGCGGTACGATTCGACTCACTGAGGCTTTCCAGCAATAGTCCGATCACTTTTTTACGGACGATCACATCAAGCCCATCAAAAGGTTCGTCTAACAGTAAGAACGTCGCATTTGAAGCGATCGCTAGAATCATCTTATAAAGACCTTGCATTCCTTTTGACATTCGCCGGTAAGAAAGCGTTAGCGGCAGACCATGGCTTTGCATCAATTCTAAATAAAGATTTTGATCAAAATTCGGATAAGCAAGCCGATAAAATTGATTGATTTTTTTTAACGAGTAGGCAGCCAGAAAGTTTTCTTTTTCATCGATATAAAAAAGCTGTTCTTTTAATTCCGGGTGCTGATCCAGGCGTTGGTTATCGATTGAAATCTCGCCATCATCTAGTAAATAATGTCCAGCGACCGTCCGAAACAACGTGGTTTTCCCAGAACCATTGCGGCCGATCAATCCTACGAGTTCTCCTTTTTCCAAAGAGAAGTTCACGTTTTCTAAGATAGTTGTTTGTTCCATTTTCTTGGTCACATGTTCGATCTTCACTGTGGATCGCCTCCTAACTCTTGTTCAAAGCCATTCATCCAATCGCTCAGCTCACGCATGCTGATCTGTAAATGGCGTGCTTCGATCACCAATTCTTTCAAACGTTCTTTCACTTGTAAGATCCGAATCTCATCGCGTGGCAGATCCTCAGTAACTTTCACAAAGGTGCCTTTTCCTTTGATGGTGACAAGCACTTGCTCATTTTCCAATACTTTGTAGGCTTTGCTGACTGTATTTGGATTCATCAACAGGTGCTTGGCCATTTCACGAACCGAAGGCACTTGATCTCCGGCGGTTAGAACACCGTTCAGAATATCTTCTTTGATACTTAAAACCAATTGCTCATAGTAAGGTTTGCTGCTGGCTTTGTTAATACGAACCACAAAATCAGCTCCTTTCATTTATGTGTACTAGTATACGTAGTACACTAGTGGAAGTAAAGTCTTTTATGATAAAATAAGCAAAAAGGAGCTGATGAGGACAATGGAACGATGTGAGTGGGCCAACAGTACACCAGCAATGCAGGAGTATCATGATACAATCTGGGGGAAACCTGAATACGAGGATCAGCAGTTGTTTCGAAAACTGGTGTTAGATATGAATCAAGCAGGATTGAGCTGGCAAACGATTTTAAACAAGATGACGAATTTCGATGCAGCATACGATCAGTTTAATATCATAAAAGTAGCGAACTATACGGAAGAAAAAGTGGAAGAACTGATGATGAATCCCGGAATCATTCGCAATCGACGAAAGATTGAAGCAGCGATCATCAATGCCCAAGAAGTTTTAAAAATCCAGCAAGAATACGGCAGTTTCTCCGCATTCTTGTGGCGATATGTCGATCATCAGCCAATCATTAATGAATTTCAGCAGCAATCCGATGTACCGACCCATTCGGAAATCTCTGATCAGCTAGCGAAAGATTTGAAAAAGCGAGGGTTTAAATTTGTCGGAACGACCATTATTTACGCCTTTATGGAAGCTGTCGGCATGGTCAACGATCATTTAGTCACTTGTGTTTGTCGAACATCAGCAGCAAACAAAGAATAAAGGAGCGAGCATAATGGGAAAAGTGATATTCTATGGTGCGATCAGCCTCGATGGCTATTTAGCAGGTCTGAAGGATCAACTGGACTGGCTGTTTCAAACTGATACCGGTGTCGCCACGACTTATGAAGCATTTTTTGCAACCATCGATGCGACAGTGATGGGGAGAAAGACCTATCAAGAAGCAAAAAAACTTATGGATGGAGGACTGTTGTATCCCGAAACGACAAATTATGTTTTTTCCCGTACACAAAAAGAACCGTTGCCGGATGCAATCCTAGTGGAATCGGATCCAGTGGCATTTGTTTCAGCATTGAAACAAGAGAAAAACGTATGGGTAGTGGGTGGGGGTTCCCTATTAAAACCCTTACTAGAAGCGGATCTGATTGATGAATGGTTTATTCAAATTGCGCCGGTTCTTTTAGGAGACGGCAAACGATTGTTTGAAGCAGGGGATTATGCGAGGCGCTTGACGTTTGTTGAAACAAAACAGATGGGGGAACTGACAGAACTTCATTATGTTCGAAAAGCTGAGCAAGTAAGCAAGTAAAAAATACAAACTATTTTTCTACGCAAAAAAGACCAAGAAACTCAACGCTGAGTTCCTTGGTCTTTTGATACAGATTCATGGATTAGTTGAATCGTTGAAAGAATTCAATATATTTTGCAAGGATCGTTTCGAAGAAGCTCACTGTATCTGGGTTGATCTCATTGTTTTCATCGATCAAGTTGGTGATTCCACCGATATAGGCTTCTGGTTGTTGCAGAGTAGGCATATCCAAAAAGACTAATGATTGACGTAGGTGATGGTTTGCACCAAAGCCGGCGATCGCTCCTGGAGAAACGCTGACGACTAAGGCTGGTTTGCCACCCCAACTGCTCGCACCGTAAGGACGAGAACCAACATCTAAAGCATTTTTCAAGGCTGCAGGAACAGAGCGGTTGTATTCTGGTGTAAAGAAGAAGACACCATCAACGGCGCTTAATGCTTCACGAAATGCTGTCCATTCAGCAGGAACTTTTCCTTCAACTTCCAAATCTTCATTGTAAAAAGGCAAGTTGCCGATCTCGATGAAAGATGCTTCAAAACCTTCTGGTAATAGTGATGCGAATTTTTTCGCTACGAGTTTATTGTAAGAACCTTCCCGCAAGCTGCCGACGATAAAACCGATTTTTTTTGTCATGTAAAATTCCTCCTTGTTGTTTTCTACTCATTTAGCTTACCAAAAGTAAGCGGATGGTGCAAATAAAACGATTTGACCTTAAAAAGGTTTCTCTAGTATTTATGATACGCGTCCAGATTCATTCTGGCAAAAGATAACCATGCCGAAAAAACAGGAAAGAAAAACTTTTTTCAGCTGTAAAGAAAAAACTCTTTACACCATCAGAAAAACCTGTTAAACTAGCTCTTGTGATTAAATCAATGGAGGTGTAAATAATGGCAGTAAAAATTCGTTTAAAACGCATGGGTTCTAAAAAGAAACCTTTTTACCGTATCGTCGTAGCAGATTCACGTTCTCCTCGTGACGGACGTTTCATCGAAACAGTTGGTACTTACAATCCTTTACTAGACCCAGCTGAAGTAACAATCAAAGAAGATCTAGTTCTTGATTGGTTATCTAAAGGTGCGCAACCTTCAGATACAGTTCGTAACATCCTTTCTAAAGAAGGCGTTATGAAAAAACACCACGAAGCAAAATTCACTAAGAAATAAGGTGACTTTGGATGAAAGATTTGCAAGAATTAGTCTTAACGATCGTTTCACCACTTGTTACCAAACCTGAGGATATCAAGCTTGAGCTGGTAGAGTCAGATGATTTCTTGGAATATAATCTTACTGTGGCACCAGAAGATATTGGCCGTATCATCGGTAAACAAGGTCGGGTTGCCAAAGCAATTCGAACGATCGTTTACAGTGTACGGACAAATGGACCGAAAAAAGTTCGTTTGAATATCATTGATGGTAAATAAGCAAGAGTGTAAAGCATTTCTCAAAGAGAAATGCTTTTTTTGTAAAATTCATGCTTAAGATGGAGGACAAAAAAGGATGGTTTTGAGATAATCAAAAATGAGGAGGTGCTTGTATGTCTCAACTAATCGCATGGATCGTCGTTCTTTTGATTCTCGTCTTTATTTATAAAATCGGTTCTTTTCTTTGGCGAACGCTAGGGATCTTGTTGTTGCTCTTTTTAATTTGGGTCTATCGTGAGGAGATCATGACGCAATTGAACCAATGGACACAAAACTTTCGTTGGGGCGACCTATCGACGATCGCCAATCAAGTTTGGCAATGGATCAAGGACGGCTTCCAATCACTGCAAAATTGGGTCACTAATCTTTAAAAAATCGACAAAAAAAATGACAGACAATCTGACTTGTTTGTCATTTTTTTTATTGAGGGGTACCCTTTGTATAAGGAGGGGAACATCATGAAAAAAGAACTAGGATTATTTGTTACGCTGCTAGCGATCGGAACCTTGGCTGGCTGTACTAATCAAAAAGACCAAGAAACCAGTCAAGCCAGTACAGCTGAAACAACAGCAACGACTATGGTGGAAAGTACCCAAACACAAAAAAGTAGTCAGTCAGAAACCAGTCAATCAACTGCATCGACTAGTCAGGCGGTTTCTGAGGATTCTTCAAATACGAGTAGCACCACAGACATCTATAGCCAAATACAAGCGGTATTCCCTGATCTTGCCTTGCCAAAGGACGTTCCGCTTGCTTCGGGTAAAGTGTTGAATGCTGCCACAGCTGGCAGTCAATCCGATGCCTCGATTCTTTATTATGGACTTGATCAGCAATTGTCTCTCAATGACAAGGCGTTGAACGAAGAAACACCGCTTGCTGCTTTTCAATCAAAAGAGTATCAATCAGCGGCTGCAGCGGTCAATGTAACAGCGGATGATGGCGGACAAGCCGTTGATCTCGGATATGGGATTACTGGGCATATGCAAGGAGCTGCTGGCTCCAGTTATTTAAGTTGGCAAGAAGGAAATTGGTCATTGACTGTTCGAGCAGTCAACCAAGAGGAACAAGATCCTGTGCCGGTTGCCAAAGAAGTGGTAGCGTATCTAGAAGAAGCCATGCTTCCAGCACCTGAGGTCGGTCAAATCACTATCGATGTGGGAAAAAATGACCATACAGCAACTACCGTGGTCTGGCAACAAGAAAAGATGCTTCGAACGGTGCAACATCAAGATGCACGTTCAGCATTGGAAATGGCCGTTTCAATGAATCAATAAGTTTCAGATTAGGACATTGCCCCTTTGATCAAGCGTCGAAGGGGCGTTTTTCGCGCGATGATTTTGAGGAAAACAGGGGGTGCTAGGAAACGGCTAGAATTCGCTACTTTGCTATGCTAAAATAGAACAGAAGTTAGAAGAAATGGGGAACGAACGTGACAGAATATTTAAACGTAGGGAAAATCGTCAATACACATGGGATCCGTGGAGAAGTACGAGTGATATCGCAAACGGATTTTCCAGAAGAACGCTACCGTAAAGGGGCTGAATTGACACTTTTTCGTGAAAATAAAGAGCCATTACCATTGATTGTTTCAGGTCATCGCAAACATAAAAATTTTGATTTGTTAACGTTTGAGGGCTATCCTAACATCAACGACGTTGAACCGTTTCGTAACGGCATTTTAAAAGTTACCAAGGATGATTTGGTGGATCTAGCAGAAAATGAGTTTTACTACCATGAAATTATTGGTCTGGAAGTCGTCGAAGAAGATGGTACAGTCATTGGCAAAGTCAAAGAGATCCTTTCACCAGGCGCCAATGATGTTTGGGTCGTTCAACGAAAAGGGAAGAAGGATGCCTTGATTCCTTATATCGAGTCGGTTGTCCACACGATCGATCTTGAAAATGGTCAGGTCACTGTGGAAATCCCAGAGGGGTTGTTAGACGATGAGAATTGATGTATTGACACTATTTCCACGAATGTTCGAAGGTCCTCTAGGAGAGTCGATCATCGGCAAAGCACGGGAAAAGGGATTGTTAGAAATCAATGTCTCTAATTTCCGTGATTATTCTGACAACAAGCATCAAACAGTGGATGACTATCCTTATGGTGGTGGAGCAGGAATGTTATTAAAAGTCCAACCTGTCTATGACAATATCAAAGCGATCGAAGAAGCGACACCAGAAACGAAAAAGCGGGTGATCCTATTAGACCCAGCGGGAAAACCCTTTGATCAAAAGATGGCGGAAGAATTCTCTACCGAAGAGCACCTTGTTTTTATTTGCGGTCACTATGAAGGCTATGATGAACGAATCCGTTCATTGGTCACTGATGAAGTGTCACTGGGCGATTACGTCTTGACTGGCGGCGAATTGGGGGCAATGGTTATGATCGATGCGACGGTCAGGCTATTACCAGAAGTTTTGGGCAATCAAACCTCCGCACAAACTGATTCTCATTCCACTGGTTTATTAGAGCATCCGCAATATACACGCCCAGCAGAGTTCAAAGGCATGAAAGTGCCGGAAGTTTTGATGAATGGCAATCATAAATTGATCGAGCAGTGGCAATTAAAAGAATCCTTGCGCCGAACGTATCAGCGACGTCCAGATATGCTGGAAACTTATCCGCTGACCGCTGAAATGCAGAAGCTTTTAAAAGAAATTGAAGACGAAGCGAAGACTGGCAACTAAAATAGTGCCAGTTTTTTTGATATTCTGCGCCATGACAAGAAAATTCTCTTTACAGCCTATGGTCGACTGTGGTAAGATATTTCAGTGAGTGTAAACTCAACTATTACGATGTTCCGCTGGAGCTTTCATGCTTTAAGAATGTTTGGGAATAAGGAGAATGATAAACATGAATCCATTGATTCAAGAACTAACTCAAGAACAATTACGTACTGACATCCCAGCTTTCCGTCCTGGGGACACTGTTCGCGTTCACGCGAAAGTTGTCGAAGGAACTCGCGAACGTATCCAGTTATTTGAAGGTGTTGTCATCAAACGCCGCGGTGCTGGTATCAGCGAAACTTATACAGTTCGTAAAGTATCAAACGGTGTAGGTGTTGAACGTACCTTCCCATTGCACACACCACGTGTTGCACAAATCGAAGTTGTTCGTTACGGTAAAGTACGTCGTGCAAAATTGTACTACTTGCGTGCATTACACGGAAAAGCAGCTCGTATCAAAGAAATTCGTCGTTAATCATTTATTATCAGATGAAGCAAAAGCCCTTGATTTCAAGGGCTTTTTTCTTTTGTTCGGCGTTATGTTCTATCATTTTAAAGTTCTAGAATTGATTAATTGTGGAAAAAGGGGAGGCTGTTACAGTGTTTTCTTTCTTCATAGATAAAAAGACAAAGTACTGGTTATAGTACTTTGTCTATCGAGAGGCTGTCCATTGTTCGGACGAGCGTTTTTTAATTAGCTTTGTCTATTCATCCCTTGAAACAACAACCATAGATTTGATCGTTTTTCGTTCGTGCATATCGGCATAGGCTTGGTTGATATCATCTAAATCATAGGTTTGGGTGAAAACGCGGCCTGGATTGATAGTACCATCAAGCACCGCTTTTAACAGGATTTCCTTATCATATGTTGTGACCGATGCAGATCCTCCCGCAATGGAAATGTTTTGAGCAAAAGTGGAACCGATTGGTCGATCGTCATAGTGAGGGACGCCGACATAACCTACACGACCACCATTATGCAATACACCAAGGGCTTGTGTAATGGCAGCTTCTGTACCAACACATTCAAGAGCGGCATCCGCGCCTCCGCCAAGGATCTCGCGTACCTTCGCGATTCCCTCTTCACCACGCTCAGCCACAACAGCTGTAGCACCTGATTGAAGAGCCATTTCTTGTCGATCTTTATGACGGCTCATTAAAATAATTTGGGAAGCCCCACGCATTTTTGCCGCGATGACAGCACATTGTCCTACGGCACCATCGCCAATCACGACGACTTTATCCCCTTTTTCTACATGTGTACAACGTGCCGCATGATATCCTGTGGGCATAACATCTGCCAAAGTTAAAAGAGACTTGATCATACCTTCCGTATAATCAGCTGGCTGACCTGGAACTTTTACAAGGGCCCAGTTGCCGTAATGGAAGTTGATATACTCAGATTGGAAACCGTTAGACCAATTCTTTGTACCTTGATGACGGTCGCATGTGCCATCAAAGCCGGCACGGCAAGCATCACATTCACCACAACCATGGGTGAAGGGGACGATGACAAAATCTCCAGGTTTCACAGTCGTAATGTCTGGACCGATTTCTTCAACGATGCCTAATGCCTCATGACCATCATTAACTGAATGAGGTTCTTTACTATCGCCATGGGCATACGACCAAAGATCAGAACCGCAAACACATGCTCGGACAACTTTAATAATAACATCATCGGCTGCTTGCAAAGTTGGCTTTTTTACTTCTTCCACTTTAACTAATCCTGCTTTTTCAAAAATTGCTGCTCTCATATAAATCCTTCTTTCTTAAGTTAGTATTGTTAGTATAAATGCTGAAGTTAACTTTAGGTCAAGAAAAAGACACATCAAGAAATGACGTTCTCTAAAAAATTCTATTCAGGTTTTCCTTCAAGAGCAAACGTAGTGCTAACAAAAATAATTATTTCTATTCGTTAGCCGTTTCTTACGATGTTTTAAGTGGAGCATGCGCAAATGACGCCTGGAGACGGTTTGTCATTCAAACCGCCTGCCGTTTCTGAAACTTCTATCCAACTTCCCTCAATGCTTCATTTGGCGCAACAAAAATTACATGTACGTCAGAGTAACTTTTTTCATAAATGATTTTAGCTTATCTAGCAGAGGATACCATGAAATGATCGTCTAAAGTTTTGCGAAGACAGAATACTTTCTTCAGATTCAAGTTTATTTCCCTCTCAACAACTGTTACTGATCAGCAGTTTTTTATAAAAAAGGCAAAGAGGCAATAAACGGAGATTTTAATTAAACGTTCACTACACATTTAGGCTATAGAAGTTCATTTTGAGTGATTAGGTAGTTGCTGATTGATTACTATGTTTTTCCGTATTATGTGCCGATCGTAGTTGGGGAGCCTTTTGGGCTTTTTGATTTTGACACAGTAAGGCCATGAAGCAGGTTACGGGATGTTTCTTATGCTGCGTACCGCTGGGTACCCTTGTATTTTGATGGGAACAGTCGTCTGAGTGAAACACAATGCCATCGATTGAAACTTTTTGTGGATACTTATCGGCTGTCCAATAATGACAGAGTACAGATTGTCGATTGTTTGATCGACCGCCTTTGTGCACTAGTTGCTTTTGTGAGTAGAAAAGGAGAAGAAGGGAATGGAAATTTTCAGAAAAACATTGACGAGGGATATCTTGCTAAATACCAATAGGACATTCAGCGCCTGAAAGAAAATAAATCGCAAGTCATCGAAGGGATAAAAATAGAAGAATAGAAGAACAGTGAGTACAAATCATCCTACAGTCTTCTATCAGATCGTCTTGGTGTTTTTTATTGAAACGATTGTTATTTATAGAGATGAATTATCTCTATCTTTTTACTTTTTAATTTTATGTAATCTGGAAATAAAGAAAAAATTTTGAATGATTTCATTATTGTTTTCTAATAAATGATTACAGAAAAAAAGCAATAAATTCCCCTTTTTTTGATGATTTCTATGGTAATCTTCTCGATAGAGAACTTTCTTTTATCTAGCTATTGCTGACCTCTATGCGTTAGTTAACTACTTCACAAATAAAAGGAAGTTCTTTATTTAATCGAATTGAAAGAGGTGTCTTTGTGAAAGCAGCTGTAGTATCAAAAGATAAGGTTGTAAAAATCGAGGAAAAAGAATTAAGAGCGCTTCGTCCGAATGAAGCATTATTGAAAATGGAGTGTTGCGGTGTCTGCCATACTGACTTGCATGTAAAAGATGGCGACTTTGGAGATGCATCTGGGATCGTACTCGGACACGAGGGAATCGGTAAAGTGGTTGCAATCGGTGATGATGTTACTTCTCTAGCAATCGGTGACCGTGCAAGTGTCGCTTGGTTGTATGAAAGCTGTGGATCATGCGAATATTGTGTGAACGGGAATGAATCATTATGCCGTTCGGTTAGAAATGCCGGCTATTCTGTAGATGGTGGTATGGCTGAAGAATGTATCGTTGTAGCTGACTATGCAGTGAAAGTTCCAGAGGATTTAGGTTCTGCTGAAGCCAGCAGCATTACTTGTGCAGGTGTAACCACATATAAAGCGGTAAAAGTTTCTGACATTAAACCAGGTCAATGGATCGCCATCTATGGTTTAGGGGGACTAGGAAACCTAGCCTTACAATATGCTAAAAATGTCTTTAATGCAAAAGTGATTGGAATCGATATCAACGACAAACAGTTGGACTTCGCAAAAGATCATGGCGCTGATCTTGTAATCAATCCTGCGAAAGAAGATGCGGCAAAAATCATTCAAGAAGCAACCGGCGGCGCACATGCAGCTGTAGTAACAGCTGTTTCAAAAGCAGCCTTCAATTCTGCTGTTGATGCTGTTCGTGCGGGCGGTACGATTGTAGCGGTCGGTCTCCCACCAGAAAGCATGGACTTGAACATTCCTCGACTTGTATTGGATGGGATTAAGATTGTCGGTTCCCTTGTTGGAACACGAACTGATTTAGCAGAAGCTTTCCAATTTGCAGCGGAAGGGAAAGTCGTTCCTAAAGTAGTCATGCGTCAGTTAGAAGAGATCAACGATATTTTTGATGAAATGCTTTCAGGAAAAATCAAAGGACGGATGGTCATTGATTTTCAAGAAAAATAAACGAAAATAGAGAAACCGACTATGAATTTTTAGCGAAGGAGAAAATTTCGTGTGTAATTTATTGATCATTGACAGCGAAGAGCGAAGAGCAGTTAGCGAGATGGTTCGTTTGATTGATCGTCATTTCCCAAATGTCATCTTGCTTCCAATGGTTGATTCGAAAAAAGCACTTCAGCGTACCTGTCTTGAGCAGATGGTTGAGATTGCAGTGATCAATGCGGATGGCGAAGAGGACTGTTTTGAATTATACAAAGAGTTGCTTTCTTTTTATCCGAATGCAAAAGCAATTTTGTATTCTGCAGTAGAAAGTTTTGCTATCGCTCAAAAAGCGTTGCGTTACGACTTGATCGATTATTTGGTCGAACCGATCACCAATGATTTTGTTTATGCATTGGACCGAGGGATTCAATCCATCAATCAGATTTCCTTGCTGCACGTCGAGAAAAACAATGAAGCTTCTCCTTCGCTTTCTTTAAGACATAAGATATTGCGCTATATTCATGAAAATTATAGAGAACATATTACGTTAGACACTTTAGCAGATCACCTGCATTTAAGTCGGTATCACACCAGCCGTTTGATCAAGAATACATTAGGAATGACCTTTTCATTGTACTTGATGATTTATCGTATTGAAGTTGCCAAAAAAGAACTCTCAACAAGTGATCGATCAATCAGTGAAATTTCTGTTAGAGTAGGATTCAATGATCCAAATTATTTTAGTAAGAAATTTAAAAAAGCAACTTCTTATACGCCCAAAGAGTATCGAAAAATTTATCGTGGGAAAGTAACCGTGATCGACTCAAGACTTGAGCTTTGAGTATTAAATAAAGTAGTTTGGGCTGATTGTATTAGCGAAAACATGATTCTTTGCTAATGCTTATCAAGTTACTTTTTCATAGATGAGAAAAGCTAAAAGGCCTATGTGTGCAAGGCCTTTTTTTACTTGAAAAAAATTTTGGATCAAGTTATTCAGACTAGCAGCAGAGGACAAAGACTGATGTTTTTGTGAATGAACCGATAGGTGCTATAATGAGAACGGATTCAGCAGTGCAGCTTACCAAAGAAAGGGAGCAAGAAAATGGCGAACAAAATGGTGTTTATTAACTTGCCTGTCACTGATATCAAACGTGCAACATCCTTTTATGAAGCGCTGGGGTTTGTAAAAAATGAAGAGTTCTCAAACGAGACCAGCAGTGGAATGGTTTGGAGTGAATCGATTTGGTTAATGCTGTTAGAACATGCGTTTTACCAACAATTTCTAAATGGTAGAAGTATTGCAGATACAAAGAAGACGAGTGGCGCATTGATCGCGTTTAGTTTTGACACACCAGAAGAAGCAAAGAATTTTGCAAAAATCGCTGAAGAAAATGGTGGACAGTCGTTCCAAGTTGATATGGGGATTCCAGAGGACATGATGGTCGGTTATGAAATCGTTGATCCTGACGGCAATCAGATTGAGTCTGCTTGGATGAAGGGCTATTAGCAAAGTGCTCGTTTAAATAAAAAGGAAAAAAATGGTTCAGTATGCAGTTCCCTCAAGAAGTTAGGCTTTTGTGCTAACTTTTTGAGGGCTGCTTTTTCTTGATGGGATCCTCGAGTTTTGTAAGATTGGTCAGTACCCTTTGTCTAAATCTGAAAAAAGAGGTATGATACAAGAAAAAGGAGTGGAGACGAAGTGAAATATTCAACGAAATACAGCGACGCCATTCACATCCTCGCTTACATCCACCTCTTTAAAGGAACTGATCTATCAAGTGATCGGATCGCCCAGAGTGTTGAAACGAATCCTGCTTATGTTCGCCGGATTATGAGTGATCTGCGTATTGCCGGATTGATCGAAAGCCAAAGAGGAAAACCAAACCCTAAACTAACGAAGGAACCAAATGAGATTTCTTTGTTGGACATCTATGCGAGTGTTGAAAAAGATCAGCATCTTTTACATGCGGACAAAAAGACCAATCCCAATTGCTTGATTGGGGGGAATATCCAAACGGTATTAGAGGAAACTTACGATGTGCTGCAAAAGAAAATTGAGCAGGAAATGAGCGCTATCTCGCTACAATCCATCATTGACGGCATTCAAGTAGAAGCCAATCATTAAAAGTGTCACATAAAAGGCTGTAAAAAAAGAACTTTCACCTGCTAGGCAAATTCTTGACAGGGAAGAAAGTTTCTTTTATACTCTAGTTGTAACTTAATTAGTAACAACTGATTTTGAAAAAAACAAAAGTAGGAAGGATGATCATTATGAAAATCGGTATTATTGGCGCAACAGGGAATGCAGGTTCAGCAATTTATCAAGAAGCAGTACAGAGAGGACACGAAGTGACTGCTATCGTGAGAAATGAAGCGAAGGCCAAAGAACAACTTGGTGAGACGGTCAAAACACTTACAAAGGATGCTTTTTCTCTCACAGAAGAAGAGCTCAGTGACTTTGATGTGCTTGTTGACGCGTTTGCGACAAGTCCTGACAAAGCTTACTTGCATGTGGATCTGGCAGCAAAATTAGTGCACCTGTTTCGAGAAAAAAACACTCGTTTGTTCTTCATCTTAGGAGCCGGCAGTTTATTCAATGAAGCGGGGGAACGTAATCTCTCTGAGTTGAAAAAAGCACCAGGAAGCGAAAGTTGGATTGCGATTCCAGAAAATCAGCTAGACGAATATCTCTTTTTAGAAACAGTCAAAAATGTCCCTTGGGTGGGGATTTCTCCTGGGAATGTCTTTCAAGAAGGACCAGCTAAACCAGCGATTTTAGGGAAAGATCACTTACTATTCAACGAACAAAAGCAATCGGTGACATCTAGCGGTACGTTAGCTAAGGCAATTATCGATGAGATCGAAACAGTACAACATGAAAACACTCGCTTTACTGTGATTGATGCCTAGTAAGTTTTCAAAGACGACTGAGAAGGAAATGCCATGAGTAGCGTTGACTATTGGTACGAGTGGATGGATAGGCTATTTTAGGCAACAGTTCTTTTTTCACATTATTGTTTCCCATACTCAGTAATTTAGACAAGACAAATCCTCTGTCTTTGCTTATAATCAAGGACAGAGGTGAGAAAATGAATAAAAAAATCGAAGCGTATGAATTGATGCTTCTGCAATTAAAAGGATTATTAGAAGCAGAGAGTAATTGGATCGCTAATCTAGCAAACTCTTCTGCTTTATTAAATGAAACATTGGAAGATACGGTGTTTGCCGGCTACTATTTGTTTGAAGAAGGCGAACTGATCTTAGGCCCGTTCCAAGGAAGAGTATCTTGCACCAGAATCACTATGGGCAAAGGGGTTTGTGGGGAGTCAGCGGCAAAACAAACGACATTGATCGTCCCAAATGTCAAAGAACATGAGAACTATATCTCTTGTGACTCGGCAGCTATGTCTGAAATCGTTGTTCCTATGATAGCTGATGATCAATTGATTGGTGTTTTGGATATCGATAGTGGCAAAACGAACAGCTATGATGAGATCGATCAGAAATATCTTGAAGAATTTGCGGCGATCCTAGTAGCTAGTCGTAAATAAATCGTCATTTCTTAATAATTAGCAAAAAACAATATAACGTTTACAAAGCAAGTGTTCATTGAATAATGGGCACTTTTTTCATTTTCGTTTTAAATGGACATGCATATCGCTTTATTTTATTAGAATTAGATGATAAGATGATAATACAATTAGAGAAACGAGTAGTAAGGAGCGCATTATGGAAGCAGAAACAATTGTATTAGGTAAAGCATATGAATGTAAACCAGTCGGTTTAGAAAGCCGCGTTATCGGAGAAGTGGTCAGAAAAATGGAACGTTGTGCGGTTTTGCATGTGATCCGTTATGAAGAGACTGATCATGACGAGCTTGAAGAACGTTGTGGACGAGTTGTGGCAAAATACAACGAGATCTATCAACCAGCATTGGTTGAATGCTTTTCTAGCTAAGGGTTAATCCCAATCAAACGAAGCCATGCACGTAAACCAATTCCCTTAACAAAGGGGCTGTTTCTTGGAAGCAGCCTCTTTTTTTGATTCTTGGACACCGCTGCGTAGAAAAATACATGCTATAATGGGCGAGAAACTAGCAGAAAGCAGGGAGCGAAATGGAATTAGAAAAAACGGTCATTGATGACAAACAGATGCTTTTTGAATTGCCGAAGGAAGCAGGGCAACTGCAAATTGTTAAAGGAAAACTTATTGAAACAAAAGACAATACCGTCCTCTTAGCCATAAAAGAAGGCCAATTACTATCAGTAGCAGATGAGAAAACATTTGATGACAAGCAAGAATATGATCGCTTAATGATCCTTACACCACCTTGGGAGATCATGGCGCCATACTTAGCAGCCTATTATCAAGAGAAATATCAACTGTCCAATGCTTCCAACGCACCTATCGTGATTCCACAGGAACTGCAACAAGGGGTCGCTGTTTGTGCGGAACCATTTGATTGCTTGATCGATTTTCTGGGTTATGTATCTACCAGCAAAAAGGAAACGAAAGCGGTGAAAAAAGGGGGTAAGCCTCGTCATAAATGGTCAAAAGAATTACAAGATGAACCCTTTATGGTGGATTATCAAGGAAGTACAGCAACGGTCTATTGGCAGAAACGCAACGAGGTTCGAATTGAAAAAGGCGCTACTTTGCGTCAAGAGGTTCCTTTGAACAAAGACGGCTCGGTGGGCTTTTCAGCTCGATTAGCAGAAAAGATACGGCAAGAGAATCAATCAGCGATCAAAGAGGGACGAACGATTGCAGACGTCGTATTAAAAAGTGTCAATGAGGTCGGCATGTTTCTTTACTATGGGGGGACCAATGGCTGGCTTCAATTAAAAGATCAGCAAGGAAGAACCCTGAACGAGCGAACGGTAGAATAGAAAAGAGAGATACTGAACAAGAAAGCGATCCACCAAAGCGAACGGAATCAGCTTTGGTGGATCGCTTGTATCGTTTAACTAGGAGTAGGCTCTTCATCGATCAAGACAAATTCTTGACCTGTTTTGGACAAAACAAGGCTCGGTTTTGCAGTTCCTTCCTTTTCTGCTCGATACGCCTCTCGGTGCTTTTGCAGATGTTCGGGGCGTTTTAACCAAGCTTGAAATGCTTTTTTCTCAGTCCATTTTGACACCAACTGGAAAACGAGGCGGTCTTTTGATTCTGAAAACCAAGCTTCAGCAGAGTGACAGCCAGCAAATGTTTTCATTGAGGCGGTATCTTTTTTCATTTTAGCAAGAAAGATGTCTTTGCCTTCTGGAATGACTTCAAATGCGACGGTACGGATATACATGAAATTCCTCCTTTGACTGTGAGTGATTTCATTTAGTATAGCGCTAATTGAGAATCATTGTCAATTAGCGTAAGGAATTTGTACATTTTTATCGATTTTCATTTTTTGATTAAATCATTCAAAAGCCTTGAACAAATGAAAAAAGTACGTATAATTAATATACGTACTGAAGAGTCCGAAGAGTATTGGAGAAAATGGATACTTGGGGAAGTCTTTCTTTTCTCACGTGCAATACTCTTCGTTTGTTTAGTGTACCACTCCCATTTTAAAATAGATACGTTTTTTTTACTTTCTGAGGAGATTTCTTTTATTCCTTGAGTTGAAAGGCAAAAAAGTGGGAAGGCTCTGAGAAAGCGCTATGAAGACGAAATTTATGTCTTCTTTTTTTGTGTGAAAGGGAAGGAAAATTAAGAAAGTTTTTTTATCCATTTTACCTGCGAAATGATGTATAAGAAAGTATCAAAAGTTCTGATTACTAGAAGATCAGGACTTTTTTGTATGCTTTCTTGGCACGACTCCTTTCAACGATATTCAGTATAAAGTCGCTCTTTTCTACTTTTTACATTCAGAAGAGCGCTTCTGACACAACTATGTAACCTCTTACATTTTTTGGTCGTGTTAAATTGACAGGCTGCATAAACATGCGGTAAACTCGGTACAACAAACAGAATTTTTTGAATTATCTGAATGTTAGAAGGGGATGAGTAAAAATGGGGAAACGTAGCAAATATGCAGTATCGCTTGTGTTACTAGGCAGCTTATTTTTAGCAGCTTGTCAAAATGGCAATGAAGATAACGAGACGGATTCATCAGCCGCTTCTTCTGCAGAGCAAGTGATCAATGTGCAATTTTCGGCAGAGATGGGCAGTGCAGATATTTCTTTAGCAACCGACTCTTACAGCTTTATCACGTTAAACAACGCCTATGAAGGTCTTTATCGCTTAGATGAAAACAATGTTCCTGTGATCGCTGGTGCAAGCGAAGACGCTGAAGTTAGTGAAGATGGGCTTTCTTACACCATTTCACTGCGGGAAGAGGCAAAATGGTCCAATGGCGATCCAGTTACTGCAGCTGATTATGTTTTTAGCTGGCAACGCACCGTTGATCCAGCCACTGCTTCCAATTATGCTTATATGCTGGCACCCGTTAAAAACGCTGCCGCTATTTCAGATGGTACGCTAGATAAAAGCGAGTTAGGGATCGAAGCAGTCAATGATCATGAATTAAAAATCACGTTAGAAAAACCGACGCCTTACTTTTTATCTTTACTGGCTTTTCCAACTTTCTTCCCACAAAACGAGCGTGTCGTGGAAGAGTTCGGTGACCAATATGCCTTAACCAGTGAAAACGCGGCGTACAATGGACCATTCCTATTGACCAATTATGCTGGACCAGGCACCGACATCCAATGGACATTGGCGAAAAATCCCGATTATTGGGATGCCGATTCGGTCAAACTTGAAACAATTAACTTTGATGTCGTGAAAGACTCATCGACCGCTTATAACTTGTACGAAAGCGGACAAGCCGATGACATTATTTTAAGCGGTGAATTGGCGATGCAGAATGTGAATCATCCTGATTACATTGTTCAGCCTAGTGCAACCACTCAGTATTTAGAAATGAATCAAGCACCAGAAGATTCGCCTTTTCGAAATGCAAATCTGCGCCAAGCCATTTCGTATAGTATGAATCGACAACAAATCGTTGACAATATTTTAGGCAACGGCTCCTTACCGGCGGTCGGTTTTGTTCCTTCTGACCTAGCGTTTAATCCAGAGACAAAGGCTGATTTTGTCGAGGATGCGGCAACCACGTTAGCCTTTGACGAAGAAAAAGCCCAAGAATATTGGGAAAAGGCAAAAGCTGAACTGGGGATCGATACATTGTCTTTTGAACTGTTGACATCAGATACCGATCAATCGAAAAAAATGGCAGAATACATTCAAGGCACCTTGCAGCAAACACTGGATGGGCTGACTGTCGAAGTCACAAACGTTCCATTTTCTGTGCGCTTGGATCGTTCAAATAGCGGCGATTTTGAGATGGTCATGAACAACTGGATCGGGGATTATGCAGATCCAATCAACTTTTTGGAATTGTTCAAAAAAGACAGTTCCTATAATCGTGGAAAATGGCTAAATGATGACTACAATCAATTGATCGAACAAGCCTCCAATGAAAATGCTAACGATCCAGAAGCCCGTTGGGAAAATATGGTAGCAGCAGAAAAAATCTTAAACGACGACTTAGGCGTTATTCCACTCTTCCAAAGTGCTGAAGCACATCTACGGTCGCCAAAAATCAAAGGCCTCATCGTTCATAGTGTTGGCGCGGCCTATGATTATAAAAATGTCTTTGTCGAAGAATAAGGAGAAAAAAGCTCCTTTTGTCTATTCATTGTCTGACTTCGCCAAAGAGGGCAGCAGACGAGAAAAACGTTACTAGAATGTTTAGCAACTTGATAACAAGGAATAAAGCAGTTTTTTTTCTAGCAGCGAACAATGACGTATTCATTTTAGCTAGATAAGAACTGCTTTTCTTTTTGGGAGGAACACCAATGAAAATCACAGCAGTTGAAACCAAACGAATTCCGATCCAGCTGAATGCACCCTTTAAAACGGCGCTCAGAGAAGTGCACGCCGTCGAAGTGATTCGAGTGCTGCTTTTTTTTGATAATGGGATCGTTGGCATCGGAGAAGCAGCACCTACCGAAGTGATCACCGGTGATACAAAAGAAAGTATTTTAAAAGATATCGAAACGGTCTTTGCCCCGTTCCTGTTAGGCAGAAAGGTAGATGCCCAATTGCTAGTAATGGATGAGCTTCATGCGTTGATCCAGCATCATACGAGCCCTAAAGCGGCGATTGATATCGCGTTGCATGATGCACTGGCAAAAGCGGCCAACTTGCCTCTTTACCGCTATTTAGGTGGTTCTGCCAATACACTGACAACCGACTATACGATCAGTGTTGGCTCACAGGAGCAGATGCTGCATGATGCCCAAGCGAAAGTCCAGGCGGGATTTCGCTCCTTGAAAATCAAACTAGGGGCAGGAACGATCGAAGAGGAAGTTGCGAAAATTCGCCGCATCAATGAACGCTTGGCAGGAAAGATTCCCTTTCGAATTGATGCGAATCAAGGCTGGACCAAAGAAGAAGCGGTGCAGATTTTAGACCAATGGCAAGACATTCCGATCGAGTTTGTTGAACAGCCAGTAAAAGCCCATGATTTTGCTGGACTCAGCTATGTGACTGCTCGTACGACGATTCCAATCATGGCTGATGAAAGTCTTTTTTCCTATGAGGATGCCAAACGTTTGATTGCTGAAAACTGCTGCAATTATTTGAACATTAAATTGATGAAAAGCGGCGGGATCAAAGAGGGACAAAAAATTTATCACTTGGCAAAAGAGCATCAAATGCCAGTGATGGTCGGTTCGATGATTGAAGGGTATGGGGGAATGGCGGCAGCCGCCCATTTTGCCTTGGGGATGGCCGACGTCCAATTTTATGATCTGGACGTTCCTTTTATGTGGGAGACCCAAACGACTTCCCCTGAAATGCAAGGGATTCTTCAGCGTCCAGGAAGCTTGAGGGTCACCGAACGCATCGGTCTAGGAATCAACGAATAAATAGTTATGAGAGGAGCAAAGATGAAACAAATTGTTCAGGCTGGCTCTTCCTTCTTATGGAAGGAACCCAAAGAAAACAAAGTACTAGCAAAAATCAAAGCATTTCCTTTAGAAGCGCTGCACACTTTTTTGACTGATGAAGATACGATGCGGCTTTATCAGGAAAGCTTAGTGGACTCCGAAGTATTATATGGGACGATAGTAGAAGTCATCACCCAAACGGATGGTTGGTCCCATGTGATCGTCTTGGATCAAAAAAGCAATAAACACCCACTCGGGTATCCCGGTTATCTGCCGAACGAGGTATTGAAGCCATTGCCACCAGATTATGCACCAGCTAAAAGAAGGATTGGGGTGATTGCAAAAGAAGCCGTGCTTGTTTTTGACTCGACCACACGACTTGTTTCTTTTGGAACAGTTTTACCACTTGTTGGGGAAACCGCAGATTCCTATCAAGTGGCTACGCCTAATGGATCAGCAACGATCGCTAAAGCTTTTGCTCACGTCCTATCGGACACATGGGCAAAGCTCCCAGAAAAAATAATAGCATTGGCAGAACAATTTATAAACCAGCCCTATGTCTGGGCAGGCATTAGCGGCAGTGGCTTTGATTGTTCTGGATTCATGTATTCGCTGCATCGACTTCATGGTATTTTAATCCCCCGAGATACGATCGAGCAAGCACAACAAGCAAACATCGTACCTTACAGTCAGGCACAACCAGGGGATCTGCTGTTGTTTGCTTATGAAGAAGGAAAAGGCGAAGTCCATCATGTCGGTCTATATTTGGGGGATGACGAAATGATTCATTCAAGAACACCTGGGTCACGGGTCATGAAAACCAAAATCACTGGCTCTAATTATGAACCAGAACTCGCAGTTGTGGCGCGTTATTGGCAAAACCAGCCGAATGCATCACAGGAATGCTCATGAACATTCTTTTCATGATCGTAAGGAAAGGGGCATTTGATGGGAAAAGATGACTTGCGTGTAGCAATTAAGCCTATTCTAGAAAACTATCAGACAACCTTGGAAATGGGTTTATGGATCGGTACGCCAACGGAATGTCTCATTGACTATCAGAGTCAAAAGTCGTTTTCGGCAGCGAGTATCAGTAAGCTTGTTTTGTATGCCTATTATCTTGAACAGATTATCGAAGAAAAAATCGATCCGCAACAGCTGATCGGTGTGAACGCCGTTGATCTGACAGGGGGTGCTGGGGTGATCCGTCTTTTTCCTCAGAAGAAAGGTTGGACCATCAGTGAACTTCTCACGGCGATGATCGCCGTATCTGATAATACTGCGACCAATGTACTATTGGACTTAGTAGGGTTGCCCACGCTTCAGGCCTGGATTCAGGAGCCAGAGATTCAATTTGAACGGTATATGATGCGACCGATCAAAGACAAAGAGAACCGCTTGACCCCCTCGGCGGCTGCTAAACTACTACTAAGGTGTGTTAAACGAGAAGAAGCTGCACTAGGGTTTTCACCCTTAAATCAGCAGCAATTTCAAGAAGGATTAGCGGGAAATTTTGCGGAAACTGCGCAGCCCGCTTGCCGCATTTTTAATAAGACAGGCCGTCTTGACCGCATCGAACACGATGTAGCGTATTTACAAGCCAATGAAACGACGATCATCATTGCGGCATTTTCCTATGATAAAACCGGTAGTGGTCAAGGGATCAGTTGGCTAAGAGAAATTGGTCAAACAGTCTATCAGCAATATTTTTAAGTAAAATGCGCTGCGTATCGCTCCTCACTTAGAGGCACTTGATCCGCAGCGTATTAATTATTTACAACAATAAAATCCCCCATATCATAGCGGTGCCTTGATTGGGAAAATTCAAAAGGCGTCCCATCGCCGAGGTAAACCGTTTGCTCAACTTCTAAAATGGGATCGGTGGCGGCACAAGCTAAGTATTGCTGGTCATAGGTGTCTGCACGATCCGCTTTGATACGACGGACAGATGTTCCAATCGAAGAGTGGAGTTGGTTCGTGATGTAGCTATAGACGGAAGAGGATAAGACTTCTTCGGTAATGCCAGGAATGACATGAAGCGGCATGATGGTATACTCTAAAACAACGGGTACATCGTCAAATAGACGCAGACGAACGATATCATAAATTTGCTGGTCACTGCGAATTTTTAGTTTTTCTTGTTCTTTCTCATCGGGAAAAAGAATGGCAAAAGAAATGATCTTGCTGGTGATTTTTCCTGTCTCTCCAAGGCGCTTCGTCAGCCCGCGATTGATCTTGGCGTTGTAATCGAAGGTTGAATAGGAATCACTGATAAACGTACCCGTGCCTTTTTTACCGTAAATAATGCCTTCCATTTGTAAAATATTCAATGCTTTTTGAATCGTCACGCGGCTCGTTTGATAATCCGCAGCCAGTTCGGATTGCTTCGGCAATTTTTTCTCTTCTTCGTAAAACCCGTGATTGATTTTGCTCCGTAAATCGGCAGCGATGTCATGGTAGTTCGCCATTTGCTTCACCTCAAAATAATAATAAGTGATAAAACGAAGTATGTAAACTTGGAGCTTTACATACCCTGTTTTGAAGGATTTTCCTGCGTTTACATTCTTCAGGAAATGAATTACATTTGTAATGTAATCGTTTTCTAACAATTGAAGAATAGGGGTATAGGAGGGAGTTTTATGCAAGGATTTATGGATCGACTCGCTGACGTTTTAGGAAAGTTTGCCAATAGGATCAATAATTTACGCTACATCATGGTCATTAAAAATGCCTTTGCTGCTTTGATTCCAGTAATCATTACAGGGGCGTTTGGTACATTGTTTTCAGCAATGGTTTTTGATGCTGAAAATGGATTGGCACAAATCGAGGCACTGCGCTTTTTAGAAAGTTTAAAACCGATCTCATCTGCGGTCAGTTATGTGACGTTGAGTTTCTTAACGATCTATGCAGTGTTTCTGATTGGGATTGAGCTAGCAAAATTAAATAAGATTTCTGGGGTCTTTCCAGGAATCATCGCAGTAATGTCTTATCTTTCTGTTAATCCAATGATCTTTGAATTTTTGCACGAAGATGCGACGGTGGTTGCCGAAAACGTGCTGGCTAAGCAATATACTGACACGAAAGGCCTATTTTTAGGCATGTTCGTTGCGATCGTTTCCATCGAGCTTTATGCGTGGTTAGGAAGACAAAAACGGCTGCAGATCACGATGCCTGATAGTGTTCCTGGGAATGTTTCGGCAAGTTTTTCGGCATTGTTTCCAACGATTTTCACCGTGACCATCATCGCCACCGCTGGTTTTGCTATCAAAGCACTCACAGGGATGTATGCTTACGATATCATCTACAATGTCGTCCAACGACCACTGGAAGGGATCGTCCAAGGATTGCCAGGTATCTTGTTGTTGATGTTTATCGCACAAGTTTTTTGGGTCATCGGGATTCATGGGAACCAGATGGTCAAACCCATTCGCGAACCATTGTTGCTGGCAGCGATCGCTGTCAATACGGAAGCTTTTGAAGCTGGAAAAGAAGTACCCAATATTATTACGATGCCGTTTTGGGATATGTATATGAGTATGGGCGGCTCTGGGGTTACGATTGGGTTGCTGATTGCGATTTTGATCGTCGGCAAGCGGGAGGACATGCGCCAAATCACTAAATTGTCATTAGCACCTGGGATTTTCAATATCAATGAGCCAGTGATCTTCGGAATGCCAATTATGCTGAATCCCATTTTGGCGATTCCCTTTATCCTGACACCGTTAGTAACAGGAACGATTGGGTACGTGGCGACAAGTCTAGGCTTTGCCGCTAAAGCCGTGGTAATGGTCCCATGGCCGATGCCACCGATCGTCAATGCTTATCTAGCTACTGCTGGGGATATCGGGGCTGTGATCACGCAAGTTATCTGTATTGTCGTGGCAATTTTGATCTATCTACCTTTTGTTTTGGTAATGAATCGTACGACCAATGAAGTTGCATAAAGGAGTTTTAAAAAAATGGTAAAAATACCTGAAACATTTATTTTAGGGGCTGCTTCGTCTGCTTGGCAGACAGAAGGCTGGCAAGGAAAGAAAGAAGGGCAAGATTCGTATCTCGACCGCTGGTACAAAGAAGAACGCTTTGTCTGGCATAATGGCTACGGGCCGTCTGTTGCGACGAATTTTATGGAAAAGTTTTCAGAGGATGTTCAACTGATGCAGGAGGTTCATTTGACCCATTACCGAACATCGATCAACTGGGCGCGCTTCTTTACCGACCATGAACAGCTGATCGTTGATGAAGATTATGCTGCTCATATCGATCAGCTTATCGACCAATTGCTTGCTGCTGGGGTCGAACCGATGCTTTGTTTGGAACATTATGAACTGCCAGCTAGTTTGATGGATGCCTATGATGGCTGGAGCTCGCGGAAAGTGGTCGATCTATATACCCGTTATGCCGAAATCGCCTTCGAGCGTTACGGTGATCGAGTCAAACAGTGGTTTACCTTCAATGAGCCGATCGTTATTCAGACTCGTTGCTATCTCGATGCGATCCGCTGGCCCCATGAGCAAAACACAAAAAAATGGATGCTTTGGAACTATCACAAAGTATTGGCGTCCGCCCAAGCGGTGGCTGTCTATCATGAAAAGGGCTACGAGGGGCGCATCGGTTGTGTGCTAAATCCAGAAATGGTTTACGCACGCTCTTCCTCACCAGAGGATCAAAACGCGCAAAAAATGTACGATCTTTTTTTCAACCGAATCTTTTTTGATCCAATGGTTAAGGGGCATTATCCAGATGAACTTATCACGCTTTGCCAAACCTATGACATCTACTTTGATCCGACAGAAGAAGATTTGGAAACGATCCGCACCCATACGGTGGATTTCTTAGGTGTCAATCAGTACTACCCGAAACGCGTGCGGGCACCACGATATCAATGGCATTCGGATACACCATTTCATCCAGAAATGTTTTATGAGACCTTTGATTTGCCAGGAAAACAAATGAATAACTCCCGTGGCTGGGAAATCTATCCGAAGGTCATGTACGATATGGCTAATTATCTTAAAGAAAATTATGGCAATATTCCATGGCTGATCACTGAAAATGGTATGGGGCGGGAAAATGAAGAACAGTATATGGATGCCACAGGTCAAGTCCAAGATGATTATCGGATTCAGTTTATTACCGAACATCTTTACTGGCTGCTAAAAGCCGTCGAGGAAGGCGCCAACTGCGAAGGCTATATGCTTTGGGCATTTACCGATTGTGTTTCACCTATGAATGCGTTCAAAAATCGCTATGGTCTCGTACGAATCGAGCTAAATGAAGAACGGACTCGGTCATTAAAAAAATCAGCCGCTTGGTATCGTTCCCTGATTGATGAACGGTGGCTTCCATTTGAAGAAAAACCATTGATTCTGTAATAAAAACCCACGATGATTTCCTCATCCTAAAGGAAATCAGCGTGGGTTTTCAGTTAAAAGGGTTGTTTATGAGGAGCAAGTTTCTCCCAGTCAAAGGTGACGCCAATCCCTGATTCTTCTGGGGCAATCGCACAGCCATCGGATGGATCGATCACTAACGGTCTCGTGGTGTATTGATCGATTGGGAAACTGTGCATTTCGAGATACCCAGCATTAGGCATCGCTGCTAGTAGACTAACGTGCAATTCTTGCATGCCATGTGTAGAAACAGATAAGTTACTTGTTTGTGTTAAGGCAGCAATTTTCAACCAGCCGGTAATCCCACCGCAATTGGAAGCGTCGGGTTGCGGAAAATCGACATTGCCATATTTGATCATATGAGCAAATTCGATAGGGGTGCGCAAGTTTTCTCCGCCTGCCACCGCAATTTGCCCTTCTTTAGCGATACGAGCGTAGCCTTCGTAATCTTCGGGGATCGTTGGTTCTTCAAGGAACAAAATGTCATAAGGCGCCATCAGTTTGGCGGCTTTGATCGCTTTTTCAACAGACCAGCTCATGTTGGCATCCACCATAAAGACAACATCGGGACCAATCAATTCTCTGACCGCTTTTATTCGAGCAATATCTTCGGCAAGTGTTTTTTGTCCCAATTTGATTTTGACCGCTTTTAATCCCATGTCTAAATATTTTTGATTATTGGCTAAGAGTTTTTCAAGAGGAAAGTTTAGATCAATCGCACCACCATAGCATTTTACTTTGTTGCTTGCGCCGCCTAAAAGTTTGTAGAGGGGTTCTTGTGCTTTTTTCGCACGTAAGTCCCACAAGGCGATATCACAAGCCGCAATGGCAAAACTTGCTAAACCGCCTCTGGCAACATAGTGGATTCCCCAGTTCATCTGATCCCACAAGGCTTCCACACATGCTGGATCTTTCGCTAAAAGGATCGCTTTTAGTTCTTTATCGATCAGTTTGGCGATCGATTCGCCACCGAAGCCACCAGTATACGTATAGCCGACCCCTTCACGTCCATCATCAGTAACGATCTTGACGATAGGCACTTCAAAGTGGGTGTGTAAGCCATGCTTCGCATCTTCCATGATTTCTGGAAGAGGTATCCGATAATACGCTGTTTGTACATCTGTAATTTTTGCCATTAAAAATCCTCCTCAAATTAATGTTCACGTGTGCATTTTAATGTTAACGTTTGCATAACCATGGTAGCATGGGAAGGCGAGATTGACAAGGCTGAATTTCCTCAAATTCAAAACTTTAAAAGAAGGAGGATCACTAACGAAGGGATCGCATCTCTTCAACTGATGCTTCACGGAACCATTTAGAATATAAACAGATATAGGGAATATTAGCTAGAAATGAAGTGAAACCCCTATAAATTGTCACAAAATAGCATTTTGTTTATTTTTAAAGCATAGTTATTGAATAAAAATCAGTTTTGTATTATGATTATCTTAACAACGAGCAATGAAGAGTACTGGGGCAAATGAAAGCTTGGGGAAGTCTTTTATTTGGGATACCTAGTACTCTTATCTTTGTTAAACGACAAGTGAAATACAAAAGAACGACTGAACTTCTTTGGTTCAGTCGTTCTTTTGTATTTCAAAAAGCGAGCGAGAGTAACTTGTCGTAAGGAAGAAAAAGTTTTTTCTCAATTGACAAAGGAATAATCATTGGCGGTTAAAACAGTACGAGCTTGTTTTACCTGATGCTCCTTGATTAAAATATAATCAGTATTGAAGGTAGAAACAGCAAAAATACTGATTGACTCCTCGGCTAGAAGGGAAGAGATTTTTGCAATAATGCCAATTAAGCTAAAATCCAGCACACCAATTATTTTCATCGCTTTCCATCCATCTTCTCTGTTTAGTGTTTCAGCTGGAACGTTTGCCGTTGGTAACACCAAAGAAAGTTCTTCTGACGTATGGGCAAAAAATAGAGGAACGATCTTCAGTATCGAAGGATCAATACGCTCTACTTGGATGACAGAAAAAGAGGGTGCCAATAAGGTTAGTTTCATCTAATCACGTCCTTCGTTTGATGCAATCATCATATCAAAGGATAAGAAAAGAAAGAAGGGAAGGCGATTATCATTTGATCACGTATGATTCTAAGCATTGTGTCGTTTCTGCGAGACGTAACAGAAGGGTAGATTCTATACAGAAGAAAATAAGCGGTTAAAACTGATGGGTATACCTCTGTTTCTGGAGAAGAAGAAATATCAATTGGATCCGCAATCTATGCTGAATCAGATTTGAAATCAATCGAGTTAATAGAAGATAAATAGCACTCAATCATAAATCAATGGTTGAGTACTATTATTGTACATAAAATTATGGTGGACAGAGGAATGGAATATAAATCACTAATTGTTTGATTGGAAGAAAAATTGATACTGAGGATCATAAAGAGAAGAAGGAACATGCTAAATTTTACGAAGACCTTACAAGATTCAAGGAGAAGGTAAAGAACGCTCTGTAATATTTTGATAAACTTTAGTCAAGGAGGTGTGATAAATGGATAAATTTTTCAACTTTATTGAAAAAGGACTTTCCGAAGAAATTAATTTTTTTATGTTTTCCATAGATTTGGAACATTATTTAGTCGATCACTACGAGGAAATGTATACCGAAAACAAAGAAGCTACATTGTACCTGAATGATTTACTTCCTGATGAGGCTGAGAAAATGGAACCTGGAATGAATCCAGATAGTTTTTGTGAACGAGTAAAGGAAATTGTAGAGAAATCGAAAACACTTTAATTAGCACTTTTTTTGCTGAGGCAGAGTCAGATCAAGCCAGCAACGAACTATCATAGATTGTTGATGATCAAGCAGATTATGAAACTTACATCAAGCTTTGATGATAAGAAACATCTTCAAAAAATTTCATGCGATGAGGCAGGGAAAATAACTATTGTAGAAGCAAAGAAAGCCGTTGCGGACGCAAAACAGGAGTGAAAAAAAGTGTATCTAAAGATACTAAGGAGTAAAAAGCCTTAAATCAAACATAGAGTAAAAAAATCAGCCCAAGAAAAACTCGCAAAAAAGAGATTCGTATACAATTTGGTGAAAAGGTACGCCATTGAAGAGCATTGATTGCTTAAAAAAAGCATCTGACTTCACTTGAACAATTAATGTAGGATAAGAAATACAATCTAAGAAAAGCGAGGAATAGCACATCGGTTTAAAGCTGATAATTAACCACCATTTGACTACCAAACAAGAAAACTACGAAAAACATTGTGGAACTGAAAATACAAAAAAGTGTTCAAAACCTCTTTAAATCAAGGCTTTGAACACTTAGGAAAAACTACGAAAATCTAATCGATTTTTCTTTATGGAGATGGCGGGAGTCGAACCCGCGTCCAAACATATTGCTACCTAAAAATCTACGCTCATAGTCAACTCATTTGAAGGTTCGCTTTACAGCTTGCCGAGTGACAGGCAGTCTGTATCGCTAGTCTGATGCTCTCTTTTTTATCTTACAGACGGAAAGATAAAACGTATCCCACTTAGAATAGGACCCTTACTCGAGCACATGGGCGATGCCGAGAGGATCTACGCTAACTGTTTTTAGGCAGCTAAAGCGTAAGAGTTTTCGTTTTTAGCAGTTATATTTAACTGTAACGTTTTAACGTAGACGTAACCTACGAAGCGCAATTCAGGCTCAACTATGCCTGTCGAATCCGTAACATCCCCTTGATAAAAGGGGTATCGCTACCATTCATTAGTATACCATAGTTTTGCCTGTATGCAAAGAATCAGATTAAGTCAAAGTGTTTCAGGGCGTGCACGATCCCGCCTTCGGTATTTTTCAGGGTCACGAAGTCTGCCAACTCTTTCAACTCTTGAATTCCATTTCCCATTGCAATTTTGTGGTCGCAGGCTTCTAAAAGAGCGAAGTCGTTGCTGCCGTCACCAAAGCCGAAGGTAGGTACATCTTCTAGACCCAACAATTCTACCAAGGTTTTTACGCCCGTCCCTTTAGAGGTGCCAGATTTTACGACATCGATGGAAAAGGGGGTATTACGATAAAAAGTTAATTCTGGAAAACGCTCATGATAATAAGCATCGTTGCCGACACCTAAAACCAACAACATATTGGTCCGATCTGTTTCATAATGCAGAGGATCGATTTCTGGTAAAGGGCTGCGGACATAGTTGTACGCACCAATCATTTCCTCGGTATGTCCAGTCGCCCAATAGCCTTTCTCATTGTAATAGCACAGTTCATCACCATTGTCTTTGACTGCTTGGAACATCCGTGCGCAAAGTTCAGGTTCAAGGGTATCGGAAAAAACTTCTTTGCCGTCAATACGGATAAAGGCGCCGTTCATGACGATGTTCGAGGTGATCCCAGCTGCTTCACGAATGGCGGTAACTTCAGGTTCGGTTCTTCCTGTTGCAATGATCGGCAGTACTTGGTTTTTTCGCAACATCGCCATCGCTTCAGCGATTTCGGATGTGATTTGCGAGTGTTCATCTAAAAGCGTACCGTCAAGATCAAAAAAAGTTAATGCTTTATAGGTCATGTATCTTACTCCTAAGGTTTATAGTCATAGTCCACTCACAATCTTATCAAAGATTGAAAAAAAGGCAAACCTTTATGAATAATCGGTGAAGTTGTTGGTAGAAGAAAGAAATTCGAGTATACTATAGGAAGAATGGAGTGAAACGATGATTTTTTTAGTAATTGGCATCATTTTTTTCTTGATTGGTCTCACTTTTTTTCTTTTTCCATCAAAAAAAATGAACCTTATTTATGGCTACCGTTCCTATTTAGCAAAACAAAATGAACGCAACTGGCGGCATGCTCAGAAACTATGCGCCCGTTATTTTCTGCTTTTTGGCGGAATCATGGCGGTCATTGGGTTTGTCTTGAAATGGCAAGAATGGACCAATTTTTTCCTAGTTGAAATGATCGCGATCCCTTGGTTCATCGTGCCGATCTTTGGCCTGATCGAAGAGAATCTGCAACGATTTGATAAAGAACATAGAGGTGAAGAAAATGAATATATTAATGATTGAAGACAACGAATCTGTTTCTGAAATGATGCAAATGTTTTTCTTGAATGAAGGATGGGAAGCGGCTTTTAAGTACGACGGCAAAGAAGGACTGGAAGCCTTTGCTGCTGAACCAGACAAATGGGACATGATCACCCTTGACTTGAACCTTCCTTCCATGGATGGCATGATGGTGGCGCGCGAAATTCGCAAAATCTCCAGTACAGTACCTATTATTATGTTGACGGCCCGTGATTCAGAAAGCGATCAAGTCATCGGGTTGGAGATGGGGGCAGATGACTATGTGACGAAACCTTTTAGTCCACTGACCTTGATCGCGCGGATCAAAGCCTTACACCGCCGCAGTGAGTTGGTTGAAAAAACAACGCCTGAAGCTTCCGATGCAACTTTTGATGTTGTGACCGATCATTTCAAAATGAACACAAAAACACGGGAAGCCTATTTAAATGGCAAACCCATCGATGGGTTGACGCCGAAGGAATTTGATTTGCTTTATACGTTAGCGAAAAAACCGCGGCAAGTCTTTTCACGAGAGCAATTGTTAGAACTAGTTTGGGATTACCAATATTTTGGTGACGAACGGACGGTTGATGCGCATATCAAAAAACTAAGACAAAAAATAGAAAAAGTGGGACCTCAGATCATTCAAACCGTCTGGGGTGTGGGGTATAAATTTGACGATGCAGGTGCTGCTTAATGCGCTACTTGTATCAACAGCTGATTGCGTTTTTTGTTGTGATCTTCGTGATTTTGATGACGATTGGTATTGCGTTTACACAAATGACGCGCCAAACATTACAAGAACGAAATTATGAGCAGTTAATGGGGTATGCTTCGTCGGTCGCGACGATTTCGCAAATCAGCGATTCAGAATATTTGCAGCAAAATATGACGCGAGATGGCTATCTGCAATATTCTCTGCATTTGGCTGAAAATATTTTGAGCAACCAAGACATTTCTTTTGCTTTCTTTAAAAGCCCCGATGACATTATTTATCCATTAGATACGACTCGTGCGGTGGATTTTCCAATTTCTGAAAAAGACTGGCAATCCTTAGAAAACGGGGCGCGTCTGCAATTGACATCACCCACGAATCTATATGGGGAAAAAGAACTGACTTCCTATGTTTTGATTCCTTTTTCTGTCAATCGAACGGATTTTTACGGGGTGATGGTGGTTTCACAATCGGCAAGCAGCATCTTGAATCTTGTCAGTGCTTTTAACCAAAACTTGTTTAAAGTATGTTTGATCTCGATCGTCGTTTCCTTATTGATCAGTTACCTATTTGCTACGTTCCAAGTAAGGCGGATCAATCGCATGAAACGAGCAACCAAGGAGATCACCAATGGCAATTTTGATATCTTCTTGCCAGTGCATAATCGGGATGAATTTGATGAGTTAGCCGAAGATTTTAATTTAATGACGAAATCCTTAAAAGAGTCGCAAGAGGAAATTGAACGACAAGAAGAACGTCGTCGGCAATTTATGGCAGACGCTTCTCATGAGATGCGCACGCCTTTGACGACCATCAATGGCTTATTGGAAGGGTTAGAGTACAACGCGATTCCTGAAAATCAAAAGGACAATGCGATCCGCTTGATGAAAAATGAAACCAATCGCTTGATTCGGTTAGTCAACGAAAACCTTGACTACGAGAAAATCCGAACCAATCAAATCTCGATGGTCATCAAAAAATTCGATGCAACGCAAACCATCAAAAATCTGCTGACGCAACTTGAGAGCAAGGCAGAAATCGCCAAAGATGTGTTGATTTTAGAAACAACAGAGCCAATTGACGTCTATGCCGACTACGATCGTTTCGTCCAAATCATGGTCAATATTTTACAAAATGCGATCCAGTTTACGGAAGATGGAGAAATTCGGGTTCGAATCGAAAAAGGCTACTTGGAAACGATCATTGAGATCAGTGATACGGGAATCGGCATGTCTGAAGAACAAGTCAAGAATATTTGGGATCGTTACTACAAAGTCGATCCTTCCCGTAAAAACCGTCAATTTGGTGAATCAGGTTTGGGCCTATCGATTGTTGAACAGCTCGTACGCCTGCACAAAGGAAAGATCAGTGTAGAAAGTGAACTTGGCAAGGGCACGACGTTTAAAATCTCTTTTCCTGATATCGACTTAAATGAAGAATAGCAATCGACCGGCAGCAATTCGCTTAGCCGGTCGATTTTTTTTGCGGTTCAGTGGCAGCAGCCCAAACAAAAAGACCTGCTTTTGCAAGCAAGCCTTCTTGTTTGGGGGCTATGTAAACTATAGATAAGTAGTATAAGGGGTATGGGCAAAGCATTCGTCTTCATGAATCAAATAGATGGCAACAGCAAATTGTTCGGCGATTTCTTGACACAAGGGCAACAGGGTTTGAACCTCTTTCGTTGTTAATGTGCTCAAGACATTTTCGATTAAAAGGGTTTGTCTTTCTGAAAGCAAAGCTAAGAGCAGTTGAATTTTGAGCTCCTCAAAGGGTGTTAACTCTGTTCGATCTTTTTTCAAAGCCGATAAGGGAAGCTGTACATAAGGCAGCACATCCTCTAAATCGCCCCCCTTTTTATTTGCAAGAGATACATTGTCCATGACCGATAAAAAGGGGACGGAGGGCCACTGTGCGCGAATCAAGATTGCTTTTTTTTGTGAAAGCAGCAAACTTAATTCAGATGTTTTTGTTTCATTGTCTTTCGCAACATAAAAGAAACCAATTGATTTCGTTAGCTGAGTTGGTTTTTCCATTGTTTTTTCCTCCAATACAGACTATGTCCGCTAGCAATCAGACCAGTAAAGCTGGTAACCGCGGCAAGCAATACGATAAGTGTGTGGCGCGTACTTTCAAATAAAATAGCCAGCCAAGTGGTGCTGTTCAAGTCAACATTTTGGACCATAATTTGACTGTTTTGCGGGATCGTAATGGCGAATTCTTGACCGGGAAGACTTTGAACAGCCTCCCAAAAGTGATCCGAAGCACGCTCACGATCAAGAGCGATGATATGCCCGCTAAGCAATTCTCGCTGGAAATAAGGCTGGAAGAGCAGCAATAACACAAAGGCGATCACGGCAGCTGCTAAAAGCGGCAAGAGCATTTCAAGCAACTGCATCGCCACCCATTGTCTGGTGGTGGCACCGCTTGCTAACCAGGCAGTGTATTCTGAGCGTTTCGATAATTGGTAATAAACTTGAAAGCCGATAAAGACCAGTGTAAAGGCACTAAAAATCAAATAGAACAGTTGATGATAGATCGTCGTGACTGGTTGGATCTCTTCCGCTACTTTCGTTTGCAAATCTTCTGTTGTTAAGAGATCTCTGGTTTGAGCGATTACTTGATCCATTGAGTAGATCAAAGCGAAGGTCACGATCAAGCCAATCACGGCAAAGAAGGATACAAGCGTATAAAGGACCATGGCTTTTTTATGATAAAATATGCTGGCAATCGCAAAATGTATAGTTTTCATCTAGTTCACCTCATCCTATTTCATAGTATAAAAGGGGAGTTTGAATAAAGTATGAAGTTCTTGTAGTAAAATATCGAAGCTAAAAAAGCAATAAAAAAAATCGGGTTTTTACGAACAAAACAGCCGAAAAAAATCCAGCAAAGCATCCGCCTTGCTGGATCGATCTTGTAGTACTTATAGGTTATTCTCCGCTATCTTGTTCCGTCATCTGCTGGTATTCTTGGAAGGTTTTTGTTTGATACAGATCGACGGTCGATTGATTGCCATTTTGAGAAAAGGCACTAGTTGAATCACTGCCTAGATTCTTTTCAATGTCCATCATTTGCTGAAGGGCGTCTTTGTAGTTATAGGTCGAAGGATCAACTTCTTCTAGACCGCTTTTCGCGTAGAATCGTAAAAGGTCACCATTATTGATCTGATCAGAAACCGAAAGCTGCTTGTCGACTTTGGCTTTCCATTCATCGACTTTGGCTTGCAATTCATCGGATGGATCGTTGATCGGCATGCCGGTACGATTGTCATACAATGTACTGCTGTAGTAGGTGTAGTCTGGTGTCACAAAGTCGCCATCGCGGAAAGCAACCAGTTGTTCGTTTTGATCAGAGAATAAATCTTGTCCTAATTGGATATAGTTTGATGTATCCACACCCAGTAAGTGCAATAGGGTTGGCAAGGCATCGACTTGGCCACCATACGTATGATTGATGCCGCCGTTTGATTGTCCTGGAATATGAATCATATAAGGCACACGTTGTAACGAGGCATTGTCAAAGTTTGTCCATGTAGAACTTGTTTTTCCAAGCAATTCTGCTAAGTTACGGTTACGAGAATTGGAAATTCCGTAATGGTCACCATATAAAACGATGACTGAATTTTCGTATAAGCCACTTTCTTTCAAGTAATTGAAGAACTCTTCCACGGCTTTATCCAAATAATTCGCGGTTGCGAAATAGCCATTGATCGTTTGATCAGAAGTGTTCGCTAGCGGGAAGCCGCCTTCTTCATTGGTAAATTCAGAATATGGGTAGTGGTTAGAAACCGCAATGAATTTTGAATAGAACGGTTGTTGCAGACGTTCTAAGTATTGTACGGATTGTTCAAAGAATGGTTTGTCATGTAGGCCGTATTGGAATGAATTTTCATCATTGACATCATAATAAGATGCGTCGAAGAAATAATCATAGCCAAACCGTTTGTAGGTTTCATTTCGGTTCCAGAAGGTACCGGTATTTCCGTGGAAAACCGCACTGGTATAGCCTTGCGTTTGACCTAAAATATCTGGAGCTGCCTCAAAGGTATTTTTCCCACCCAGTTGAGTGAATAACGCTCCTTGATTCAATCCAAACAGGGAATTTTCGAATAATGTTTCGGCATCACTGGTCTTCCCAGCTTTTACTTGGTGGAAGAAATTATCAAAACTAAAGGTACTATCGCTATGGTATAAACTATTGATAAACGGCATGACTTCATGTTCCACGCCATCTTCATCTTTCAATTTATAATCGATCAAGAATTGCTGAACACTTTCTAAGTGAATATAAATGACATTCTTGCCTTTTGCGATACCGAACAGATCATCATTTGGTTCTGCGTAATGTTCTTTAACATAGCTCTCTACTTCGTTCATGTCGTTGGGACTCGCTTCGGCACGTACTTGCGAAGCTTGATAAGTTTGTACCCCATCATAAACCGTAAAGGCGTTGATCCCAAGGTATTTCACTAAATAGTCACGAGAAAACGTTCGAGTAAGCAGTTCAGGACGATCCGCTTCTGCTAAGAAAAGATTGGCAGAAAAGACCATGACAGCTAAGGTTGAGATCGCAAAAGCCATCCGTGCCCGCACAGGACGAGTGTCCATTTTGATTTTTTTCATTGAAAAGGCTGCAATCAGCACGATAAAGTCAATGAAGTACAACACATCGTAGGGACGGAACAAGCGAATTGCGCTTTCTCCTAGACCACTTGCTACTTTTCCTACACCGAGCATCGTGTTGATGGTGATAAAGTCAGTGAATTCTCGATAGTACGAAACATTAGAGAACAACAGCAGAGTCATCAAGAAATAGATCACAAGCATCGTGATATAAGCTGCTTTGGTTCTTCTTACGTACAATGCGATCGACAGCAACAACAAAGTCGTTGCGATCGGATTGATGAATAAGATGAAGTACTGAATGCTGCTTTCAATACCTAGGTGGAAGTCCACCATATAGGCAAAGATATTTTTTAGCCAAAATAATAGGGCTAATAGGAAAAAAAAGCCCATTCTTGTATTCACAAAGGTGGATACTTTATTTTTTTTCAAAGGAATCGTCCTCTCTTTTTCCAGTATAACCGGTAAATTACGATTTTACATCACAGTACATTTTACTAGGCTGTGAAAGACGTGTCAAATGAATTCCTTGTCATGACGCGGAATTAAGTATTTCTTTACTTTCAAGGATACAGACAATACAGTCGCTTTTTGCTATACTAAAAAGGAGAATGAATGGAGCAGATGAACATGAAAATAAAACTAACGAAGCAAGGATCAGCGAAGCTTCGCAAAAAGAATCCGTTGATCCAACGAGAAGATCTTCAACAAGCAATCGAGACGAAGGAGTGGGTCACCTTTATTGATCAGGCCAACCATTTCTTAGGTGTCGGCTATCTTGGGGAACAAAATAAAGGGATCGGATGGGTCGTATCCTTTGAAGAAACAGTGATCGACCAAGCATTCTTTGCGCAACGCTTTGCGAAAGCAAAAGGCAAGCGTAGTGCTTACTATCAAGATGACCTGACAGATGCCTTTCGTCTGTTTAATGGCGAGGGGGATCAATTGGGGGGACTTACCGTAGATTTGTATGGCGAGTATGTCGTTTTTTCTTGGTACAATGCCACCCTTTATCAACATAAAAAAGCGATCGTGGCGGCTTTTCGTCAAATATTTCCCGAGATCAAAGGGGCTTATGAAAAAATCCGCTTTACGTCTGAACTGCCTGAATCAGCATGGGTCTATGGAAAAACGGCACCTGAACCCTTACTGGTGAAGGAAAATGGCGTCACGTATGCGACGTATTTGAACGAAGGACTAATGACGGGCATCTTTTTGGATCAAAAAGAAGTTCGTGGGCAACTTGTTGATGGCTTGGCAGCTGGCAAGACGGTTTTAAATATGTTCAGTTATACGGGGGCGTTTTCTGTCGCTGCTGCTGTCGGTGGCGCTGCTCAAACAACGAGTGTCGATTTGGCAAAACGCAGTCTAGAAAAGACCCGCGAACAATTTGCAGTCAACGGCATTGATCCAGATACCCAGCGTATCCATGTCATGGATGTTTTTAATTACTTCAATTATGCCAGCAAAAAAGACTTGCGCTTTGATGTGATCGTTTTAGATCCGCCGAGTTTTGCCCGCAACAAGAAAAAGGTCTTCTCGGTTGCGAAAAATTATGGCGACTTAGTCACTGATAGTTTGGCGATTTTAGCGCCGGATGGCTTGTTGATCGCCTCAACGAATGCGGCCAATCTTTCACCGAGGAAGTTTCAAGAAATGATCGAAGCATCCTTAGAGAAAGCACACGTTGCTTATGAATGTATTCAAAGTTATCGTCTACCAGCTGATTTTGCGGTAGATAAGCATTTTTCCGAAGGGAACTATCTGAAAGTATTCTTTTATCAAATGAAAAAGGAGTGAAGTAGATGAGCCGATCAAAACCAGTAACGTTAGACGGGAAAACACCGTTGATTTGTGTGCCATTGATTGGGAAAACCAATGAAGAGATCTTGAAACAAGCCATTGCTGCTGAGGAATCAGAGGCACAGATCGTCGAATGGCGTGTTGATCATTACAAACATGTCGAAGACCAGCAAGCGGTCTTAGATGCGTTATCACATATTCGCACGACATTAAAGCACAAAGAGCTGCTCTTCACTTTTCGAACCTTGGAAGAAGGGGGCGAGCGGCCGTTCACATTGACCCAGTACAAAGAATTGTGTTTAGCTGCTGCTGATTCAGGCTTGATCGATTGGATCGATGTCGAATTAGAGAAAGCTGAATTTTTAGGTCGAGCCTTTATTCAAGAAATCAAAAAGGCACAGGTAAAGCTGATATTGAGCAATCATGATTTTGAGAAAACGCCAGAAGATGCTGTGTTGATTTTAAAGATCGGCGTAATGAATCAATTTGGTGCCGATGTTGGCAAGTTAGCGATGATGCCCAAGCAAGTCCAAGATGTTTTACGTTTGATGGGGATCATTACTAAAGCTCGTGGCTTCAACCAACTGCCGTTGGCGATCATGTCGATGGGGGAGCTGGGGAAAATCAGCCGGGTTAGTGGGGCATTGACTGGTTCGGTCTTTACTTTTGCTTCGTTGCAAGGTGCTTCAGCACCTGGACAAATACCGATCGAACGAATGACCAACTACTTACAAGAATTTTCACTCAATGAGTAAGACCAGCCAAGGCCTTCTCTTAAAAGAAACCAAAACAAAAGAGGGATAAAATGGCGAAGAAGAAACAAAAAACCAATGCGATCCGTCAAGTAGAACAACAGAAAATCGCTTATAACGAATACACCTATGAGTGGTCGGAAGACCATCTCGATGCGCAATCCGTCGCTGCGCAACTAGCACGCCCGCAAGCCATCTACAAAACGCTGGTGGCAGTGGGCAACAAAACAGGTCCGCTGGTGGCTGTGATTCCTGGAAACAGAGAAGTGGATCTGAAAAAGTTAGCCAAAGTCAGTGGAAACAAAAAAGTAGAGATGCTGCATCTGAGAGATTTAGAAGAAACGACTGGCTATATTCGCGGCGGCTGTTCGCCGATCGGGATGAAAAAGCTCTTTCCTACTTATATTGATCGTGGGGCGCAGACACTGGAAGAAATCGTGGTTTCTGCAGGAAAGCGCGGGTTGCAGATGGGGCTTGCCCCACAAGCGTTGCAACAATTGACTAGGGCGGTCTTTGCCGATTTGTTGGCACCTGAACACGAATAAAAAATCCCCGTGAACCATCTTGAAATGCCGTTCACGGGGATTATTTTGTACTATTTTATTCCATTACTTCAATATCGAAAACCTCAATATTTTCTAAACCACCATAAAAGTCAAACCACGGAGTGGCATATTGTTTTAGAATGGCGTTTAATTCTTCAACATTTTCTTTCCCTTGGGTGTCCAGCCATTCCAGTAATGCTTTGGCGCCTTGCTTCCCATAGATTTCCACACTATCGCGCCAAGTTGCTCGTCCACCTAAGATCCCTGAGAATTTAGCACCGTGTTGACCAGCAAAGGTCAATTCATCGCGAAAGACATTCGCTGGGACACCCGCACTCAAATAGATAAATGGTCGCGTCGCAGCATCACTAGCTTCTTTGAAGTAATTGGCGGCTTCTTCTTGCGTATAGACGGCCTCTAAGCCTTCTTTTTGGAAACCTTCAACTAAGTCGAACTGAACCGGTACTTCGACTTTCAAAATATCGATATGGTAGTGATCTTTCGTCAGTTCCTGAATGGTTCGGATGACCTTGCTCGGTTTGATCTTGGCAAAAGCAGGTGATTTGTCATCTGTGATCTCATCGTCGTAAACGATTGGCTCTACAAATAACGGAATATCGGCCGCTTGTGCCTCCGTACCTAAACGTTCTAAAAACGCATGTTTGGTATCTAAAATCTCTTGCGGTTCATCTGGATTATAATAAACCAAGACTTTTGCAGCATCTGCCCCTTTTTTCACTAAGCGCTGCAGCGATTCATTGGGTAGAATTTCTGGCAAACGACCCGGCGTATTGACATCATACCCTGTTTTTTCATAGGAAAGGATCAAGCCAGCATTGGGATTCTTTGCTTCGATCCCTAAGAAGCCATATTCCTCATCTAACAAAATACTGCTGACATATTTGGTCAATTCTTGGGAAACCAACTGCTTGAATTCATAAATGTGTTCCATCGTAAAGTCATCCGGTCCAGTTGCCGCCTTCATCATTTTTTTCATGGAACCACGTTGGTCGATCGCTAGTGCGGCAATCACACCATCCTCATTTGAAAGTTTTTGCATTCGTTCAAATTTACCTCTTGAAATTCGTTTCATTAAAAACCCTCCCTCGATCTTGCTATCTTTAGTCTACGCCTACTTTGAGAAAAACCCAACTAATAAGCAAAAAGAGAGGAGACCCAGGTGTTGGTAGCAACGGCAAGGATATTGCTGCAAACACCTGAGTCATCGATCAATAACTGAAATAACTAGCTGTTTCTGCTGCGTTTTTCCCTGAAACATGTCCAGTACAAAACGCTGCTGTAATGTTGAAACCACCTGTATACCCATTGATATCCAATAATTCACCAGCAAAATACAAGCCGTTGATTTTCTTGCTCTCCATGGTTTTTGGATTGATTTCTTTCAGATGGACCCCGCCACCAGTCACGAAAGACTTTTCTAACGGGAACGTGCGAACGATAGTGACTGAAAAGCCTTTGATCAAGGAAGCGAGCGCCGCCAACTGTTCTGGTGAGGCTTTTTCAGCAACCAGCTCATGCAGGTCTAGCTGCTGCAAAAAGAAGGTCATCAAGCGCTCAGGCAAAAAGCCAGCTAAAGCATTCGGCAATTGTTTCTTCGAAGCTGCAGACTGAATCAATTCCTGGGTCAAGGCTTCATGGGATTTTGCTGGCAGACAATCCAGAACAACCGTCACGGGTTGTTGCTTTTTCAATTCTTGATTTACAAAAGAGGAACAGCGTAAAGCAGCTGGACCAGATAACCCAAAGTGGGTAAACAAAAGATCCATGGTATGGGCGACGATGGGCTTTCCTTTTTGATCCAAGACACTCAACGTGATGTCTTGCAAGGAAATGCCTTGCAACGTCCGCTCTTGAATAAAGGAGTCTTCTGAAACAAGCGGCGATTCGGTTGGATAAAGTGGCGTAATGGTATGGCCGACTTTTTTTGCCATCTTATAGCCGTCCCCCGTTGCGCCCGTGGAAGGATAGGTGCGGCCACCTGTCGTCAAAATCACACTAGGGGCAGAGAACTCATCGGTTTCGGTTCGCACGCCGCGAATTTGAATACCGTCATGGATCAGCTTTGTGACGACCGTGTTCGTCAATAGGGTGACGTGATGATCGTTGATTGCTTGAAGCAACGCTTCGACGATGGTTTTTGATTTGTTCGTCACAGGGAACATCCGTCCGTGATCTTCTTCTTTTAAGACGACACCTAAGTCTGCGAAAAACGCCATTACATCATAATTATTGAATTGAGAAAACGTGCTATACAAAAACTTGCCGTTTCCTGGAATATGAGCAACTAAATCATCTACCGGCCGATTATTGGTTACATTGCAGCGTCCGCCGCCAGTCATCAATAATTTCTTGCCGATTTTTTTGTTTTTTTCGATTAATAACACCCGCGCACCTTGTTTGGCAGCAGTGATCGCAGCCATCATGCCGCTCGTACCTGCACCAACAACAATGACATCATAGGTTTTTTCCATTCTTTTCACCTCTTTGGGATTGTAACACATCGGCTATGAGTGCTGAAAGGATTGGTCGATTTTTTTCGAATAATAAAAAATTCTGACAATTCTAAAAAAAAGCGTGCAATTTCAGAAAATTTCTTTAAAATAGAAAATATCTTAAAGGAGGTAATGCACTATGACCAAAGCTTCAGCTTACGTGAAAGAAATTCAAGCGAAGATTCATGAGAAAGACCAACACCAACCGGAATTTCTTCAAGCAATTGATGAATTTTTGCCTACGATCGTTCCCTTTTTAGAGGAGCATCCAGAATATATTGAATCAAATATCCTTGCACTCTTAACTGAACCAGAACGTTTTATCCAATTCAGAGTCCCGTGGCAAGATGATCAAGGCAACTGGCAAGTAAACCGTGGCTATCGGATTCAATTCAACTCGGCAATGGGGCCTTACAAAGGCGGCTTGCGTTTTCACCCAAGTGTAAACTTGAGTATCTTGAAGTTTTTGGCGTTTGAGCAAATCTTCAAAAACAGCTTGACAGGTCTGCCGATCGGCGGCGGCAAAGGCGGAAGTGATTTTGATCCAAAAGGAAAATCAGATGCCGAAGTGATGCGTTTTTGCCAAAGCTTTATGACGGAGCTGTCAAAACATATCGGACCTGACTTAGATGTTCCTGCTGGCGACATTGGTGTCGGAGGCCGAGAAATCGGCTATTTGTTTGGTGCCTACAAACGATTGAAACAATACGATGCTGGTATTTTAACTGGTAAGCCATTAGACTTCTGGGGCAGTAAAAACCGCACAGAAGCAACGGGTTATGGCGCCGTTTATTTCGTTAAGCATTTATTGACAGACCTAGGTGAAACCTTTGCAGGCAAAAAAGCGATCGTTTCTGGAAGCGGCAATGTTGCGATCTATGCAATTGAGAAATTGCAAGAATTAGGTGCGATCCCTGTCACGTGTTCTGATTCCTCTGGTTTTATCTATGATAAAGACGGCATTGATCTGGCCTTGTTAAAAGAGATCAAAGAAGTGAAGCGTGAACGGTTGACGGCTTACGCCAAGGAACGTCCATCAGCCGAATATCATGAAGGGGCATCTGTCTGGGATTTTGATACACCAGCGGAATTAGCCTTTCCTTGCGCGACACAAAACGAGATTGATCTCTCACAAGCCAAACGTGCAAAAGCCAATGGTGTCCGGGTCGTTTCTGAAGGCGCGAATATGCCTAGCTCATTAGAAGCAGCAGAATATTTTATTGAAGAAGGAATTTTCTACTGCCCAGGAAAAGCAGCCAATGCTGGCGGCGTAGCCGTTTCTGCGTTAGAAATGAGTCAAAACTCCCAACGACTGCAATGGGAAAAAGCTGAAGTCGATGCCAAATTGGACGATATCATGAAGTCGATCTATGAAGCATGCCGTGATACTGCTGAAACCTTCGAACAAAAAAATAATTTTATGTTAGGTGCGAACGTCGCAGGCTTTGAAAAAGTTGCTAAAGCAATGTTTGCTCAAGGACTTGTCTAAAATCACCCAACAGGCTACCTATCAGGAATTACTTGAAAAAAGTTGAAAAAAAACGTAAAGTAGGTAGTGTATGAAAAACTATTTTTTCAAGGAGGACAAATCATGTCACACATCAAGTTTGACTATTCGAAAGTAGCACCATTCGTGAACGAATACGAATTGAGCTACATGCAAAGTCAAGTTACAGCAGCAGACAAACAATTACGCGAAGGAACAGGTGCTGGTAGCGACTTTTTAGGTTGGATCGACCTTCCTAAAAACTATGACAAAGATGAATTTGCGCGCATCAAAAAAGCGGCTGAAAAAATTCAATCTGATTCTGAAGTATTAGTCGTGATCGGGATCGGCGGATCTTATTTAGGAGCGAAAGCAGCGATTGATTTCTTAAATCATTCTTTCTTTAACTTGCTACCAAATGAAGAACGCAAAGCACCACAAATCTTTTTTGCAGGTAATTCGATTTCTTCAACATACTTAGCAGATTTGATCGAAATCATCGGTGACCGTGACTTCTCTGTGAATGTGATCTCAAAATCAGGAACAACTACTGAGCCAGCGATCGCTTTTCGTGTTTTCAAAGAACGTTTGATTGAAAAATACGGCAAAGAAGAAGCCAACAAACGCATCTACGCAACAACGGATAAAGCGAAAGGTGCAGTAAAAGTTGAAGCAGATGCTGAAAACTGGGAAACCTTTGTGATTCCAGATGACGTCGGCGGCCGTTTCTCTGTATTGACTGCTGTTGGTTTATTACCAATCGCTGCCAGCGGAGCGGATATCGATGCCTTGATGCAAGGGGCAGCAGATGCTAGCGATGCTTACGCAAGTGACAACCTTGAAAAAAATGAAGCGTATCAATATGCAGCAATGCGTAACATCCTTTATCGTAAAGGCAAAGTAACCGAATTGCTGATCAACTACGAACCAGGCATGCAATACTTCTCAGAATGGTGGAAACAATTATTCGGCGAGTCTGAAGGAAAAGACCAAAAAGGGATCTATCCTTCAAGTGCAAACTTCTCGACAGACTTGCATTCTCTTGGTCAATACATCCAAGAAGGCCGTCGCAATATCTTTGAAACAGTTGTTAAAGTTGAAAAACCACGCAAATCAATTGCGATCCCTACACAAGAAGCAGATCTTGATGGTCTTGGCTACTTAGAAGGAAAAGAAGTTGATTTTGTTAATACGAAAGCCTTTGAAGGAACATTACTTGCACATACAGATGGGGATGTACCAAATCTGTTAGTAAAAATTCCTACAATGGATGCATACACGTTAGGTTACACCATGTACTTCTTTGAGATCGCTGTGGGTATTTCTGGCTACTTAAATGGCGTGAACCCATTTGACCAACCAGGAGTTGAAGCGTACAAAAAAAATATGTTCGCCTTACTTGGCAAACCAGGTTTTGAAGATCTTGCAAAAGAATTGAACGAACGTCTATAATTCGATAAAGAAACGCCTTGAGCCAGTCTGATTGGCTCAAGGCGTTGTTTTATTTTCGCATTTGTTGTGTTACTAGATCGTTGGGCCAATAAATCAGCGGTCTTCTTTTAATCCCCAAAGCAACGCAGCAGACAATAGTCCAAAGATACAGGTTTGAATAATTGGCATTTGACTCATCTCCTTTTGATTTCCTTTAGTATAAAATGCTTTTTAAGAAGTCGCACGAACAAAGCAGTGGGTTTCAACGAACGAAACTGTCATTTCTTGGTGACAAATGCGTGATGAATTGAAATAAAACGTTTTCAATTTGATGCTTTTTTGTTATTATATCTTTAAGAAAGAAAACGGTTGAGGTGAGGATATGGAGAATATTACGATCGGTGAAAAATATGTCTGCCAACCTGTCGGGGCGAGCAAGCCTGTGATTGGTGTGGTGGAAAAACTATACGTAAATACGGCGTTGATCGTCGTTTCAAGTTATGAAGAAGAAGATCAAGCACAAGTAGAAGCTTGTAATCGTCGAATGATCGTCAGTTTCAATAAAATTTGTACGCAAACGAACGTTGCCTAACCAACTAGCAAAAAATGCTGCTCAACGGAACACCGTGAGCAGCATTTTTCTTCGTGTGAAATCAGCCAACGCCGATCACAAAATTCAATAGTTTGTCTGAATAAGTCATATCTTCTTCCGTCACACTCAACTCTTCATTTAAGATCTCCATCTGGTCAGTAATGATCCCGTCCACCCCGTAAAAACGCATCCGGCTGATAGTATCCGCATCATTGGGGGTCCAAACGAACACTTCCTTGCCATCGGTTCGGGCAGAAGCGATGAAGTTGCGGTTGATCGTACTGTATTCCATCGTCAGAAAATCAGCACTGGTCAGTGGTGGTCCCACGACATTGAAGGGCATGATGTACCCTGAAATCAATTGAGGCGCCTGAGCCTTTAATTCCTCAACAACTGTATAGGAGAGACTTTGCATAATATGCCCATTTGCAAGGAGGTCCTCTTGATATCTTGCTAAAAAGGCATTTACAAGTTCCGCGGTATCTTTTCGCTGCGTTTTGATCTCCACCAGCAGTTTTTGGTCCAATTGGTTGGCAAGTGCCAAGTATTCATCAAAGGTTGGAATACGTGCTGTCTGGTTGTTTTCCGAAACCGTCAGTGATTCGGCGTAACTCAAAGGCAATTGCTCTGGTTTTCCCTGACCACCTGTCAACGGACGGTAAGAAAAATCATGATAAACAATAAAATGACCATCGCTTGTTTGTTGGACGTCCATTTCAACGTAATCCGGTTGATACTTCTCGCTAGTAAAGCGTAGTGCTTCAAGAGAATTTTGGACCCCTTGTCCGTCGCTGACCCCTCGATGGGAGATCGTTACCGGATGGATCGAAGCAGCTGAAGTCAGATAGTTCATATTATATAGACTAACACCGACACCGAAAAGCACCGTTACCAAGGTAAACAACGAACTTTTTAGACCTAAGAAATGACGCTGGTTCAATGGCTCTTGGTGGAACCATGAAGGAATCTCCGGTAAAAAGCCTTCATCATCCATGAAATCAACGATGATGTAAAAAATGGCTACCGTCGATAAAATGACATTCAGTAACAAGATAAACTGCAAGAAAGTCATAATAAAAACAGCACTATACAACGCATAGTCCGGTGTAACAACTTCAATCACCGCCTGAATGGTAATCAGCAAAGTGAAGCCTAGTGTCGAAATCAACAAAATGCTACCGCCGATAAAGACAAATTGTCCAACGATGGCAAAAAAACGGCGTTTTGTTACTTGGAGGCTTTCTTTGATGGCTTTTCGAAAGGGCAGATCACGTAATATCATTTCTGGCAAGGCAAAGATCACGCGAATCCCCAAGTAAATCAACAAAACATAAACCAACAGCACTGCCCCGATGATCAAGACACGGTTGGCAAAAATGAAATCCATGATAAATGCGGGAATTTTGATTTTTGCGAGTAAATCAGAATTAAAACTCAACCCACCGATCGGTAAAATCAGTAAGAAGTAAAACAGGAAAAATAAAAAGGTCATCGGCCGTAATTTACGCAACTGCAAAACAGTCATCCGTAACAATTGCCGCAAGCTGATCGGCTGTTTCTTTTTAATAAAATAGACACTTAGCAGCAAAAAAGTAAACTCAAAAAAGACAGCTAATAAAATCAAAAGTAAAATCAGTGTTAATGAGAGCAGCACGACTGGGTGGTCGGTAAAGATACTGCCGATATTATCAAAAGAAAGGTAAGGCAAGCCCCCGCGTTTTAAGACGAACTTGGTGGAAGCCGATAAGATTGGGATCACTAAGAACAACAAAGCACCGTGCATCAGTAACACATCACGGAAGTAGGCGTTGCTGTCTTTCAAAAAATCCCAAGTGTTGACTAAGCTGTTTTTTAAATAATTCATGGTCGTCATCCTAACAAAAGTAAGTATTTTAGTTCCTATTTATTCTAGAAAGGCGGAAAAAAAAGAGTCGAACAGTTTCAGAAGCACATTCGCCACAGGTATAGATCCCTGTATGAAAAGCAGCTCCTTCATGTTCGGCTCAATGAATTGATCGTTTTTCTTACCTATTTTTCTTATCCGCCTAACAAACCAGTTAAGAATGTTCCACCATAAATCAAAGCCATGCTGTACAAGAAAATTGAAGCAGGTTTTGCCAACAAAATAATCAGCGTAAATTTCTTCACTGTCATGTTGGTCAAGCCAGCCATTAGACAAAGGGCATCATCTGGGGCGACTGGTAGAAAGATTGCAAGGGCGAAAAGTTTTTCAAATCGGCTTTGGTTATCTAACCAGCCAATATATTTATCGTAAGTTTTGTCACTGATCATACTTAAAATGAATGGTTTACCGTATCGTCGGCCTAGCAGGAAAATAATGACAGAACCAATACTGATTCCTACATAGTTATAAACGAATCCTAGATAAGGACCGAAAATCAAGACACCTGCAGCGCTGGAGACACCACCGGGAATGATCGGGATCACTACTTGCAAGATCTGCAAAAGGATAAAGACGATTGGTCCTAAGATAACGGAATTTCCAACTAGACCTCGCAGTGCATTAATGTCTTTGAAAACACCTAGATTGATAAAATAGATCGTTAATGCGATAGATAAACCTAAGCCAATAATAGAAATCGTATTAATGATACGACGAGAAGTTGCTATGCTCACAGGACTTCATCTCCTTTATGTTTCATAATCCCACTATACGGGGTGAGACCAGAAAAATCCAGTAAAACAAATGACAAACGTCAAACAGTTTTGTAAGGTATGCCTTTATTATAAAAGAAGTCCGAAAAGAAAACATTGTACTAAAGTCTGAAATAAGAAAAATTTATAGTTTCTGCGCACCAATAGTTTCAGGAGATTTTTTTATCTGAGGGATGTTTTTTCGTTCGCTTGATTTGCCAACGATTCACGATCTTTTCAACCACACTCGTCATCATGAAGCCTCCAGCGATCGCCCCAGCGGTGATGACAACGATCATCAGATTTTCAAAGCCGACAAAGTTGTCGCCCAAAGCGAATTCTCGAACGGCTTTGTAGGCAGGACCACCCGGTACGAGAGGAACGAGGCTAGGAATGTTAAAAATGATCATGGGCATTTTTTTTCTGCGGGAAAAAAAGATGCTGACGCAACCGACGGCAAATGCGGCTAAGAAGTTGGCGCTGCCTAGACCATAGCCAATCGTTTTCAATGACCAATAGATCATCCAGCCAACCGTTCCAGCGATGCCTGTTGCAACTAAGGCTCTTTTAGGAATATTGGTCAAGATACCAAAGGTCACGGTGCTTAAAAAGCTAAAGGAAAGGTGAATAAAAATCGTCATGAGATCCCTCCAAATAAGGTGAAGACCGTGGCGATGCCAACACCGATCGCGGCAGCTGTGAAAATAGCTTCAGTTCCCCGAGCAGTCCCACTGATGAGATGGCCTGCCAAAATATCCCGAAAGGAATTGGTGATCGCTACACCAGGAACTAAGGGCATGACGGCACCGATAATCAAATTATCGACGTTTTGTGCGACATGAAGAGAGACCGCCAGAAGAGACAAAGTACCGATCAGTAAAGAGGCGCAAAACATATCCAAAAAGCGGATATCGATGACTTTTTTGACCCAATAGGCGCATAAAAATCCTAGACAGCCAATGACAAACGTTGCTAGAAAATCAAACCAAGCACCGCCGAAAATAATCATTAAAGTACTGCTGACCACGCCCGCACTAAACACCTGCAGCCAATAAGGAAAACTTGGTGTCGTTGGATTGACCTTTTTTAATGCCTCGTGCAGTTCCACTAACGAGATTTTTTTTTCAGCATAGGCACGAGACAATCCGTTGACGGCAACAATTTTTTCGAGATTGATGACTCGATCATGAACATTTTCTACTTGTGCATAGTGGCTACTGCGTAAGCCCATAAAAAGTCCAGTTGCTGTTACATAACTAATGCTGCCTTGCTCTCCGGCATTTGCTGCAATTCGATTCATTGTATCTTCCACTCGATAGACTTCCGAGCCGTTTTCCATCATGATTTTTCCTGCCAACAAACAGGTCTCCAATAATAGCTCTTTTGATTCAGCCATTTCCAAACTCCTTTTTCAATCGAATTTGCGCACTACATTCTTAGTGTACAATTTCAGCGAGTTTTCAACAAGGAAGAAAAGTAGATTTGAAAAATAACTAGCAGCCAATGCGTAGGATTTTTTGTGATAAATGAAAGGAGAAGCACTTCTTTTAATTAGTAAACATTCGTTTTTAATGAACAAAGTGAATAGAAATAAGATAACGGATGGAGTGTTTTATTTTAAAAAAATGAATATCTCGGTTACAATTAAATAAATATAAAAAGGGGGATATATTGATGCGAAGGAAGGTCTATACAAGAGAACACATTTTGAAGGCCGCTTATGAACTGATCAATAGAGAAGGTTTTGGCAATTTTACGGCCCGGAATATCGCTAAGCACATGGGAATTTCTACTCAACCGATTTATCTTGAGTTCGAAAATATGCAGGACTTAAAAAATACCTTGGTGGAGGCTGTTTTCAAAGATTTATCGGAAAATGTTTTTCCAGTTGTTCGAACAGGAGACAAACTTGTTGATTTAGGCCTGAATTATATACGCTTCGCTCAAGAGCAGCACAATCTCTACATCGCCCTTTTTATCGACGACTATGGCGGTGGGAAATTGATGCATGATTTTTCATCGACCTATTTCAAATCCTTGATCAAATCAGAAGAAAAATATGCGGATCTTTCAGAAGATGCGGTAAATGCACTACATAATGGCGCATGGATCGTTGTGACTGGTTTGGCTTCCTTAATGTCGGCGGGTATCATCACACCCACCGATGACCAGATCATCAAAATCATCAACGAGACCATTGAAGGCGTAATCGAAAAGAAAGATAGCTACATCTTCGATTAAAGAACAAAAAATCTGCATCCCATTACTTATTGGGTGCAGATTTTTCTTGACATTTTTAATAAAACTAGCGAAAATAACTGTTATGGAGAGTTGGCAGAGTGGTAATGCAGCGGACTCGAAATCCGCCGACCCGGTTCATCCCGGCGCGCAGGTTCAAATCCTGTACTCTCCTTACATATTTTTATTGAAAGAGCCAATAACATTGATGTAGAGCCTTTTCTGCCGTTGTTGTTGGCTCGATTTTTTTTGTTGAATACGGTTTTGAATACGGTTTTTTTTAAATACCAATATAATTAGCAAATTGGGCAGCCGTTTCTTCTTTTCTTTTTTCTGTTATGTGGATATAAAGATCCAGCGTAATCTGGATAGACGAATGGCCAAGTCGTTCTTGAACATCCTTGATCGTGGCACCAGCTTCAAGCAATAAACTTGCGTGTGTGTGTCTCAAACCATGTACAGTGATCCGTTTAAGGTTATTCTGCTTGATAATCACTTCTAGCCATTTTCTTGGCTTGGATAGTTGTAAAAATTCATTATCCAAGTTTGAGAATACAAGTTGATCTTTTTTCATAGTATTGTGGCCAAATCCTAGCATGATCTTACGCTGGTATAATCTCCACTCCTTTAGGACTGAAAGAGTCTTTTCATCCATAGGGATCATACGCCTTGAACTCTTTGTTTTTGGTGCTTCAACATATAGCCGTCTATCTTTCCCTCTAGCAAGAGTTTTATTTATAATGATTAATTGGTCATCAAAGTTTATATCTTTCCAAGTGAGCGCCAGCAATTCACCAGCGCGCATGCCAGAGAAAGCCAAGGTTCGAAAAAGTGCCGACATCTTCAAATCATTCTTGCTATCGACTGCATTAAGAAAAGTGTTCAATTCCGCCTTGGTAAAGTAATTCTCAATCTTATCACCTGCTTTTTCTTTTCTTTTTGGAATAGTGATTTTTTTAAATGGATTTTGTTGGATATAATCTAACGTAATAGCATATTCAAAAATGCGAGAAGCCGCTCTTATAAATTCGCGATACTTAACAAAGTCTTTCACTTTATCGTTAGCGAATTTTTGTGCTGCCGTAACTGTAATCTTATCGATTTTTTTCTGGCCAAAGGCTGGAAGTACATGGACCTTATATTGTTCCGTTTGCTTAACGAATGTACTTTCTTTTACTGTATGCTCGTAATTAACGACCCACAGATCATATACATCTTGAAACGTCACTTTACTTTCTTTCTGAAGTCCGTTATTTTCAAAGTCCAATTCTAGCTTGCTTAAAGCTATCTGGGCTTCTTTTTTTGTTTTAAACCCTCGCCTAGTTGTTCTTATCTCTTTTCCTGATGCGTCATCAATACCAAGGTATGTTTGGAACTGCCAAAGTTTTGATCCGTCCTTTTTTGTATATTGTTTAAACGTTGCCATTGTTTTCTCCTATCTAGTCCTGGGCAAGGAGTGTTAGGAAAATTTTATTTTAAAACTTATCATCAGGATCTTTCACGTTATAAGCTCTTGTGATTCCGCTATTTGAAAAGTGATTATTCCTATAAAAATATACGTCTTTATCTACTTTATTGTAATTAGCAACTCTATGAAGAGATAGTGTCTCAGATTTATATTTTAAAGATACGTACAAATCATTAGTTTTAACTTCATTTGTGTAATTTGAAAATGTAGAATTTAAAAGATTATTTTCTAAGACAAAAAGTTTAATCAAATCTTTTGAGCAATCAGATGAGAATATTTCAAACAAGTCTATCTGTGAAGTAAAATTAATAATTTCTTTATACAAATCTTTATTAAATGTATTAAGAATATCTAAATCGAATGCAGTGATATTGGAAAAATGAATCGAGTCAAGTGTAATTTGATTTTCATATTTTATTTCTAAGTCTTTAATAAAATGTCCATACATTTTTTCATATTCTTCATATTTTTTATCCTCAGAAATATTCCCTTCTTTGAAGATTGGATTGTGTTTAATACGAAACTTAAAAGCCTCGTCACTAAATTCCGGTGGATAAACAAATGACACAGTTACATCTAAACAAAAATACCTTTTAAACATAGAATTATCAGCTGTATAAAACGCTAAATATGATTCTTGAAGATTTTCTTCTTCTCTGACTTGTTTATCTAAATGGACAATTTTATCTAATGAGAATTTCCAATCGTTGCTAAAAGATAGTAATTCACTCTCAGTAATTTCTAACTTCTCACATATCTTTTCAAGTGTATCAAAGCGTGTTTTAGAAGGAAGGATATCAGTTTTACTCAATGGGGTAAGAGTACTTCTTGAGACACCAGTCAGATTTTGGAGTTGCGTAATACCTAATTTTTTTTCTTCTAAAATGTTTCTTAACTTAATTTTCATATAAAAACCTCCTAAAAGGATTATATTGTACTTTTAAAAATACATCAATTGTTTTTGTTGATTTTTATAAAATACTATGTATAATTACTTTATAAGCTACTTATATACAAAAAATGTAGTTTATAAAATACGGAAGTGGGTGAATTTATGAAGGCAAATTTAGAAATAAGGAAACGTATAGAATCAAACCGAATTCTTTATTGGGAAGTAGCTGACAAAATTGGAATAGCTCAAAGTAACTTATCAGTATGGTTAAGAAAGGAACTTAAAGAAAACCGCAAAGAACGTGTTGAAAAAGCCATTGATGAACTGCTTGAAGCAAGGGGGTTAGGTGAGGAGGAATAAGGATGGCTGGATTTAAAGTAATGCTTGCTGATGATCAGGAAAGTGATCTAAAAAAATACATCTATGAGTTAACCCTAGAATCATTAAGGCAGGCTAGGAAAGATTTATCTATGGATAGATCATTGCTAAACAAGAAGGAAATGGCTGAGTGGTTAAGTGTTAGCCCTGTAACATTGGACGCTATGATTAAGCAAGGTATGCCAATACACGTTATGAGTGAAAGAACTTTCTTTTTAGACAAACAAGAAGTAAGACAATGGATCATGTCACAAAATAAATAAACGTTCTGGGCAAGGATAAAACAAAATATTAGGAGGAACTAACAATGGAATTAACACAAAATCAAGCAATGGAGAATTTTTTGAGCGAGGTTATTTCAAAAGAAGCAGCAAAAGAGTTAGCAAATATTAAGGGGCAAAATTTAACTGATGTTTATAATTCCTTGCACGAACAAATGGAGTGTCAAGGGTTGGTACCTGAAGAGCCAACGGTTACCTCTGTTGCGAAAAGTTTGAACGAACTTGCAACCGCGGAAATAGAAGGAAATCTAACCCTGAATGAGTACCAAGATATTTTATATCGTGAAATTGATTTGTTGGCTATGTTGTTAGGTATTGACTTGGAGTAAAAAAAACTATGGATGGAGAAAAGAAAAAGCCTTTGCTGTAAAGATTCTTGGCGGAATCAGCAAATGGCTACACGTAGGTACTATACCTATGTTCTTTTCTCTAGTATATCACAATTAGAGAATGGAGCGCACTAAATATGGAAAATATTTTAGGAATTGAAAATTTAGTTACTGATGCATTTAATGTTGACTTTGCTTTGAAGGGGTTTAAAGCTTTTTTTGACAATCAAATGTCGATGCAAGGAACTATTACTACAGAAGATTTAAACATGGCAAATGCATTGCTAGTATCTATTTTAGAGTTATCAGGAAGACATGCAGCTGATACCGAGGGTTACGCAATCAAATTGGAACAAGGAGGATCTAACCATGAATGAAAAGAAATTGCTATCCAGTTCCAAGAACCTTGCAGCACGAGTAAATGACTTAAAAATCATCGAACGTCTTATCGAGAATATCGAATATTCACGAGTAACTGAAGATACATTTTCTTTAAATAAACAATTGGGAACTGGAGTGCTGGATGAAATAGGTGAAGCTTTAGAAAATATCCGAGGGCAAATACAAGCTGTCTCCGATGAAATTTATCCAGTATAGGAGGGGTATAAATGATGGAAATAACTAATAAATATATTGGGAACATGAATGTAGTTAGATACACGCCTGGAGAGTTTGACTTAGAAATGGGATTCGTTCTTCCTCATATAAAGAAAGTTTTCGTCCAAATTGGTGGAAAGCTTGATGACGATTCTGCACTTCACAAATGGCTTGCTGAAGTAGAACCAAAAAATCAGTAAGCGGAGGTGCTTCGAATGATTTATATAGGAAAAGTGCGGCCATCCATTATGGAACCACCAATAGATAAAAGTATTATTCAATTTTTTTCAGAATATACACCGATTAAAGTTAATGTTTCTGATAATCCTGAAGAACAGAAGAAATTAAAAACGATTGTAATTGATGGGTTCATAGCTGGTGAAATGAAGGCCTTGATACGAAAAAATGAAAATTTAATCAATCGTGATTGCCTAATTTTAGATTTAGATGATGTGACCGTATCTGAAATTGATTTGATAGCTGTCATCAAACAAAAACTAGCCAAGTTTGATTATGTTCTTTATCCAAGTGTTAGTCATGGGTTAAAAGGCGTACGCTATCGGTTAGTAATTCCACTGGATAAACCAGTGAATGAACAAGAATACAAGCTACTGATTTACTTTTTTTCAAATAAAATACTGGATGGCATTATCCACACTGCGGATCAATCAAACCTCACTTGGTCGCAAATACAGTTACTACCAGTGTTGACACAATATACTAAGCAAGAACAAATTATTGTCCATGATGGAGAAAAATTATTTCCCATATCTGATGGCTTAGATGCCGCAAAACGTTGGCTGAAAGACTACAAACAAGACACAGAAGGCGTAACTTCAAGAAAATTGTACAAAAACACAAGCCAATTCAAAAAAGGCGGGTCAAGATATAGGAATACAACTACTGAACTTTTCGAAAGCATTGTATGCGGATGTGAAGAAGGAAACCGCAACAATAGAATTGCTCAAATCACAGGAGGTTTGCTAGCAAGAGCGGTAGACGTAAAGGCGGTATTCGAATTAGTTAAAGTCGCCAATCGATACTTTTCAGAACCGCTATCTGAAAAAGAAGTGGAGGAAACATTTTATTCGATAGCAAAGAAGGAGTTGGGAGCCAATTGAGTGAAATTATTGAGTTGCAAGAATTACAAAAAAAGAGGATTGGCGAAGAAAAGAAACTGCCTTCTTGGATTTACACAGATGAAAAAGGAAACACTAAAGTAAATGCTTCTAAGTTAGGTTATGAAATTATGAACGAGATTCCAATGATCCGAACAAATGGTTTGCTCTACGGTGCGAGGTTTGATAAAAAAACAGGATCATGGCGAATTGATAGTTTAAGCGACTTTTTAGACGGTTATATCACTGACAAATTGGAATCTTTCAATAAGTGGAGCCAGCAAAAACTAGGCGAAACAAAAAAGTTTATCATGATTAAGATTTTTGACCCGACTATGAAAGAAAATCCCTTTAACAATAGCAAGCCGTATCTGGCCAATTTTAAAAACGGAACTTACAACATTAAAACTGGAGAATTGAAACCGCACGATACTAAAGACTATATTCTTCAAAGTCATGATTATGTTGTAGATCAGAAATCGAATTTGAAGCCAGAGAAGGCAATCGAATGGCTGCGAGATTTGACTGGTGATGAAAAAAGCGCACAGCATTTAATGGAAATCATAGGATACTGTTTCTATCGAAGTTATGCACCTTTTCAAACCATAACGATTTTGCAAGGAAGCGGCGAGAATGGTAAATCCACTTTCTTAGATTTTCTAACAAAAGTCATCGGTAAGGACAATACCAGCAATATGACGCTTCAAGAATTAGGGAACAAACAGAATCGTTTTGCTGGTGCCAACCTATTTCAGAAAGAAGCCAATCTGTTTGCGGATGTTGATTCCGAGTTTCTCAAGTCAACAGGGCTACTCAAAGCCCTCACTGGTGGGGATCGTTTATCTGCTGAGTTTAAAGGAAGAGATCACTTTATGTTTGTGAATTTTGCGAAGTTGATATTTTCAGCCAATGAGTTGCCAGCGTTCAATGACTTCACACACGGTTTTGAGAGGCGCTTATATGTAGTTCCTTTTGATTGCGTGATAGACGAAAGTTTTAAAACTAAACACGATTTGAAGGCCATTGAGAAAGAGATCCCACTATTCGCCACCTATTGCATAAGGATGTTTAAAGAAGCGCTAGACCGCAAAGAACTGACTGTATCAGACAAGATGAATCAAGCGAAAGATAAATGGTTGAAAGAATCGAATCATATCATGAGGTTCATTGAAGAAGTGTGCGAGGTTGACATGGAATCAAGTGAGGGAGATTCTTCTAAAATGATATACGAAGAATATAGAAATTTTTGTTTCAGGGAAAACCTCAAAGAACTATCTCAACCGAAGTTTACTAAGCAACTTGAAAAAATAGGGATTTATAAAAAGAACCCAAGAGTAGAAAACCAGCGAATGAAACGTTACATTCATTTGTTTTTGAAGCAATATATTTCGATCGAAGACTGAGTGTGTGTCTGGAAGAAGTGAAAAGTATCGAACCATCCGAACCAGTTTTGGAAAACGTTGATATAGCAGTGTTTTGAAGTCGAACCAACCAAGAAAAAATATCGAACCAACCCGAACCAGCATTTTCGAAAAAATAAATAGGTACTTAATGGTTCGACATGGTTCGGTTTAAGTACTTAGTGGTTCGATAATAAACAGCATTGCAAATGTTGATAAATCAGGGTTTTGTACTAACGGTTCGGGTGGTTCGGTTATATTTATCTAAGGAATACACACGCAAAGAAGATAGGAGTGAAAACACTGAAAACCAATAAAAACGAAAGAAAATATCCAATTTTAATCGCTTATGATACAGGATCACAATATGCAGTTTGGTGTCCGTATTGTTCGAAATGGCATTTTCACGGAAAGAAAGATGGAATGAGGGTGGCCCATTGCACTAACCCACACTCACCGTTTAAAAAAACTGGTTATATTATCAAGCTGGCTACAAGAAATGATTTGGATTTTAAAAGTCATAATCTCTACCCAAATGACTATCCAATGCTTGAAGAAAATTAAAAAAATGAGCGGAGGCATGTAATGGAAGAACTTACGATTATTGAACAATCGGTACTTGAATTAATTCCGAGAGGGTTTGAAAGGAAAATCAAAGTACCAGATATATGCTCTATTATTGATCTGGACGAACGAGACGTAAAAGCAGTTATTCAAATGCTGCGAGCAAAAGGAGTGCCTATTGTTTCTGTCAGAGGATACGAAGGCGGCATGTTCATTGCTACTAATGAAGACGAACGGACTATTGGCCTTAAAGCGTTTAGAAACCAATTTAAGAGCATGGAACAAACAATCACGAATATCGAACAAGCAGATCTAAAAAACTGGCAAGATTCATTAAAAATTGCAAAATAAGGAGATGGAACGATGAACGCAGATAAATTATACATTGACAAACCAACGAAAACGGTAGAACTTACACTACCAGAATATGGGGAAATTATCCTGATCGTAAAAGATGGTCAAGTAGTCAGATATGAGACGAAAACAACAAATAAATTAGAGTGAAAAAAGTGTTTTAAAAGCTGATATATCAACGTTTTATAAAGATTTTATCGCTCAAATATGGTATAATAAAGACAACTTAATAATAATATCTGATTAGGAAGAACCAACGGATATGAGACGAAAAAAGCCAGTAATATGGCAGACGTCTCGTGTCCGTTTTTTATTATTAGTTGTCCTTTGAAAACTGTATACTGCGGTTGCTGAAAAGCCGTCCTAGATGATGACAATCCCAAGCTAGACCAACGATCAAAGCCGCAACATAATAGAATACTGTTTTTTAGGAGGGAAGCATGGATAGTGAATACAATTTAAACCGCTATTTGAACATAGAGGCTTATATCAGAAAGCTGGAAGAAGAAAAACGATTAATCAGGCAAGAACTTTATTGCCAAAGCCTATGCACAGGAATTGCCTATGATGAAATTGCTATCCATGCAAAAGCTCCCAAGATTGATTATTTAGTAGCAGATAACGTTGAAGCGTGTATGCTAATTGACAAGCGGATAGAGCGTTGGAAGTTTAGGCATAAGCATTTTATGCACTTCTTAGATGAATTGCCTGTAACTGAACGTGAGAGCCTTTTAAAAGGGGTTGAAAGCCCATCTTTGAAACAGAAAGCACTCGATGAAATATTCGAGATAGAAACAGCTGCGGCGTTCAGATATGAATGGGAAGTTCCGCAAGAAAAGGTTGAACTAACAGACGATTTGTTTTCGAATATTGCACTAATGGCGGAGGTGTTTGGATAGTGGTTTATGATTATGACATTCGCCCAAAATGGATACTCACTCAATGGAAGGCTTTTGTGGTAAATAGAAATCATTTAAAAGAGGGGAATACAGCAGGATATGCTCGTCTACTATTTACTGCTTTAAAAGAGCTGCCAAAAGAAGATGTTTTAATTCTTTCTGAGAAGTATTACGAAACTGAACAAGGTGCCAACTTTAGTTATATGCATAACGGTTATCGAACTTATATACCTATAACAGATAAGGTATTGGCTGACCGAAGAGGAATATCTGTTCTTGAATATCGAAAAATCAGGAGCAAGTCAGAGGCGAAACTACAGGCTATTATCAATCGGCTGAGAAAAGAGTTTATCGAAATTGATGCTGACGAACTAGAGGAATACATTCTAGGCGTTGGGACTATTTATTTGAAGGACTACAAAATCATTAGCGGCAATCGCGCGGATCCAGATTCTTATATCTTCACGCAAGATAGGTCCAAAGCGAAAAGATTCAAACAAGACTCTACACAGGGTCGCCAGCTAAAGATGTACCTTCGATTAAAGAAAATGGAACCTCGAGACGAGTATATAAAGTTTATTGATATATGGTTTGACTGATTAAGCAGAAAGGAAAGTGTAAATGACTATTGTAGAGATTATGAAGACACGCAAAATCAAACAGAAGCATTTGTGCGAAGTCACAGGGCTAAGTCCTGAACAAGTGGAGAATGCTCTAAATGAGGATCGGGATGGAGTGTTAACTGATAAGAAGAAGTTGGTTTTGCTTAAAGGCATTTGTACCGCTGAGTTTAAACGAAAAGCAATGCTCACCTTGGTAGCAAAGAACACAAATGGGTTAGATCCTGATACTCGTAAGAAAGTAGAGGAGTTGGCAAATGAAAACAGAAGATGATTTCTTTAGCTATAGAGAATGGGAGAAATACCTGGAAGAACAACAAATGAAGCAAGAGCTGGAAGGAAATCCAGATGCTATTAAAAAGCTATCGCTGGTTGAATTAAATAAGCTGATCGAGGAAGACAGTACAAATGAAATTGCCATTGAGCGCCGCAGAGAGTTGTTGGCTCAATATAAGAAAGAACGAGTAACACAGATCAAAGAACCTAAGAAAACAGTAGTAAGTAAACTCAAAGAAAAAATCAAAGGAGCGAATCAAGCATGACAGCAGAGTACACAGTAACCACACCAGAGGTAAAAGAATTAAAAGAGATCGATATCAATATCAATGAGTTGGAGAAAGAGCTAGATAGTCTGGTTGAAAAGAGAGACAAGAAAGCTTCAGCAAAAGGTAAGTATAGTCTAGAAACATTCAAGGCTAACAAAGAAGCGAATAAGGATATTGAAGATCTTGAGAAGGTGATTGCCGAGGCGTACCAAGAACGTGCAGAGATCACCAATAGTATCTATCTGAATTATATCAATCAGTTGAAAAATGAAACCAACCGAAAAGAAGCAGCGCTATTGTCTGAAGCAAAAGAACTATTTGACAACAAAGGATTCGCTGAAGTAACTGCTTTACTGGGAACAGAAACTACTAGACTGTTCCAATTAAATGATCAGTTAATCAAATCGCATAACAGCTCAATGAAACAACTTATAGATGTATTGGGCATTAAGAACAAAAACATATTGGAGAGAGTTCAACGAGAATACTACAAAGGAGGATGGGGCTACGCCTCAGTGTTGGGTTCTTATTTCCATAATGTTAAACGATCAGTGAGTGATTACTTAGATGAAATCATTAGACTAAATGGCATGCCAAATAATAAATTTGAAATTAAAAATTAAATCAAATGATTAACGGTGTGGGATTGATTTATCCCCCCGTTATTTTTATAAAAAATAAATCGGTTAGGAATCGGGGATGGAACTCCGAAAAACACACAGGGTAATTTCATATAACCCCCACCCCAAAAGAAAGCAGGATTTAGATGGACGATAAGAAGAGGAAGCGCCTAGTAACGAATGAGATAAAGCGACTAACGGATATCTTTAAGGAAGTTGATAGCAAGAAGCAACGGACAGTCAAGGGTTTGATTGAAGAATCGGCATTTATGAATGTTACTTTGTCAGAACTTGAAGAAGACATCAATAAAAATGGATCAATTGAACTTTTCAAGAATGGTAGCCAAGAATTTTATAAAGAATCGGCTTCAGTCAAGACATATAACACGATGATCAATAGATATACTGCCGCAGTTAAAGAATTGCTTAGATTGGTAGTCGAGAATGATAAAACAAAAGTAGGAAGTCCAGAAGTAGATGAATTTATGAACTTTCTAACAACCAGAGAATGATCGGGGGATAAAAAATGGATAGATTAGAATTTTTGCGAGATAAGGCGGATAACATTTGGTATCAACATACAGTAAAAACAGACTTAGGAAACTCTTTTGAGACAATTTCCAATTTTAAAGAATTGCTTCGGAAGTTAAAAGCGATCGAGCGAGATTTAAGGCTGATCCAGAAGAAGAACAGTTCTAATCGAGAGTATATTAAAAGCTATTTTTCTTTGCTTTCTAAAAGAATGGAAATTTGTGAGTTCCTAATAAATGAATTTCAAGATAGAGATGAAGTAGATGGTGTGAAATACGATAAATTAATACAAGAAATGAAGAATAGGCAAGACGAATTTCTTGCAATCAGAAGACAGAAAATGCAAAGGAGATGAGAGTAGAATATGGCAGGAAGTGTAAGAGAAACCGATGTTGTCTTGAATTTCAAGACGAATGGAGAAGTCAATTATTCTAAAACAATCAAGGGGATCAATCGTGAAATGAACTTAGCAGCAACTGAATTCAACAATCAGATGTCTGCTATGGATAAAAATGCGACTGCAACTGAGAAGTTGACAGTTACCAAAAAGAAATTAGAAACCCAGTTGACGCTTGCTGAAAAGCGTACTCAACTTTTGCGTGAACAATATGAAAAATCGGTTGAAGAAACCGGCAAGTATTCAGCAGAATCTGAAAAACTTTATAAGAAGATGCTTGAATCCGAAACAGGACAAAATAAATTAAAGGCCGCTTTGGATGAAACGAATGAAGCACTAAAAGAACAAGGTGATGTATCTATTGATACAGCCAAAAAGTTACAAAAAATTGAAGAAGCTGGCGAAAAGGTTTCAAATGTCGGCAAGAAGATGTCAGTAGGGGTAACAGCGCCGATTATGGCTGCTGGGGCTGCTGGTTTAGCTGCATTCTCAGAAGTTGATGAAGCTATGGACACTATTATACAAAAGACAGGCGCAACAGGCGATGTTGCTGATCGTTTGTCTACCTCGTTTGAAAACGTTGGCTCAAATACTCACTTAGAACTACAAACAGTCGGAGAAGCAATTGGTGAAGTCAATACTCAATTTGGATTCATGGACAAAAAACTTGAAGATTCAACAGACTACCTATTGAAATATGCCGATATCAATAATACTGATGTCTCGCAAGCAGCAATTTATGCTAGACAATCAATCGAAGCTTATGAACTATCCTACGATGATTTAAACGATGTATTGGATGTTACTACCAAAACTTCCCAGAACACAGGACAATCAGTTGATGACCTTATGAAGAAGGCGATTGATGGTGCACCTCAAATCAAACAATTAGGATTGAGTTTCGATGAAGGGGTGACCTTAATTGGTAAATTTGAGCAAGCTGGGGTTGACTCAAGCACAATGTTAAGCAAGATGTCTAAAGCTTCAGTTGTTTACGCCAAAGACAATCTATCGTTACAAGACGGATTAAAGGGAACAATCGATTCAATACTGAATGCAAAAGACGAAACAGAAGCTTTGAGAATTGCTAATGAAGTATTTGGAAAAGGGTCAGATAAAATGGTTGACGCAATCAAACGAGGAACGTTCACCTTGGATGATTTAGCAAAAGTAGCAAAAGAAAGCGGCGGTACAGTGGCTGATACATTTGCAGAAACGGAAGATCCTATTGACGCGGCTAATCGTGCAATGAATAATGCGAAGTTTGCTTTAGCAGACGTCGGCGAATCCGTTCAAATCAGCTTATTGCCTTTCTTTGAAATGGCGATTGATGCTTTGAAGAGTTTTAAAGGTTGGTGGGATTCTCTAGATCAAGGTACTAAAAACTGGATTATTACACTCGCTGGTATAGCTGCAGTAATCGGACCAGCTTTGGTTGTCATAGGAACGCTTATGAGTTCCGTTACTAAGATTACCGCTGGGGTTAAAGATCTGGCCACTGTGTGGAGTGGGCTAGGCAAATTATTCGGATTATCTGGTGGATGGTTTGCCGTAGCTGTAATAGCAATAGCCGCATTAGTCGCTGGGCTAGTTTGGGCTTATAACAATGTTGAATGGTTTAGGAACGGTGTGAATGCCTTTTTCCAAGGTGTTTCTGATATAGCGGTAGAAGTGTTTAACTTTATGGGCGGATACATTAGCAATATTTTCGGAGGAATCATACAAAATTTCCAAAACTTTTTCGATGCAGGCAAGAGAATTTTTACCGGATTTATAGATTTTATAACCGGAATATTTACAGGTGATTGGGAACGAGCTTGGAACGGCGTTGTAAATATTTTCGGTGGTATCTTTGATATGATTGCTGCTATGGCTAAAGCACCACTAAACACAATGATTGGATTAATCAATGCATTTCTTGGTGGATTAAACAACATTAAAATTCCGAAATGGGTTCCTGGCGTAGGCGGAAAAAGCTTTAGCATTTCTACTTTGCCTTATTTGGCAGATGGCGGTCATGTATTGAATGGTCAAGCGATCGTTGGTGAAGCTGGACCAGAATTGCTTACGAACAAAAACGGCAAGACAACTGTTACTCCGTTATCAGACGAAGAAAAACGCAAAGGTATTGGCGGTAAAGTACAGCCATACAAAGTGGAACAACATATCCACATTGGCAATGTCGATGCGAATAACCCAAGCGAATTAAACAAAATGAACCGTAAATTTTACCGTGCAAGCAAACAGGCACTTGCCGGTGTGGGAGGATAAATACAAGGCACCTAGCTTATCGGCTGGGTGTCTTTTTTTGTTGCAAATAAAGTTTGAATTTCGTATGTGTAAAGATGTATTATGTAATTGAGAAAGTGAAAAAATAAAAGAAAGGAGCTTTTATGCAACAATTTTTGGAAGCAAAGATACCTGTACCTGAAGATTATGTGATCATTTCTAAGGTTGAGTACGAGGAGTTGCTTCAAGCGGATAGTTTAGGTCGGTGGATTACGTTAAAAGAAGTGCTTGATCGCATAAATAGAAAATATGATTGGTTTAGTCAGAAAGTTTTAAAAAACCCAAGGTATAGAAATAGAATCGACATTTCAAAATCATCTGAAGGGTTTGTGTATTACCCAGGGGAAGGCAATGACAAGTATCTTTTTTTGAAATCAAAAACATTGGAGTTCTTAGAGAAAAACTTTGCGGAGATTCTGAAAGAATAAAATATATTATAGCTTTCATATCAGGAGGTCAATATGAGACATCTTAAAGTACAGATAGTGATAGCATATACTTAATTGGTAATATCAATATAAAAAGGAGCTTATTATATGAAGATTGGCATGACAAAACCAAGCATAAAGAAATCGATTTCCGCCAGAACTACAGGAAAAGCAAAAAGAGCAGTGAAAAAGTCTGTCAATCCATTGTACGGCAAAAAAGGGATGGGATTTGTTAAATCTCCTGCCAAATCGGTAAAGAACAAAATTTATAAGAAGACAACATTTAGTTTATGGGATTTATTTAAATAAAAAATCAAAATAGGAGATGAAATAGTGAGAATAAAATTGGGAAATCAACGTTTGATGGTTTTAAAAGAAGTACAGAAGTTAGCGGTAAATTATAGCAAAGAGTATTGGATAATTAATCCGGAAATCTTTAATAGTGATTTAACTGATGAATTTTTGTCTATGATTGGTGACAACGAGGAAGATTCAAGCCTGTTTAATAAAAAAAGAGAGTTAATCTCTTATTTAGAAGGTTTGAGTTATGATGATGTGCAATTCGTTCAGACTGCAATGTATGTTGGTAGAGACGGCCAAAGTAATATCGATGATCCTGAAACTGTTTATGACGAGATGTTTTCAGAATTAAACTGGAGCGGTGATAAAAGCATTGAGATACATCAAATATCTGAGAAAATTCTAAAGCTTGAAGAATACCTTGAGGAAGCGATGAAAATTCTATTTTAAAAATAAAAATCCTTGCCCAAGACCAATGAGTTTTTGAATACGAAAATGAATACGATTGGATATTTTTATCTATTGCTTATTGAGTAAATTACTCTTTTGAAAGAGTGTGGTAACAGTCAATTTTCATCATTAAAAGTTATTGATTTTCATTTGACCAATCCTGTACTCTCCTTATGAAGAAACCAGAAGAACCCTTGATTATATAAGGAATACTTATATATCAAGGGTTCTTGCATTTTTTTAAATGTAAGAAAGTGGAAGAAAACTAGAGAAAATAGAATGATTTTGCACCAATTTTGCACGAGAATATGGATTCATGCAAACAGCTCACCCATTGTCGTGCTAACGATTTGAGACTCTTTTTGTTCCATTTCATCAAGAATATGCTGATAAATACCTAATGTCGTTTCAATTTTTTTATGGCCCAAACGTCTGGAAACGTATTTTAGATTAACACCTTGATAGATAAGTATTGATGCATGTGTATGTCGAAGTCCATGAAAGTTTATCGGTTGATCTATTCCAATTTTCTTTTGATGTTTCTTCAACGTTTTGTTTACTGCAGAGTTTGATATCAACTCCATATCGTCATTTAGGAAAACTAGATTTTTCTCATTCTTTAGTATCCTACCAAAATAATATTCACGTTGATGTTTCTTTAATTGTTTTAAAAGGTCAAGAGTGAAGTCGTCAACAGTAATAAGGCGCATTGATTGGTAATTCTTTGTATTTGAAAAGTCTTGTTTGTATACATAGTCCCATGTTTTCTCAACTCTAACAGTTTTATCTTCAAAATCTATACAGTTCCAAGTCAATCCAAGTATCTCCGCATATCGCATTCCTGTAGCAATACCTAAAAGAATCATATATCTAGATACGTAGGTTGGCTTGATGCCATCAATCAAAGAATTTGCGAGTTTTTTGGTTTCATTGTAGTTTAGGAATTTATCTCTATCTGATTTATCTGAAATACCACCACGAGATGAAACCTTATAAGTAGGGTCTTTAAAAATAATTCCTTCTTGCAGTGCATCTTGGATCGCTGCTTTCATATAGATGTGAAGCAAACACACCACAAATTCAACCAAAGAAAGTAGGAGAAACCATGTTACTATTTAGAAATCAAAATGATCCGAAAGTTTACTTTTTGACAGGAAACAAATATACTCATGTGAAAACAGAAGGCGACTTGAAGAAAATCCAAGCGATGATGGAAAAAGCAGGCTATGAAACTTGGATTCACACAGATCCAGTTCAAGTTGCGTATCTCCGCAAAGTAGCAACAGAAGCATAAAAAATCGCCCACTCAAAATAAAAAAGTGGGCGATTTTTTTATTAATAGGACAAAGAAAGCTTTCAATTAAATTGTTTGTTTTGATTTGCAGCCGATAGTTCCTTTACAATAAAACTTAGAAAAAAGAGGAATTAGATGCGATTTTTCGAGTGATCGAAAAGCGAAAACTATTAATCTGTTTTTTATTCCCTCTCCTTTTAGTTCATTAGATAAAGGGTTGAGTGTACTATCAAATTTCCTGTCAGAAATCCATTTTTTAATTCGTTTATGTTCAATTAGAAAATCATTTCTATGAGCCTGTCTTCCTGAGAACAGAAGGAACCAAACATAGTAACGCTTAATAAAGTATTTTAAGTAGGCATCTGATTGACCATGTGCAGCTTCAATTAACTTATCTAATAAGAAAAGAATATCAATATCTTTATTAAAACCTTTTTGACAAGTATTTGAGATACTGTGGCCATTAAAATACCAATTATATCCGACATAATCAATTGACACTATTTTTTTGGTGTTGCTGAATACTTTTAAATTAAAGTAAACATCTTCACCAATTGGATAATCTAAGAATAAGATATTGTTGTCTATCAAAATCTGGCGATTATAAATTTTTGCCCACGGCGCAAGAATAACATATTTTCCCCAATCACAATCCCGTGGAAAATCAGAAAACATGATTTTGCTTTTGTTCACACGCTTATAACCACCGATTACCAAATCAGCATCGTTCTTGATACAATTATCAATAAATGTCTGAATGTAATCCTTCTCAATATAATCGTCGTTATCTATAAACATTATGAATTTCCCGGTCGCTACTTTTATTCCAAGATTTCTAGTTTTAGATACACCTTCATTGATTTTTGTAATAACTTTTATTCTTGAATCTTCCATTTCTTTTTCTTTTAGGATCTCTAAGCTGTTGTCAGTTGACCCATCGTTAATTAACAGTAACTCAAAGTTTCTAAACGTATTTGCAGTTATTGAATCAATGCATCGAGTCAAATGTTCTGCAGCATTATAAATAGGGACAACAATTGTGAGTGCGGTTACGGTCGACATTTTTTCACCTTTTATTCTGAAATAAGTTTCTTTTAATAAAAAATAGCACTCAGAGTAAAAAAATACAACTTACAGAATTGTCACATAACGATCAGGCAAAGGGTGAGGTAATTTAATTGATTTTAGAATTGCTCATGCAAAGAGTTGATTTTTTTATCAACAAAAATAGCCTGCTTCGGCGGGCTTGTACATAGAATCATAAAAAATAAGGAGTAGATTGATGGGACTGTTAAAGAATTAAAAGCATTGTGGAAAATGCTACTAACATTCTTACTGAAATTGAAAAATGCTCTCATACTTTAAATGAGTATGAGTTTTTTTATATTTTTAGTTTAATAATAGAATTGAACTGTGTTAATTTTACTGATATTATGTGTTAGGGAATATTCATGTACCAATATGATAAAAGGAGTACTACTATTGAAAAAAATTAACAAGTCACGTATGAGGTATTATGATATTATTGTGTATACAATTTTGTTTGTTATGATAATTCTTATAGGATACTATCCTCTGTGGAGTCAAAACTTATCTTTGGTTTGGAATATAGATGGTTTAGGACAGTATTATCCAGCTTTCATCTATACTGGAAAATACCTCCAAGAAATATTTATAGGGATTTTTAATGGACAATTAAAGTTTCCAAGTTTTGATCTTGCAATTGGTATGGGAGAAGACATAATTGGCTCCTTAAACTACTATGGTTTTGGTGATCCATTAAACATATTTGCAATTTTAGTAAATGATAGAAATGCCCCATATTTATTTTCTTTTATGATTGTATTTAGGATGTGGTTGTCAGGTTTATCACTTATAAAGTATCTATCGAACTTTAACCTTGATAAAGTAGCTGTTAATATAAGTGCTTTGGCTTATGTATTTTGTGGCTTTTCCGTAATGGGTGGAACAAGGTACGTTGAGTGGTTGTCCGTATTAATTTTTTCTCCGATGATTTTGTTAGGTGTTGAAAAGATTATTTATAATAAAAATTTTACTCTTTTTATTGTATCGGTAATGTACGCTGCCCTATGTGGTTTTTATTTTTTATTCATGATTTCAGTTGTTCTAGCTTTTTACCTCCCTATAAGACTTTTGTTTCAGAAAAAGAGTTTTAGAATAATGATTTTAGAAATAGTAAAATCTATTTTTGCTTATACTGTTGGTATACTTTTAGCGGCACCATTTTTCTTTCCGACTCTTCAAAGTTATTTTTTAAGTGAAAGAAAAAGCGAGCCAATTCAAAATATAGTTTTTAATTCAAATAATTATATTCCTAATGTTTCAATAAAATTTGATAAATTAATTAGTCTACAAGCAGTAGAACCACCAAATTTTTTGTCCGGAATTATCATACTGGAATTATTGGCAGTTGTATTATTGTTGTTTTTACCTAACAATAGAAGAAAATTACAATGTTTGATTTTCTTTGTAATTACTTTTGTCGCTTATTCATTACCAATTACTGGGTATCTATTTAATGGTTTTGGTCAGACAAATGATAGGTGGGTGTTTATTGTTCATTTATTATTGTCAGGAATTTTAGCATATGTATTGACCGAATACAGAAAGATTTTGGAGAAAGAGTTTGCTCAACATAAAAGTAAGGGCAAAAAAATAAATATTATTTTTTCTCTAACAGGATTGATGGTTTTTTTGAATATTATTATCAATTTATGGGGTGTTTATAGTAGCTATGGTTATGACTGGACAAAAGAATTTATTGCATATGAAAATTCTGAAGTTTATACCAACTCACCCGTAAACTTTTCAACTAAAGTACAAAAAGATTCTGAGTTGTATAGAGTATCAAATGATATTCTTACGGGTATAAATGGACGACCTGAAAATGTAGCAATGATTAACGATTACTATGGATTGTCTTATTGGTTTAGCGTTATTAATAATCGTTCGCAAGAAATTGTTGATCAATATAGTCAATCATCATTAAAGTGGCGCTCCTATGGTTTTGCCAGCCATAATACGATGAATACATTAAGTGGCGTCAAATACTATTTTTCAAAAGAACCTCTAGTTGATCCTACAGGGTACCAACTTATCGAAAATGTTTCTTTTAATAATCAGAACTGGTTTGTTTATAAAAATGTAAACTTTCAGAGCATTGCGTTTGTTTTAAGTGAGGGAGAACAGGGAAGATTTGCAATAAACAATCCAGAAGACAGGGAATTACTCATCAAATCAAGAAATGACGCAGATGGAAAATTGGAAGATATAGTTTATAGTGGAAACACATTTGAAATAAAAGCATCTGCTTCTTTAGGAGAAAAACTTTTGCTACTAGTTCCATATCATGAAAACTGGAATGCTTATGTAAATGGTAAAAAAGTTGATCCCAGAATTGGACCTATGAATTACATGTATGTGATCTTAGATAATGGAGAAAATAGTGTACGATTTGTTTATTCAAACCCATTTATCAAATTAGGTCTGATATCGTCAATTTTAGCTTTGGTCATGTGTATTATATTTTATATTTATTTTAAAAGAAGTTTCTAAAAAATTAATGTATAAATTTCTATGAAATTAATAATAGAGACGTCTAATTCATCTATAAATCGTAAAGTAGATAATGAAGAAAAATAAAATAGTCCGCTACGCGGGCGTTTGCATAAATCCTATTCATTTTACTTGCAGTAACTAAGTTTATCCTATAGATTAGTAGGTACGTGCAATACTCTACGAGGAGTATTAGGCGGTAATGCTTGGGGAAGTGTGCCTAGTACTCTTCGATTTTTTTATTTTAGCATTATTTCAATGTAATAGATATTATTGATTAGAAAACCGTCATAAATTGGTTGAGTTTGATTAATAAAAGATGTATCTTATACTCATACCCAAAATGTTTATTTTTCGTTTACTCTTTCGAGATCCACTCTATCATAACTAGGGTGGATTTTTTGTTGAAATAAAAACTATGTTCTTGTAGAATGGAATCATAGCCTTGACCGGGGCTATTTCATTTTATATCTTTTTTCAGGCCACTCTCCTTGAGGGTGGGTTATTTTTGAGCATAAGGTTTGAATAAATTTTAGATTGCTCATAAAATTAATTTACCATATAAAAAAACTTTTTTATCTAATTGAGCCACTCCTCCCCGAGAGTGGTTATTTTTTGTAAAAAAAGCACAGCATATTCTCATATGCCGTGAAAGAGTGACAAATAAAAATGTGAAAAAACAGTTCTCACTAAGAAAATTTATTTTGCATCAATTTTGCATTAACTCTGAAAATTGGCTTCTAAATCAATGTTTATAATGGGGGTTTTAGGCTTGTACTCTCCTTATATCAACGCTTTGGAGCGTTTAGCCTATCTTTCGAGATAGGCTTTTTTGTTTGTTGTGGGCAGAAGCGTGGGCAGAGAAGCTAACTGACTGCCGAGCTTGATCAATAACTATCTGAAAAAACCTCAGCCTATCCTCGATTTGGAAATCAACAGAAACATACGCCAATTTGCTGAACCCTTTTTTTGCTTGTGGTCCTGCAACAAACGAAAAGAATCAATCGGGCAAACGTGCTAAGGCATATTCAATTTGTTCAGAAGTAAAGCCTTCATAGGAAAGTTGGTTCGCCACACGCTCATCTGATAAGGATAAATTTTGCGAGTAGCGAATCGCTTTTTTCAATGCTTGCTCGTTCCAATCGGCATCTACCGTAGCTACGGCAAAGTCTGCGGCGCTCTCAGAAAAATCCTCATAGAGTAGTTGGCGTTTTAAGCTCGACTGAGAAAACGCATTGCTGGATAAGTATCTTTCTGCACGATTCAGTGCATTTCTTTCTTCGCGGGAAAGTTGAGGTGTATGTTGCTCGTTGTTTGCGGGTTCTTCTTGTTGCGCGCTACTTGCTTCGTTGTTGCCAGCTGTTTGTTCTCCTTGTGGTTGTTCCACGGGAGCAGCGGCATCGCCAAAGGATTCATTTTTCCCTGATTCGTTACGTAAAGAAAGGCTTAATTGCGCAGTGATGCTATCGAAAGACGCCACATCTTGGTAGAAGGACAAGCCACCATACGAAAACAAGACAATAAAAGCGGAAGCGACAATGAGAAAAACATTTCGATCTCGTTTGTTTTTTTGAGTTATCAACCCAATATAAAATAAGATAATGCCAAAAATGAAACCAATCAAACCGATAAAAAACAAACCAGCGAAAAATGTAGCCATAAGCATCCCCCCTAAGAAAACAGTTTCCTAAAGTTAATAGTACTATGTCTGGAATCAGAAAACAGATTTGTCTTTTCATGAATAGAGGAAAAGGATGATTTGACAAATGTAACGTCTATGCTATTAACAGATCATTCATATGTATTAAAGAAGTGACGCTCAAGAATTACTGGTGAAATCGCTGGTAAACGAAATGAAAGTACAGTTGTATCAGTAGGAGGGAAGAAGATGGATTTTGAAGAAAAAGATTACTTCATGCGTTACACAAAAATTGCGGCACAGGGATTGAGCAAATTTATTACGCAAGGATCTGTTGATGAAATCTTACAGCTGGATGAACAGCAAAGTGGACAGAAGCAAGAAGCGGATACTGCAAAAGACAAAAGCGAGCAAAAAAAACAAGAAAGCACCTAGCTAATTTTTTCCTTAGCGAGGTGCTTTCAGTACGAATCGGTATCCTTCATTTGGATAAACTCCTTATGCAGTTTTTTTCAATTCTTGTACAGCTTGCTCGATCGTAATTCCAGTCGCAAAATGATTCGCATCTTTTTTATCGAAAACGATAAATAAATTCAATTTGGTATCCAGAGTTACACGATATTGTAGATCTGTGTTATAGAATGTCATAGTCATTCTCCTTTCTTAAATCTTGTCATTGAAAGGCAACGGTTAGTTGATAACGAAATTCCATAGTTAGAATAACACTTTTTTTCACAATAGTCCAATAAAACTATCAAGCGAACAAATCTGACTGATCCTTTTCAGGAAATCAATGCCTGAGAATGGCAGCAAAAGAAGTTTCCTGGAGTCAGTAAATTCGGGAAAAGTATCTTTGTATATTTTCAGAAAAATAGAATTCATAAAAAATTTCTTAAGAATTTTGAGGATAGCTATTTTCTTAGATAACAAATTTGTAAGATTGAGAGTATGAGATGATTGGAAACCTTGATATCATAAGGTTTGTCTCCAAATTATGTTTTGTGCAAAAATATATTGATTGTATTTTTTTGAAAAAGAGATCGTATCTCTTGAATTCTATGGTATGATTTACTTTAGAAAAATGAAAATGGATTATGAAAACGGATGTGAAAATATGTGCGGAATTGTCGGCTTTGTCAATTCGAAAGACCAAAAAGAAATCATTATTGAACGCATGATGGACCGGATCGTTCATCGCGGACCAAACAGTTCAGGAAAATTTACCGACGACCAAGTAGCGTTAGGGTTTCGTCGTTTATCGATCATCGACTTAGAAGGTGGCTCACAACCGATTTTTAACGAGGATCGAACAAAAGTCATTATTTTTAATGGGGAAATCTATAACTTTCAAGTGTTGCGGGAAGAATTGATCCAAGCGGGTCATGTTTTTTCTACCCAAGCGGATACCGAAGTAGTCTTACATGGCTATGAGGAGTGGGGCATTGATGTTTTGCAGCGCCTGCGGGGAATGTTTGCTTTTGCCATCTGGGATACTCAAAAACAAGAGCTTTTCGGCGCACGAGATCACTTTGGCATCAAACCATATTACTATGCGCAAATGAATGGCAGTTTTATGTTTGGTTCTGAAATCAAGAGCTTTTTGCCTCATCCAGATTTCAAGAAAGAGTTGAACCAAGAGGCGTTGAAACCTTATTTGACGTTTCAATACTCGCCTTTGAACGGAGAAACCTTCTTTAAAGGCGTTCATCGTTTGCAAGAAGGGCATTATTATTTGTTTAATGAACAGGGATTGACGATCAAGCAGTATTGGGATGCAGATTTTTCAGTGAAAGAAAATCATTCAAGAGAAGAATGGGTCGACAAAATCGATCAAGCAGTCCAAGAATCAATTGCCGCTCATCAAATCAGTGATGTTGAAGTCGGCTCATTTTTATCCAGTGGTGTCGATTCAAGTTACGTAGCTTCTGTCTTGCGACCAGATCGCTCGTTTTCAATCGGGTTCGATGACAAAACCTACAACGAAGCGATCGAAGCCCGCAAATTGACGGAAAAACTCGGTTTGAACAACACAGCAGCGGTCATCGATGGTGAAATGTCCTTTGAGGCATTCCCGTTGATTCAGTATCACTTGGACGAACCAGATTCTAACCCTAGCTGTGTCCCTTTGTACTTTTTAGCCAATCTGGCAGCACAGCAAGTGCGAGTCGTTCAATCTGGGGAAGGGGCAGATGAATTATTTGCCGGTTATGCTGCTTATGGCTTCCACACAAACTCTAAAGCGGTGCGCGTTTTTGCCCAAGGATTGAAAAAATTGCCACAAAACATCCGCTTTCGTTTGGGACGTCAAATCGGCAAAATGAAAAACTTCCATGGTCGAATCCATCTTTATGAAGCAACGGCACCTGCCCAAGACTTCTTTATCGGGCAAGCACTGGTCTTTGAAGAAGAGGAAGCACTGCAGCTTTTAAAACCAACGTATCAAAAAGGACCCTCTGTTGCTGAAATCGTTGCGCCTCATTACGAGAAAGTCAATGGTCTCAAAGACGAGGTCAATAAGATGCAATATTTAGATCTTCATCAGTGGATGCCGAAGGATATCTTGTTAAAAGCAGACAAAATGTCCATGGCGAGTTCCTTGGAATTACGTGTTCCTTTATTGGATATCGAGATGCAGAAGTTGTCGCAAACGATCCCGACGAAATATTTGATCAATCAAAACAACACCAAAGATGTGTTTCGACAAGCGTCAAACCGTCATTTGCCAAAAGAGTGGGCAAACCGTGAAAAACTCGGCTTTCCTGTACCTATCAAGGCATGGCTGAAAGAAGGAACAGGGTATGAAGCAGTCAAGAGCCTTTTTGAGTCAGACTTTGCGGCAACCTTCTTCGATCAAACAGCAATTTTACAAATGCTTGAAGACCATCGCCAAGGAAAACCGAATCTTCAGCGAAAAATCTGGACGATCTTTACGTTCTTGACCTGGTATAAAGTATTCTTTATTGATGAATCGATTCCAGAAGCCAAAGAAATCGTTTATGAAACACTTTGATTTGAATATGGAAGCAAAAAAAAAAGCTGATGCGGACATCCCGCATCGGCTTTTTTTATAGACCTAAATATTTTTCCAAGTAATCGACCATGCCATCTTCCGCATTGGTTTTGTCGGTAACATCATTGGCGATCGATTTTAATTGTTGCGTGCCATTCGCCATAGCAACGCCCCAACCCGCATAATCCAGCATCTCCAAATCGTTGTGTTCATCACCAAAAGCGATGATATCTTGTCGATCCAAAGACAAAGAATCCGCGATCACCGAAAGACCAAGTGCTTTATGGACCCCTTTTGGTACGATCTCTAAGATAGCTTGAGGTCCGCCCCATGTTCGAACATCGACCGCATCGTCGAATTGATCCTTGATACGTAAAGAAACAGATTCTGCTAATTCATTTTCGGTTTTCACCAGTAATGAAGTGGGGTCCGTTTTTAAATTTGCTAATAGATTTTTTTCGGAAGCATTGCCCGAAAAGAAAAAGTGCTGATCAAATCCACTTAGGTCATCAATAAAAAAGGTTTCGCGATTTTCTGCTGCCACAAACGTCAGCCCCAACTGCTCTTTTTGCGCCATGAGCTCAAACGCAATTTCTCGAGAGATCGAGTGCTCCATTTCATTTGCCCAGACTTGTCGAGGTTTATGGACCAACCCGCCGTTAAAATTGACCATTGGTGTTGTGAGCGCCAATTCTTTATAGAACTGATCGCTCATACGAAAAGGTCTTCCTGTAGCGATGGTAACAAAGTGTCCCGCTTTGGTGGCGCGAACCAGTACCTCACGTGTGCGAGGGGAAAGTTGGGATTCAGTATTTAAGGTTGTGCCATCTAAATCAATGGCGATGATTTTTGGTTTCAAAAGACTCGCTCCATTCTCTTATGGTAGTGGCTTAAGTGTAACATATTTCTGTCATTTCACAATACAAGTAAGTTTTCGATAAGTTTTCATAATATTTACAAAGCAAAACACGAACATTAAACGTTTTTGGTTCGTTTTATTCGGAAAAAGGTTTGAAAAGCGAAAATTATTCCCTTATAATTTGTAATTGTTCGATGAAAAGCGCAATTATTCATTTTTTCTTTTCATAGAAACGATTAAAGTTCAGGAGTGAAACATAACATGGAAAAGTTTTTCAAATTAAAGGAGAATAAAACGACGGTTTCAACAGAAGTGATGGCCGGGGTCACCACCTTCTTCGCGATGAGTTATATTTTGTTTGTAAATCCGACGATTTTATCTGCTGCAGGCATGCCGTTTCAAGCTGTTTTCTTAGCAACGATCATCGCTTCAGTGATTGGGACCCTGATCATGGGCTTATTTGCAAATGTACCTTATGCGCAAGCGCCTGGAATGGGACTTAATGCATTCTTCACCTTTACCGTTGTTTTTGGTTTGGGCTATACGTGGCAGCAAGGATTAGCAATGGTTTTCATCTGCGGCCTGATCAACATTTTTATCACGGTCACTCGAATCAGAAAACTGATCATTCACGCCATTCCTGAAAGCATGCAGCATGCAATCGGCGGCGGAATCGGGATCTTTGTGGCTTATGTAGGGATCAAAAATGCCAACTTGCTAAACTTCAGTGCAGACACTGCCGCAGTGACTGGTTCAGTTGTCGACGGTGAGACGATCGTGAGTGCCAATTTTAATGGTGGGATCGTCCCAGCTTTGGCGAATTTCAATAATGCACCTGTTTTGTTAGCAGTGATTGGTTTAGTAGTGACTACTTTATTAGTGGTGAAAAATGTTAGTGGGGCAATTATTTTTGGTATTTTAGGAACGACGATCATCGGTATTTTGATGGGTGTAGTGGATTTAAGTGCCATTGATTGGCACGGGAATTCATTAGGAAGTTCCATCAGCGAACTAGGCATCACATTTGGCGCTGCGTTTGGCCCTGAAGGAATGGGCTCACTATTCAGTGATTCTGCCAAAATCCCTCAAGTAATCATGACGATTTTAGCGTTTAGTTTATCAGATGTCTTTGATACGATCGGTACCTTTATCGGAACAGGACGTCGTACAGGGATCTTTTCGAAAAAAGATGAAGAAGCGGTTGAAAACAGTAATGGGTTGAACACAAAGATGGATAAGGCTCTTTTTGCAGATGCCGTAGCCACTTCTGTAGGTGCCATCGTAGGGACCTCAAATACAACGACTTATGTGGAATCAGCAGCTGGTATCGGTGCTGGTGGACGCACGGGCTTGACTTCTGTTGTAGTGGCAGCACTCTTTGCAATCAGCAGTATCTTTTCTCCACTGATCTCAATCGTTCCCGCACAAGCGACAGCACCAGCGTTGATCTTAGTTGGGGTAATGATGATGGCTTCGTTTGCAGACATCAAGTGGACCGATCTAGAAGAAGCAGTTCCCGCTTTCTTCGCGTCTATTTTTATGGGCTTGTCTTACAGTATTTCCAACGGGATCGCTGTTGGTTTCATTTTCTACGCATTAGTGAAAGTAGTGAAAGGAAAAGCCAACGAAGTGTCTCCGATCATCTGGGTCGTCAATGCGTTGTTTATCCTAAACTTTGTCATTTTGGCTTTGATCAGTTAAGTTTAATGAAGAAAATCTTTCTGTATTTTAGATGCAGAAAGATTTTTTATTTGATTATTACTCACGATACGGTATAGTATTTGTGAAAGAAGGTTTGTAAATGAAGATTGATTGGAAACGAAATCTACTGATTTCATGGGTAGGTTGTTTTTTTACGGGTGCCAGTTTTAGTCTTGTCATGCCATTCATTCCCTTATATATAGAAGAGTTAGGCGCTCCAGAGAGTCAAATTGAGTTGTTTTCTGGATTAGCAATCTCAGTAACGGCGTTTGCGGCGGCTATCATTGCTCCAGTATGGGGAAATCTAGCAGATCAAAAAGGTCGTCGTTTAATGATGATTCGCGCGGCTGCGGGGATGACAGTGACGATGGGTTCATTGGCTTTTGTACCGAATGTCTATTGGTTGTTGATCATGCGATTCTTTACCGGAATTTTATCGGGGTATATTCCCAATGCGACTGCATTGATTGCTTCGCAGGCGCCTCGAGAAAAAAGCGGTTGGGCGCTTGGGACATTGGCTACAGGAGCCATCGCAGGGAATTTGATCGGTCCATCGATGGGTGGAGCGTTGGCGCAATGGTTCGGTATGAAAAATGTTTTTATCATTACAGGTGTTGTGCTGCTGATCACGCTCTTGCTTACGATTTTTCTCGTTCAAGAAGATTTTGAGCCGGTTGAAAAGGGCGATTTGCTGTCCATCAAAGAAATTTTTGGTCAAATCAAAAATATGCAGCTGCTCGTCGGTTTGTTTATTACGTCACTGATTTTACAGCTAGGTGTAACGAGTATTAGTCCGATCCTTACGTTGTATATTCGTGATCTAAGCGGGAATAGCGGCAATATTTTGTTTGTCAGCGGATTGATCGTCTCTGTTGCCGGTGTTTCAGCAATCATCTCTTCGCCATTTTTAGGCAAAATCGGTGATCGTTACGGCAATCACAAGGTATTGTTAGGCGGTTTATTGCTGTCATTTTTCTGTTTCATTCCGATGGGCTTTGTCTCCACACCGTTTCAGTTGGGCGTGCTGCGCTTCTTGCTTGGTTTTTCTACTGGTGCGTTGATGCCGTCGATCAATACACTGATCAGCAAGATCACCCCGATGGAAGGGGTCAGCCGCATCTACAGCTACAACCAAATGTTCTCTAACTTTGGGCAAGTGTTAGGTCCGATGGTCGGCTCAACGGTGGCAGCCGGTTTTGGTTATCCCGCCGTCTTTTGGGTAACTAGCGGGTTTGTACTGATCAATATTTTTATCTCAGGATTTAATTTCCGTAAAAGCTTGCGTAAAACGGACATCAGTGAATAGTTGAAAAGAAAAAAAAACCAGTTACAATAAAGGTAACTGGTTTTTTTTTAATGGCTTGTCTTTTCAGGCGCTGGTGCGATAATACCAACAAGAATGATCACCACACCTGTGACCAAAGAGATGATTGAAGTTAATTGAAAATCATAAGTTGCTCCAGCAAGTGAGCTGCCTAGATAGCCAACGACTTGACCTAATACAAAAGTCCAAAATAAAGTGACTAGGTAACGCATGACGACACCTCTTTTCTGCGTATCTTCCATTTCGACTTTAGTTTATCACAAAAATATTTATTGTAAAGATTTTCACTTTTTCATTTTGTTTTTCAAATCTAATTACTAGCAGAAAGAAAGAGAATTTTCATTTTTGGAGGGATTTCAATGTATTCACAGCTCACCACCTTAAGCGCCTATTCGTTGCTGCAAAGTACGATCAAAATTCCTCACTATATAGAGCAAGCCAAAAAGATGGGCTATCAGACGTTGGGGCTGACCGATCATAATGTTCTCTATGGCGCGGTCGAGTTTTATCAGCAATGCCTAGCACAGGGCATCAAGCCGATTTTTGGCGCTTTGTTCGACTGTACCTTCGGGGAGGGATCAATGTCCTTTCCATTGTACGTATTTGCAAAAAACCTCAAGGGCTATCAAACCTTGATGCGTTTATCAAGTGAAAAAATGATCACCGAGCAGTTGAATTTGGCTGCTTGTGATTCTTTGCAGGACCTCTTTGGTTTGCTGCCTGAAGGCGAGGGATTTCTGCCTTCTCAGCACGATGATCTAGAAGCCAATCAAGAAGCACTGCGAGCAATCAGCCATAAATTTGATTCTGAGAGCTTGTTTTTAGGTATTACTAGCAAAGGGGTAGATCCAGAAACGATCGCTTGGTTTAACGAGCAAAACATTGCACCATGTGCGTATCAACCAATCGCGGCTTTAGCACAAGAAGAAGCCTTTGCAGTCAAAGTGATGACCCATATCAAAGAGGGCTCGCAAATTGAAGACTTTCGTCAGGCAAAAGAGCAAGGGACTGCGCAGCTTTTTCTACAACCGGCAGACCAACTGACCGCGGCATTTGGTGAAGCGTCGCAGGCATTGATGAATAATCAGCGGATTGCAGCTGAATGCGCCGTCGAGCTGCCACTGCATCAGCGGCTATTGCCTCATTACCCGCTACCAGCCGAAGAAAGCGCTGCGGACTATTTGCGGAAAATTTGTTTTGAGCGTCTGCCTCAGCGTGTTGATCACGTTACATCGGCGTACGAACAGCGTTTGGATTATGAGTTGTCTGTCATCCATAAGATGGGCTTTGATGATTACTTCTTGATTATTTGGGACGTCATGGACTTTGCCCACCAACAAGAAATTGTTACCGGAGCTGGACGGGGATCGGCTGCCGGAGCATTGGTGGCGTATGTTTTATCAATCACCGACGTGGATCCCATCAAATATGATCTTTTGTTTGAACGATTCTTGAATCCAGAACGTTACACGATGCCTGATATTGATTTAGACATTCCTGACAATCGCAGAGACGAGATTTTACAGTATGTGCGCCAAAAATACGGACAAGAATATATGGCACAGATCGCCACGTTTGGCACCATGGCGGCCAAAATGGTTCTGCGAGATGTTTCTCGTGTCTTTGGTCTTTCGCAAAGTGAAGCCAATCGCTGGTCAAAAGCCATCCCCAATGCCTTGAAAATGACCTTAGATCTTGCTTATGAGCAATCCAATCAGCTGCGAGAGTTGGTGTCGTTTAATGAGCGAAACCAAGTAATGTTTCAAGTCGCCAAAATTTTAGAAGGCTTGCCACGTCACGTATCGACTCATGCCGCTGGTGTGGTGATCAGTGACAAGAATTTGCTTGATCTGGTTCCCTTACAAGAAGGCAGCGATGGGATCTGGTTGACCCAATTTACCATGAATGACGTAGAAGCCATCGGCCTATTGAAGATGGACTTTTTAGGCTTGAGAAACTTATCGATCATTGATAATACCTTGAAAGGCATTAAACGAATCAGCCAACAAATTGTTACCCAAAAGGAGGTTCCTCTTGATGATCCAGCAACATTGCGCTTGTTTCAAAAAGGTGAGACCGCAGGGATCTTCCAATTTGAATCAGCGGGGATACGCAATGTGCTGCGTAAGTTAGGACCAGAAAGCATCGAGGATATTGCCGCAGTCAATGCCTTGTATCGTCCAGGACCGATGCAAAATATCGATACCTTTATTAAGCGGAAAAAAGGACAAGAGCGTGTCTCTTATCCAGATGACAGTTTGATTCCGATTTTGCAAAACACTTACGGAATCATTGTCTACCAAGAGCAGATCATGCAGGTAGCTTCCAAAATGGCTGGTTTCAGCTTAGGACAAGCAGATATTTTGCGTCGAGCAATCAGTAAAAAGAAAAAAGACGTCTTGGATGAGGAACGTCGTCATTTTGTGCAAGGAGCCTTAGCCAATCAGTACGATGAAAAGACCGCCAATTTGGTCTATGACTATATCGAGCGGTTCGCCAATTATGGGTTTAATCGATCCCATGCGTTTGCCTATTCCTTTATCGGCTTTCAAATGGCCTATCTGAAGGTACACTATCCCGCACCATTTTTTGCTTCGATCCTACACTCGGTACGCAACACCGCCAGCAAAATGAAAGAATATTTAAATGAAGCCGCACGTTATGGCGTAGAAGTACTGCCGCCTTCGATCAATGCCAGTGGGTTTAGTTTTCAACTGCAAAATGAAAAACAAATTCGTTTTGGTTTCAGCAGTATCAAAGGAATCCGACGCGACATGATCCAAGACATTTTGGCAGAAAGAAAAGAGCATGGTAATTTCACGTCTATGGATCAATTTTTGCTTCGCTTAAATCAGCGTAACAGCAAATGGTTAAAATTGGATTATTTATTACCGCTTTTGAGCATCGGCGTATTCGATGTGATCGCCCCCAATCGAAAACAAGCATTGATCCAGCTAGAAGGAAAGATCCAAAACATTACTTATAGTGGCGGCAGTTTGGATCTCTTAGAAACTATGGCACTAAAAGAAGAAGCCGTTGCTGATTACAAACTGGAAGAAAAACTGGCTTTGGAAGAAGAATACTTAGGTGTTTATTTGTCTGGCCATCCCGTGGAACAGTTTCATAAATTGCACCAGTTAAAACAAATCACCGACATTGCCGATCTGGTTCCGAATGAACGGGTGCGTATCCTTTTATATGTGCGCAAGATTCGAGAGATTCGAACGAAAAAGGGCGAACAAATGGCGTTTGTCGAAGGAACGGATGCCAGCAAAGAAGTGTCAGTAACGATTTTTCCCATCGTTTATCGACAAGTACGTTCCTTGATTGAAGAAAATGCTGTTCTTTATATCGAAGGAAAGGTCGAGGTAAGTCGTTACAATGGTGAAATCCAACTCATTGCTGATAAAATAGACTTAGCAGAAAACGTTCAAAATAAAATTGCGTCACAAACTTGTTACTTAAAGATTTCTGCTGAAGCTGAAACGTCGCACCTGCAAGCATTGTCGAAGGAAATGAAGCAGCATCACGGAAATATTCCAGTGGTGATGTTCTATGAAAGCAGTGGCAAAAAAGTGTTATTAGCAGAAGAAAACTGGGTGACGGATGAGCCGAACTTTGTCAAACAACTGATCGCATTATTAGGAAATGGAAATGTAATTTTCAAGTAATTTTCCGAAAACGGTAATTCAACTTACACTTTTTTCAACTTTTTCCCACTATTTCAAGACATTTTCATGGAATAATGGTAGAATATGTCTCGTGGTTATTACTTGAAAACTAGCAAACAGGGGCTTCCCTAAACAAAATCTTTTGATGAGGTGAAAGAATAATGAAACGCATTGGAATTCTAACCAGTGGCGGCGATGCACCAGGAATGAACGCAGCGATTCGCGCAGTTGTCAGAAAGGGTATTTTTGACGGACTTGAAGTATACGGAATCAACTATGGCTATGCCGGACTAGTCGCAGGCGACATTCGTCGCTTAGATGTTGCTGATGTTGGTGACAAAATTCAACGTGGTGGAACATTCTTATATTCAGCACGTTATCCAGAATTTGCGACACAAGAAGGACAATTAAAAGGAATCGAACAATTAAAGAAATTTGGCATCGAAGGGCTAGTCGTGATTGGTGGAGATGGATCTTATCATGGTGCGATGGCACTTACTCGTCACGGTTTCCCAGCGATCGGGATTCCAGGAACGATCGATAATGACATTCCAGGAACAGATTTCACGATTGGTTTTGATACAGCCATCAATACTGTCTTGGAATCGATTGACCGGATCCGTGATACAGCGACATCACATGTCCGCACATTCGTGATCGAAGTAATGGGTCGTGGTGCTGGCGATATCGCTTTATGGTCAGGTGTGGCCGGTGGTGCGGATGAAATCATCATCCCAGAACATGATTTTGACATGCAAGTTGTTGCTGATCGTATCCGTGAAGGACGCGACCGCGGGAAAAAACATTGCTTGATCGTTTTAGCCGAAGGTGTGATGGGCGGAAATGATTTTGCTGACAAACTTTCTGAATACGGCGATTTCCATACCCGTGTATCAATTCTAGGACATGTTGTCCGTGGTGGTTCACCAAGCGCTCGTGACCGTGTGTTAGCAAGTAAATTTGGTTCATATGCCGTTGAATTATTGCAACAAGGCAAAGGCGGTCTATGTATCGGTATCGAAAACAATGAAATGATTGCTTCTGATATCATCGATACCCTTGAAAACAATCGTCACAAACCAGATCTTAGCTTGTATAACTTGAACAAAGAAATCTCATTCTAAAGAGATTTTTAAAGCAACGCAACAGTAATTTTGTAAAAAAAGCTTATTAGCTATTTTAAATAAATGAATAGGAGCGTTTAGTAATGAAAAAAACAAAGATCGTAAGTACATTAGGACCAGCAAGTAACAGTGTGGAAATTATTTCTCAACTGATTGAAGCCGGTGCGAATGTCTTCCGCTTTAACTTCTCTCATGGAGATCATGAAGAACAATTAGCGCGTATGACAATGGTTCGTGAAGCCGTAAAGAAAACTGGTAAAGATGTCGGTATCCTTTTAGATACAAAAGGTGCTGAAATCCGTACAACTGTACAAAATACGACAGAAGCAGACTTTGGTCGTGCTGGATACATCCAATTCAACGTTGGCGATGAAACACGTATTTCAATGGATCCAGAACACAAAGGAACAAAAGAAAAAATTGCTGTAACTTATCCTGGTTTATTTGAAGATGTTCATGTGGGCGGACACATCTTGTTTGATGATGGCTTGATCGACATGGAAATCAAAGAAAAAGACGAAGCAACCCGTGAATTAGTGGTTGTCGTTAAAAATGCTGGAATGTTAGGATCACGTAAAGGGGTCAATGCTCCTGGCGTATCAATCAGCTTACCTGGTATTACTGAAAAAGATGCAGAAGATATCCGTTTTGGTCTTGATAACGATATCGACTTCATTGCCGCTTCATTTGTACGTAAAGCGCAAGACGTTTTAGAAATTCGTGAAATTTTAGAAGAAAAAGACATGACTCACGTGCAAATCTTCTCTAAAATCGAATCACAAGAAGGTATCGATAATATCGATGAAATCATCAAAGTTTCTGATGGTATCATGGTTGCCCGTGGTGACATGGGTGTTGAGATCCCTGCTGAAGAAGTACCAATGGTTCAAAAGAGCATCATCAAAAAATGTAACGCTGCTGGTAAATCAGTTATCACAGCAACACAAATGTTAGAATCAATGCAACAAAACCCACGTCCAACTCGTGCAGAAGCTTCTGACGTTGCCAATGCTGTCTTTGACGGTACTGATGCAACAATGCTTTCTGGTGAGTCAGCAAACGGTGACTACCCTGTTGAAGCAGTAGCAACAATGGCACGTATCGACGTGGAAGCAGAAAAAGCTTTATCAGAAAACAGCACTTTCCAAATCAACCAATTTGATAAAACAGATGTAACGGAAACAATCGGTTTATCTGTTGCTCGTGCAGCGAAAAACTTAGGGGTTAAAACAATCGTTGCTGCCACTGAATCTGGCTACACTGCAAAAATGATCTCTAAATATCGTCCAGATGCTGACATTTTAGCTGTCACATTTGACGAACGCACAAAACGCGGCTTGATGCTTAACTGGGGTGTGTACCCAACCGTTGCTGAAAAACCATCAACAACTGATGAAATGTTTGAATTAGCAGCAAAACAAGCAGTTGATTTAGGCTTTGCTAAAGAAGGCGATCTAATCTTGATCACAGCCGGTGTTCCTGTTGGTGAACGCGGAACAACCAACGTAATGAAGATCCAATTGATCGGATCAAAATTGCTTGAAGCGCAAGGAATTGGTGAAAAATCAGTTGTTGCCAATGCCGTGATCGCTCACAGTGCCGAAGAAGCAATTGCGAAAGCAAAAGATGGCATGATTTTAGTTGTACCAACAACAGATAAAGAATATATGCCAGCAATCGAAAAAGCAGCAGCTTTAGTTGTTGAAGATGGCGGCTTGACTTCTCATGCAGCAGTTGTCGGAATCGCGAAAGATCTACCAGTGATCGTTGGTGCCAAAGACGCAACAACAACCATCAAAGATGGCGAATTGGTTACTCTTGATTCTCGTCGCGGTATCGTTTATCGTGGAGAAACAACAGCGATCTAATGATTTTTAACGATTGATCAAGCAACAGGCAAGTGCACGTTGTGCGCTTCCTGTTGTTTTTTTGAGAGTGTCGAAATCCCTTGAGAAAAGGCATTAAAATGACACGATCAAAAATGAAAAAGGTGTCAAGAAAATTTCATTGACAAAGCCTCAGAAGCCCTGTATAATTGCTTTTGTTGCTTAGGGGTGATAAAAATGAAATGGTCTTTATTGGAATTAAAAAAATACCAAGAGACACCGCTGATGTTTGAAGAAACACTTGACCTAAAAAGTCAACTGATAAAACGCGATGGACAGATCATTGAATTGTCTCCTGTAAAAGTAAAAGGGCTGATGAGTGTTGATAAGCAAGGATACTTGCTGCACTATCAAGTGGAAACGACGATGACATTACCATCTACTCGTTCTTTGACACCTGTAGCGATTCCTTTTGATTTTTCAGTGGATGAACAATTCATGACACCAGAGCAATTTCAGCGTCGCGATGAAACGATCGTCGAAGAAGAGGTTTTGATCATTGAAGGTCAAACCATCAGCTTAGATGAATCAGTCGCTGATAACCTATTACTTGCGATTCCATTGCAAGTCCTGACAGAAGAAGAAAAGCAAGGTTCAGCAATGCCATCTGGCAACGATTGGGCTGTTTTGTCAGAAGAAGACTTTGCAAATCAAAAAGAAGCGCAAGCTCAACAAGTTGATCCTCGTCTTGCAAAATTATCCGAATTATTCAATGAATCAGATGACGATAACGCGTAGGATTGGAATAAATTGCAGCCTCAAGGTTGCGTTCATTAACAAGGAGGTGTAGCAAAATGGCAGTACCAGCTAGAAAAACTTCGAAAGCGAAGAAAGCAAAACGTCGTACACATTACAAATTGACAATCAACGGTTTGAACGAATGTGCAAACTGTGGTGAAATGAAAAAAAGCCACCATGTCTGCTCTAACTGTGGTCATTACGATGGCAAAGACGTAGCAACAAAAGAAGCATAATTCCTTTTTTTCAGAAAGAGGATTCTAAAACCTTAGGCTAACCATGGAGCCTGAGGTTTTTTTGTTTTTTTTGGAAAAGATGGAACTTTTCAGAAATATTTTTTGTCCATCGAAAGAGAATAGTTCAAAAGCAGGTACATTTGCGCTATAATGAAAAAGATAATTGAATCTTAGGAGGATGAAAGATGACAAAACAACAAATCGGCGTTGTCGGTATGGCTGTTATGGGCAAAAACTTAGCGTTGAACATCGAAAGCCGCGGTTATTCAGTTGCCTTATTTAACCGTACTGGTTCAAAGACAGAAGAAGTAGTAAAAGAACATCCAGATAAAAATTTTAAAGCAACTTATACGATAGAAGAATTTGTCCAATCAATTGAAAAACCACGTCGTATTTTATTAATGGTAAAAGCAGGATTTGCGACGGATGCTACGATCCAAGAACTATTGCCTCATCTAGACAAAGGCGATATTTTGATCGATGGCGGAAATACCTTCTTTAAAGATACCGTTCGTCGTAACGAAGAGTTGGCAAACTCAGGAATCAACTTTATCGGTACGGGTGTTTCTGGTGGGGAAGAAGGCGCCTTGAAAGGTCCTTCGATCATGCCTGGTGGTCAAAAAGAAGCATATGAATTGGTTGCACCGATCTTGGAACAAATTTCAGCAAAAGCTGAAGATGGTACACCTTGTGTAACTTATATTGGACCAAATGGTGCAGGCCATTACGTAAAAATGGTTCATAACGGGATCGAGTATGGCGACATGCAGCTGATTGCGGAGTCTTATGACTTGATGCAAAACATTTTAGGTCTATCTGTTGATGAAATGGCTGATATCTTTGCCGAATGGAACAAAGGTGAATTGGATAGCTACCTAATTGAGATCACAGCGGATATCTTGACACGTAAAGATGATCAAGGAACAGGCAAACCGATCGTTGATGTGATCTTAGATGCTGCAGGCAATAAAGGAACTGGAAAATGGACAAGCCAAAGTGCCTTAGACCTAGGTGTTCCATTGCCATTGATCACTGAATCTGTTTTTGCTCGCTATATCTCAGCATACAAAGAAGAACGGGTCAATGCCAGCAAAGTATTACCGAAACCAGAAGCGGTTGCTTTTGAAGGAAATAAAGAAGAATTTATCAATAAGATCCGTGAAGCCTTATACTTCAGTAAAATCATGAGCTATGCACAAGGTTTCGCGCAATTACGTACAGCATCAAAAGAGTACGATTGGGATCTTCCTTTTGGTGAGATTGCCAAAATTTGGCGTGCAGGCTGTATCATCCGTGCGCAATTTTTACAAAAAATCACGGATGCTTATGACAAGAACGCTGACATCGAAAACTTATTATTAGATGATTACTTCAAAGACATCACCAAACGCTATCAATCTTCTGTACGTGAAGTAGTTGCGCTAGCTGTCCAAGCGGGTGTCCCTGTGCCGACGTTCTCTTCTGCGATCGCGTACTTTGATTCGTATCGTTCTGATCGTTTGCCAGCGAACTTGATCCAAGCACAACGGGATTACTTCGGCGCGCATACGTATGAACGGACAGATAAAGAGGGAATTTTCCATTATTCATGGTATGACGAAGCGTAAGCTTCAAGAGAATTCAAAAGAGAAAGGCCGAAAGTGAGAACTTTCGGTCAATCTCTTTTTTATTTTTTAGATACATGATAAAATAAGACAGATAATGTCTATTTTAAAGGCAGAATAATCAATAAAGGGGCTATCAATAATGAGTAATATTCTAATCATTGAAGATGAAAAGAACTTAGCTCGATTTGTGGAATTAGAATTGAAGCATGAAGGGTATAATACCGAAGTTCATTACAACGGACGGACGGGACTGGATGCTGCGCTGAATAATGAATGGGATGCAATCTTATTGGATCTAATGCTTCCAGAGCTAAATGGGTTAGAAGTTTGCCGCCGTGTGCGTCAATCGAAGAACACCCCGATCATCATGATGACCGCGAGAGATTCTGTGATTGATCGAGTATCAGGTTTGGATCATGGTGCTGATGATTATATTGTGAAGCCTTTTGCAATTGAAGAATTGCTGGCACGCTTACGTGCGTTGCTTCGCCGTATCGATATCGAAGGGGACAAAAACGTCGCAAAACAAACCACGATCACTTACCGCGATCTAACGATTGAAAAAGAAAACCGTGTCGTTCGACGTGGAACAGATGTCATTGAACTAACAAAACGCGAATATGAGCTATTGTTGACTTTAATGGAAAACGTCAATGTCGTTTTAGCCAGAGATGTTTTATTAAACAAAGTCTGGGGCTATGAGACAGAAGTTGAAACCAACGTTGTCGATGTTTACATCCGCTACTTACGGAATAAAATTGATGTACCAGGGGAGGAAAGCTATATCCAAACCGTTCGTGGTACAGGTTATGTGATGCGGTCGTGAACCTTAAAAAAAGAATGAAAAAATTAAAAGAACTGAAGGGGCCTTCTTTAACTGTAAAGTGGGCCTTCGCAAGTTCTTTCTTTATATTCGTCGTATTTACGATCTTTGCTGTGATCACCTATAAAACATCGGTGAATTTGATCGTCGCTAAAGAAGAAAACAATGTGGAGCGGACGATGTCAGAGGTCGCTTCTCGTTTAGCCAATTCGGATCAAGAACTAACATTGGTTCGAACATATCGTAATTTAACCAAAAATGATGCGGGGACGACGAGCATTTATGATCGCACTTCAACGATCGATGGCAACTTAATGAAAATCGATTCCTTTATTTCGGAATTAGGCCAAGCGCCGTTGAGCTTGTTTGTTTATAATTTGAATGAGGATCTTGTGTTTAAAACCCATGAAAATGATTTAGCACTGATCGACACGCAGCGCAAGGCGCCAACCATCGTAACGCTGGATGGTATCACAGGTTTTCTCTCGATCCAGCCCATCTATTCAAAAGGCACCAGAGAGCGGATTGGCTATGCACAAACATTTTATGAATTGACTTCTTTTTACGAAATACGCAGCAAACTGCTGCTGACTTTGATTATCTTAGAAGTCGTTTCTCTGATTCTTAGTAGTGTGCTTGGGTTCTTTTTATCAGCGTATTTCCTTCAGCCGTTAAAGGTCTTGCGAGATACGATGGAAACTGTTCGGAAAAACCCACAGTCAACGGTGCATATGCCAGAATTAAATACGAACGATGAACTGTCTGATTTAGCAGATATATTTAATGAGATGTTGGATCGCATGCGCCTGTACATTGAGCAGCAAGAGCGATTCGTCGAAGACGTTTCTCATGAGTTGCGAACACCTGTGGCGATCATTGAAGGACATATGAATCTGTTGCAGCGTTGGGGAAAAGACGATCCAGAAATTTTGGATGAGTCTCTGGCAGCCAGTATGCAAGAGATCAGTCGGATGAAGACGCTAGTACAGGAAATGTTGGATCTCTCAAGAGCGGAACAAGTGGATGTTCATTATGCAAATGAAACAACCAATGCAAAAGAAGTTGTCTATCAAGTCTTCAATAACTTTAAAATACTGTATCCAGATTTTGTTTTTACATTGGATGATGATTTATATCATGAGTTGAAGCTGAAAATCTATCGCAATCATTTTGAACAGATCATTATTATTGTCTTGGATAACGCAGTGAAATATTCCACTGATCGAAAAGAAGTGCATCTATCCATTTCGTTGGATCGGCAATCCTTTGAAATTGCCATTCAAGACTTTGGTGAGGGAATCTCCAAAGAAGACCTCGACAAGATCTTTAATCGTTTCTATCGGGTAGATAAAGCCCGTGCTAGAACCAAAGGCGGAAATGGGCTAGGGCTATCTATTGCGAAACAGTTATTGGAAAGCTATAAAGGAAAAATTTCAGCAGAGAGTGTCATCGGTCAAGGAACGATCTTTCGAATCTATATACCGATCGTCCAATCAGAAGATCGGACGAAAAGAGAACGTTAGGCGAAAAGCTTAAGTTCTCTTTTTTTATCCATTAATGATAGATTTAGCCGCAAAATACTTCTTATAAACGAACGTTCGAATCGTTTGACAATGAATAATTCGCTTATAAAAATAGTTGCCCAAAAGCCTATTTTTTTAGTTGATTTTTCCTTTAAGAATTGCTATATTATTACTTGTCCTTGTTAAGACATTTGTAACAAACACTGATTGATCTTTTTTGAAATTAGTTGTTGACGAAACATTTTACAAGTGTTATTATAACAAAGTCGAAAAAATATCATCTCTGAAAAACCTAATAAATCAAAAAAACTTTTCAAAAAAGTGTTTGACATATAACGGTTGAGATGGTAAGATAAAAAAGTCGCTGAGGTTAAGAAAGAAGTTAAATAACAACTTCTTGAAAAAACTTTTAAAAAAGAGTTGACAAACAAACGTCGCTCTGATATGATATAAAAGTTGCTAACACAGCACGGTAGACCTTTGAAAACTGAACAAAGCAAGAAAACGAACCAATGTGTAGGACGTTTCAATTTATTGAAACAAATACATGTAAGCAATAGCTAGCAAAGTTAATTTTTATGAGCTTAATGACCGTATGGTCATTCAAACAAATCATTATGAGAGTTTGATCCTGGCTCAGGACGAACGCTGGCGGCGTGCCTAATACATGCAAGTCGA